>TARA_R110000868_G_scaffold138792_1_pt1 | contig 14634 bp, 11 predicted proteins | sample TARA_R110000868 | Tara Oceans TARA_R110000868 (sample SAMEA4397489) | marine metagenome | biome: Polar Biome; feature: [SRF] surface water layer (ENVO:00010504); material: water (ENVO:00002006), including particulate matter (ENVO:01000060) such as... | depth 5 m | reverse complement strand
CATTGCTGCGTTAAACTTTTCTATATCATCTGAAGGATCACACAATACAACGTGACATTTGTCAACATGACCGCTATAGATCATGTTGACTAAGTCTTTATTTGTAAATCGAGGTATTCCTAAGGTATCTGTTTTCATTAGCATACAGACAGTTTAACGCACTCTTATTAAATTGTCAAGATCATCTTTACCGTCTTGTTCTCTTTTAAATTTTGCCCTAACACGGCGTTCTTCTAATTCTAGTTTAAAAGTGTCTATTAACAAAATCATCTGTTGACGGACACTATCATTATCTGTAATAAAGTATATAGAATTTAATTTACTTAATTTCTGTTCTATTTGAACATCAGTCAAGTCTTTTAAATTTTCAATTCCTGGATGCATTAACTAAATGTGCCTATGTAGTTTAAATACATATTGTCACCGTCTGGACTAAACGCATCGACTATACCGATTTCGCCTACTTCGAGTTCGATTGTTTTACTTGTCCACGCTACATTACCATCTGTATAAAATCCAGTATATCCAACTGCTGTAAATGTTACACTATGCGATCCAGTGTCTGTATTTTTAACAATACATCTCATTGTTCCGTAGTTACCAATTGGAAAGTTATTTAATGCAACAGTAACATTATACGACTCACCTGTTGAAAGTGTCCATGTTTGAACAGCCGCAGTTTCAAAATCGCCGCCGCCGGTTGCACCTTCGTTTGATGTTTTATACGAAGTTATGTTAACTAACATATTTGTTTGTTCGTTACCATCAAAGTTATTATCAGTATCAAGTCTAGCAACGCCAGCTTGTAATGCAGTAATCTCCGATGCTGCTGAATCTAAGTTAGTTTTAATATTTAAAAAGTTGTCACGAAATCCTTGACTGTCGTTATCACGTCCAGCAACTGGAAAATCTGTGTCAAGCCCTGTTGTTGAAATTGCACTTGTCATTCTATAAATCCTTTATTGTAATATTTATCGTAATTATACATTGAATTGATAATTTGCGAAGAATATATATTGTTCTTGGCTTAGTCCTGTAGTGTTGTCTATGATATAACGATCTATGTCATAGTTAATGGTTTTAAAATCAAAACCGCTACGTTCTAATTTTGCTTTGACTTCTTCAGACTTTCCTGGTATAGTATATACTATAGGAATAGCTAATACATAATCTAGATCAGCAAGACTACCGTTTTGCGGAGTTCTCATCCACAGTGGTAAAAAATCTCTAGAAGAACTACCAGTTTCGGCGATATTATCTCTCATGTTATCTATGTTGCTAATGTATTTTTTAACATCAGTACGTTGAGATGCATTTATTGCATTGCTATCAGCTGTAATAGTATTGTTGTTGGGTCTAAATCTCCAAGGAGATCCAGCAGCGCCTGCGCCTGCTCCTTCCGTAATACTAGCAGTTATTGTAACAACTTCTCCTGATTTTAGATAAACAAATATCGACCCATTAACACCTATAACATAAGTTGTTCCATCTCTTGATACAACTTCGGTTGTTCCATTAGACACTGCACTTCCTACAAACGTTCCATCACGACCTAGTACATCAAATGTAACTCTACCGTCTTGGTCTGCAAACGTATCGTCTCTTGATTCTAATCTTACACTGTCTACTGTTATTCTACCATTGCTATTAAGTGTGTTAAAATATTTTGCAGTTTTTCCAGTTGCAGGTTTTGCTGGATCAATTAGCTCAACATACACAACTTCGTAAACAATATCGTTTGTACCTTCTAGTTTTGCAACAGCCGTTTTTAATTCTCCTATTAAGAAACGTTTTCTTTTATGATTTTTTGCAGTAGCGGCAACATATGCTTCAATTGAATTAGTTTCAATTCCTGAATAGACTAAACTTCTTAGTTGCTTTTGTTTGCCAAAGAAACTATCACTTGGTCTATATACATATCTTGGATCAACTATAGTACTGTTATTAACTACAGTTAAATATGCTTCTTTTTGTGACTGCTTTAAAAATGGTTGCATAAAGATATTGCTATAAAGTTTAGTATCTTCGTCACCGATTGTTAATGTAAATTCTTTTTCAGATGCACTATATATAAATCTATCATATGCACGAACTGTAAAGTTGTAAACTCTATCAATAGTTGTAGTTATTCCGTCAAATGTAGTTGCGCCGTTATCAAATAGCGTTAATCCTAATATAGATCCTGTGCCGTATAATGGAACTTTACCTACAATTTCGCCATTGTCTTTTAATTCTAAACCAGGCGGTAAACTTCCACTTATTAATACATATTTTACAACACTAGTCGGAACAGTTGTAGTAGCTTTCACTAATAATGTACTAATACGGTTAGCTTTTAAATTTCCTAAATTAGCATCAGTTGTCCAAGTAATTGTACTATCAACTTCACCTAATAATTTAATAGTAAATGTTCTGCTAGATTGTGCAAGTTCAAGTTCAGTGCGTGGAAATGACACATTAAATGATCCGCCGTATGGTACTGCAATAGATATTTGATTTAATATATTTAAATTTCTTTGTAACGGAACATCAATTTTTATTCTAGTAATTTGAGAAATTTCTTCAAGTAAAATACCAGCACTATCACTTGCATGAAATAGACTTTTAATATAACTAGTATTTCGATTTTCTGCGCTAGAAGGAATAAGCAATCTTAATTCTACAGGATTACCACTTAAATTATTAACTGCTGTAACGTATGCTTCTTGATTATCTAATGCTAGTATGTATTCTAGTGTTGTAATAATCGACGGCGAATAATCTCCAGCAATAGATCTATTAAGTTCAATTTCACTAGCACTATCTTCGACTGTTACAAGCCATTCAACATATGCATCAACTCGTTCTATAGTGTACGATTCAGTTGAACTAAAATTTAGTACTCTTTCAGGATAAAATGAATTACTTGCACTATTAAGTGTTTGTACAAAAAATACCGAGTCACCTATTGTAGCATTTTTAATTACATTTAACGGCGATGCTTTTGCTGTAGGTTGTAAAGGAGTTGCTAATGTAATAAAATCGCTTTCGGCGTTGCTTGTTCCGTCTACTGAAGAAACAGTATAGTATCTACCTTCGATTGGAATATCTCTTCCAATTAGCGATTGTAAATCATCTAACCCGTCAGTTAGTGTTATTGGTAGTTTTGCTACACTAATAGTTGTTTTACCAGTTAGTATGTCGCTATCGTAGGTTGCAAAAACTGTAGCAATACCTTGATCTGCTTCTGTACGTATAGCTTTTACTGTAAACTTATATTCTTTTGTAACCGCAGGCTGATAAGGAATAATACCAGCCAATTCTCCTGTAGTAGAATCAATAGTTAATCCTGGCGGCACTACACTCAAGGACCCGTCATCATTAATATTTTCTAAATAGTAAAATATAGGAAATTGATCTGTTCCTTGTGCAAGTGTTTCAAGAAACAATGTTGTATAATTGTTTGCTCTTTTGTATCCAAGATCACTTGCTGTAAGCCAAATTGGATTTCTAATATATGTAGTACTTGCCGTAAATACTCCGTCGGCTGCATACATCAATGTATTATCGGCTCTTACAAAATCGTCTCCTACTACAAAAATTTGAAAACTTCTATCAGTGACTGTTACTCCGTCGGATACACTTACAACAAACTCATAATTTCTGTTTAGTTGTCGTGGAACTCTAGTAGGAACACTATAATCATAGAATACCGAATCATAGCTATAAGTATCTAACCCGTTTGTACTAGGAATACTATAATCAAAAGGATTGGATCCAAAGGTTGCAATATCGTATCCTGGATTAATTGAATTTATATCTAGCGAAGGTAATGATCCAACTTTGCCTTGTAATCGTCCGGTAGTACTAAGAGTAATACCATCTGGTAATTCTCCGTTGCCGTCTTTTATATAATATTCTAAAAATCCGCCTGCACTTAAATCTGTATCAGTTGCCTGCAATTGATAGTCTATTACGCTATTGTCAAGAATAAAATATACATTGTTAGGACCAATGGGTAAGTTGCCCTCTGCTGTTACCCAAACTGGTTCGTCTTGACCTTCAACTGTTATGTTAAAAGTTCTATCCAGTATGCCTTCGATAGTTGATGCTCTAATTACAAATTTACTAGTCACTGTTCTACTTACTTCAAACGGAGTTCCTAATATTACATTATTTTCTAATCTTAATCCAGCGGGAAGACTTCCACTAATAACTGTAGTTGTAACACCTTCGGTGCTAGACAATGGTAATGCCAAAGATGTCATTACACGTTCTTGTAATGTCCCAAAACTATAGTTTGTAGGTACTGTCCAACTTGGTAACATTAGATCTCCTTTTCTTACAACGAACCAAGATCAACTGAAGTACTAGCCGGTGCAGTAAATGATCCCATGTCAACACCAACTTGGTCTATAACTACATCTAAAATACTGGTTGCATTAAATATAAAGGCACCCATATCAAACCCTTCAAGATAACGGCCTAATTGCGAGTTATAATCAACATTATTTGGTAAAGTATCAATTTGTGTAACTTCGTTTATTTCTGCAGATTGAATAGTTGCAGATGTATTAACTGTTAAATTGTTTGTAATAACAGATGTTGCACTTACAGTAGCTACATTATTTAAATCTTTGCTATTACCATCAAGATTGGCTGCTAAAATAGGATTGGTATTATTATTAAATCCGTTAACTGTAATTGTATTTGTATTAGCATCTACTGCAACAGTTGTTCCGCCTGCTCCTACAATACTATAAGCAGTATCTTCACTGACTATTAAACTTCCTGTATTGCCACTTATTACTACTGTATGTGTTGGTACAGTTGATGCGTTTATTACAATAGTGCTATCTAATTCTTGTAGTGTAACATTACTACCAGGAATTAATCTTCTAAACTGTAGTACACCATCTGTGGTTGTAGCATAAACTGCTGCGCCGCCGGACCCTAGATTTTCACCAGTTGTCGCTGCTACTACATCAAGTGTTTGGAAGTTTTGATTTATTTTAATAAATGCTTCTCTTAGATCGTCACCTGTGCCGTCATTTGCTGCATTACCAACATTAATTAAAGATACTGACATATTGTTCTCCGTTGTTATATGTATTTATGGCGTTTAAGATATCTGTACCCAGCCGCCACGTAAGTAACACATTAATCTAACTGTTCCGTTGCCAGCTGGATTCCAAGCAATGCCGTCAGCTAACGCCCATTTTCCTTCATAATTGTCAGTTGGCTGCGCACCTGGCTCTCCCATATTGAGATCTATCCACCCAGCCCCTGCTATATCTCTAGATCCTGAATATGCTTGATACTTATTTAATGTGCTATTTTGTATCATGTATCCTGCCTGCGGTACACTTAAATTATTTCTATTAGTTGTTGTGGTTGATGGAATACCAAATCCGCCGCGAGTTATTCTTACTACTCCAGTGGCACTACCTGGGGTTATTTCTAAGTTACCAGCAATTGTCCAGGAAGAACTTTCAGAACTAACAATTTGAAGTGTGTTTAACGTATTTGCATATATTGCCGAATAATTAAAACTTGCTGATCCTAAATTTAATGTAGCATTTACGTTTGGAACTAAAGATGCTTGCATATCAATTGATCCACTTCTATCACGCAAACTTAAATTAGCATTTCCTCCAATTGCAAGTGTAGTGGTCAAAATACCATCAATTGCAACAGTTCCAGCAAAATTGAACGAAACTGTACTACCGTCGATAGATAATGTACCAGTTGATGTTGCTCCGGTTGTTGTAAAACCACCAGTAGTTATAGAGTTTGTTGTAGTTAATCCTCTTCCAGTAACACTATCTAATGTATCAGATTCTGCACTAATAAATCCTAACGGATTGGCTGCATCGTAAGGAGTGTATCCTAATGCACTAACAACGCTAGTTATATAACCACTCGGATTAGTTTCATTGTATGGTGTATAACCCAATGCTGTTATAACATCGCTGTTATTAATTGCATTGATATAACCACTCGGATTAGTTTCATTGTATGGTGTATAACCCAATGCTGTTATAACATTGGTTATATAACCACTTGGATTAGTTGAGTCGTATGGTGTATAACCTAATGCATCTGTAACTTGTGTTCCAGTTAAATCAAATGTTCCAAATTCAATTGCAGTTTCGCTTAATCCTACTTTAAGAAAAAGTCCACCTGCTCCTGAAAACGAATTAGGAACTTCTCCTAGATCTGTAAAATCAACGGATAATAGTTGTCCGTTGTCGGTTAAATCAGCAATATCAACAGGAATACTTGGTTGGTTTGATAGATCACGATAATCATTACTAAATGCAACAGGAGCCAAGTCAATACTACTTACTTTTCCAGCAAGAGTTGTTTCTATATCTACATCGTTTAATATAATAGAGTTTGTAGTGATATTTGAAATATTTCCGTCTGTTGCACTTAGAGTTAGAGCACTTATTTCTCCACTTGCTGTTACATTTACACTTGAAATAGTTGCTTCACTTGTAATATTTCCTACACCTGTAATAGTGTTACCAGACAAATAAAGACTGTCGTTATCCGGAAGTTCTTTTAATTTATTACCATCGGCTGTGTCAATTATTATTGGGTATCTATTTGCCATTCTTTACATCCTATTTCTTATATTTATCGTATTTTTGCAAAGTATTAAAGTGCTGCTATTCTTGTTTGAAAGTCTGAAAAATCAATACTTTCTGCCACTAACACTTTTAAATTTGTTATACTAATAAATGTCTCGTTAACAGTGTACAGCTCATCAAAGTTATTGTTTACTTTTGTAAAAGCAGTACGTAAAGGATCACCGTTTCCTTTATTAGCACTTGTACCTAGATTTATCGTTTGCTTTGCCATTATACTCTTCCTACTACTATTTCAACGATACCGTAACCGTCATCAGTTTTTGTTCCAACTGCTTTACCAATAACTGTACCAACTTTAGCATCGTTATCAACAATAGCGTATCCATCTTTTGCTGCTGTTACTAGTATATCGCCTTTTGCAACTCTACCTAGTACTTTACATGGTACACGCCCTTGCAATGCTAATGCAACAACATGATTGCCTTCCAATGCACTGTTCATCAAGTGTGCAGGATTAGTTGATACTACACCAGCAACTTTTCTATCACCTTTTGTACTTGATACTGTAACTTCTGCATCTCCACCAAATACAAGTACTGTACCTGGCTCGTAAGTTGTATCACCTAAGTAGTTTTCTGCAAGGTCAGCATACAATGCTTTGGTCGAAGTACCGTTAAATACTGTAGCATAAACAGTATTCCATTTGTTTGTAGCACTACCAATGTTTTGTCCACTGTCAGTTGGATTGTTTAAACCTGGAAGTATACTACCTGTCATTGTTATATTAGATACAGTTAATGTATCAGTACTTGGTACATAGCTTAAAGTACTGTCAGTATATAGTCCAAGACTACTACCATTTGTACTGCTTGTAAATGCAATATAATGTGTTGCAGCATTTGTATTTCTTGCAGCAAAAACAACATTACTAGCAGTAGTTGCAGTAGTTGCAGTAGTCGCAGTTGCAGCATTACCTGTTGTATCAGCATTGATTGTTGCAGGTAAACTAATTGTTACTGTACCACCGCTTTGTCCAACAGTTACTTCATCTGTTGTACCGGCAAATGTTAGTGTATCGCCTAGTGATATCGAACTTGATTCTGTACCATCTGTAACTGAAATACTACTGTTTGCAAGTTTACCATTAGCAATGCTACCAGCAAGTTGTGCGTTGGTAATGCCCAATGCTTTTACAGTAATAAATCCTGTAGTAGCATCAAATGATGCATTGCTAAAACTTGCAATACCTTTTGTTGCTGCACCACTGGTTGCGGCTGCGGTTGCATCGCTCAATGCTAGTTTACTTTGAGCAATAGAAGCGCTATTGTTAACATCGGCATTAAGAATAGCACCTGAGTTAATTTCAATTTTAGCAACACCTGCTGCATATGTGATAGTAGCATCACTTATTGCTGCACTACTACTAATACCTTCGTTAACCCATTTAGCTGTGTCACTGTTGTAAACTAATATATCTGCTGTTTGGGGTGCTGCTATATTAACATCTGTTAATTCACTTAGTTCGTCGTACAACGACACCTGTGCGTCTACATAGTTTTTATTAGCAGCGTCAGTGCCGTTTACAGGAGTTGATAAGTTAGTAACAAAGTTTCCTGTCATATTCAAGTCGCCGGTCATAATACCACCAGCAGCTCTTACTGCACCTCCGCCAATAATATCACCAGCATCTAGTGCATCCCCGTCTCTGTCCCAACCTAAACGTCTATTAACGTATCCTTCAGTTGCTGCTTCTGTAGCAACTGCACTTCCTGAAGCATTTGTAAATGCAGTATCAGGACTAAACTCATTAACACGAACACCACGTTTGAAACCAATACCGTCGATGTTTGTAAGAACAAGAGCAGCGTTAAATGTAACACTACCAGTACCTTGATCAACTGTAAAGAAACGTCCTACACGGAAGAAACCATCTTGGTCAGTACTTGCAAAGAATGCACGACCTCTTGTACGTTCTTGTACTTGTGCTTTTGTATTAAATCCAAACTGGTCAATTGCTGATCCGTCATCAACTGGTGCATTAATAGGAGCGCCAAATGTTCTATCTGGGTAGTTAGATGTATTGTAGCCACCTGTACCGATGTCTAAGAAGTCATGACTTGTAGCACGGCAAGTACTAATATTAACTGTAATATTTGCACTTGCTCCTTCTTCAATACCAGCTTTTAATGTAAAATTCTGTCCAGTGATACTATCTGCTCTTAGTGCTAATCCTGTACCAAGATAAGTTGGATGAATACTATACACATCTTCAAATGTAATTATAGCTCTGTTAGTACTATCTAAAGTAATAGTAACATCACTATATCCTGTGATTCTGTGTACTTTTCCTGCCCAAGTAAATATCTTTCCTACGATACGTGTTATTGAAGTATCATCTAATACTTCAATTGCAATATTAGTGTCACCTTGTGTTGAACCAAGTGTAGTGCCTCCGGCAATACTTGCACCAACAGTACTGTTTACAGTATATCCAGCACCTACGCTTAGAGTTGCATAGTTGTTAACAACATTTAAATCAATGTATGCATAGTTGTCGTCAACTACAACCTTTGATTGTTGTCCTATAACTGCTACGTCGCCGACCACTGTACCTTCAAATGCAAGTGTTCTATATGTATAATTTGGATATTCATCAAATATAAGAGCAGTACTTGGTCTTGTAAAGATACCGTCATTAATACCGTTTAACAAGAAGTTCTGTTTTGATCTGTAAACACCTAATGTACCAAAAGATGTTTGTACTTGAATACCACTATCCGCAGTTGCAACACCGCTGGTTAAATTAAGTTGCCAAACTTTTCTTCTTATGTCAGCATTAGCACTATCACAAAGTTCTGCTTCTTTGCTTAGTGGAATTTCAAAATCAGTTGTACCTACGTTTACAACATCATACGGTTGATAAATGCCTGTAGAGTGTAGTATTTCAAGTTCACTACCATTCATAGGATAATTTGTTAAATCGTAAATGTAAACTGTTACATCATTTTGATCTGCGGTAAGTCCACGATTTGTTATACTTACTGGGTTACCTAAATCGGTGCTGCTTGATTCAAATATGTTAGTACCTGATTCAAATGCACCTGTTACTCTTTCTACATAAATTGTTGTATTACCAGTACCGCTATCGTAATTACTAAATGCAACATATCCTAAAGCAGGTGCAACACCGTCTTGAGAAATTGCTTCGCCTACTGTTACAATACTAGTAACATCGCCGCTTACTATAATTTCAAAGTCTACTACATACATTTTAGCAGGTTGTACAAGGTCCATTGCAAGAGAAGCAACTCTTGCAAGTTCATCTGGGTCACTGCCTTCTGCAACTAAACCAAAGTTACCATAACTGTTGTTACCTGTTAACGAACGTATTTGCGAACCATTTAGTGCATAGTAACCTGTATCACAGTAATATGTAAACACACTAACAAGTTCTGACAGTGCGTTGTTGGTTGCAATAACACCGTATCCTAAATCGTTAATTTGTGTAAAGTCGTTTGCAAGCATCGACCTGTTTCCAGATCCTTGTAATACAATTTCAACAGGACCGTCGTCGTATGGTCCGGCACTGTCAACAGCATCATCAAATCCACGTCCGCCGTTTGATGCTTCGTCGAGTACTAGTGTAGCATATGAATATCCATCTCCTGCATCAGGTAAGTAATCCTTAATTGAGTTAACTTGGTATCTTCTGCCAAACTCAAGGAATGCACTAGGAGTTTTTGGTTTACGAATACTTAACCCACTTCCTACTGGTGCTCTTACACGAATGTTAAATGGATCAAAATCGCCTAAGTTACCATCTCTAATAACAGTCAGCGGCATATTATATGTATAACCGTCAATAAACATACCACCAGCAAATGTTTTTGCATTTTTACTTCCACTAAACGAACTGTTAGTTTGTGCATATGGACTACGTGTTAATATACTGCCTTCTGGATCAAGTACCATCATAAATCCGCCGTGACGCTGACAAGTAACATTTCTTACAATAGTAGCATCGTCACATAAGAACACATCCATCTGATTGTTATCAAGTGCTGGATTAAATCCAGGGGCAAATGCATATGCAACTAAGTTTACAAGATCGTTAGCAACAGTTTTTGAACCTGCTTCTGCTTCAAGTGTAGTATTAAATGTTTGACTTACAGCGCTCAGTGCTGTATATGGATTATCACTATCGTTGTCTAAGACATTATCAATTATAGTGTATATTTGTAATATCGAAGCTGCTGTTTCTACTCGATCTTGTAGTTGACCGTAATAGTACCCTTGATTTTTTACACTAGAACGTCTGTCTCCAACTCTTAAATCGTCAGCAATACCAGTTACAACATTACCGGTAATTCTGCTCCATAAAGTAGCATCGTATGTTAGCAACGGATAAGTTGCATCTAACCAAGCTAAAATCTCTGCTTTGATAAATTCTTTGTTTAGTTCAATTAATCTAGAAGCGTCAATATAACTACCTTGATTGTTTAAAGCATAATCACTTATGTTTAGTGGATTATTGGGATCTTGTGTATAATGATAACCATAATATCCTCTAAGTGTGCTATCATCGTTAAATGCACCTTCGCCTGCTCTTGCAGTAATTAATCCATCAATTTCGGCATCTCTATAAAACCAAGTATTTGCAGCAGGACTAGCACTTGACCCTTTAGAAGGTCTTATAATTGTGCGTCTAAACTCGTCACCGTTGATACTGGTGTTTGTAGGCAATCTCATCGGAAACTGTTCGTCATAAATTCCTGATTCAACTTGTATGGTTATCTGATCACGCTGCACATAGTTACCGTATTCGAGTATTTCGTCATCTAAAAACTCGATCGGTTCTAGTAAATGCATTTCGATTATGTCGTGATCAGGAGTTCCGCCGGCATCTCTACCTCTAGTATATGTTACAATTCTACCAACTGCACCAGATGTTTTACCTCTAATAACTTTACCTGGAATAATATCTTGATTTGGATTTGGTACAGTCGGATCTCCTGCTTGATCGACATATTTGTTAGGACCACTAAAAATGTTTAGTTCATAATATTTTGATGATTCGATTATTGCAGGAGTACTACTAACAGGATTAATTGTTGCAAGAACTGTGTCAAATAAATCCTCAGTTGCACCATACCATGTATTTCCAGTGCCTAATGCTGTGGCAATTTCTGCAAGCATCAGTGTTTTTGCACGGTTAATAGTGAGTGCAGTTTGTGTGTATTGTCCATTTACTGAAATTGCCAATTCACCACTCGGGTTTGAGTTGTATCTTAGTCCGGCATACCTAGATAGTAAGTTATGATATAGAGCAGGTGATCCGCCACTAGCTGCAAGATCAAGTTTAATAGAATCTAAAATTAATCCTAAGTCTCTACGACATAGTCTTTCATCGTAAACAAAGTTTGGATAAGTTGTGTTTAGAAATTCAATTGCTGCATCAATAACTGTAGCTTTCTCTGCTTCGATTGTTGCAACAGCAATGGTTTGATCTCCTGTTGTACTGTATCTGCCACTGGTCGAAACAGCATAACTATCTAATGTATCTCCGCTTTCTTGATATGTAATAGTTTGTACATATGGACCAATATCAATAGGTGACGACTCTTGTAATATTGTAGCTTTTTCTAATGCTTTTCCGATTGTTTTGTAAGCATACGCTAAACTACGTCCGCCTCTTCCTGGAGGTGCAAAGCGTTGAGTATCATCTCCTTTTGTACTTACATATATGTTTGTCGAACTTGAATAAGTTGTGGAATCAACATAGAATTTTGTAGCGGCTTGTAAATCATATTGCGAAGTAGGTGATCCGTAACCTGCAAACGGATACGGATGATCTCCTAAATTTAAAATAGATCCTGCATCCATGTTGTCGCCAACTTTTCGTATCACTTCTTGTACTTGTGGTACTTGTGTAGTTGCAGCACCTGCAGGAACACTTAATGCACCTGTCATAGTATCGCCAGTTAAACTAACATAAGTTTGTTCTGTAAATCCAATACTGGTTAACAGATTAGCTTCTGTTATAGTTGGTGTTCCGTGTGTAGTGTTCCAGTTTGATACAAGTGTTGTACGTCCTGGATTTGATAACATTAAACTTTGAACTGTTGTATCGTATGCAGCAGTATTACCAATTTTTAACGGATTTTCTAATTCCGGCGACGGATCATTAAGAAGTTTAGTATTAATAGATCTTAATATTAGCTTGTCGCCGTCAACACTAAATGAAATAGTGTTGTCTGGATCTTCGGCATCGTTTGTACCTGCATCGGATACAAGTTTATAGAAATTAATACCAGTTGCAGTTTGGTTAACTAATAAAACGTTACCTTCGTTGCCTACATATGCAGTAGCATCTGTACCAGGTGTATCGTCCAAGCTGGTAAAACTGATTTGGCCGCCGAGACCAAATATTGCATACACCTCTTGGAAGTTTTCATTTACTTTGCGAAAACTTTCACGAATACTATCGCCAGTACCGTCATTGCCTTCTACACCAATATCAATTTCTTGTTTAGCCATTTTATAACTCCATTACCATTGTGGTACTAATTCGTCCATATCAAAATTTACACTAACACCGCAGCCACAACTACTTTTTGCGTTAGGGTTAACTATTTCAAAGTTGCTGCCAGTTAAACTTTTAATATAGTCAACTTCGGTTCCTATTAAAAACATTATACTTGTAGAACCAATAACAAATCTTCCGGCACCGTCGGTGCTCACAATTTCATCGCCCGGTGCTAAATCACTAGGGTGCATCACTGTACCCCAATCGTATTCAAAGCCAGCACAGCCGCCGCCTTTGAGATTTAAACTAATAGCATAACAGTTATTTTCCTTGCAAAGCAAGTCGATTTGTGTTTTAGCAGATTCAGTTAATGTGCAAACGTTCATTTTAGTTCCTTTCTAATATTTAGTGTTATTTTTTATAATCTTAATGCAAACCTTTGGTAAATACCATATGTTTTTAAAAGAATATCTTATAGATACTTGGCATATGCGTTGTAGCAAACTTGGCAAACAACATACGTACAATCGTAAAAAAACTATGGTACTTATGCGTTGCGATAACTGCGACACCGAGTTTTCAAGACCAAGAGGTAATATGGATCCAAAGCGTCTAAGTAATAACTACTTTCATGTATGTGAAAATTGTGATTCAAAAAAATTTGCCCAACGAAAAGGCGTTGAGCGAAAACAAGTTTGGAATCTAAATGCTAGTAGTAATTTGCCTATTAACAAGTATTAGTCTTTGCGCCAAATAGTATATGCACCATATGCAATAGCACCATATGCAATTAATTTAGCAAACGGTGAAAATACAACAATTGCAGCACCCGCAGCAATCATTAATGCGCCATCAAGGCTACTGCGTTCTGCTAAACGCTTGGCGATCCAATTTTTGATCATTTGATAATCTCCTAATTTGTTTAGATTGTTCGTTAACTACTGCTTCAAGATTGCGTAGTTTTTCTTCTAGGCCTTGTACATATGCTTTTGTAGGAACATGCTTTTCTTGTCCATCTTCGCCTAGCATAGTATATGCGTCCACGCCAGCACCTTTTAGCCCGCCGAGAACTCTGTTAGGATTCTTTTCTATTACTGTTTTTTGTGGAGCGTGTTTACGTCCATACATACTACCTAAATAACTCATACAGTATTTATACTATTCCTTGATTGTATAATTGCTTACTGGCAAGATTCTTACACTTTGCTTCTACCATAATATCAAAGTCATTCCAAAAACTCAATGCCCAATCATTACATGCAGTGTTCCACATATAATCACTATGTGCTCTTAGTTTTTGTTTTTTGTATCCACTGTTAAGTAATGACGCCATGTCTGGTCGTACACTCGGATCAAAGCCTGGTAGTACATCCTCGCGGCTAGTGCTATAATGCATAGCAGGACGCACACCACGCCAGCTATCATTAACACGTCTAATACGGTCATCGTTTGCATCAATATATTCTCCTGTACGTATCCAATGATGGTGGATATCTACCACCAATGCTACATCTTTTTCTAATTCTAGGCTTG
>TARA_R110000868_G_scaffold188512_1_pt1 | contig 14643 bp, 15 predicted proteins | sample TARA_R110000868 | Tara Oceans TARA_R110000868 (sample SAMEA4397489) | marine metagenome | biome: Polar Biome; feature: [SRF] surface water layer (ENVO:00010504); material: water (ENVO:00002006), including particulate matter (ENVO:01000060) such as... | depth 5 m | reverse complement strand
GATCCAGCCGCTCATGTTCTTCGTTTCCAGCACGAAGATGCCGTAAGGCGAGAGGAATACGTGATCGATCTGCGTGGTGCCGTCTGGCGTGTTCAGCGTGACGTTGTGCAGGCGGCGGTAGGTCTGCTTATCCAATTGCCAATGAGCAAACAGCCGCACCAGAAGTTCGCCAATCTGGCCCTTGGCCCAGGGCGACTTGAGCAGACCTATCAGCAGCATAAGCGGGATAAACCACGCAAACGTGCCCCAGACTTGAGCGATGATCGGCGTGAAGTCCATTTCTCAACCTTCGGTAATCCTGAGTTAACCGGATAGTACCGAAAAGAAGCCAACTGAAGCGAAAGTATTACCAGGCTCTCTAAATCGGTCCTTTGAGGGCTTTAAGCGGGCCTTCAGTACGTGAAAGTGCAACAGGCTCAGATTCAGAGCCTGCTGCACGGCAAGGTTACTTCGACTTCGCTGGCAGGTAATTACCACGACCGCTGCCGGACTTATTGCCAGTTTGGCTTGGCAGGTTAGGCACTACCGGGCGCGGAGCTGGCTGAGGCGTTGGACGGCTTGGGGTTTGTGGTTGTTTGCTCATGACAATGCTTCCTGAGTGAGTAGGACTACTTGCAAGCACCTTCGACGCGGCAGGCACAGCTGGTTGGTGCATGGCACGCATGGTCATCGCCGCAGCGCATCGCTTGCGATTCAGTACCGCCGCCCGGATACGCACCGAAGTGCTTCTCGTAGAGCGCCACGGTTTGGGCGAAGGCACTTTTCAGTTCTTGATAATCATCCTGGCCATAAATGCCGAAGTAGGGGTAGTGGTCGATAAAGCGACCGAACACCTGCTGGCAGTCTTCACGGTAGGCGCGGGTATCCAGGATGTGCGCATGCCAGATGGCGTCCACTGTCTTGCTGGGCACCAATGCAACTGATGGATAGAAACGCTTGAGGGTCAGAAAGCGGCAATATTCCTGCTCAGCCATGTCCCACTCTGCTGCTGACATTTCGGCCTCCGAGGACTCGGTGTACTTGTGCTTCAGGCGTTTGAAATCCAGGCGGCTGACATTCATGTCCAGGCCGTTGGCCGCCAGCAGCGGCTGATTGAGCGATACCAGTGCATTCATGGGTGTTTCTCCTGTGATTGAAGGTTGCAGGCCTTAATAGACCGCCTTCGCTTCAGCTCACGTTCGAAACACTGACGGCTGACCAGCGCGCACGGTGCGTAGCCGGTCGCTGTTATTTGGTAGAGCAAGCGCCAGTCGCTGCCGAGTTTGAAGCGCAGTAAACCCTCACGGCAGCGCACGCGCTTGCCGCCTAAAACGGTAAAAGGCGTTCCCGAAAGAAGGGCCTGATCGATATCTAATGCTTTGGCTTGGTGGCAGGCGCTAACCTGATGCGGGCAGCTGGAGAGGATGGCTTCGATGGTGTTCATGACTGGCTCCGTTGTGATGACGGAGCCAGTGTTGATTTGTGGAATCCACAACCAGCCTACTTTTTTCTCAGCGAACGAAGTAGTTCGTAGAAGTCTTTGGCTTCTTCATATTCGTGGATGACAAGCTCGCGATAACGCATTAACAAATCACTTTCAGTGTGCAGCTCACTGGCTTGCTTGTAAGCCTGCTCCAGATCACCACTTAGGTAATGCGCCATCATGCTGTCGCCCAGCGATAGCGCAGCGGTCTGTGCCGCCAAGGACTTCAAAAGGTTGCCGTGCAGATGACCGAGGCCCATTTGCGGCAGAGTGTCGGCAAATGGATTAGGCAACGACTCTTCGCGAAGATCAGCAATGGGCAGCCGTTCCAGAAAAACTACCAACTCTTGGCGTAACAGGCCGAGCCCTGCGAGAGACTGACGCTCAAGGAATAGCTGCTTAGCCCAATCCACCAGCGGCTGGCGATTTGCCTTGGGTTTGAGCAAGTCAGCCACCAGCTTCGGCTCACCAAACATGCCCTGGAGCAGAATGGCGTTCCACAGCAGCGTGATGTGAGCCGGGTTGATCAGCACGCGGTTGCGGCTATCTGTTCCGATCCCAAGTGGTATCCAGTCCAACTGAATCAGGATGGGCTTTGTTCGGCTGGGGTAGCGATACACCTCATCCTTCTTCTTGGTCGAAGGGCTCAGCGCATTGACCCGCGTTTTCAATGCGTCGAGCAACTTGCCATGTTGACTCAAGGGCTTGGCCAAGCCGATTTTCTTGCACAACAGCTCGTCATAAATCTGAGCAAGTTCTGGCCAATTGCACGCCTTAGCCTGCACAGGAATATTCCAGCAGCTCATCTACAGTGGGGCGAACGCTCAACGATTCGGGCATATCCACAATCCGTGCGGCCTGTTCAAACCAATCATCGGTGGCGCACTCGTAACTGCGGCGATACTCATCGACCCGCCCCATGCAATAACCCGCACGCAGCGCTTCGGAGAAGCTTGAAGCCACTTTAGCAATGGTGCTCAGTTGGTCGGCGTCAGTGTAGGCATCAACCAGTTCTTGGCAGCTCTGAATCAAATACTGCGGGTCGTCGCTGGCTTGGGCTGCTGGTATGGACAGGCTGGTCAGCAGGCAGGCGAATGCTAGGAATGAAGGTTTCACAGGCTAGCCTCCTTGGCCGCTGGGGTAACAGTGGGCTCCACCCGGGTAGGTGCCGCTTTAGGCATAGAGCGAGTGGTGATGCCTGCAGTAGGGGACGCGAGATACGCAGCCAGCAAGACGGAGCTGAAGCTCACAAACTTGCTGATAGGGTCGTCTTGCGCCAAGTAGGTGACCAGTCCCTGTACATCATCCGTTTCTACCATCACAGCAGTGAGTAAGCCGATGAGTAACAAACCGAGGGCACTCATGATGCCCTGGCAGATCAGCAAACGGTTCAAGCCACGCCAGATGCCGGTCGTAAAGTGCCGGCAGTAACGGACTTGCCGCCAAAGCAGCAAAACCAGCAGTGGCATAAACCCCCACTCCAAACGTGAGAGGTCAGCGAGGCCCTCGCCATACTCAAAAATCAGGAAAGGTAGCGATGCCAGTGTTAGCAGACCAAGGCACCACAAGCTTGCGCTTTTCAGCCAGCCAAGCAGCATGCACAGGCCTTTGGTCAGGCCGTTATCCAGTTTCCCGACGAGGGAAAGTTCGCGGGTTTGCATCAGGGTTCCTTATGCATCCGTGTTGGGGAAAGGGTTTAGGCCACTGCCTGCTCGACCAGGGTGCTGGCCAGTTGCTGGTTGAGTTGGCGGGCCTTGGTTAGTCGGGTTTTCAGTTGGTCGCAGAGGGCCATAAGTTGATCGACTTTGGCGACGATACGGTGTTGTTCGGTTAAGGGCGGAAGAGGTATTAGCAAGCTCAAAATTTGCTCCCGCGAAACGTTTTTCATGGAGCTGCTTGTACCTGCCGCAACTCGCCCGTAGTACTCGCGAGCAAATGCAGCGCTATTTACAAAATTCACATAGCGTCGATCACAGAAACTGGTCAGTTTGAGTCGGACAATTTTGTCACTCAGCATCAAATTGACTGGGGTATTTTCGACAACAACACTGCGGGCTACTAACTCGGCAGTATTGGCTCGGGAAACGAGAAAATCACCCTCAACAACCTGGTGCTCTGGGCGAGGATCAAGACCCGCCGGAAGCGCCTTGTTTTCCTCCGGACGATATAAGCCCCAGGACACTGCGCTTACCTTCAGCACCCCCCACTCATTGCCGTCTCTTCGTCTCGGGTCGCAGCTAGGACTCCAACCGGCCCCGCTTTCGATAACGTGGCTACCTAAACGGCTCCATTGCCACTGAGGTGGCAGCTCATAAGGTTTTTCGTCCTCATCAATGGCTGCCAACGGCTTCTGCTTTTTCAGTTTGCCTTCCGCCATCAGTCGCTGCTTTTCCGTTTGGATGCGTTGGAGCAGTTCGCTGGCAGATTCGTCGGCGGGATCTTGCGGCACCAGTTTGCCCATTACGGCCAGTTGCAGGAGGGTTTGTTTGAGGGCGTCGATGCTGGGTTCGGTGGTGAACAGGGTGTGGAAGTGTTCTGCCAGGCGCTGCCAATTGGCGGCGAATTCGGTGGCGTCGCTGGCATGGGTCAGGCTGTCGAGCAGCGCTTGTACCAGTTGGGCGTGGGCGCTTTCGGCGTCGGCCTGCTGGGCTTCCAGGCGGTCGCACAGGGCCATCAGTTCATCGACTTTGGCGACGATGCGGTGTTGTTCGGCGAGGGGTGGAAGAGGGAAAAAGGCTTGCCTGCCGTCTTCGGTTCCAAGTCTAGGCATTTTCATGCCGTAGCTTCTGGCGTTCACATAGCTTAAGAAGTACGGGCTTTTGAGCGCGATCATGAAGTAGTGCGCGACAAAAGGGCCGTGGCATCTGAACGGGAGAATCTCGGTTGTGCAGAATCCGTCGTCCTCAGCTACGAGAACCTTATTGAGATATGGACGGAGCTTCCCGTAGAGCACATCGCCTTTAGTGAAACTGTTTTTGTCACTGAGTGAGTTGCGCTCGTAAAAGTGAGTCCTCTGCAAAAGTCTTGAAGTGTCTTTTTCAATGTCCTCAAGGTCGAGGACCCAAGCGTCGTCTGGGATTTCGTCTTTTTTGGTTGTGGTGCCAAAGTTGGTGATTTCTCCAAGACGAGTCCACGCCCAGTCCACTGGCAATTCAAATGGCTGTGTAGTCTCGTCAACTTCTGCCAGCGGCTTCTGTTTCTTAATCTTTCCCTCAACCACCAACCGCGCCTTTTCCTCGGCAATCCGCTTAAGCAGCTCACTGGCCGGTTCATCATTCGGGTCTTGCGGTACCAACTTGCCGCGTACCGCCAACTCCAGAATCAGCTCGCGCAGCTTTTTAATGCCATTGGGCGCACCGGCCAGCAGCGGTAGGTTTTGGGTGAGTACGGTGCTGGCCGGGAGATTGCTGCCCTCTGCCTGCGGGAGAGGGGATTGATTGAGCGCGGTCATACCTGGCGCGCCTCTTTATCAGAGGCAAGGGCTTCAGCCAGCACGGCTTTAAGCTGGTCGCGCAGGTCGCTGATCTCGCCTTGCAGCTTGGCGTAGTTGCGCAGCAGCTCGTCCGGGTCGTGGCTGATCTGCTCGCCGATATGCGGGTTTTTGCAGTCGAGGTTCCAGTTGCGGGCTTGCAGCTCCTCGACACTGACCTGCCAGGCGAATTCGTTCTCCTCCCGTGCGGCAAAGCCATCGGCCTCGCTGCCCCACCAGTCTTGCTCCACGGCAAATTCTTCGATGCGCATGGGCCGGGTTTTGGAGTAGTTCTTTACGCCAGCCGGGTACTGGTGTTCGTAGAACCACACCTGTTTGGTCGGTGTGCCCTTGGTGAAGAACAACAGGTTGGTTTTGATGCCGGTGTAGGGGTTGAACACGCCGTTGGGCAGGCGAACGATGGTGTGCAGGTTGCACTCGGTGAGCAGCTTTTCCTTGATGCGGCTCTTGATGCCTTCGCCAAACAGAAAGCCATCGGGCAGCACCACGGCGGCGCGGCCGTTGTCTTTGAGCAGCTGCATGATCAGCACCAAGAACAAATCGGCGGTTTCGCGGGTGCGGAAGGCGGCGGGGAAGTTGGTTTCGATGCCGTCTTCTTCCATGCCACCGAACGGCGGGTTGGCGACGATGCAGTGCACGCGCTCGCTCGGGCCCCAGCTGATCAGTGGTTTGCTCAGGGTGTTGTCGTGGCGGATCTGGTTGGGCACTTCGATGCCATGCAGGATCATGTTGGTGGTGGCCAGCAGGTGCGGCAGCGGCTTTTTCTCCACGCCGAAGATGCTGGCCTGCAAGGTGCGTTCGTCCTCGGCGGTTTTTACATAGCGGCTGCGTTTGTGCTCGATGGCGCAGGTGAGAAAGCCGCCGGTGCCGCAGGCCGGGTCCATGACTTTTTCGTCCAGCTTGGGGTCGACCATGCGCACCATAAATTCGGTGACCGGGCGCGGAGTGTAGAACTCGCCGGCGTTGCCTGCGTTCTGCAGGTCGCGCAGCAGTTGCTCGTAGAGGTTGCCGAACTCGTGGCGCTCCTGGGCTTTGTTGAAGTCCACGCCTTCCTGAATCTTGTTGATCACCTGGCGCAGCAGCTGCCCGGATTTCATGTAGTTGTAGGCGTCTTCAAACACGCTGCGCACCACGAAGGCGGACGGCGTGTTGCTGTATTCGTGCAGGTTCTGCAGCTGGGGGAACAGGTTGTTGTCGATAAAGTCCTTCAGCGCATCGCCAGTCATGCCTTCCGGGTCGGCGGCCCAGGTGCGCCAACGGCAGCTGTTGGGGATGGGCGATGTGTAGTTGTCGTCCATCAACTCCCATTCCAGCTCGCGGTCATCGAAAATCTTCAGAAACAGCAGCCACACGAGCTGGCCGATGCGCTGGGCGTCGCCATCGACGCCAACGTCTTTGCGCATGATGTCTTGGATGGATTTGATGGTTGAGCTGATGGACATGGTGGTTCCGTTAAAGGGCGGCGGGAAGCGCGGTGATGGCTTCCAGGCGCTGAAAAATAAGTTCTTCGCGGGCCGGCTGCTGACGGGCAGCGGCTTGCACGGCGTAGGCAAAATCGCGGTGGCCGAGCAGTGCGCCAATGGCTTGGGCAATGTAGTGACGCAGCGCGGGTTCGGCCTGGGCCAGTTCGGCGTACAGGCTGTCGCGACCATCGACGACGGCGAGAATGTCTTCAATGTCGCGGCTGGCCAGCGGGTCGTTACGCCCTCGACCGCGATAGGCTTCCAGCTTGGTGGCGAGAAAGTAGCTGGGTGTGACCACGCGGATCAACGTGCCAGAGGGCAGGGCATGATCGGCAGCCGTTTGCAGGGCGTCGCGGTACCAGCGGTTGGTGAAGTTAAGGATGCTTTCGTCGTCGGGCATAAAGTCGACCAGCAGATCACGGCCGAGCAGTGCGTTGGGCAGGCGCAGGCGGCAGATAACGTCATCCTCGGGGGACTCACGAAAGCCGCGCTGGCGCAGCTCAGTGAGTAGGCGCTGCCAGTTGCCGTAACCGAGCACATGAACGATGACGTCGACATCCTCGGTAAAGCGCACGGCCTCGCGGGCAAAGGCATCGGTGATTAGCAGCGCCGTGGTGCAACCGCCGACAAAGGCAACCTGTTGCAGTAACTCCGGGCCCAGGGCATCGGCCACGGTTTGCAGCATCTGCTCCTGTATGCGCCATTCAGCTGCCATCGGGCTCGCCTCGCAGCTGTTGCGTGAGCAGGGTTTTGGCCAGACTGGCTTCGCGCTCGTTACCTAAACGGATGGCGTCCACTAGGGCGAGCATGGCGTATAGCGCCTCATCTTGGCGTGCTGCATTTGACGCACTTTTGAACAGGGGTTCGATGGCTTGGCCCATGTCGCTGCCCAGTGCATCCTCCCAGACATAAATTTGATCACCGCCGGACAGCAGTTTGCCGGCCAACACCGGGGCGGCGTGTGCAGTGGCTAGGCCGCGCACGATAGCCCCCGGCCGCACGGGGAATACGTACTTCAGGCCGTGGCCAAGAAACTCGTTAAGGGCGCGGGTGTTGACCTCCGGCAGGGCGCTGTTGCGTGCCAACTTGGCGAGCCCGGCGGCAATGCAGCGGTTAAGCGCGTTGCTGACTTCGGACTTGCTGATGCCGGTGGACTGCTCCAGCGCACGCATGGAGAAGTGCTCGGCAGCTTGCTCGGGCTTGGGGTGCTGGTTTTCTAGGCTAACCAGCTTGAGCATTAGCAGTATGTCTTGGCCTTTCATCATTGCAGTCGTCCACAGTTCACTGCTTGTCGTCCACTGTCCATGGACTGTGGACAGTGTGCTGGCCGAGCGGTACACCTGTCAATGTGCGTCTTTTAAGCACTTATGTCGTCGCTGTAGAGCTGATCTTCCAACTCATGGATAGCCTTGTTGTAGCCCGCCTTGCCGCCGAACGCCCTGACCAGCTCGATGGGTGCGCCGAACTGGCTGAAGGGATCGAGCTGGAGGATTTTGATGTCCTCAATATGCTCGATACCGGTGTCGGCATATTTATCCAGCAGCGCTTCCAGCACTTGGCGCGCTGCGCCGGAGTACTTGGCGAAGTAGTTGCGCTTCTTCACCTGCTCAGCGCGCTCTTTACGCGACAAGGCGGGTTGGTCGAAGGCGACGTGGCAGATCAGGTCGAACGGATCGAGGGGCTTGCCCTGTTTCTTTTCCACTTCTTCGGCCAGGGCTTCCCACATCACGCCTTTGGCGGCCATCTCGTCGATGATGGCCTTCTTCTGCTCGGCATCACTCCAGCGCCGGAGGAAGTCATCCAGTGAGGCGAACTGCTTTTGCACGCAGGCGCGGGTGTAGTCGTGCAGCGACTCGGTGATCAGCCGACCATCCGGGCCGTAATACTGCACACGCTCGGCGATGACATAGATCGGCAGGTTGTCGATGACGTACTTGATGCGTTTTTTGCTGCCATCCTCTCCGGTGAACTCCAGATCACCACCATCCGTATCGCCACCAGCACTGATGCCATCGCCTTCAAGTAAATCGTCGGGCGGTATGGGCGGCTCGTTGCCTTCTGGGGCATAGATCACCACCGGGTCACCGTCGAAGGCGGGGTCGGCAAACAGTTCGGTGGCCTTCTTGAAGTCCATGATGGTGAACCAGTACTTGCCGTAGTCTTCATTGATGCGGGTGCCGCGGCCGATGATCTGCTTGAACTCGGTCATCGACTTGATGTGCTGGTCGAGCACGATCAGCTTGCAGGTTTGCGCGTCGACGCCGGTGGTCATCAGCTTGCTGGTGGTGGCGATAACCGGGTAGCGTTCTTCCGGGTTGATGAAGTTATCCAGCTCAGCTTTGCCTTCCTGCTCATCGCCGGTGATGCGCATGACGTACTTGCGGTTCTCGGCCACGCGTTCCGGGTTGAGGTTGACCAGCGCCTGGCGCATGCGCTCGGCATGGTTGATGTCGTCGCAGAAGACGATGGTTTTCTGGAACGGATCGGTGGCCTTGAGGAACTCGGTGACTTTCTGCGCCACCAACTGGGTGCGCGCCTCGATGACCAGGGTGCGATCCATGTCCTTGAGGTTGTAGATGCGGTCTTCGATCAGCTCGCCATTCTTATCGAGCATGCCCTTGGGCGGACGCCAGCCTTGCAGGTCTTTATCGAAGTCGATGCGCACCACTTTGTAGGGCGCAAGAAAGCCGTCTTCGATGCCCTGCTTGAGGGTGTAGCTGTACACCGGGTCACCAAAGTAGGTGATGCTGGACACCTCTTTGGTTTCCTTCGGTGTGGCAGTGAGGCCGACATGGGTAGCGCTGGAGAAGTAGTCGAGAATCTCGCGCCAGGCGGAATCCTCGGCGGCGCTGCCACGGTGGCATTCGTCGATCACGATCAGGTCGAAGAAGTCGCGGGAGAACTGCTTGTAGATGTTCATCTCTTCTTCAGTGCCGGTGACGGCCTGATAGAGCGACAGGTAGATCTCGTAGGAAGGATCGACCATGCGCTTGGTGATTTTGGTCATCGCCTTGCCGAACGGCTTGAAGTCGTTGTTCTTGGTCTGATCGACCAGGATGTTGCGGTCTGCGAGGAAGAGGATGCGTTTCTTCTGCTTGGACTTCCACAACCGCCAGATGATCTGGAAGGCGGTGTAGGTCTTGCCGGTGCCGGTGGCCATCACCAGGAGAATGCGATCCTGCCCTTTGGCAACGGCTTCCACGGTGCGGTTGATTGCATTGGACTGGTAGTAGCGCGGCAGGCGACCTGAGCCGTCGTCGTAGTAGGGCGCGGCGATCTTATGCTGAGCTTGGTCGTCCAGACCTTTCCATTGGCAGTAGCGCTGCCAAAGTTCATCTGGGCTAGGGAACTGGTCAAGGCTGAGTTCGGTTTCTACCTGGCTACCAGTGCCACTGCGGTCATGGAATAGAAAACCATCGCCGTTGCTGGAGAACACGAACGGCACATCCAGCGCCTCGGCATAACCCAGCGCCTGCTGCATGCCGGAGCCAACGGAGTGCTTGTTGTCTTTCGCCTCGATCACAGCGATAGGCAGGTTGGCCTGGTGATAAAGAATGAAGTCAGCGCGGCGTGATTCGCCCCGGCTGTGCAACTTGCCCCGGACGATGATGCGACCCTTGGTAAAGCTGACTTCCTCACGCACCTGCTTGTGCATGTCCCAGCCAGCCTGCTGGATGGCCGGGGCAATGTACTTGCTGCAAATATCCCGTTCAGAGAGTGACTTCTTGTCCATCGGTTCCGGATCCCTGGATTTCATGCCACTGACTTTACCAGACCGGTGATGGCTAAACGACTTATCCAAGCCAGCTCGGCTGATCTAGCCAGCACATGGTTCTCTTCCAGAGTGTATGCCGACGAAAGGAATATGCTCTTTGTAGATGAGCGCTAGCCGAACAGTTGGTTACTAACTGTCGCGCGTTTTTGATTCTCGACGAGCTTTCATCTCATGGAACCAATGCCCTCTGGTTGCTGCTGGGAATTCGACTTTGCCGATTATTTTTTCTCTTCCATATCGAGGGACTTTTTCGGGTTTTCGGACTTTCGAAAGGTCGCTGCTCTCTGCGGCCTTGATATACAGCTTGCGGCCCTCGCCTGAGCGACGGTTGCCATAAATGCTGATCGAGCCGGTCGACTGATGCCCCATGATGTATGCAATGGCTTCAGCGCTTTCACCTGATGCCTTAAGGTTTGAGCCGACCTGGTGGCGGAAGCTTTTCAGTGTTGGATGCTGCTTACGCCTGGGCCACAGGGTTCGGCACTCCTTTCGCAAACGATCTCGAATCGCGGTATTTGTGCGCGGGCAGTTGCTCATCCAGGATGCCGCTTGCCTGACTAGGCGAAGCACCTTCGGGCTATCAATGATGAGTGACCGGTCGGCACCGCGATTCAGGGCTGCGTTCTTCTTACCTCCGATGATGTGTACGTGGTTGTTCACAACTGTGATCGTGCGCATTTCGCAGGACCGCACGCCCAAGCAATACGCGAGCATTAGGGATGCCGCTTCGTCGATATAGCCTTGGTTTTTCAGATGTTTGTACAGCGCTTTGAAGTCCGCATGAGAGACAGCGCGAACTTTGCTGGGCTTCGGTTTACGAGCCAGTTCCGAATTTGGTGCGGTCACGGGATTTACGATCTGACGGATCGCTTGGGCTGCCCCATGGTTACCTCTGGCGATCTGATCGTTCAGTAGTGCGCTTTTGAGTGTGCTGAATGAGTTCGGCTGGAGCTCTTGGGCGCGGGTAAGTAAAGCCGCGCAGATGTGCGCTGAAGTTGGATCGTCCTCACCGCAGTAAGCCCGATAAAAGTTATGTGCGCGAGTTTGGTATTTCTTCAAAGTGATTGGGTGCATGGCTGTAGTCTCTTATTATTTTTTTGATGACAAAAGCAGCCGCATTCGCGAATTGGCGTTGAATCAGCTCAAACTTCACTGAAAAGCACTACGCATACGCTTCGTGCATTTCTCGTTACGTCTGAGCTGCTCCAACGCCCCCATACTCGCGCCGCGAGTATGGGGTTGCGCGCTCTTACTCACGCGACACGCTTCATCTAGATTCAGCGTGCCGGTGGAGCAAGAGCACGCACAAGCGGTTTGTCATCAAAAAATAAAAGCAGCCAGCGCCATGGCGCTGAAGGAACGAGTAGGCGACACCTAAGGGTGTCGTAGGGAGAAGCAAAGCTAGACAAGCTGGCCACTACAGGCAAAGTCAGTTATCCGTATTTCGCATAACTATATGATTTATAAGTGTTTGGCATGGTTAATATAACCGAAAAAGCAGTGCCCGGGCGGGCACTGTCGTTGCCACTACGGGCACTCAGAGTGGCAGTAAAGGCATTCGAAATGCCTCTGCGGGCACAGTAAATGTCTGTGCAGGCTCTGCATTTGCACGCCCTAGTATTCTCGGGATAGTAGAGGTGTATCGAATGTCATACCCCCGTCGTATCGCATCCGGTATTACGACACTGAATGTGTGTTGCACTGTCGTTTTGCGATACGGTCCGAGTGTCGCATTCGTGCGCTGTCTTAAGCTGTTCGCGCCGCAGTAAGGCTTGCCACACTCGTCGAGTGTCGCAACTGCTTGTGCGATACGAGTGTGGTATCGCATTTGGCGTGTAGGGGGTGGTGCCTGCGCTGAGGCTGCTGACGGTCAGTCGATTCAGCAGTAGGCTCGCGTTGACACTCAATGCAGTCTGTCGGGTGCTGGTTGATACCCCGATGTTAGAAATACTCGATATTCCATCAGCGACTGATAGCCGTCATCAGAGCGGAACGACGCGATGACATAGAAACTGCCGCTGTAGGTATGCAGTACCCAGAACTCTCCCTCCTGTGCCACACGCAAGATGACTGATGTGCGGATCAAGCGTCCATCTGTAAACAGCCCCGAAACTGGATCGGTTCTGATGTGCCTGTGAGTCACGCCCAGGCAGCAGCAGACCGCAATACGGGCCTCGGTGAGGTAAGCCGTAACCGGGTGGCTGAATGTGAAGGCCAGAGACTCACTTAGCAGTTGCTCATCGGTTGCAGAATACGCATTCTGTTTAGCCTGCCGAATATTCAGAAAATACGAGCCACAACTTCCGCACTAGCTTGTTTCCGCACGCCAGCACCGAGCAGCAGGTAAGTGCTATTCAGCGTTTTAAAGTGGAACCCTTCCCGGAAATCGTGCAGTGGCGACGTGCGGACGAAATCGCCAACATCCCACCTACGATTACTGTCGTAGATGACTCCGTGTGCGTAAATTATCGTCGGCAGTCGCCTTGTCTTCGCTAGTTCGGCGCGCTGCTGCTCACTGACGTCGAGATCAATCCAACGCCACTGTCGCACGAGACAGAAATCACCGCGGGGGAAGGTTTTTTGCGCATAAGCCATCGCTTGTTCGTCCGTCATCTCGCTGCCGGACATTGACTCTCCTGGTCCGTAGAGCAGGTCATTCATTTCGCTTAGTTCACTCAAAGTAATCGTCCGGCCAGTGAAAGGTTCGGTATGCGTTATGTGGTTAGGTTTTGCAGGCTCCATCGCTAAGCCGCACAAGTTCAAATGCCCTCATCACCGCGTCTACATCACAATGGCTTGCACGCTTTATTCCGAATCCGATGGTCGTCACTAAAAGAGTACAGATGTTGTCAAAGCGGACCGTGGGTGTTGTGGCTTTTGACCCGCTGCAGAGGGCGAGCATGAAGCAAACCTCATTAAGCGCGTGCTCTGCTAGTGCGGGCGGTACATGAAAGGACTCGCTGCATATTGAGTCGTCGATCAGACTTTTTAGGTGTCCTTTGAATTCCAGTCTGTCAGGCTCTGGATACTTTTGAACTGCCCAATCGAGCATGGCTTCCAAGGTTTCTTCCAGTGTCGGCGCGGGTGTGCTTGCCATGTTTGCTCCTTTGTGGATAACCCTGCGATGCAGTGAAAAAATGAGTGGCGCATTAGTGTCTGAAACCTCAGCGCGTATCGTGCAGCGGTGTCAGCAGGCGGCAATATTTTGCGTAAACCTCATCATCTCCCGCAGTTCCTCGATCTCCCAGGAGGGGTAAGGAAGGAGAGTCGTTAGAAGTGCATCGCTGAGAGCTCTTGGTGAATAGAGGAGTCCTTCACGCTCCATGCTCATGGAGAGCCCTGCGTGCTCCAGAGTCATGCTCAAGTGTTTTCTGTTGTGGCGGCCATTTTTTTGCGGGCGAATGGCACTTAATAATTTACGTATGTCTTCAAATGCGATGCATGGATTGCCGTTCGCTGGGTCGAAGCGGATACGGATATCGGTGCCAGCCAAAAGACGTAAAACCTCAGGCAGATCGATTTCGAAACGGCTGGTCAGTCGAGAAACGGTCAGCAATAGAACTCGTGCCGTTACGTCGAGCAGTGCTGAACGGTCGGCGTGCAGAGCGATGAATGGAGAAATAGATGTGATTGACATATATTGATTTCCCTAAATCAGATATCCGAATATTAGATATACATTCGCAGCCTGTCAACAGGTGAGTGAATAGGTGTGGAGAAGTCGGTTTATCGAGTCGAAAACTTTGTCTTGTTTCGGCTTATCAAGCAGTGCCGTACCGAAGCGGGCCTTACTCAAGGGCAATTCGCGCAAGCGCTAGAGCGACCCCAGTCTTTTGCTAGCGACATCGAGCGAGGGTCGCGCAGACTTGATCTCGTGCAGCTGCGGGACATCTGTAAAGTGCTTGGGATTGGGCTTGTTGAATTCGTGCAGCGCTACGAAGCTGAGTTGTCATCGGAAGATGTGGGGAAATAGCTCCTCATCTTCACTCAAGCAGCGTCAGGCGGCTTCTTGTTGCGCGTCGTCCCATGCTGCCGATTACTGTGCAGCAGCATCGCTGCGCAGTAATCGGATCGCTTGAATGTATCCGTCCTTTGGCTCGCAGGAGGCGACTTCAAATCGATCCCGCTGAGAGCGCATAGAAAATCCAACACTGCGTTCTGGCGCAGTGTGCGAAATTGCAGTGATTTAACCAGTGCACGCCGTAGTGACGACCGGCAGAAACCGGCCCAGAGTGTGTAAAAACACTTTCTTATCGTGCGTGCTTCAGCCCATTGCTCCTGGGCGTGGCGATTTCCCGATTATTTACCACGATCAGCGCCGGTAACGCTTCAGAGCGCGTATAAAGCGCTTTGGCAACTCTTGGGGCAGTAAAAGCCGGGCTTTACGCCGCCATCGCCTTCAACAAATCTTCGGTGCCGATGATTTTCATCACCCGCTTCAAGTTATAGGCGA
>TARA_R110000868_G_scaffold132431_1_pt1 | contig 14645 bp, 12 predicted proteins | sample TARA_R110000868 | Tara Oceans TARA_R110000868 (sample SAMEA4397489) | marine metagenome | biome: Polar Biome; feature: [SRF] surface water layer (ENVO:00010504); material: water (ENVO:00002006), including particulate matter (ENVO:01000060) such as... | depth 5 m | reverse complement strand
CGCCGACAGCTCATCCGTCAGCCATTTCGCTTCGGTGACGGCCCACCCATACTGATCTCTCGGAAGGTACGGTTTGAAAATCCTCAGGGCGGCGCGCAGCCGCCTCAGGGCAACACGCATCTGGTGTACGCCTTCGGTGTCATCGGTTTTCAGCGCGACGGCTTCGTTCGCCTGCAGATGATCGAGGCAGTGTTGAACCAGCTCGGTCAACACCTGTTCGACGGTTGCGTCTTTCGCGAGCTTGACCTTGACGTATTTCCGGGGTTGGGGCCCATCCCCGGTCAGAATTGCGTAGCCGCGCGAGGCCTTACTCAGCGCCGCAAGCCGAAAGGGGACCGCTTTACCAATCTCGGAGGCAAGTTCGAATATCCGTTCAGGCGCTCCGGTTTCGAGCTCCAACTCGAATTCGCAGATCGGTTCGGAAAGATCGCCAGCCACGATCTCGCCGACGTCGATATCGAGCGATGCCGTGCTTCCGTCACCGAATTCGAGCGTTCGCGAACTGCGCTGAACTTCGGTGCTAAACACGGGTTGCAGGTTTTCCATTCCAGTGTCCCGTATCAACCGACGAAGTCTTTTATCTTCGATGGCAGAGATAGCCGGACCCAGGCTCGGCACCGGACCCTCCCATTCCGTCCGCGCCAGCATACCGCCCAGTCGCTTGTCAACCCGTTTGACACACTGCACATAGGCAAGGCCAGCTTTGCGTACCCTCAAAGACAGTCCCAGCCGGCGCAGTTTGCGGTCAGGTGTGTCAAAATAGACGGTCATCAGTTTTGTCGAATGGGCCCGTCCGACCTTACGTTTTTTTATCGCCGGAAGCGCTTTGAGTCGGTTGAGATGCTCTGGTTGGACCGTCCCTTTCAGTTCGATCTCGCGATTGACCGGCATGAACGTTTGATCCTTTACAAAAAATTGCGATAAAAATCTATTTTCTTGTAGTCCGCTGACAGGATGGCGGACCTGAATGGGCTGTCCCCTGTCATTCTGCAGCGGCCGCATAGCATTCGCGGTCTTCAGAAAGAGAAAGCTGGTTTTGGGCGCGGTCGATTCGTGCCAGGGTCTCCCTGAGTTTGACGGCTTCCGGGTCATGCGCTTTTCCGCGTCGTTCGAGCTTCTCAAGCTTCTCTCTGAAAATTGGCGCATACATCGTAATCATTTGTCCGTCGTGGCGGTGGTTAAGACGGTCAGGCACTTGGCAACCTCCATGGCTTGGTCCGACATACATCCCCTGGCTCAGCAAACCCTGAAATATACTAAGAGAGACGCCCCAGACGGGGTTTCGTTACAGTTCTGTTACGGTGAGCCGGCTTGTCAGACACTTTCGGCAACTGCAATTTCCCTGCGTTGCGCATCCTTTAGGCCACTGCGTCGGGCATTAATCCAATCTGGTGGCCGATCGTCGGATCGAAGATCCTGGGAGGACTACCCCTTCAGATCCACTTTTTCTATCATCTTCGGTAAAGATGATGTCTGATATTACTTAACCGTAACGCAGGTACTTTTGCTGAGATGGCTGACCTTGTGCGACACGCTACCCATGAACAGGTCACTCAATTTGCCAAGACCCCGGCTTCCCATCACGATCATGTCGGCGTTTTCATGTTCTTCAGCCATCAGGATCCGTTCGGCAGGCGAGCCGTCCACGATATAGGTTCGAACATTGTTTATGCCTCTCGCCTCAGCCAGCGTCCTCGCTCTTGCACAGATGAGTTCACCGATAATTTGAATAATATTGTCGGGCGTAGGAAGCGAGACGATACCTCCGTAGGGAGACGATACCGCCTCGATGGAGGCATCGCACAACTCTTTCAGTCTCGCCATGACCGCCGCATCGGCCTTCAGTTTCTCGGCAAGGCCAAGCAAATCAAACACAGACTGGGAATCCAGAAGAACATGCAACACGATGATCTCGGCTGCATATATTTCGGCGAAATCTACAGCCAGGTCCAGTGCCTTGTCAGCGTGTTCCGACCCATCTGTCGGCACAATTATCTTTCTGATCATCCACTTTGCCTATTCGGTTAATCTTGACCCGCCGTCCACCCGGCAGCTTAAACGCTACCTATTGGTAACCCAAACGTAACGTTCTAATATTGATCTTGATCAGAAGATCTTTGCGCCCAGAATTCAAAGGACTCCCTTGGAAATCTTCGCATCAACAGTAACACTGTGCCGAAATCCCGCGAACGGGACAGTCGATATCATAGGGGTGCAACACAAATCGACACAAGAAGGTGCCCGATCAAGACGGTGCACACGAAGACATCCGCCACCGGGGCCGGTACCCTCGGCGCGGCGCGCTCAGGAAGGAGTCCCGTATACCCAAACATACCGACACCCAGCTTGTTATCTTGCCCGCCGCCACTAAGGGGCGCGCGTGGCGGGTGGTGTCAGTCTAATGCGAACCAGTCCCAAATGTCTCGGCAAACGACGGGTTCATCCCGCCAGTTGACGCCACTCGGCTAACGCGACCGAGCGGTTCTGCTTGAAAGTTTCGCGGTTATAGAGATGACGGTCGAGGTTGAAGTGATTGTGGATCGAAGCGTGAATTGAGGCGAACTTTTGCAGGGTCTTCACATCCCTGAACTTCGACATCGCCCCTTCCCGTCTTCGAAACGGCTGATGTGAATTTTCGGCCCGGTTATTCAGCCAGCGTCCGACCTCCTGGCCGGCGCCGTTCCCGATCACGTTCATCGCCGCTCTATAGGATTTAAGCCGGTCCGTCACGATCACCTTCGGCTGGCCATAACGTTTCATCGCGCGCTTCAAAAATACGAGCGCAGCCTTGCGATCCCGGCGTTTCGTGGCAAATACCTCGAGCACCTCGCCCTCGTGATCCAAGGCGCGCCAGAGATAATGTGTCTCGCCGTTAATCTTCACGAACACCTCGTCCAGGTGCCAGCGCCACCGCGAATACAAATTACTTTGAACCCGGCGCTTTCTGATCTCCGCAGCGAACATCGGACCGAACCGGTTCCACCAGAAGCGCACCGTCTCGTGGCAGATATCAATGCCGCGCTCGAACAGCAGGTCCTCAACTTGGCGCAGCGAAAGCGGATACCTGACGTACATCATCACGGTCAGGCGGATGATCTCGGGCGATGAATTGAAATAGCGGAACGGGTTTTTCATCCAGCGAGGCTACGGCCGGCTCAATTTGTGCTCAATCCGATTTTCTCTGACAATGCCCAGCAGAGGTCTTTTTCCTGAGCGGAATGACAGACGCAATATCCGGTCTGGCTCGACAGTCTTCATCAGAATTTCCAGCGACAATCTACTATGCGTTCAAACAAAGCGAGATTGAGCAAGAGGGTCTTTCTTCGACCGGTTGGGCGACCTTCTTACAAGCTATTATTTCCGCAGGATATTCAATAGTAGGAACTTGGCCGGTTCGCACTGAAAGAGCCGCTCGGACCATCGCCTCGGGCACCAACGCCCTTGCTAACTCTGTCGTCCTAGTTTGCCGCAAAAAGGAAGCGACTGCAGAAGTCGTCACACGTGCCGAATTCGTTCGCGCGCTGAAGCGTGAGCTTCCCCCCGCAATTGCCGAGCTGCAGGCGGCCAACATCGCGCCTGCCGACATGCCGCAATCGGCGATTGGCCCAGGCATGGGAGTGTTCTCGCGCTACAAGGCGGTACTAGAGGCCGACGACAGTCCCATGAAGGTGAAGTCCGCCCTGCAACTCATCAATAGAGAGTTAGATGAATTCCTCAGCGACGTGCAGGGCGAATTCGATGATGATACGCGCTTTGCCATCACTTGGTTTGAGCAACATGGCACAGACAAAGGCGAATACGGGGCTGCCGACAATCTCGCGCGCGCGCGCGGCATCGCGGTCGAAAGCGTCAAACACGCCGGTATCGTCGAAAGTGCTGCCGGAAAAGTCCGCATCCTCAAGCGCGATGAACTGCTCGAAGAGTGGGAACCGGCTACGGATACCCACCTGACTGTCTGGGAGTGCTGCCAATACGTGATTAGCAAGCTCGAAACAGAAGGCGAGTACGAGGCAGCTGTTTTGCTTAAGAAGATCGGCCCCGACAAGGCTGACGCCGTAAAAGACCTCGCCTACTGTCTCTATGACATCTGCTCGAACAAGCGGAAGGACGCCAAGGAAGCGACGTCCTACAACGCGCTCATCGCGGTGTGGACCGAGCTGACACGGCGGGCAGCTTCAATTCACGACATCGATCTTGGCGGCGATCGTCAGACAGCAATGAATTTGTAAGGGGGCGCGACGCATGGCCAAGAGTACACGACAGTATGTTTTCGATGGCATGGAGTTGTTGCCCGAGGCGCTCATTCCATTTGTCGAGAAGCGCCTTGAAAGCGCTATCAAGGGCCATTGGCAGGTAGAAGTCGTTGAGAGAATCTCCGGTCTGAAAACCAAAGACGGCGCGGTCTCATGGGACCAGCAAGGCCTGCTCAAGACCATGATGATTTTCTGGAGAGATGCGTTCTCCATGGTGCTCGGTCATCCGGAGCGCTCCTATGTTTCCGAACTGCTCGATGTCAGGAACAAGCTCTCGCACAACGAGACATTCACCTACGACGATGCCGAGCGCGCGCTCGACACGATGCGACGCCTGATGGAATCGATCAGCGCCGGTGAGACCGCAGCCGAAATCAGCAAGATGCGCGATACAATCCTGCGCACCAAATATGCTGAACTCCAACGCAATGAAGAGCGGCGCAAGACGCAGCGCCTCAGTATCTCGGTCGAAACGGTAGCCGGCCTACTGCCGTGGCGTGAAATCGTTGAACCGCATCAGGACGTTGCCACAGGTGAATTCCAGCAGGCTGAATTTGCCGCCGATCTCGGTAAGGTGCACGAAGGCAGTGCCCCCTCCGAGTACAGGAATCCGACGGAATTTTTCAGCCGCACTTATTTGACCGATGGCTTAAGCAGTTTACTCGTCGGCGCAGCCAAGCGCCTTTCGGAAGCTGGCGGCGATCCCGTCGTCGAACTGCAAACGAATTTCGGCGGCGGCAAGACGCACTCGATGCTCGCGCTCTACCACATGGTGGGCGGAACTACGGCACAGGATTTGCCGGGTCTCGATCAACTGCTATCCAAACACGAGCTAAAAGTTCCAGGAAAGATCAACCGGGCGGTGCTTGTCGGTACGTCACGGGGGCCTCAGGACGTGCTGACCGTAGATGGTGGTCGTAAAATTCGCACGACTTGGGGTGAACTTGTGTGGCAGCTCGGCGGTGCCGACGCCTATGACATGATTGCCGATAACGATGCCAATGGTATCGCACCCGGGTCGAACCTGCTCGAGACGATATTCAAGAAATGCGCGCCCTGTCTTATCCTGATCGACGAATGGGTCGCCTATTTGCGCCAAATCTACAAAGTCGATGGACTGCCATCCGGCTCGTTCGATGCAAACCTCTCATTCGTCCAGTCCCTCACTGAAGCCGTCAAGGCGAGCCCTGGCACGTTGCTGGTAGCCTCACTACCCGCGTCTCAGATCGAAGTTGGCGGAGAAGGCGGTCAGGAAGCGCTGGCACGCCTGAAACAGACATTTTCACGTGTCGAGTCGTCGTGGCGGCCGGCTTCGCAAGAAGAGAGCTACGAGATTGTTCGGCGACGACTGTTCAAGGAAATCCCTGGCGACAAGCATCACCACAAGGACAACACGTTAAAGCAGTTCGCAAAGCTCTACCGCGAGAACGCCAACGATTTTCCGCAAGGATGCTCTGACGAGGATTATCGCCGAAAGCTGGAGAAGGCTTACCCAATTCATCCCGAACTGTTCGATCAGCTCTATACGAGCTGGGGGTCGCTGGAAAAATTCCAGCGCACGCGTGGCGTGCTGCGTCTTATGGCACAAGTCATTCATGAGCTATGGATGAGCAACGATCCCTCGGTGATGATCATGCCGGGCAGCGTGGCGATCAGTTCAGCACGGGTTGAGCCCGAGCTTCTCCACTACCTCGACGTGAACTGGCAGTCGATCATTGCCGGCGATGTCGATGGTGCGAACTCGACACCCTACAAGATCGATCAGTCCGCGCCGAACCTGAACCGCTATTCGGCAACACGGCGCGTAGCGCGCTCGATTTTCATGGGCTCCGCCCCGACTTACAAGGAAGAGAACAAGGGCCTCGACGACAAGCAAATCAATCTTGGCGTCGTCCAGCCGGGCGAGCGACCGGCCATCTTTGGCGATGCGCTGCGCCGGCTGACAAACCAGGCCAAGTTCATGCACAGCGACCTTGGCCGTTACTGGTACTCGATGTCGGCCAGTTTGAATCGCATTGCTGCAGATCGCGCCGGTCAGCTCGAAGAAGCACTCGTTCTGATGACGATTGATCAGGAGCTGACCAAATACATCAATAGTATCGGCGACCGCGGTCACTTCGATGCAGTACAGGTGGCTCCGTCGTCGTCTGCAGATGTTCCCGATGAGCCGGGCGGCGTCAGGGCCGTTGTACTCGGGGTTGCGCACCCGCATACGGGCCGAGAGGGGTCCGAGGCATTGACCGAGGCCAAAGACATCCTGATGCAGCGCAGCTCCACGCCGCGCGTCTACCGGAACACACTGGTTTTTCTCACGGCAGAGTCGCGGCAGCTCGACAATCTAAGAGATGCCGTTCGGTCTGCGCTCGCATGGGCATCGATTGTTAAGGACGACAAACGGCTCGATCTGAAGACGAGTGATATTGCGCTGGCAGAGGCAAAGTCCGCCGAGGCGAACGAAACCTTGAAGACACGACTGCGCGAATGTTGGTGCTACCTGATTTATCCGCACCAGGAGACTGCCCAGGCCGAAGTCGAATGGTCATCCGGCAAGGTGCCCGCGCAAGACGGTCTGCTGTCTCGCGCCAGCAAGAAACTGGCGAGCGACGAAGGATTGCTGCCAGAACTCGGTCCGACCCGACTTGACCGCGACCTCCAGCGCTACATCTGGAACGACAAGCCGCATCTACTGCTGAAAGACCTTTGGGAATATCTCAATCGCTACACGTACCTGCCACGTCTAAAGAACCAAGCTGTTCTGGTGAAAGCTGTGCAAGCCGCAGTATCTGGCATGCTGCCTGGTCCGTTTGCTTATGCAGAGCAATGGGATGATGGCAATCAGAAATTCCTTGGCCTGATCATCGAGAAAGCCACAAATCCGCATATTGTAATCGACAGCGATAGCGTGATCGTTAAGCCAGATGTGGCAGAAAGTCACCGGCCTGATACAGTGACGGACGAACCAGAAACCGAAACCGAAAAAGGCGGCGCCACAGACGGCGCAGGAACCGGCAAAGACGGTCAGGGCGAACAGGGAGCCGATAGTGATGAGGAAGAAAAGCTTCCGAACCGGTTTTTAGGAACGGTGATAATTTCATCCGACCGACCTGCCCGCGACATGCACCAGATTGTCGAAGCCATCGTTGAACAACTTACAACGCTTCCCGGTAGTGAAGTTTCGCTGAAACTGGAAATCGATGCTGAAGTCCCTTCCGGACTCGACCGTGCAAAGGTGCGAACGCTCATGGAGAATGCGACGACTTTGGGCTTCATTGACAAAGCCGTTAGATGACAGTGGTGAGCCCCTCCAGCATTCCTTCTCGGAACGCCGCACTAATGCGCCTGTTCGGTCTCAAACGGGTCGGCTTTACCAATATCGCCTGCTGCATGATCAGGCATACAAATTGCGATTGCGGTGAATGTGCCTACCGTGCGTTTGCATAATGCCAACGGCAATCGCTAACAGGAATGATCTTCATGGGATCAGATCGTGACAGCCGGGGCAGCGGCACGAAATTCAAATTAGACATAAATGTGATGGGTTCGCTCGAAGGCCGCATTGTGGCTGGCGAGTATATCGATAGCGCCGAACTAGCCTCCCTGCTGCGTCAGCACGGTTCTAGCCCGATTCCAGATTCTGTGCTCGATTATGTCTGCAAGCACCTCGAAGGCACGATCGCCAAACCTAAAGGCCGAAGGCCTATGTCAGAATTCGAAAGCCGCCGCTCCAAGATGATCGTCGCAGGTCTCTATCATCTCTATCTCGATTATCTGACCCATCGCAAAAGCCGGTACGGCGTGCCGGCAGGATGGACCCGAAGCGATTATACGCCTGCAGAATTGGCAGCCCGTATCGTCGCGAAAAAAGTTCTCTACGGCGAAGAATCCTGGCGCTCAGTTCAAAACATCGCTTCTTCGCATAAATCTTCACAGAAATAGACCCGCTTTGTTGTGAAGGCGGCTGGACGGTCGCTTCGGGCATTTTCCTGACAGACTTCAACTACAGGGAAATAGAAGATGTCAAAGTCCGTCCGCGATTTGACGGTGGAAGCGCTTCCCGTTTCTGCACTCAAACCTTATGCCAACAACCCACGAACGCATACAAAGAAACAAATCCGGCAAATCGCACAGTCGATCGAAACCTTCGGCTGGACGAACCCTATCCTGATCGACGCCGACGGCGGCGTGATCGCTGGTCATGGTCGTCTCGCGGCAGCAGGGCGGCTTGGTCTCGAGACCGTTCCCGTTATTCGCATCGAGGGCATGAGCGCTGCGCAGAAGCGGGCCTACGTCATCGCGGACAACCGCCTGGCTGAACTTGCCGGGTGGGACGACGCACTTCTCGCGGTGGAAATGCAGGGGCTCATCAATATCGACCTCGACTTCGATATCGAAATCATCGGCTTCGCGTCGGCCGAAATCGACGGACTCATCGCCGGGCTGGACGGCACGGACGACGAAGAGGCCGACCGGCTGCCGGAGGTCGACAATACGACGTCGTCGATCACGCAGCCCGGCGACCTGTGGCTGCTAGGACAGCACCGCCTGCTGTGCTCGGACGCGACAAAGACTGACTCGTTCGTCCGCCTGATGGACGGCGAGACGGCCCGCATGGTGTTCACCGACCCCCCTTACAACGTACCCATTGAGGGGCACGTCTGCGGCCTTGGATCGGTAAAGCACGCCGAGTTCGCCATGGCGTCCGGCGAGATGTCGGAAGCCGAGTTCGCGGCGTTCCTCGAAACGGTGCTGCGGCATATGGCAAGCGTCAGTACGGATGGCGCCATCCACTTCGTGTGCATTGACTGGCGCCACCTGTTCGAGCTGCTGACCGCGGGTCGGGAGGTTTATAGCGACATCAAGAACCTCTGCGTCTGGAACAAGACCAACGGCGGTATGGGGTCACTCTACCGCTCTAAGCACGAGATAGTCGCCGTGTTCAAGACCGGCAACGCGCCACACGTCAACAATGTGGAACTCGGCGCGCACGGGCGCTACCGCACCAATGTCTGGGACTACCCCGGGATCAACACATTCGGAAAGAACCGCGATGCCGAACTGTCCATGCATCCGACCGTCAAGCCGGTGGCGCTGGTCGAGGATGCAATCCTCGACTGCTCGCGTCGCGGGGACATTGTGCTCGACGGCTTCTCCGGCTCCGGCACAACAATCATCGCAGCGGAGCGGTCCGGCCGGCGCGCCTTCGGCCTGGAACTCGACCCGCGTTACATCGACGTAACGTTGCGCCGGTTCCGCGAATTTACCGGTGAGGAACCGGTACACGCGGCAAGCGGCCTGACGCTTGCGGAACTGGAATAGGGAGACCTGTCATGGGCAAGGACTACGAGGTCGGCTACGGAAAGCCGCCGAAGGAAACCCGCTTCAAGAAGGGAAAATCGGGGAACCCGAAAGGCCGGCCGAGCGGCACTCGGAACTTCAAAACCGACCTGCTCGATACGCTGAAGACACCCGTCCAGCTTAAGGAGAAGGGCAGGGTGAAGACCGTCTCGACCCAGCAGGCGGCATTGCTGCGTCTGCGCGAGAAGGCGCTGGGTGGCGACGCACGGGCGCTCGACCGCCTGATCGAACTCGCGCGGATCCATAACGACGAGGACATGGCAGAGGCAGCCGCCGAGGCACTCGCGCCGTCGGACCGCGCGATCCTCGAAGGCTTCGCCGAGCGAATGCAGCGTCGCGGCGGGACCGGTATCCCGCCGGACGACGCTGCGGAACACCAGGGCCGCGAGACCGTAGAGGACGACGACGATGCCTGGCTACGCTGACCATCAGACCCTGGCCGCGCTGCTGCGCACCGATCTGACAGCCTTCGTGCACAAGGTGTTCACGACAGTTTCGCCGGGCGACGACTACCGACACAACTGGCACATCGAGGCGATCACCCACGAGCTCAGCCGCTGCCGCGACGGCGACAACACGCGGCTGCTGATCACCCAGCCGCCGCGATCGCTTAAGTCGATCTGCAGCTCGGTCGCCTTCGTTGCCTGGGCTTTGGGCCACGATCCGGCGCTACGGTTCGTCTGCGTCAGTTACTCCCAGGAACTGGCGAATGAGTTGGCGCGGCAATTCCGGCTGGTGGTCGACAGTGACTGGTACCGGGCGTTGTTCCCAAAAATGCGCCTGGTGAAAGACACCGGCAGCCAGTGCATCACCAGCGTCGGGGGCGGACGCATCGCGACTTCCGTCGGCGGCACGATCACAGGACGCGGCGCAGACATCATCATCGTCGACGATCCGCTGAAGGCCGAGGATGCCGCTTCGGAAACGGCGCGTGCAGAGGTAATCCGCTGGTACTCGACCACGCTGGCCACGCGGCTCAACGACAAGCAACGCGGTGTGATTATCGTGGTGATGCAACGCCTGCACGAAGACGATCTGGCCGGCTATCTGCTCGGCCAGGGCAGTTGGCAGCACCTCGACCTGCCTGCCATCGCCACCGAGGACCAAAACATCCGGATCGGCCCGGATCCGGAAGATGTACACCGCCGAAAGGAAGGTGAGTTACTGCACCCCGAGCGAGAGCCACGCGCCACGCTGGACCGCATCAAGGCGGACCTCGGTAGCCTGGCGTTCTCGGCGCAATATCAGCAGCGGCCGATCCCGCTCGAGGGCAACCTGGTCAAGCGGGAATGGTTCAAGCTCTATGATGACCCGCCTGCACCGTCGCCCGGCAACCGTTTGGTGCAGAGCTGGGACGTCGCCGGCACCGTGAACGCGCGCAGCGACTGGTCGGTCTGCACCACCTGGAGCGTGCATAAAAAAACCTTCTACCTTCTGGATGTCTGGCGCGGTCGCCTCGATTACCCCCGGCTCAAGCGCAAGGTCATCGAATTGCAGCAGGCCCACGGCGCGCACACCGTGCTGATTGAGAAGGCAGGCCTGGGTCTCAGCCTGGTGCAGGATCTCGGCGCGGACAGCCCGGCCGGTTTCCCCAACCCAATCGGGATCACGCCGGCGGGCGACAAGGTAACTCGGATGGAAGCGGAGACCGCCCGTATCGAGGCCGGCCACGTCGTGCTGCCAAGCGATGCGCCGTGGCTCGACGAATTCCTGGCCGAGCTACTGGCATTCCCCAACGGGCGGCATGACGATCAGGTCGATAGCGTCTCGCAGTTTCTGAGCTGGGCCTGGCGACGTGCCACTCGCAACACAGGGGGCGGCCTGAGCATGCCAATTATCGTTCAGATCAAAGAATGACCTGTCTAACGAATGGGGTTAGCTACCGGCGCTCCCCGAAATCGGAATCGGGGGCGTAACTCGAAACTCCAAATCCTGCCCCGACAAATTTCCTAAAACCATTGGACTTGCCCGTCACGGCAAGCATTGCTTGGCAAGAACACGGCATGGGCTGCTCCCCCTCCAGACAGGCGGGGCGCCCGCCCCCGACCGGCCGACCGGCGGGGCTTCCGGTGGTGGGAGGTATCGCGATCCCCGCGATGCCGAAGCACTCGGAGACCACAATGCCCAAACTAACCGATACCCAGCTAGTAATCCTATCCGCCGCCGCGCAGCGCGACGACGGGGCGGTCCTGCCGCTGCCCGATTCCCTCACCCTCAATAAAGGTTCCGCCACGTCGGTGCTGAAGAGCCTGATCAGCAAAGGCCTGATCGCGGAACAGCCCGCCCCGGCCGGCACCGACGTCTGGCGAGAGAGGGACGACGGCGAGCGCCTCACGCTCGTCATCACTGATGCGGGGCTGGATGCGCTCGGCGTCGAGCCCGAGGATGCCGCAGAAGCGCCGTCAGCGTCTAAAACGACCACGCGCGCAGGCAACCCTGCCAAGCGATCGAAAAAGGCCTCTGCGGACCGTGCAACGCCGGCAGCGAAGGCGGGCACCAAGCAGGCGGTGCTGATCGATCTTCTTAAGCGCAAGACCGGTGCCACTATCGACGAGGCGGTCAAAGCCACCGGCTGGCAGGCGCACTCGGTGCGAGGCGCCATCAGCGGCACGCTCAAGAAGAAGCTCGGCCTCGACGTGACCTCGGAGAAGGTCGAGGGCCGCGGCCGGGTCTATCGCATCGCTGGGCGGGGCTGATGGCAGCGCGCCGAAAAGTATATCTGGAAGGCGCCGACCGGATTCTCGCGGAGGAACTAGACGCCCTTCCCAATATGCCGCTCGATGCGCTCAAGAGGCGGTGGCGGGACATATACGGGTCCCCGCCGCCATCGCGGCTCGGGCGGGCGCTGATGACCCGTGCCATCGCGTACCGAATGCAGGAACAGACGTTTGGTGGTCTGAGTCAGGTGATCCGCCGTCAGCTGGCCCGCGCCGCAGAAGAGATCAGCGCTGGCCGTACCCCCTCGTCGCCGCCAGCCAAGATCAAGCCAGGCACGCGCCTGCTCCGCGATTGGCAGGGCGTCACCCATGAGGTGATCGTTATGGAGGATGGCGTGCGGTATCGCGGCAAGACATGGGCATCGCTCTCCGCGGTCGCGCGCGAAATCACCGGCACGCGCTGGTCCGGCCCTCTGTTCTTTGGCCTGAAAGGCCGTCCCCGATGACCGCCGCCAAACCAGAACGCCGCCGCTGCGCGATCTATACGCGCAAGTCGACCGACGAGGGGCTGGAGCAGGACTTCAACTCGCTGGATGCCCAGCGCGAGGCCTGCGAGGCCTATATCCGCAGTCAGGCCGGCGAAGGCTGGAAGCCGATCCACACGCGCTACGACGACGGGGGCTACTCCGGCGGCACCATGGAACGTCCCGCTCTCGAACAGTTGCTGGCCGACATCCGGTCGCGGAAGATCGACACGGTCGTCGTCTACAAGGTGGACCGCCTGACCCGCTCGCTCGCCGACTTCGCCAAGATCGTCGAGGTATTCGACAGCCACGGCGTGTCGTTCGTCTCGATCACCCAGCAGTTCAACACCACCACGTCCATGGGCCGGCTGACGCTCAACATGCTTCTCTCGTTCGCACAGTTCGAGCGCGAAGTGACCGGCGAGCGTATCCGCGACAAGATCGCCGCGTCGAAGAAGAAAGGCATGTGGATGGGCGGAGTTGTGCCGCTCGGTTACGAGCCCGATGGTCGCACGCTCGTCATCAACGAGGCAGAAGCCGAGACGGTCCGTACCGTGTTCCGGCTCTATCTCAAGCACTGCAATGTCCGCCGTGTGAAAACTGAGGCCGACAGGCTTGGCGTCACCACCAAGGTGCGTAACAGCAAAGGCGCCCAGCGCCGCGGAGGACGGCCCATGAGCAGGGGCTATATATACAAGCTGCTCGGGAACCCGCTCTATGTCGGCCGGATTGCACACAAAGGGCAGACCTATGAAGGTCAGCACCAGGCGATCGTCGACGAAGAGATCTGGAAGGCCACGCAAGCGATGCTGGCCGGCAATACACGCGCAACTTCATCGATCGCACGCTCCACCGATCGCAGCCCGCTGTTGGGAAGGCTGTTCGACGAAACAGGCGCGCCGCTGACGCCGAGCCATGCTGTCAAATCAGGCCGACGCTATCGTTACTACGTGTCCAAGCGGTTGATCGACAATACGGTCTCCGGAGGTGAGCAAGGCTGGCGCCTGCCAGCCCGCGAGATCGAGCGGGTCGTGGCGGAATCCGCCCTTAGCCTGCTTGCCGATAGCTCTGCCCTGACGCAGGCCGCGCGGGAAAGCGGAATTGCCGCGAACCGTATCTCCAAGCTTCTCGATGCGGTCGGGCGATGGACGGGTAACCCTCTCGATCTCGTCGAGCGTGTCGACCTTGCTCCCGACCGGCTAAGCCTTGGGCTGAATCTGTCCGCGCTCACGAACCAGCCCGATCTGGCTGTTCGCCATGTCGTGCCGACGCGGATCAGGCGGCGCGGCGTGGAAACGAAGCTGGTTCTCGATAAGAGCGGTGGCGTGGCGTCAAATCCGGACCCCGCGCTGATCAAGGCGGTCGTTCGCGCGCATCAATGGTTCGACGATCTGGTGTCCGGACGCGCCCGGTCCCTCGGTCAGATCGCAGAAAATGAGGGTGTCAGCGACCGCTATGTCAGCCACCTGATGCCGCTGGCCTTTCTCGCGCCCAACATCATCGAAGCTATCCTCGCCGGAAAGCAGCCGATCGAACTTACGGCCGAAACGCTGACCAAACGCACCGAGTTGCCGCTGACCTGGTCGGATCAGGAAGCCCTGTTCGGCTTCGAGTAACGCTCCCCTTCCCCCGAAATCGAACCGTCCAAACTGCCCGCAGAGAAAATGGGCGACTCGGACGCGGAGATATCCGAATCCCAAGTGTCTCCGGTTGGGTTCGCGACAGGCACCTGCCCGAAGCCCCGCGGAATGCGGGGAACCGTACCGAGAGTTCGAATCTCTTTCGAAAAATCAATGAAGAGAAGGACTTAATGGCGGAGGGAGAGGGATTCGAACCCTCGATACGGTCTCCCGCAT
>TARA_R110000868_G_scaffold159618_4_pt1 | contig 14648 bp, 11 predicted proteins | sample TARA_R110000868 | Tara Oceans TARA_R110000868 (sample SAMEA4397489) | marine metagenome | biome: Polar Biome; feature: [SRF] surface water layer (ENVO:00010504); material: water (ENVO:00002006), including particulate matter (ENVO:01000060) such as... | depth 5 m | reverse complement strand
CGAATGGGGCGAATTCGGCTTCGAAGAATTCCTCGAAGTGAAGGCCGTGTTGGGTTACAACGCCGCCTGATTTTTCGGGATGTTCCGAATACGGGAAAGCCGGTGCAGAGATGCACCGGCTTTTTTGTCTCGTCGTGATTAAGAACGATTTGACCTATAGTTTGCTTCGATGCTTTGTGGTTCAGGGATTCCTTATGGCTCAACCGATTGACGATGCAACCATCACCCCCAAAGGTGAACTCGCCATCCGCGTACTCGCCATGCCGGCCAACACCAATCGCAACGGCGATATATTTGGCGGGTGGCTTTTGGGGCAGATGGATATGGCGGGTGAGATCACCGTTTCCAAGGTGAGTAAGAGCCGTTGTGTGACTGTCGCGGTTGATGCGATGAGTTTCAGGAAACCTGTCTTTGTCGGTGATGTGGTGGCGATCCATGTCGATGTTATTCATGTCGGCAATACATCGGCCTCCGTCAGCATCGAGGCATGGGTCGTGCGGCGCAATGAGACCGCGCCCATTCTCGTCACGCAGGGCAAGTTTACCTACGTCGCCATTGATGATGCCGGCGCCCCCAAGCGCATCGCGCCGCGCACGGGCGCTGAATAATGGCTGTGGTTCATAGTGCTGCCGACGCTGTTGTCGATGCGATTATTCGTGAGGTCGGTAAGACCATTGTGCTCGGTCTGCCGCTGGGGCTTGGCAAAGCCAACACCATCGTCAATGCGCTTTATGCCCGTGCGGTCGCGGACCCTTCCATTCGTCTCAGTATTTTTACGGCGCTGACACCAGAGGTGCCGCGGGCATCGGGCGATATTGAGCGGCGGTTTCTTCAGCCCTTCGTCGAGCGTGTCTTTGGTGGCTATCCCGAGCTTGCCTACGCGAAAGCGCAGCGGGCGGGAACCTTGCCCGCCAATATCGACGTCACGGAATTCTTTTTTCTCGCGGGGCGCTGGCTCTCGGTGCCGCATGCGCAGCAGAATTATATCTCCGCCAATTACACCCATGCCGCGCGCTACATGCTCTCGCGCGGCGTCAATGTCATCACGCAGCTTGTTGCGCGCAAACCTGTTGGTGGCGAAGCGCGCTACAGCCTGAGTTGCAATACAGACACGACGCTTGATCTGCTGGCCGCGCGCGAGAGTGGCAAAGCCTCGTTCATGCTGGTCGGCGAAGTGAATTCGGAACTGCCCTTCATGCCGGGCGAGGGCGATTTACCTGCTTCGGCTTTCGCGCATCTGCTCGATGATCCTGCGACAGATTTTCCGTTGTTTTCAGCGCCCAAGGAGCCGGTCAGTGCCGTCGAATATGCCACCGGCATTCATGTCGCGCGCCTCATTGCCGATGGCGGTACATTGCAAATCGGCATTGGCAAGCAGGCGGATGCGCTCGTTCACGCGCTGACGTTGCGTCAGAACAAAAACGCCGACTTCCGTTCCGCTGCATTGCGGCTCGCGCCCGACGCCGCGTCTCCCGAAGACGCGCCTTTCACGCAAGGGCTTTACGGCGTTAGTGAAATGTTTGTCGATGGATTTCTTTCGCTCATCGATGCGGGCATCTTGAAGCGTGAAGTTGATGGTGTGCTGCTCCACGCTGCGTTTTTTCTTGGCAGCCGCGATTTTTATAAACGGTTGCGCGAGATGGACGAGAGTGCTCTCGCCAAATTGCAGATGACAGCCGTGTCCTTCACCAATGATCTATCGGGCGATGCAGCGCTGAAGCGCAAGCACCGCGTCAAGGCACGCTTCGTCAACAATGCGATGATGGTGACGGCGCTCGGCGCTGTCGTGTCCGACGCGCTCGAAGATGGCCGTGTGGTCAGTGGTGTCGGCGGTCAGTATAATTTTGTGGCTCAGGCTTTTGATCTTGAGGACGCGCGCTCCATCATTACGCTCGCGGCAACGCGCGAAGCTAAGGGCCGGACCGTTTCGAACATTCTCTGGTCCTATGGTCATCAAACCATTCCGCGTCACCTGCGCGATATCATCGTCACCGAATATGGCGTGGCGGATTTGCGCGGAAAGTCGGATGCGGATGTCGTCGCGGAGATGCTCGCCATCACAGATTCGCGTTTCCAGCCCGCGCTGCTCAAACAGGCCAAGGCCGCCGGCAAGATTGCCGCGTCGTATGAAATCCCGCTGGCGCAACGAGACAACCTGCCCCGGCGCATCTGGTCGGCGCTCAACCCCCTCACCGCACAAGGCGATTTGCCGCGACTACCCTTTGGCAGCGAGTTCACATTGACCGAGCAACAATTGTTGCCTGCTTTGCAAAAGTTGAAATCCGCAACGCCGCTGCAGCTTGCGCTTATTTTCCTGCGCGGTATCAGGGCGGGTAAGCTCAGGTACAAGGTCGATGTCTGCCTTGAGCGCCTCGATCTTGCCACGCCGCATTCGATAACTGAGCGCCTTTATCGCTGGCTCGTCATAGGCGCTTTGCTGAATTAGATGTGACGAGGGCAGGGCACGCGATTTTCTCCTTGAGCGGATTGTTGCCAAATTTCTAAGCCCGCATGGACCCGTTCCGCTGCTCGGGAAAATACTGTGAAATAGCGGTCTTCCCAGATGATTCTGGCCTTCTCTGAGGCGGGATGTTTCCGGTGCGCATTTTGCAATGTCTCGTCGTGCTTGACCTTGCGAGAGGAGGGGGGCAGGATAAATCCGTATACTGTTTGTTGCGTTCGTGTGGTTTGCCCTGGAAAAAGGAAATCATCATGGGAACGAAGCGGCTTTTCAATCGTACATTTGACGCGCGTCCGGATCGTATCGACTTTCGCGATGTTAGTTACCGGCCGCCGCTTGTCTCTCTGCCCGATCAGTTTCCGTCGCCCGCTGCTGCCAAGACATTTTTCTCCGCTTACGCCGCGTCAGGCATGATCCTTGATCAGGGCGATGAAGGAGCCTGCACAGGTTTTGGTCTGGCCGCAGTGGTCAATTATCTGCGTTGGAAGCTCATAGCCGGTACGGTCAAGGCTGTGCGATCGAAGAAGCCGGCTGGGATCGACAAGATTAGTCCACGGATGCTTTATCAAAACGCACGGCTTTATGACGAATGGCCCGGCGATGATTATGACGGGTCGAGCTGTCGCGGGGCGATGAAGGGTCTTCACAAACACGGTGTGTGCCGCGAGAGCTATTGGCCCTATCTCGCCAAGGGAGGCAAGCCGGGGCGGGCAAAAGCTGGTTGGGACATTGATGCTGCCAAGACGCCGCTTGGTGCTTATTACCGCATCGACAGCCGCTCTATTGTCGATATGCAGGCCGCCATTCTTGAAACCAATGCCATCTACGTGTCCGCCGACACCCATAATGGTTGGGATAGCATGGACGACAAACCGTTACTTACCAAGGCGGTCATTCGGGCGCCTTCAAGTGATGAGCGCGGCGGGCATGCTTTCGCGCTGGTCGGTTACACGCCGGACGGTTTCATTGTGCAAAACTCTTGGGGTCTCAAATGGGGCTACAAAGGCTTTGGCATCTTGCCTTACGAGGACTGGATAGCGAATGGCGCCGACGCGTGGGCATTGGCGCTCGGCGCGCCGGTGCGTTTGTCCAAGGGCAAATTCAAAAGTCCTTCGATGCGGTCGGCGGACTCCTTGCAGGAGTTGGCGGGCAAAGGCCTCACGTTGTCGCGGGCCCCAGTCTCCAGAACGCCCGCCGCCGTCCAGCCGTGGAGCCACGATCAGGTCGGTCAGCACGTTATTATCGTTGGCGATAATGGCAGACCTGACCGGCAGCTGGTTGCGGCCACTGATGCAGCCGACGGTGTTTTTCAGGTGGCGCATGATGCCGTGGACAAGGCCATCAAGGACGGACGCAAGCATGTTGCCATTTATGGACATGGCGGTCTCAACTCCCAGTCTGTTGCCCTCAATAGGGCACGTTTGATGGGCCCTTGGTTTGAGGCAAATGGTATCCACCCGCTCTTTGTGGTCTGGCGCACAGGATTTTGTGAGGTCATGGATGAGTTGATGCAAGAACCAGAGGATCCGTCTTTCGATCTGCCGCAGATAGAAGGGGCTGCCCGGATATTCAATTTGCTCCACAATGCCATTGATGGGCGGATTGAAGCGACAGCGCGCAATTTCGTCGGCAAACCGCTTTGGCAGGGTATGAAGAACCGGGCCTATGACGCCAGCCAGCCTGATGGTGCGATGGCCCTTCTCGGTGCAGGTCTGGCGAAAGCGGTCAGGGGCAAAAAGGAGGTGAATATCCATTTGCTCGGCCATTCAGCAGGTGCCTTGCTGCATGGCCATTTCCTGAAGGTGCTCAAGCAGCAGGAACTCAAGGTCGCCTCGTGCCATCTCTGGGCACCGGCCTGCACGGTGGCCTTTGCCAATGAAAAATACGGCGCGGCCATTGCCGACAGTGTGCTTGATCCGACGACGATGTATGTCTCTTCGCTGAGCAACGACAATGAAAAATATGAGGGCTCATTGCCGGTCTATTCCAAGTCGCTGCTCTATCTCATCTCGCGGGCGCTGGAGCCAGAGCATAATACGCCCATCCTTGGCATGGAGGCGCGTCAGAAGAGCATGCGCAAGATCGTCGATGATCTTGGCATTTTTGATAAGGCGTCGTTCGCTGTGATGGAGGCTTGGGACAAGATCGGAAAGAAGGTGGTGGATGATCCCGTCGTCGCAAGTGAAGATGTGCTGACACGTTCGGCGCCGGATAAAACCATGCGAATTAAGGCCGATCACGGATCATTTGATAATAATATCGAGATCGTGGGCCGCGCCATCCAGCGTATGCTCGGTTCAACGCCGGTAAAATATCCCGTGACCGATCTCGTGGGTTTTTGATCGTGATGCTGCTGGTTTAAACCCTTTGCAGGCCTGTGGCGCGAATGTTCCGGGCGTATGTTACGTCGCCATCGCGCGGAACAATTGTCCGGTTGCTTCATCGGCTGGAAACAGGCTCTCGATGCGCAGCTCGTCTGCCGTCACGTCCTGCGCGGTGCCGAATGTGGCGATCACCGTAAACAGCGAAATGCGCGCACCGTCTTTTTCGATGTCGAGGGGCAAGACCGGCACGAGGCTCGCGTCTTCTGCTGCCCAAAGCGTGTCGTCGTCCTGGTATTGTGCGAGATCACCCAGCACGCGTTTCATCTCTTGTCCGCCCAGCGCGTCAGCCTCGCGTGAGGCGCGGTGCCAGAGAAGCGGGGCGACGGCTTTCCAGTTTGTGACGAAGGGGCGGATGCCCTGTGGATGAAAGAACATCCGCATTAAGTTGCGGGTGATTTCGCCGTTGCGCATTTCGCCGCCGACATTGGCCCAGAGACCGTCGCCGAACATCGACGTCATCATATCGAAGGGTGCGTTTGACAGGCGAATGTTCCAGGCGCGGTCGATGGCGATGGCGGGGAAGGGCGCGTGATTGGCGAGCATCATCTGCACCGCGCCCATCACCTGTGCCATCTGCGGATCGTCAAGCGGGCGCGTTTTGAACACGGGCGCGAATCCCGCCGCCGTCAACCAGTCATTGCGCTCGCGCAAGGGCACATCCAAAGTCTCGCTCAATTGCAGGATCATGGCGCGGCTCGGTTTGGCGCGGCCTGATTCCAGATAGCTTACATGGCGCTGCGACACGCCGGCGTCGAGCGCAAGATCAAGCTGCGACAGGCGGCGCTTTTGCCGCCAGCTTCTCAGGCGCGGCGGAAAGCCGTCGGCCTCGCCCGGTTTGTAGTCCGTGGTTGAAAGCGACACGACATCTCTCCTCATGCTGGGTTGAGTATCGGGCGTGGCACGAGGCCATTCAATAACCTTCAAGGTAATTGCCTCGCCGCGTCCTCCGGATCAGGTTGTGCGGGAACTCACAACAGGAGGTTCCCATGAACGGACGTTTCTTTGCACTTTTGATTGTTTTGGCTGCTTTCGGCGGTCTTTCTCTGATGGCAATGATGGATGTCGGCTATTTCGGCATTCTCGAGCCGCATTTCCAAAGCTGGGGCGGTGCGCAGGTTTTTGTCGATCTGGTGATCGTCTGCCTGCTCGCCTGCATCTGGATGGTCAACGATGCACGCACCAGCGGCATTTCGGCCTGGCCTTTCGTTGTGCTGACGATGGTTGCTGGTTCTTTCGGCCCGTTGGCCTATCTGCTGCTGCGCGAGTTGAAGGCACCGGCCCGCGCAATGGCTTGATTCAGCTCGTTCGGGGCTTTGACTGACAGTCATAGCAATCTGCCCCACCATATGAAAAAGGCCGCGCCTGCTGCTTCTCCCCGCAGCTAGGTCTGGCATTCATAGGGTGGGGCAATTTTCATGGCGGCGTTCAAAGGTGATCTCTATGCCCGTGCGGCATTGCGCGATCCCTATCCGCATTACAAAGCGCTGCGCGATCACGCGTCTGCGGTTTACTTGCCCCGTCGCAAAATGTGGGCGGTCAGCCGCTTTGATGATGTTCGCACCGTGCTCAAAGCCGACAGCATTTTTGTCAGCCGCAAAGGTGTCGGCGCGAATAATCTCGTCAACGGCGTCACCGCACCGATCACGCTGACGAGCGATAATGAAACCCATATGCGCCGCCGCCGTGTACTCATCCAGCCGGTTATGCCGCCTGCCCTGAAAGAACTGCGGCCGCGTCTTGAGGCGGAAGCGGACCGTCTCATTGCGCAATATGCGACGGGCGAGAGTTTTGAGGCGATGGCGACGGTCGCCGCCCATCTGCCGGTGTCGATTGTTGCTGATCTTGTCGGGCTCAATGCTGAAGCGCGCTCCCGTATGCTGCGCTGGGCGTCTGCCACGTTTAATCTTCTCGGCGTGCTCAATTGGCGCGGGCTCGTGTCGATCCCTTCACTCATGCAGATGCAGCGTTTTTCCGGCAGGCTTGATCGCAGTCTAGTTGTGCCCGGCGGCTGGGCGGATCGTTTGTTTGATGCCGCCGACAAGGGTGAGTTGTCGCGTGCCGAAGCCAAAGCCATGATCATCGATTATGTCGCGCCCGCGCTCGACACGACGATCCTGGCGACAGGGCATATGCTCTGGCGTCTGGCCGTGACGCCGGGTGCCTATGAGGCGTTGCGTGCTGAGCCTGGTCTTGTGCCCTCCGTCGTCAATGAAGCCGTGCGTCTCGCGTCCCCCATTCGTGGCTTCACGCGCTATGCGGTCGAGGATTTCGTGCTGGGGGATGTGGCAATCCTCAAAGAAGCGCGCGTGCTGGTGCTGTTCGCGTCGGCCAATCACGACGAACGCCACTATGAAGCGCCGGAAGAGTTCAACATCCGCCGCAACCCGCGCGATCATGTCGGCTGGGGCCACGGGCCGCATTCTTGCGTCGGCATGCATCTGGCGCGGCTCGAAATGGAAATCATCCTCGATAGTCTTTTGCGTCATGTGGCATCGCTCGAAGTCGGTGCGCCACAGCTTGCTTACAACAATGTCTTGCAAGGGTTCAAAGTCCTGCCGATGAAATTCCACCCGCGCGCCACAGGAGCGATGCAATGAGTGACAATGCGACATGTTTTTGCGGCGGCAATCACAAGATCGATGTTCATGCCCATTTCCTGCCGCCCTGCTATACGGACGCACTGGCCAAAGCCGGGATGACAACACTCGACGGCGGCTTTCCCGTGCCGCAATGGAGTGCGGAAGCTGCGCTTCAGATGATGGATGGGCAGGGCATAGGCCATGCGATGGTCTCGCTGTCGTCGCCCGCCACGCATTTTGTGTCGGACGCCGCCAAGCTCAGCCTTGTGCGCGAGGTGAATACGGAAGGGGCGGCGCTGATGAAAGCGCATCCGACGCGCTTTGGCTATTTCGCGACTTTGCCATTGCCCGATGTGGACGCCGCGCTGAAGGAAATCGCCTATGCCTTCGATGTCATCGGGGCTGATGGCGTGGTGCTGGAGAGCAATGTCAACGGGATCTATCTCGGCCACTCTGATTTCGCTCCCGTGTTCGACGAGTTGAACCGTCGCCGCGCTGTTGTATTCCTGCACCCAACCAGTCCCGCTTGCTTCGAGGCTGTGGCGCTCGGCCGTCCCGCGCCCATGATCGAGTTTCCCATCGATACGACGCGCACCATTGTCGATCTTCTCTATTCGCGCACGCTCCAGCGTTGCCCCGACATGAAAGTCATCGTGCCGCATGGCGGCGCGGCGCTGCCATCGCTCATCGCGCGCATCGCGGCCTTTGCTAATCTGCCTTTCCTCAATCCGCGTCCGGCGAGCGAGGAAGAAGTTTTCGAGATGCTGGCGAAACTTTATTACGACGTGGCGCTTTCGGCGCATCCGATTGTTTATGCGGGCCTGCGTCGCATCGCGCCGATCACACAAATTCTCTTTGGCAGCGACTGGCCCTTCTCGCCCGATTTTGTTGTGGCCCGCAACATCGCCTATCTCGATAGCAATGGTGAAATCAGCGAAAGCGACCGCCGCGCCATTGCCCATGAAAACGCCACCCGACTTTTCCCGTCCATCGTGCGCATGGCCGCACAAAAATCCTGATCCGGAGTTGAGTATGAAGACCAATGTTTCACATTTTGCGCGTGCCGCCTTTGCGGTGGCATTGACGGCGGCGATTTCGTTTGGTGCGTCTCTGTCTGCGTTTGCGGCTGATGCGGCAACAAGCTGGGTGACGCTCGGCACCAATTCGGGACCCATCCCTAATCCGCAGCGTTCTGAGCCTGCCAATCTGCTGCGCTCCGGCGATCAGATCATCCTCGTTGATTCCGGCGAAGGGGCGCCGTGGCAGCTTGCCAAGGTTGGTGTCTCCATCGGCGATGTGCAGACAATTATCATCAGCCATCTGCATTTTGATCATACGAGCGGCCTTTTTGCTTTTCTGAGCCTGCGCTATCAGGGCATCAACACCGAACCCTTCACCATTTATGGTCCGCCCGGCACCAAGCAGACGGTGGCTTCGCTGCTCGATGCCATGAAGCCGATGGGAGAGATGAAGTCAGGCATGTGGTCATGGTTCACCACAACGCCGGAAGAATTGGTGAAAGTGATCGAGTTGAAGGGTGGCGATACGTTTGAGGTCGGTAAGGTCAAAGTGGCAGCCGTCGTCAATTCGCACTTCACGCTCGAACCGGGCAGCCCCGAAGCGGGGAAATTTTTGTCTTTCTCCTACCGCTTTGACGCGCCGGACCGCTCCATTGTTTACACGGGCGACACGGGCCCGAGCGCGGCGGTGGAAAAACTTGCCGCCAATGCCGATCTCTTTGTCAGCGAAATCATGGACCCCGACATTGCCTGGGCCAAGATCGAAAAAAATCGTCCGCTCCCCGCCTATGTCATCGGGCCGATTTACACAATGGTGCGCAATTCGGTTCTCACCCATTTTCGCGACGAGCATTTGTCACCGACCGAGGTGGGCGAGCTTGCCGCCCGCGCCAAAGTCAAAGAGCTTGTGCTGACGCATAATGCTTTGCCGGATGAAAATATCGAGAACGCGGGCAAAGAAATTGCCGTGAATTACAAAGGCAAATTCACTTTCGCCAATGATCTCGACACGTTTTGAGGTTCGCTGATGCTCGACCATGATGTAACCGTCGCCTCCGGTTCTGTGCGCGGTCTGCCGCGCGATGCACAAGGGGTGCTCTCGTTTAAGGGCATCCCCTATGCCGCACCGCCGGTCGGTTCTTTGCGCTGGGCCGCGCCTCAGCCTGTTGCGCCGTGGGTTGGTACGTTTGAGGCCACGCGTTATGGGGCGGGCTCTCACGGCACGCCGATGCCGGCTGGACACATATTTCGTCCCTATGAGGATGAGGATTGCCTCAATCTCAATGTCTGGACAGCAGCGTGTGAGCCGCATGAAAAGCGACCCGTCATGGTCTGGATTCACGGCGGCGGTTTTCAGTTCGGCTCATCCATGTTGCCCAACACGGATGGCGCGGCGCTCGCCGCTCTTGGTGCGGTTGTGGTCAGCATTAATTATCGTCTCGCGGTGTTCGGCTTCCTCGCCCATCCAGATCTCGACAAGGAAGGCGTTGCGTCCGGCAATTACGGTTTGCAAGACATGATCGCCGCGCTCCGCTGGGTGCGCGACAATATTGACCGCTTTGGCGGCGATCCTGATTGCGTCACGATTTTTGGCGAATCCGCCGGTGGCCATGCCGTCGGCTTGCTCATGGTCTCGCCGCCTGCCGCAGGTCTTTTCCATCGTGCCATCGGCGAGAGCGGCGCGTGGTGGGACACCGAGCACGGGCCTCTGGCCAGCGTCGAGGAATCCCGCGCTCAGACATTGGCCCTGATGCAAAAGCTTGGTGTGACAACAATCGCTGAGCTACGCGCGCTGCCCGCCGAGAAGGTCAATCTCGCCGCCGCGTGGAATTTCCTGACCGATCCCGTCGTCACCGCCTTTTCGCCCAATGTCGACGGCGAGATCGTGCCTGATGTGCCCGCCCGCATTTTCGCGCGCGGCGGTCAGCATCGTGTGCCGCTCTTGGCGGGTTTCAATGACATCGAAGAGGCCTTCTTCAAGCCGCGCGGCTTGCCGGTCGCGCCTGCCCGTTTTCGCGCCGCCGCCGCGCAGCAGTTCGGGGCGGAGAATATGGCGCGGTTCGATGTTGCCTATCCCTCGCGCGACAAGGCCGAGGCGCGTCACTCCGCCGATCAGATGATCGGTGATCTTGTGATCTCGCAACAGATCTGGTCATGGGTCGGGGCGCATCGCAAATCCGGCGAACCGGCTTATCTTTATGAATTCGGTCACATCTCGCCTTTTTCGCCCAAGCCCATCCACACGGCGGAAATCGCCTTTGTCTTCGGCAATCTTCAGTCCGGCCCCTTCGGCACCAAAAACGTGGAACCCAATGACGAGGACCGGGCGCTCAGCGATAATATGATGCGCCATTGGGTCAACTTCGCTGCAATGGGCAACCCGAATGGCGACGGCACCGCACATTGGCCGATGTATGAAGGCCCGGGGTCGCAGGTCATGCGCTATGCCGGTCACGCCCATGCCGCGCCGGAAAGCGTCACCGCGCGCCACGCGCTCATCGAGAGCATGCGTGTCGATGGCGTGTTGCCCATGCGCTGGCGTAGCGTCGAAGCGCGCATGTCGGCAAGGCTCGCGCGCTTCATCTATCGCCTAGCCTTTCTCACCATCTATGCGCGACGCTTTCTCGGCAGGCTGGGCCTGAAAGGCGGAATTTAGCGGCTTGTGATCCGTGCTTGCGGGCTTGTTTCGCCTTTGCACGCATCCCATTTCAGTGGACAATGGGCCAAACGCCATAAAATCCGCCAATCAGGGAGCCGAGCATGACCGATGAAACAACCCCCTATGTCCCGCCCAAAGTCTGGACATGGAACAAAGGCAGCGGTGGCCGCTTCGCGAACATCAATCGCCCCGTCGCTGGTCCCACGCATGACAAAGAGCTGAAGATCGGCAAGCATCCGTTCCAGCTTTATTCGCTGGCGACACCCAATGGCGTCAAGGTCACCGTGATGCTCGAAGAGCTGCTCGCGCTCGGCCACAAGGGCGCTGAGTATGATGCCTGGCTCATCAACATCGGCGAAGGCAACCAGTTCGGTTCGGATTTCGTTGCGATCAATCCCAATTCCAAAATTCCCGCGCTGATGGATCATTCGACAACGCCGCCGACGCGGCTGTTTGAGTCCGGCTCCATGCTCGTCTATTTGGCCGAAAAATTCGGCGAGCTGATCCCCAAGGATCATCACGCCAAAACCGAATGCATGAACTGGGTGTTCTGGCAGATGGCCAGCGCGCCTTATCTCGGCGGCGGCTTCGGGCATTTCTATGCCTATGCGCCGATGAAGATCGAATACGCCATCGACCGTTTCGCGATGGAAGTGAAGCGCCAGCTCGACGTGCTCGACCAGCATCTGGCGAAAAACAAATATATGGCGGGCGATGAATATTCCATCGCCGACATCGCCATCTGGCCGTGGTACGGCTCGCTCGCGCTGGGCCTGCTCTACGAAGGCGGCGAATTCCTCGACGTGGCGTCCTACAAAAATGTCATCCGCTGGACCAAAGAAATCGGCGAACGCCCGGCGGTCAAACGCGGCCGCATGGTCAACCGCGCGTTCGGCGAGCCGTCGTCGCAGCTTCTGGAGCGCCATGATGCCGGTGACTTCGATACGAAGACGCAGGACAAGGTGAAGGTCGCGGAGTAAGCGCAGGCCTCACGTCTGAAATGCGAAATGGCCCGGTCGAAAGACCGGGCCATTTTCATATTGGGTGACCTATATACTCCTTATAATGACGAAAATGGGAAGCATACCTCTTACATCCGTCATGGCCGGACTTGATCCGTCCATCCACGAATTCCCTTGGCGCCTAGCTATTGGTCATCATCTTATCAAAGAAGATTTCCTGCTTGTCGCTAAGAATCCGCAGGATGGAATCCTCATGCGGGGCTGCGTTGACAATGGAGTATATCGAGATCGCATGTGCTAATTGTTAAGGTGACCTAGAAGCTTCGCGCCCCGTCTCATTGCATTGGGGAATCTGCGAGTTTAAATGTTTAAAGAGTCGCAATTTTTGGTGGGGATGGGGGAGGGTGCGGATTGATGTGGTATGGTGTTTATTGTCTAGTATTAAGTAACAACGCTCCGATGACGAATCGTCGGTACGGGAATAAATTACTTTTACATCAGAACGCGGTCATCACGCCTTTACAGGACATTCAATGTCGCAAAAATTGCAAGTTTCAATATATAAAATCGCAGAGGGTGAAACGATTGAGACCCTTTGTGAGAAAGCCATTGGGAGGAAATTCAGCGAGCAAACACTTGCTGTTACTTCCAAGGACGGCTTTGATCTTAAGTTATATTATCAAGTGAAACCATCGGACCCTAAGTGGAAAGGCTTTGCCGAAGCCGTGGCCGCTTCTGGTGCCGATATATTGCAGCAAAAAAAGAGTTGGATGGAGGGGTTCGTTCTTTTCTTATCCAAAGACGACAAGTCATATGCGGTAACGGGAGGGCATGGTCATTTTGTTATCCAAGATTGTATAGACGCCGATTTTGGAATTGATATTTTTTCGCGGCTGATAAAAAAGGAAGATAAAATTCTGAAATCAACGCGGGAGAAGAGTCTTGTCGGCGGCGTGCTAGGAACGACAAAATATTTCCGTAAAAACTTTAATCTCTTTGAGAACGACAGCTTTGGAAAAATTTATCAGGAATTAAAGGCCAGTATCGATAAGGATATTTTGATCAGCAAGCTCGGTTTTACTAAAGAGGATATTGAGAAAGATTCTCTATGCGTGGCTAAGTCGTCTTTCCGTATTAATAAAGATGTTTCATTCGATCAACTGCTTACATTGATCGATGGTTGTGAGGCAATTTTGGCAGCAGAACCGTCAGTGTTGATTAATAGCGTCGAGAAAATATCTAAGAAAAAAGATCGGCTCCTCATTGAGAGTTTGAATGCTGATTTGCTTAAGCAATTGTGGGACAGGTATTCTCAGCTTGATGAAGCTGTAGATTTTGATATTTGCGGCGACGAGTTGGAAAAATATTTGACGGCTTCGTATTATGTGGTCTCCAGAGGTTCGCGAGATCGGAATTTATTTGGAGATGCAGAATTTAAAGATTTGTCCAATGCTGACATATTATTTGATGCTCTTAGAGATTTGAACAAGAAGCCCAAGGATCAAGCCGCATTCGATAAGTTGGTTAGAAACTTAAAAATCCTATCGTATGACGACGCAGGAATTTTGCTAACACGGGGGTGCTTTTTAGATCATCTGCTTGGTGATGTGCCGTATGGCGGCAAGAGGTATTTCTATATCGATAAAACTTGGTACTTGATTAAAGATACGTTTGTCGACGGACTAAATGAACACTGCAATAGCTTTATTAGTAAGCACAGTATCAATATGGATAAAACTTGGGCAGCAACTTTGAAGGATGAGAACGCTTATAATCGTCAGTATCTCGGAGAGGTCAACACGATCGTGTTAGACAAGATTACCCCAGAAAATATCGAGCCATGTGATGTTATGCGGTGGGACGATGACAACCTCTATCTTTATCATGTGAAATCAGGGTTCGGTAACACTATGCGTGATCTGTGCGCTCAGATCACTATAGCCACTAATAGAATTCAGCAGGACATTGTAGCGGACAAAACTTTTGTCCGAAAAATATACCAGGCACTCAAAAATAAAATTGGCGGTGATGAATATTTTGACGCCGCAGGAAGGCAAACGGAAAAAATTAGCGAAGATGACTTCACTAATCTATTTGATAAGAACATTACCTATGTTCTGGCCGTGTTAGATAATGCAACGACGCAGCGCGACATAACAAAGATGGAATTGTTCAAGTCGAATATCGCTAAATTCGCTCTTCAGGAACTTTCAAAGGATATGCGAGTGCTGGATGCGAATCTCAGAGTTGCCCAAATAAGACGTCCTGTCATTCTAGGGAATTGATATGGAAAAGCAGATGCTTTCGCGTATCTAAACAACACGTTGTAATTTTCCATCCTTGATGATTTATGTTGTCAAGTGTTGCGATTGACGTCCTTTGATGTTCAAGCTCAGGCGCGCTCCGGCAGAATTGGCGTGCGGCGGAGATTATGACACATCACCCCTCAATAAACTCCACCCAATTCCCATCCGGGTCTTCCACAATGGCAATCGCCACACCGGGGCGGATTTCGGTCCTTGGGCGGATGATCTTGCCGCCCGCCGCTTCGATGTCTTTCATCACGTCGCCAAGGTTTGAGATT
>TARA_R110000868_G_scaffold345994_2_pt1 | contig 14655 bp, 14 predicted proteins | sample TARA_R110000868 | Tara Oceans TARA_R110000868 (sample SAMEA4397489) | marine metagenome | biome: Polar Biome; feature: [SRF] surface water layer (ENVO:00010504); material: water (ENVO:00002006), including particulate matter (ENVO:01000060) such as... | depth 5 m | reverse complement strand
GCTGGCGCGCACAGCCAGCGCGGTATGGCGGTGTTGTTCGATGAGGCCAGCGGCATACCGAGTTGCATCTGGTCGGTGGCGCAGGGGTTCTTTACGGATAAGACGGTACATCGGGTGTGGTTAGCAATCAGCAACCCGCGGAACCCTTCTGGTGAGTTCTTTGAATGTTTCTACGGCAACCGGGATCAGTGGCGCAGCGACAACATCGACGGGCGTACTGTCTCAGAGAACGATCACCAGCTCTATGAGAGCATCATTAGTCAGTATGGAGAGGACAGCGATCAGGCGCGGGTCGAGGTGTACGGGCAGTTCCCACGTCAGGGCGACTATCAGTTCATCGGGCGGGGGGATGTTGATGACGCGATACACCGTGAGGTCTTCACTGATCCCGGCGCACCGCTGCTGATGGGTGTTGACCCGGCGCGGTACGGTGACGACAGCGCGGTGATCGCGTATCGCTGCGGGCGTGACGCTAGGACGATACCATTCGAGCGGTACAAGAGTTGCAGCATCACGGAGTTGGCCGAACACGTGGCACGTGGGATTGAGAGGTATCGGCCTGATGGTGTGTTCATTGAGGGGGATGGTGTCGGCGGCGGTGTGGTCGATGTGCTGAAGGCTGCGGGGTTTAAGGTCATTGAGGTTAAGACGGGTGGCGGCGCGCAGGACGTGCAGATGTATGGCAACCACCGGACGGAGATGTGGGGGCGGGTTAGGGATTGGCTCCCCAACGGGTCGCTGCCAGACAACAAGGAGTTGGCAGACGATCTGTGCGCGCCGACGTATGACTTCACGCTGAAGGGGCAACTGAAACTTGAGCCCAAGGACAAGATGAAGAAACGTGGGTTTTCTTCCCCAGACTGGGCAGACGCTTTGGCGATGACGTTCTCTAAGATTATCAGCCGAACGGATAGGGGTACGTCGCGCGGGATGAAACGGAAAAGAGTTGCTCAGCACGTTGACTGTGATATATTCACGTGACAGACTTCTCACCTCCCTGAGTTAGTTCCAGCCTCCACCCTCTCGGCGCTTGCGCCGGGAGGTTTTTTTATGTTACGTTGCAGTGTTTAAACATTCGGGTATTTATAGGAACCCCACAGTAATGGATGCGTTAGTCATCTTTACCAGTGAGAATAATCACCCACTAGCTTGGCTGTTGAACAGTAAGCGACGACACGTGTTCTGCGCTATCCGTGATGATGAGCGCGGGCATTGGCTGTCGTACAACTGGTGCAGTGGTATTCCTATGATACGCTGCGAAGCGTCATCTGACTTCGATCTCAAGTCGTTCTACGAAGCACACGGTTATGAAGTTATTGAAACCGTCGTAGGCGACACTCCTCCCTTTGGCCCGTTGCAATGGAATAATTGCGTAGGCCATGTAAAGACGTTGCTGGCGATGAACACCTTCGCACTCGTCCCAAATGGATTGTATAAACACATGACACAAACACCTTGGTCACTCCGCATATTATCATTCATCCCCGGGTTTGGGAGCAGCTCTCCCGCACCACTCCCCGCCCCGGAGCCACCGTCACGCTCCGACGCTGACATCCAGTCCGCGGCGTTAGAAGCGCGACAACGGCGCGCGGCGGCTACCGGTCGATCTGAAACGATCCTAACGTCAGGTCAGGGGGTCACAGAAGAGAAGACCTCCCCAACCAAGAAACTTCTGGGGACAGCATAAGATGGGCTTCTCCCGGTCTGCGCCAGCGCCCGCACCTGCACCCGTCGTCAAGGCTCCTGAAGTTACGAAGGAGACACCGCAAGCTATTCAGAAACGTCGAGCGGACGCGGAGGGGCGCACGGTCGCAGAGAACACGGGCGATCTTGGTGACGGCGGTAGGGCTACTAAGAAGTTGCTAGGAGCTTAGCCATGGGTATGGAACAAGAGATCATCAAACGCTACAACCAGCTTGAAAGTGAGCGTGGGACGTGGGAGAGCCACTGGATAGAGATCGCGGATCGGGTCTTACCTCGCTACTCGGACACGATGTATCAGTCAAACGGTCAGATCACTAAAGGTTCCAAGCGGACCAACAAGGCCCTCGACAGCACCCCCGCGCTGGCGCTCGAACGCTTCGCTGCGGCGATGGAGAGTATGCTGACACCGCGCACACAGAAGTGGCACAGGTTGACGCCTTCAGACCCATACCTCGCGGCGGACCATGGGGTGAGCCTGTGGTTTGAACAGGCGACCGACGTTCTGTTTAGGCAACGCTATGCACCTAAAGCAAATTACGCCAGCCAGCAGCACGAGGTCTACATGGGCCTCGGAGCTTTTGGCACGGGTATTATGTTCGTGGACAGCCACGATAAAGGTGGCCTGAGATATCAGGCAACAGACCTGCGTGAGTTGTTGTTCGACCTGAACCACCAAGGTATTGTCGATACGAGCTATCGTAAGTTCAGTCTGACAGCGCGGCAGATGCAACAGCGCGTAGACGTGGGACGGTGGGACAGCCTACCTGACAGTATCAGTAAATCGATTAAAGACCACCCGGATAAGACATTCGAGATCATCCACTGTGTACGGCCACGCGAAGAGGTCAACACGATGAGGCTCGACGCCAAGGGGAAACCGTTCGCGTCGTACTACATCGCGGTTGAGGCTGCACATATGCTGGGCGAGGGGGGCTTCGACGTGTTCCCGTATCAGGTGTCGCGTTACGTCACTGGGCCGGGTGAGAAGTATGGCCGGTCCCCTGCGATGATGGTGCTACCAAGCATCAAGGTTCTGAACGAGCAGAAGAAGACCATGCTGACACAGGGACACCGTGCGGTCGCACCTGTCCTTCTGTCGCATGACGACGGTATCGTTGACACGTTCAGTATGCAACCGGGGGCTATGAACCCCGGGGGTGTGTCGGCAGAGGGCCGCGCGCTAGTCCATGCGCTGCCAGTGGGGAACCTAGCCGCTGGTCAAGAGCTAATGGACATGGAGCGTCAGGTCATCAACGACGGGTTCTTGGTATCACTATTCCAAATTCTCGTTGAAACGCCCGCCATGACCGCTACGGAAGTGTTGGAGCGCGCCAGAGAGAAGGGCGCGCTGTTAAGCCCGACGATGGGTCGCCAACAGTCTGAGATGTTAGGCCCGATGATTGAGCGTGAAGTAGACGTGCTGCTGAAGCAGGGCCTACTCCCACCAATGCCTGATCTGTTGATTGAGGCGAAGGGTGAGTTCGACATTCAGTACGACAGCCCGCTAAGCCGCTCACAGAGGGCAGAGGAGGCGTCAGGCTGGCTTCGTACCCTAGAAGCTGCGATTGCCTACGCGAACACCACCCAAGACCTAGCGGTGCTGGATCAGTTCGACACCGACGTTATCTATAAGCAGTTGGCAGAGATCAACGCAGTACCACCATCGTGGATGCGATCTCCTGAAGCGGTGAAGGGTCTACGTGAAGACCGCGCGCAGCAGCAACAACAACAGCAGATGATCGAAGCGGCACCCGCAGCCGCAGGTGTTATGAAGGCGTTACAGTAATGGTTTTCACACTAACCACGGACGAGTATGATGCTAACTAAGGCGCAAGACTTCCTCCGCTCGCGAAAACAGAGTTACCGGGCGGTGTTCAAGGGGGTGCAGGGTGAGCGGGTGCTTTCAGATTTGGCTAAGTTTTGCCGGGCAAATAAGTCCACCTTCCACACTGACCAGAGGATAGAGGGGGCGCTACAAGGCCGACGAGAAGTATTTTTGAGAATACAACAACACTTAAACCTAACAGAGGATGAGTTGTTCACCCTCTACCAACCAACAGGAGAATAGTAAACATGGCCGAAGAAATTGGGTCCGCACCCGGTGCGGGCAACCCAGTGGAAGCATCACCTGCACCCGCTGAAGCGATAAGTGCCACACCAACGTCCCCACTAGATGGTTTTCAAGACGCAGACTTACGAGCATACGCTGAAGGTAAAGGCTTTGATAAGGCTGGCTTCGAAGGCGTGGTCAAGAGTTATAGCCACCTTGAGAAGATGACGACAAACCGTGATAGCACTGTTGTCATCCCCGGTCTGGACGCCACCCCCGAACAACAAGCAGAATTTTACAATCGACTTGGGCGACCAGAAGCCGAAGACGGGTACTCGTTTAAACTTGACAAGGGCATCGACACAAGCCGCCTCGACGCTATGCGCGGTAAGGCTCACGCGCTCGGCATCACCGATGCCCAGTTCTCGGGCTTGGCACAGGCTGACATGGACTTTATGAATAGTGCGGTTCAAGACCAAGCCGACAACGCTGTCATCTCCAAGGCTGAAGCTGAGCTGGCCTTGAAGAAAGAGTGGGGCGCAGCCTACGACACTAAGGTCGCGGGTATTGATGTCGCCGCGCATAAGTTGGGGTTCTCCAATGAACAACTGGTTGCGCTACACAAGACCATGGGACCAGTTGACGCGATGAAATTCGTGGATGGTCTGAACTCAAAGATTGGCGATCATAAGATGGAAAAGGGCGAGTTAGTCGGCTCCGGTCATAAGACCCCCGAACAAGCTAAACTTGATATGGATGCCCTGATGGGTAAGAAAGAGTTCGTTGATGCTTGGACCGATAAGAGTAACCCGGGCCATAAGTCCGCGGTAGCTCAGAAGGCCGCGCTAGCTAGGCTGATGTCCGGTGTTGTGTAATGAGCACCCAGATCAGGCTTGAAGCTTTACGTCTGGCGTGTTCGGTTCGTGGCGTGACAGATGAGGGTAAAATCCTCGCTGTCGCGGCGCAGTTCACAACGTTCCTGACGGATGGAACAGTTGCGTTTAAACACGATGTGGTGCAAGATAACCAACAGCCTATCGATCATCGAAAGGCTAAAAAAGGAAACCGGTAATGAGTTTAGGCACAGATGCGTTGGCGGGCAAGGTACTGCGAATATCATCGGGCGAACCAGCCTTAACCTGTACGACAATAAATAAATCATGTTGCGTTTAAACAACAGCTGTGCCATTATTATGATAAGCGCACCAATGACGGTGTACGAAAAGGCTACCGCTGATAACCGCAAGGCCAGCAACCAGCCCAAGTAGTTTGGCCCCAAGTTTCTTGGATAAGCCTTCCAGCTCTGTTTTTAACCGAATAGAAGGAAGGCATATATCATGTCTAACGAAATTCTCGACTGGTCAGTCATTGACTATAAATCTACCGTTGAACATCTGCTTCAACAGCGCGGCTCCAAATTCCGTGGTGCAGTCATGGAAGACAGCTACCAAGGTAAATCCGGTGCTGCTGTTAACCAGATCGGCGCGGTCACTGCTGAATTGCAAACCACCCGCCACGCGGACACGCCCCTCATTGAAACGCCTCACGATAAGCGCTGGGTTTTCCCAAGCACGTATCGCTGGGCTGATCTCATCGATGACACCGACAAACTGAAGGTTATCGCTGACCCAACCTCGCCATACGCCATCAACGGCGCGATGTCTATCGGTCGCGCAATGGATGATGTCATCATCACCGCCGCCACTGCAACCGCACTGACGGGTGAAGATGGTACGGTGTCCACTGCGTTCCCCGCCGCACAGACCGCGGCCACGACGTCTGGTGGTCTTACCGTAGCTAAACTCCGCGAAGCTAAGCAGCTTTTCATTGCTGCTGAAGTTGATGTGGACAATGAGCCACTGTATTGTGCTATCGGCGCACAACAGCACGACGACCTGCTTGGTGAAACTCAGGCCATCAGCCTCGATTTCACCAACAAGCCTGTCCTCGTAGACGGTCGCATTAAGTCCTTCATGGGCTTCAACTTCATCGACAGCCAGCGTTTGGCTCTCTCTGGAACGGATCGCACCGTCGTCACTTGGGCGAAATCGGGTCTACACCTTGGCATTTGGAATGATCTGAACGTCAATATCACAGAGCGCCCCGACAAAAACTATTCGACCCAAGTGTTCGTTAAAGCCACGTTTGGCGCGACCCGGGTTGAAGAGAAAAAAGTCGTCGCAATCACCTGTTCAGAAGCATAAGGAATATAAACTATGGCTACTGTTTATAGCGTCCAGAAAACTAAATGGGACCAAAACTCTCCGAAGAGTTTCGTTAAACCTAACGAACACTACGGTCGAGTGCGTCAATCGTATGCGAACTATGTTGCCGCAGCGGAGCAGTCGGACATTCAGATGTTCAACCTCCCAAACGGCGCACGTATCCTAACGATGGAGGTCGCTCACGCTGCACTCGGCGCGAGTACCACCCTCTCGGTAGGTCACGGGGCTTACACGCAAGCTGACGGTACTGCCGTTGTTGCTGACGTGGATGAGTTCAAAGCAGCCGCGGCCTCCACGGCCACCGCTGTTACTGGCGCTGCCCTGACGGAAGCGTTGGGTCGCGGCACAATCGTTGACGCCAACGAAGATGGGCTGCCTGTCACGGTGTCCCTAGCTGGTGCAAACGGAACGGGCACCATCTCGCTTCTATGCACTTGGGTTCTCGACTAAACTACTGAAGTGATCTGGGGGCGTTCTTAACCGACGCCCCCAGTGTCTCTTCACTAGGAGTTAAAAATGGCTGACGCTGTAAGTATCTGCAACCTCGCGCTCCAACGCGTAGGCGCTAAAGCTATCTCAGCACTCACAGAAGACACCACAGCAGGTCGCGCCTGTAACCGTGTTTACACACAGGCCCGCGACAGTGAGCTTCGCTCACACCCTTGGAGCTTCGCTCGCGTGAGGCTTCAAGTTGCAGCAGACAGCACTGACCCTGTGTTCGGAGCAGCTAAGCGGTACGCGCTACCTGTAGACTGTTTGCGAATACTCCCCACAAACGGCGTGAACTCCAGTGCCAATCAAGACGATTGGCAGATCGAAGGCCGCTTCATTGTGACGGATTCCGGCAGTCCGATTAATCTCATCTACATTAAACAAGTGACGGATGAGAACGAGTTCGACGCGCTATTCACTGAACTGCTGATTGCCCGGATCGCTATGGACATCGCGGAGAAGGTGACACAATCCAATAAGAAGAAGGAAGAGGCGGTCCTGCACTACGCATCGGTGCAGAAGGAAGCCCGTAGGGTAAACGCCTTTGAACGCCCGCCCCAACAACTGCCAGTGGATAGCTGGATAACGGCGAGGTACTGATGGTTAAAATTGCCGCGGTCCAGAACAACTTCAACGGCGGGGAAATCTCGCCGCTTTTGTATGGGCGTCCAGATGTGGACCGCTACAAAACAGGTCTGAAAACGTGTTTAAACTTCCTACCTTTGGTGCAGGGGCCGGTAGAGCGCAGACCCGGCACGGTGTTTATGAAGGAAGTGAAGACCAGCGCGAACTCCACACGTATCGTCCGTTTCGAGTTCTCAACAACTCAGGCGTACATATTAGAGTTCGGAAATCTGTACTGCCGCTTTTACAAAGATAACGCGAACATCCTGTCAGCCACGTCCACCGTGTCAGGTGCGACCGCGGCTGACCCTTGCGTGGTGACTGACACAGGCCACCCCTACGCTAACGGTGATGAGATATACCTGACAGGTATTGTCGGTATGACTGAGTTGAACAATAAGTATTATCTGGTCGCCAACAAAGGCACCAACGACTACGAGTTGACAGACATCAACGGCAACAACATCGACAGCACCGCGTTTACCGCATACAGTTCGGGGGGTACGTCTGCACAGACGATTGAGTTGGTGACGACGTACACGACAGCTCAACTGTTTGAGCTAAAGTTTGCACAGAGCGCGGACGTATTATACGTCACGCACCCGTCGCACCCACCCCGTAAGATTTCACGGACATCTGACACGGCTTGGTCGATCACAGATATTACGTTCTCTGACGGGCCGTACCTCAACACAAATACCGAGACAACCACCCTCGGCCTGTCCGCTACGACAGGGACCGTGACCGTCACGGCCTCATCCATAGTCGGCATCAACAGGGGCGCAGGTTTCGCGTCAACTGACGTAGGCCGACTGATACGTTGGAAAGACGCGGCGTCTAATTGGACGTTCCTGACGATCACCGTGTTCACGTCCACGACTGTCGTCACCGCTGTCATCGACGGACCAGACGCTTCAGCGACCACCGCGACGGTCAACTGGCGATTGGGTGTGTGGTCCGCGACCACCGGATACCCCGCCGCGGTGACGTTCCACCAGAACCGGCTAGCGTTCGCGGGGCCAACAGATAACCCGCAGCGTGTCGATCTCAGCCGCACGGGTGACTTTGAGAACTTCGCGCCCACAGAGGTTGACGCAACGGTTGTCGATGATAACGCTGTGACCAACAACCTATCCGCTGACACCGTGAACTCTATCAGGTGGTTGGCTGACGATGAGAAAGGTCTTCTGATCGGGACTGTCGGCGGTGAGTGGGTCATGCGACCATCTGAGACTGGCGCGCTACTGACACCCGCCACGGTGCAGAGTAAGAGTTCATCATCTTTTGGCAGCGCCAACATCCAACCGGTTAGATCAGGGCGCGCGATCCTGTTCGTGCAGAGAGCCTTGCGTAAAGTCCGAGAGCTTGCGTATGTGTTCGAGGACGACGGCTTCCGCGCGCCTGACATGACACTGGTGGCTGAACACGTGACACGCTCCGGTGTTGTTGACATGGTGCACCAGAGTGAGCCACAGAGTTTCATCTGGCACGTACTGGTCGATGGTACGCTGGTCTGTCTCACGTATGACCGCGACCAAAAGGTCATTGGCTGGAGCCGCCACGTCGTCGGCGGTGTAAGTGACGCTGGAGTTGCACAAGCGTTTGTTGAGAGTGTCGCGGTGATCCCGAACACCGCAGGGTCATCCGACGAGCTTTACATGGTCGTGCGCCAATACATTAACGGCGCGTCTGTGCGGTATATTGAGTACATGAAGCCGCTATGGGATGGCTACAACGACCCAGAGGATGCGTTCTTCATGGACAGTGGCCTCTCGCTCGACAGCCCTTTCACGATCACAGGTATCACTAAGGCCGACCCCGCAGTCGTGACCGTGACAGGCCACCCGTTCACCGCAGGTGACGACTTACGCATCACTAATGTTGTCGGTATGACTGAGGTGAACAAGACAGCTTACGTCGTGGGCGACATCTTGACGAACTCGTTCTCCCTGTTCAGTAACACTAAGATCGGTTCGGCCATCACCGCCGCCACTGCGGCTAACCCTGTGGTCATAACCGCCGTAGGCCATGGCCTCTCAGACGGTGATGTCATCGGGGCGTTCAATGTCTTAGGTATGACGGAGATCAACGCCAATGCGTACACCGTCGCCAACAAGACCGCGGACACGTTCGAACTCTCAGGCATCGACGGTACAGGTTTCACAACCTACACATCAGGTGGCGACATCCGCCACGCAGTCTCAAGCACAGCATACACCACATACGTATCTGGAGGCCAAGCTAGAGAGCGTGTAAACGTCATCTCGGGGCTTGACCATCTTGAAGGTCAGACGGTGCAGTTGCTATCAGAAGGCTCTACGGCTGGTGACAAGGTTGTGTCAGGTGGGTCTATCACATTGACCCGGGCATCCTCAAAGGTCCACGTGGGCCTGTCGTATGTCTCAGACTTCCAGATGCTACGCCTTGAAGTGGGCGCGGCAGATGGTACGTCACAGGGTAAGTTCAACAGGTTCCACCGCGTCATCATTCGTTTCCTCAACACACTGGGCGGTTTTTACGGCCCGGATGCAAACAACCTCGACCAGATCAGTTTCCGTGAAGGCGGCGACCCAATGGACACCGCCGTGCCACTATTCTCGGGTGACCTTGAACTTGAGTGGGACGGCGCGTATGATAGCGACAACCACGTATTCTACCGTCAGACGCAACCATTGCCTGTGACGATACAAGCGGTCATGCCTCAAATGGTCACACAGGATCGATGATGGTTGAGATCAGACGCATCAAGTTCAGAGAAGCCGCGGAACACCCAGACTTTGACGCCTTACTTGAAGAGTACGGCGATGAGGCTGGTATGTATGGTATGCCGCGCCCGAACTGCCAAGTGGATATGTATGACAAGATGCAGGACGCCGGTATCATCCATGTTGTTGGTGCGTTTAAACAGGATAGGCTAGTAGGTGTTATCGTCATCGTCGTCAGTGTTATACCCCATTACGGTGTGGCAATGGCGACCACTGAGAGTTTCTTTGTCAGACCTGCTGAACGTAAGACTGGGGCAGGGTTGATGCTGCTTAAAGAAGCTGAAGCCTTGAGTGCTGAGTACGGGGCGTTTGGTCTGTTGGTGAGCGCACCGTTTGGTGGTAAGCTCGCTGAAGTGTTACCTAACAAGGGTTACACTGAAACGAACCGCGTGTTCTTTAGGAGGCTTTCGTGAACCTAGCTAAGACCAAAACCAGCATCCCGACCATGAGCGCTGCGGCTATTAACGCGGTGCGCGAACTTGAGAGCGCCGCGCTACAGCATAAGCAGGAGCCGCTGGTCACGCATCATGTCATCCACAGTGGGGTGTACTTACGCACGATACGTTTAAACGCTGGGTTGGTTATCACAGGCGCTTTGATTAAGACCGACACCACTTTGATTATCAGTGGCGATGTTATGGTATATTTAGATGGTGAACCAACGCGCTTTGAAGGCTACCACGTAGTGCCAGCGAGCGCGGGGCGTAAACAGGCTATCTTCGCCAACGAAGATACAGACCTAACTATGCTGTTCGGTACTGACGCAACGAACGTCGAGGACGCAGAGAACCAATTTACTGACGAAGTGAGTAAACTGATCTCTAACAAGGAAGACGGACGCAACACCGTCTTAGTGACGGGAGCCTGATATGACAGCCGCAACCACAGCCACGTATCTAGCCGTCGCGGGTATAGCTGTGTCCGCTATGGGTACGCTCAAGGCGGGTGCCGACGCTAAGTCTTCCGCGGATTATAACGCATCACTTAACGCGCAAAATGCCGTGGCCGCGCGCAAAGCGGGGCTTGAGAAAGCTAAACGCGAAGCCCGTCTTGGTGCAAAACGCCAAGGCGCAAACCGTGCGATGGACCCTGACAAGCTGGACTTGCTAGAGGACAGCGCGATTGAGGAGGAGCTCAGCATCCAATCTATTATCCACGGCGCGGAGATGGAGGCCACAGGGTTCACGAACAGCGCAGCACTCGACAGAGCCAGAGGTAAGAACGCCCAATCGTCGGCTCTCATCGGTGCTGCTGGCTCTGTATTACTGGGGGGTTCCAAAGTGGCGGGTGGGTTGAATGGTGGTTACGGTTCTACCGGAGGGACGGCTAGTGCAGGTATGGGTGACACTTTTGGTGAACCGTCAGGGACAGGTTAAACATGGGTAAGTTTACATCATTCGACGCACCGACAACCGTGACAGCGGGTGGCTCTACAGGCCGGGGTGCGTCAGCCGAAGACATGGGTATCGGCGCAGCGGTCAAAGGTGCGGGTGACAATCTACAGCAGATTGGTGAGGTCGTTCGTGTGCGCGAAGATAAGCGCAGCATCACACAGGCTCGCGCCGGGTACTCTGACGCGCGCCTACAGTTTGATATAGCGCAGGAAGAACGTAAACGTACTGCGCCGAGAGGCGCACCGGGCTTCGTTAAACAAACAGCCGCAGAGTATGACGCCGCGATGACGACGTTCACGGCAGGACTAAACGATGTCCAACTGAACGCCCTCAGTGGCGAGATGGCGAACGGGCGGCGATCTACTGTGATGGCTTCACTAGACCACCAGTCGCGCGAGATCATAAAGGCCGACATGCAGGATGTCGGTAAAATACAGACGGGGTTGGCAAACCAACTAGCGAAGGGTGATATAACCTACCCAGACGCGGTAGAGAAATTTAGAACAGACCTGCTCGACACAACGTTAGGTGCCAGCGCGCAGGAGGAGTTACACACGGCGTCCCTACCGGTGTTCAGGAAGGGTGTCACTGACGCGTTGCTGGAAGTCCCCATATACGCTCTCGCCCAACTTGATGGCGGTGAGTTAGATTGGCTACCACAATCCGAAAAAAACCAGTTCAGGACGGATGCGTTAGCGCGACTAGGTGGTTTGAAGGATCGTCAGGGCTTAGAGCGTATGGCGGTGGTGGCAAGCTCCAACCCGAAGGCGTTAGAAATAGCGTTCGGCGCAGGGACAGTGGCCCAGCTTGAACAGTACCGCGTGTCTATGGACCCTGCGACCTTTAATAAACTTAGGGAGATCATCATTAAGCGTGACATCCCTGTGCGGACACCTCAAGAAGTGGCGGACGCAACAGCCGGGGTGCACGCGCAGTACACTGAGCTGGGCGTCAAACTGAAGAAAGGTAAGCGCACATCTCAAGCAGATATGAACGAGCTGCTGCAATTTCAGAACTCTGTAATGGAACAGGCTGCGGCAGGCTTCATATCTTCAAGCGTCGCGCAGCGTTACGCAGGTAAGATAGAGGAGATTGTGCAAGGTGGGATATCCAGTACAGGGACGAGCAGCGTAGACTTTTTTAATCTCTTTGAGGATGACCCGTTCTCTGTCGGGATGAACGCGGTAAATGCTGAAGTTAAGAAGAGTGGGTTAGGCGCACCAGCGCACGGGGATATTGCTAGGCGATTTATGAAATTGCTTGATGCCGCTAAGATCACCGAGGGTGCGGAACAGACAGACACACGCGACCAACAAATTAACGCCCTAGCCGCGCAAGCCATCGCGGATCACCACCGGGCAGAAAACCCTGAGATCAGACATCTCAAAGATGTACCGAGTGGTTTCATCCGCCCTAACGGCACGATAGCCCCCGGTGCACCGGGCGTGCGCGATCTCAAACCTGATAGAGTTATCGGGGGCGCGGAGAAGGTTCAAGATAAGAACGGTGTTTACGCATGGGTCGTGCGAGGTAAAGACGGGAAGATCATACCTGAGAGTGTACAAGTTATCTCAGAGGCGGAGGGTAAGTTGGAATTACCTCCTATCGATACGTCTACACTGGCTGACGGGTCGCCCACTTCGCAGGTTGACTTACCTCCTATGGACCTGACCATTGACGATAAAGCTGCCGCGCCAGCCGTTGCGGACGGCGGTGACATTATCGTCGATCAAGACCCAGACCCTAAAAGGTTCTCCGGGATGTTAGACAACCTAACCCCCGCGCAACAGGCGATCAATGTTGTCAGTGCTGACCTCGTGGCTAATGAGGGTACAGGCGATGAACTTACGGACACGCCGACAGGCGTGGGTGGGATAACCGACGCCCGTAAAGCTGAGATCGAACAGCGTAAAGGACGCCCACTGTCAGACGAGGAAGCGCGCAACATCGCGGTCAAAGATGACAGCGCAGCGTTGCACAGTCGTATGGCCGGGTTCGACACACTAGACGCGAAAGTACAAGCCGCCGTCCTAGACTTGGCCTACAACGTCGGTATCAACAACGTGCTAAACCCGAAGGAGTTCCCACGGCTTCAGAAGTTGGTGGCCGAAGGCGATGTGCAGGGAATTTTATACAACACGTTAAACACAGCGGTTGTAGAGGGTAAGTCAGTTAAGGGGTTAGCGTTACGTCGCGCACGAATGTTCAACGCAGCCAACCCTGATCCTGAGAGAGCGATCACCGCGGTAGAACAATTAGATGACGGGACCATCATGTACATGGCAGGTAAGCGTGTGTTGGCTACGTTTAAACGTCCGCGTCACGAGAAAAGTAAAGCCGGGATCACTACGTTAGAGCGGGCAGGCTAATGGGCTTTGATCTCAACTCCGCGCAACCGGTACTCGCACCTGTTGATCCACTGGCACAGCAACCACCTGCGCCACAACCGCCCGCGTTTGATCTCAACTCGGCACAGTCGTTGGGTATGCCTAACGAAACGATATACTCCGAGAACACCAACGAGGTTATCGAAGCGCCTCACGGCACCCTTGAACGTCTTAAGAGCATAGCGGGACGGAGTTTGGATAAGGGTGACGCTGAGACTGACATCGGTAAGATGGGCTACGAGTTGTTCATGGGTAACGACACCCCCACCATCCGCGCGGAGTTAGACCGACTGCGTAAAGAGGCGGGAGGTGAGATCAAGACAGAGGGGTGGATTGAGGAAGGTACGCGCGCATCGTTACAGCAAATACCAATGCTCAAGGAAGTCCTGACCAACTCAGCCAAGCGGGGTATTCAAGCAGCCCCCTACGGTGGGGCGGCAGGTTTAGCGATTGCGGGTATCGGCGCTGTCCCCGGTTTCTTCGGAGGGCTTGGGGCGGGGGCATTATCAGGAGCCGCAGAACAGACCTTTGTTCTTGAGACAGGCCACCTGTACCTTGAGATCAGTGAGTTCAAAGATGCTAAAGGAAACCTCATATCTCCTGAAATAGCGCGGCTAACCGCGGCGTTGGGTGGTGCCGCGTCCGCAGGGTTAGAGATGATACCTATGGTGCTGCTGGCAAAGCTGGTCCCGGGTAGTAAGAAGCTCATCGGTAAGATAGGTGAGAAGGCTTTCAAGGCACTTAAGGTCCCTTCAGGTAAGACAGCCCTGCTCAAGTTTGCGCGTAACCTAACGACGATCATGGCCGCAGAAACGGTTACGGAAGGGGCGCAGGAGGCGACCCAGATCGCGGCAGGTGAGTTAGCCAAACTCGCTTCAGACCTAGACATCCCCGCGACCACAAGTCAAAAGGCGCTAGAGCGTGTTGGTAACTCAATGGTTGAGGCCCTTAAAGCCACACCCCTGCTTGCTGTCGGTTTCTCATCTCCACGTCTGGTGGCTGATGTTGTGGAGG
>TARA_R110000868_G_scaffold57930_3_pt1 | contig 14656 bp, 19 predicted proteins | sample TARA_R110000868 | Tara Oceans TARA_R110000868 (sample SAMEA4397489) | marine metagenome | biome: Polar Biome; feature: [SRF] surface water layer (ENVO:00010504); material: water (ENVO:00002006), including particulate matter (ENVO:01000060) such as... | depth 5 m | reverse complement strand
GGCCGGACTATGCCCAAAGCCTTCGAGCGGCGCAACACGCCTTGTCCACAGATTGAATTGAGAGGCTTGGCCGGCGGGATCCGGCCCAGATCAGCGCCGGTCTAGCGGCGGATCATGCGGGTATCATCACCGCGAACCTGGATTTCAGCGATCGCTGTCTGGCCGTAATAATCGCGCAGGACCGCGGTCCAGACTGCGTTCGCAAGGTCGCGATCGAGGCCCGAGCCATCGGCATTCGACAGCGAGATACGTGAGGCCGCCCGCACCATGGCATCGAGCGCATAATGGGTGCGCTCCTGCATGGTCCAGACATTCTGACCGTCGGCGGCGCGAACATGGACCCGCACATAGGCGTAGCCCGTCAGGCGGCCATCGACCGAAAGCGGCGCGACAACGGCTGGCATGGTGAAGACACGCGGATTGTCGAGCATCTCGAGTTCAGCATCATCCTGCTGATCGGCTTCGGTATCGGGCAGACGGAACAGGGTCAGAAACCGGTTGGCAGCGCCAGAACTGGAGGAACCATGGCCGCCACTACTGCTGCTTCCGCCGCCACCGCCGCCACCGCCATTATTATTGGCCAGCGCGGTTGAAGCGCAGCAAGCCGACAGGAGTATCGCCAGAATTATACGCATGATCACCTCACCCTTGAGTGTTGATCATGCCTGAAGGGCGTCAAAAATGCGTGAATCCGCCTGCGCCGGTTTCAAACGCCTCGCCCGCCGGGCCGAGCAGGGCCACACCCTCGCCGGTGATGACCTGCCCGATTCGGGTCAGCTTCAGCTCCAGCCGCCCGCCGAGATCGACAATCGCGCCGCGCCGGGCCGCCGGGGCGCAGAAGAGCAGTTCGTAATCATCGCCGCCCGTCACCAGCCGGACGAGCCTGTCCTGCGGCCCGGTCGATAGCCAGTGAGCGGCGGCCGGCGAGACTGGCATCTGTGCCGCCTGCAGCACTATCCCGACGCCATTGAGCGTGGCGATATGGCCCGCATCGGCGATCAGGCCGTCAGAGATATCGAGGCACGCCGACGCCAGGCCGCGCAGACCCTGGCCCAAAGCCAGCCGCGGGCTGGGGCGCTGGTAGCGTTGCAGCAGGAAAGGATCGGCGATCAGATCGCCGCGGGCCATCGCCAGACCGAGCATGGCGTCGCCGATCGTGCCGGACACCCAGACATCATCGCCTGCCTGCGCACCGCGACGCAGCAGGGCCGTGCCAACCGGCACCCGCCCGAGCATGGTCAGGCTGATCGTCAGCGGCCCCGGCCCTGATGTCGTATCGCCGCCCAGCAGAGAAAAGCCGAAGGCCTGCTGCGCGCTGGCGAGGCCGTCGACAAAGCGGTCGCGCCAGTCCTCCGCAATACCGGACGGCCAGGCGATCGAACTGAGATAGCCCAGCGGCTCGGCCCCCATCGCAGCGAGGTCGGACAGATTGCTGCGCACAGCGCGCTCGGCGGCGATTTCGGGCGGGTCGGTCTCGAGAAAATGCACCCCGGCAACCAGCATGTCGCTCGCCACCACGATCTGGCAGCCCGGTTCGGGCGTCAGCACGGCGGCGTCATCGCTGAGATCAAGTGCGGCCGCGTGGCCGCGGGCGAGCGGGGCCAGACGCGTTCGAATGAAACCGAACTCGCCGCCGCCCGCCATCGCTCAAAGCTCGCCGGGACGGGCCTGGCGGGCGCATTTGTCGAGCGCCGCATTGACGAATTTCGGCTCGGAACCCTCGAAGAAAGCATGCGCGACATCGACATATTCATCGATCACCACGCGGGCCGGCACATCGGTTTTCTCGAACAGCTCATAGCCACCCGAGCGCAGGATGGCGCGCACCGTCGCGTCGAGCCGCTCGAGGCGCCAGCCGTCGGCCAGCAGCGCATTGATCGCCAGATCGACCGTGGCCTGTTTCGTGACCACCCCGGCGACGAGCGCGTCGAAGAAATCTTCATCGGCTTCCACAAAATCAGGGTTTTCACCCTCATGCCCGAAGCGGTGCTCGCGAAATTCGGCGATGACATCGGCAGCGCCGCGTCCGGAGATTTCCATCTGGTACAGCGCCTGAACGGCAGCGAGCCGTGCGGCCCGGCGCAGACGCGCGCGGTTGTCCGACGGGGATTCTTTGTTCTGCGCGCTCATGGAGCTCTCCTGAACCGGTCTCTCAGAGCGATCAGTGCGAGGCAGGCCCCGGCCACATCTGCGCCCTTGTTCTTGTCGATCGCCCGCTTGAGCGCCTGGTCGCGATTTTCTACCGTCAGAATGCCATTGCCCAGCGGAATTCCGCGCAAGGACAGATCCATCAGGCCGCGCGCCGATTCGCTGCAGACATAATCATAATGCGTCGTCTCGCCGCGAATGACGCAGCCCAGCGCGACATATCCGTCAAAGCCGGCCTCGCCAAGCACGGCTTGCGTTATCGCACCGGGAATTTCCAGCGCGCCGGGCACTTCGACAATCTCGAAGCTGGCACCTGCCGCCGTCAAAGCTTCGCTGGCACCGGCAATCAGGGCGTCAGCAATGTCGCGATAGAAGGTCGCGGCGATGATCAAGACACGGCGCTGGCTCATGACAGGTCCTCCGGGAAGTGGCGTTCTTCACTGACGCTGAGGCCATAGCCCTCAAGCCCGACAATCGTCTGTGGCTTGGTCATCAGCAGGATCATTTCGCGCACACCGAGATCGAGCAGGATTTGCGCCCCGACGCCGTATTCGCGCAAGCGGCGCGCATGGCGTTCGGGCTCAGGCAGGGCCGGATGCGCACCGAGCCGTTCGACGATGGCCGTATGGCTGGTCTCGCGGATGAAGACCATCACGCCGGGACCATCATGATGCACCAGCGAGCGGATGCCCGCCTCGACCAGACCGCCGCGGCCACCATCATCATTGAGCACGTCATCGACGAAGGAGACCTTGTGCATGCGTACCAGGGTTGGCGTATCCGACGATGGCTGCCCCTTGACCAGGGCGACATGCTCGGAACCGTCGAGCGTATTGCGGAACACGACCAGTTTGAACGGGCCGCCCCACTCGCTCTTGAATTCATTTTCGAGGCGGCGCTCGATGAACCTGTCATGCTTGCGGCGATATGCGATCAGATCGGCGATCGTGCCGATGCGGAGCCCGTGCAATTGCGCGAAAGCGACGAGGTCAGGCAGGCGCGCCATCGTGCCGTCTTCATTCATGATTTCGCAGATCACCCCGGCCGAGCCGGCACCGGCCAGGCGGGCGACATCGAGCGAAGCCTCGGTGTGGCCGGCGCGGACCAGCACGCCGCCATCGCGAGCGACGAGCGGAAACACATGTCCCGGCGTGGCGATATCATCGGCACCCAGCGCCGGATCTGTCGCCACCTGGATGGTGCGCGCACGATCATGCGCAGATATACCCGTGGTGACACCTTCCCGGGCCTCAATTGATACCGTGAATGCTGTCTGGTGACGCGACCGGTTATCCGACGCCATCAGGGTCAAACCGAGCGTGTCGCAACGCTCCTGGCTCATCGCCAGGCAAATCAGGCCGCGGCCGTGCTTGGCCATGAAATTGATGGCATCGGGCGTGGCGAATTTGGCCGGGATGACCAGATCGCCTTCATTCTCGCGGTCTTCAGCATCGACTAGGATGAACATACGCCCATTGCGCGCATCCTCGATCACGTCTTCGATCGGAGACAGGGGGATATCACTCACGCGGAAGCCTCCGGAAATTCACTCAGACGGGCGGCGTAGCGCGCCATGAGGTCAACCTCAAGGTTGACGCGCGCCCCGGTGCGCAGCTGACCCAGTGTCGTCTCGGCTGCGGTATGGGGGATAATCATCACCTCGAAGCTGTCGGGGGTGACCGCATTGACGGTCAGCGACACGCCATCGATCGTGATTGAGCCCTTGCGGGCGATGAAGCGATTGAGCGCCGGCGGCGGCGATACGGTGAACACCGTCCAGGCCCCCTCCTCGCGCCGCGCCAGGATTTCGCCAACCCCGTCGACATGACCGGTAACGAGATGGCCGCCGAGTTCATCGCCGATTTTCAGGGCGCGCTCGAGATTGACGGCGCTGCCGATCACCAATTCGCCCAAGGTCGTCAGGCGCAGGGTTTCCGGCGACACCTCGACGGCAAACCAGCCGCCGCTCGCTGCGGCGCCCTTGTCGACGACCGTGAGACAAGCGCCGGCGTGCGCGATCGATGCCCCCAGCTCAATGCCGTCGGGCGTGTAGGGGCTTTCGATCTCAAAGCGCTTGACGGCCTCGCCGCTGATGGCGCGGATACGTCCGAGGGCGGTGACAATTCCGGTAAACATCAGAGAATCCGCTCATAGCTTTCATGCAAATCACGCCCGCACTCGGCCAGGCTCACACGCTGGAATGTGGGCGCGCGCTCCAGCCGCTCAAGGCCAAGCGCTGCAATCGCTGCCAAACCGTCGCCGCCGAGCACGACCGGCGCACGAAACCATTCGATCCGGTCGACCAGGTCCGCCGCCAGCGCAGCCGATGCGATCGCACTGCCCGCCTCGATCATCACACTCGTATAGCCGGCCATCGCGGCCCCGAGATCGCGGTCGCGAAATATCCGGACCCGGCGTGAAGCCTCGGCGTGGACGGCAGCTGTGACCGGCGTGCGTCCGGCCGTGTCCATGATCAGAATATCCGGCTGATGTGGGTTGGCCATACCGTCGGGCCGCGCCGTCAATTGGGGGTCGTCGGCCAATATGGTGCCGATGCCGGTCAGGATCGCTTCATGGGCGGCGCGCATCCGATGTACTTCGGCACGGCTTTCAGGCCCGGTAATCCATTGCGAGACCCCGTTGGCGAGGGCGATACGGCCATCAAGGGAGGTGGCGAGCTTGAGGGTGACACGCGCTCGGGAGCCCGCGCTCATTCGTCCTCAACGCCCTGATCGGACGCGTCATCGCCATCGGAGTGGCCCGGCGCGAGATCCTCATCAGTGATGAATTCCCGGAAATCCTGAACCTTGTGGAAGTCCTTGTAGACCGAGGCGTAGCGGACATAGGCGACGGCATCGAGATTCTTCAGCGCCTCCATCACCATTTCGCCGACCTTGTCGGAGGTGACGTCGCTTTCGCCGGTCGATTCCAGGCGGCGCACGATGCCGGAGATCATCTGCTCGATGCGCTCCGGTTCGATATTGCGCTTCTGCATCGCCAGATGGATTGAGCGATTGAGTTTCTCACGGTCGAACTGGACCCGACGGCCGGATTTTTTGAGCACCGTCAGTTCGCGCAATTGCACGCGCTCGAATGTGGTGAACCGGGCCGAACAGGCCGGACATTGCCGGCGACGGCGGATCGCATTCCCGTCCTCAGCCGGACGGGAATCTTTCACTTGGGTGTCGAGATGACCGCAGAAAGGACAACGCATCCGGGTACCTTAGGCCAATTCGGGATAGATGGGGAAGCGTGCCGTGAGCGCCTTGACCTCGTCGCGGACCTGGCCCTCGACCTCGGCATCGCCTTCAGGGCTGGCTACCAAGGCATCGAGCACACGCACGATCATCTCGCCGACCTGGCGGAATTCGGCCTCGCCGAAGCCGCGCGTCGTCGCGGCTGGTGAGCCGACCCGAAGGCCCGAGGTGACCGTTGGCTTTTCCGGATCGAATGGCACGCCATTCTTGTTGCAGGTCATATAGGCCCGCTCGAGTGCCTTTTCGGCCAGATTGCCCTTGAGGCCCTTGGGCCGCAGATCGATCAGGGCGAGATGGCTGTCAGTGCCCCCGGAGACGATGGCATAGCCGCCGTCCGTCACCGCCTGCGCCATCACCTGGCAATTGGTGATGACGTTGCGCGCATAGGTCTTGAATTCGGGCTGCAGCGCCTCGCCAAACGCAACGGCCTTGCCGGCGATGACATGCATCAGCGGACCGCCCTGCATGCCCGGGAAGATGGCCGAATTGAATTTCTTGCCCATCTCGAGATCATTGGAGACGATCATGCCGCCGCGCGGGCCGCGCAATGTCTTGTGCGTCGTGGTGGTGCAGACATGGGCATGCGGGGTCGGGCTCGGAATCGCGCCACCGGCGACCAGGCCGGCGATATGCGCCATGTCGACCATCAGATAGGCACCGACTTCATCGGCAATTTTGCGGAATTCGGCAAAATCGATCTCGCGGGGATAGGCGGAGCCGCCGGCGATGATCATTTTGGGTCGCAGCGCATTGGCCTGGATGCGCAGCTCATCGTAATCAATGCGCGCATCACTCTCGCGCACGCCATAGGCATGCGCCTCGAACCATTTGCCGGACATGTTGGGCTTGGCGCCATGGGTGAGATGGCCGCCGGCATTGAGAGAAAGTCCCAAAATCTTGTCGCCCGGCTGCAGCAGGGCGAGGAAGACCCCCTGATTGGCCTGACTGCCCGAGCTTGGCTGCACATTGGCGTACTGGACATCGAACAAGGCCTTGGCGCGCTCGATCGCCAACGTCTCGACCACATCGACATGTTCGCAGCCGCCATAATAGCGTTTGCCCGGATAGCCTTCGGCGTATTTGTTGGTCAGCGGCGAGCCCTGTGCTTCGAGGACTGCGCGCGAAACGATGTTTTCAGACGCGATCAATTCAATCTGGCTTTGCTGGCGCAAGATCTCCGCGTGAATCGCCTGGGCGACCTCCCGATCCGATTCGACTACGGATTGGGTGAAGAAGCGGCTCTCTGGCACTGCTGTCGCGACATTATCCGGCATGACCTGTCCTCATTTAACGCACACACGAACGTACATGCTGGCGCACATACGGGCGCGGGTTTGATAAGGCCGCTCTTCGCTACAAACAAGCGCCGAGTTGCTGCGCGGGGCCGATGAAACTCAGAACAGGCAACTGGATTGAGCCATCTTTCTGGCCCCTCCTCCATACGTTCCGCGATTACCGTTATTCGTGCTTTGGTCCTTGAACTGGCCAACAACTCACAATATACATCAAGAAATTATTATTGAGCCGGCGCATACTCCCCCCAACACGCCAAACAAATCCGAAAGGCCCGCAATATGTCAGAAGAAAACATCATGGCAGTCGACCAGGAAGAATTACTGCGCATGACCACAGATGTGGTCGCTTCCTACCTGTCTCACAATTCGATGCCCGCCGACAATGTGCCGGATCTGATCCGTTCGGTTCACACGGCGATGAAAGAAGTGTCCGGGATTGAATTGAAGCAGGAAACGAAATCCAAACCTGCTGTCTCTGTGGCAAAATCCATCAGCGACGATTACATTGTCTGCCTCGAAGATGGCAAAAAACTGAAAATGCTGAAGCGTTATTTGCGCTCGCAATACAACATGTCGCCAGACGATTATCGTCGGAAATGGAATCTGCCTTCGGATTACCCGATGGTGGCGCCCGCCTATTCTCGGAAACGTTCGCAGTTTGCCAAGGATATCGGCCTGGGACGTGGCAAGAAAGAAGCCTGACGCCTCGAGACTTCAGACTTCAGACCGAAATACCGCGGCCGGGTCTTGTACCCGGCCGTTTTTCGTCCGGGCTCTCGGGATCGGTCCGGCCCATCTTCCAGGCCAGCTTGGCTATCCCCAATCGATTGATCTCTGCCTGGGTTGTGCTGGGCGGGACCTGAAAGACGACTTCCTCACCCGTCGCTGCATCAACCGCAGCAACACGGACGCTACCGCCGACCTGGTGGGTCTCGATATAGGTCTCGCGCTGGCTCATCCAGACACCGGCCTCATCTGCTCACCGCTACGTCCTGCTGCGACGCCCGCTTCCAGACATCATGCAAGGCCTCGATCAGCGCATCGAACATCGCATCAGTGTGCAAGGGCGTCGGCGTCAGGCGCAAGCGCTCCGTGCCCTTGGGCACGGTCGGATAGTTGATCGGCTGAACATAGATGGAGTGCTCGTCGAGCAGCATGTCGGTCATGCGCTTGCACAGCACCGGATCGCCGACCTGGACCGGGACGATATGGGTCACTGATGGCATGACCGGGAAACCGGCCTCGGCGAGACGCGCTTTCAGGGTCGCGGCGCGCTCCTGATGGTGCTCGCGCAGTTCATGCGCTGATTTGAGGTATTCGACACTGGCACGAGCGCCCGCTGCCAGGGCTGGAGGCAGCGCCGTCGTGAATATGAAGCCGGATGCCATCGAACGGATCGCATCGATGATCGCGCCATCGGCCGCGATATAGCCCCCCATCACGCCATAGGCCTTGCCCAGCGTGCCCTCGATAATATCGATCCGGTGCATCAGCCCATCGCGTTCGGCAATGCCGCCACCGCGCAGGCCATAGAGGCCAACAGCGTGGACTTCGTCGATATAGGTCAGGGCATTGTATTTGTCGGCCAGATCGCAGACGGCCTTGATCGGACCGATATCGCCATCCATCGAATAAACCGATTCAAACGCGATCAATTTCGGCGCGTCCTTGGGGGCCGCGGCGAGTAATTCCTCCAGATGCGCGACATCATTATGGCGCCAGACATGCTTCTCGCAGCGCGCGCCCTTCACGCCGGCGATCATCGAGGCGTGGTTGAGTTCATCGGAAAAAATAATCAGACCCGGCAAGATCTTGCCCAGCGTCGAGAGCGTCGCCTCATTGGCGATATAGCCCGAGGTGAAGAGCAGAGCGGCATCCTTGTCATGGAGGTCGGCGAGCGAACGCTCGAGCTCGACATGATAGTGCGTGGTGCCGGAAATATTGCGGGTGCCGCCGGCGCCGGAGCCGACATCGTCAATGGCTTTTTTCATCGACTCGACGACGCAGGGCAATTGCCCCATGCCGAGATAATCATTGGAACACCAGACTGTGACGTCCCTCACCTGGCCATCGGGAGCGCGCCAGCGCGCGACGGGGAATTCCCCCTTGCGGCGCAGCAGATCAGCGAAGACCCGGTAACGGCCCTCGGCTTTCACACGACGAACCGCCGTTTCAAACGCGTTCTGGTAATCCATGCCGGCCTCGTTAGCGGTCTGGTGCATCCATTCGTTTCTGAATCGACGTATAGACCGTTAACGCGCGCGCTGCGAATGGGCGAAGCGCCGCACCCGCAAAAAAATCGCAGTCAGGAGAGTTTTGGACCTACATCCGGAAGCGGATGTGATCGGCCCAGAAGCGCTCGATCCGGGTCAGGGCCATGTTGACAGCAGGCAGGCTGTCGGCATCGACACCGCCAACCGGGCTCAGGGATGTCCCCTGGCGCTCGAACAGGGCCGAAAGCTTGGCGCGGACCGCATTGCCGCTCTCGGTCAGCGAGACCTTCACGGCGCGGCGATCAACGGCCGAACGCTCATGGCGGATATAGCCGGCATCGACGAGCTTCTTGAGATTATAGGAGACATTGGAGCCGAGATAATGGCCACGCGTGCGCAGCTCGCCCGCCGTCAATTCCTGATCGCCGATATTGAACAGAAGCAGCGCCTGGACGCTGTTGAGATCGTCGAGGCTGTCGCGATCGAGCTCGTCCTTCACGACATCAAGCAATTGCCGATGCAGCCGTTCGACCAGCTGCAGCAATTCAAGATATTGCGTGTCGGCATCCGTACCCGGGGCCAGTTTCTCTGCCAATGCCATGTTACCCACTCCACCTGATCGTTCTGATCCTTGGGGTAACCCTAGCAGCAACAGGCTAAAGAGCGTTTAATCCGCCTTCCAGCTCCCGTTAACCATCTTGTAGATGGCCGAGAAGTCGAGATCCTGGCCGCCGAGATTGCCGAACATCGCATAGAGCGCCTCGGCCTGGGCACCAAGCGGCGTCGAGGCACCGGAAGCCTGGGCCGCATCCTGGGCCAGCTTCAAATCCTTCAGCATCATCGCGGTGGCGAAGCCGGGCTTGTAGCCATGATTGGCCGGCGTGCCCGGCATCGGACCGGCAACCGGGCAATAGCTCGTCATCGACCAGGACTGGCCGGAGGCTTTCGAGGAAATATCGAAGAATTTCTGCTGGTCGAGACCGAGCTTCTCCGCCAGCGCGAAAGCTTCGCAGGTGCCGATCATGGTGATGCCCAGCAGCATGTTGTTGCAGATCTTCGCAGCCTGCCCCGAGCCGATCTCGCCGGCATGCAGGATTGCCTTGCCCATCGCCTGGAGGATGGGTTCAGCGACGGCAAAATCGGCCTCGGCTCCACCCACCATGAAGGTCAGTGTTCCCGCCGCTGCCGCAGCGACGCCGCCGGAGACCGGCGCGTCGACGAAGCGGAAGCCCTGCTCGACAGCGGCCTTGCCGACGAAGCGGGCGCTGTCGACATCGATCGTCGAGCAATCGAGGAAGAGCGTGCCCGGTGCAGCGTTGGGGAAGACTTCATTGGCGTAGACTGCGCGGACATGCTTGCCCGCGGGCAGCATGGAAACGACGGCGGCGGCGCCGGTGACGGCCTCGGCGGTCGATTTGGCTGCCTTGGCGCCGTTTTCGACGGCGTGCGCCAGCGCAGTGGCGCTGAGATCGAAGGCGCGGACCTCATGGCCGGCCTTGACGAGATTGGCTGCCATGCCCGAGCCCATATTGCCCAGGCCGATGAATGCGATGATCGCCATGTGAAATCTCCCAAATTCTGTTGCTGCACTCGCCGGGCCGCTGGCCTCAGTCGAGGAAAGTCATTTCATGTGCGTCGTCAAGCGGTGCAAACGCCGCAGCAATCGCGAGATCATCGACCTCGGCCAGGCTGGCCGGTGACCAGATTGGCGCATTATCCTTGTCAATGATCACGGCGCGCACGCCTTCATAGAAATCCTGACCGGTCAGGCACCAGGCGCTCAAGCGCAAATCCTGCCGCATCACGCCCTCAAAGCTCAGATCGGCACCGGCCCGCAAGGCCGCCAGGGTGAGTTTCAGCGCAGTCGGCGATTTGCTCGCCAGGATCTTGATCTGTTTCAGCGACCAGGCATCGCCCGCCGCCATCATGCGCGCGACCATCGGCTCAACGCTATCGCCGGCAAAGGCGGCATCGATCAATGTGCGCGTCAGCGCCAGATCACTATCGCCGGGATCGCCGGAGAATTCCTCCAGCAGGACTTCCAGCGCGTCATCTGCCGTCAAATCAGTGCTTTCCAGGGCCGCAATGAGCGCCTCGTTCTGCGCCGACGGGCAGTAATGCGTCGCCAGGCCGGCGGCGATGCAATCGGGCGCCTTCAGGCGCGCGCCGGTCAAGCCCATCCAGGTGCCGATCTCGCCGCCCAGGCGCGGCAGGAACCAGGCGCCGCCAACATCGGGGTGAAAGCCGATGCCCGTTTCCGGCATGGCAAACATTGTCCGATCGCCCGCGACACGGTGAGAACCATGCACCGACACACCGACACCGCCGCCCATGACGATACCGTCAATCAGCGCGATATAGGGTTTGGGGTAGTCGTGGATCAGCGTGTTGAGGCGGTATTCATCGCGCCAGAACAGCCAGGCATCGTCATTGCCGGCCTTGCCGCTGTCGTGAAGCTTGAGGATATCGCCGCCAGCGCAAAATCCCTTCTCCCCGGCCCCGTCGACGACAATGGCCTGAACGGCATCATCATCGCGCCAGGCCTGCAAGGCCTCGATCATCGACAGGCACATGCCGTGGGTCAGCGCATTGAGCGCCTTGGGGCGATTGAGGGTGATGCGGCCGATATGGCCGATTCTCCGGGCAATGATTTCTGGCTCTTGGGTCATGACAAACTCGGTTCGCTTAAATCATGACAAGGGATGGCGTTTGCCCGCGCCACCGTCAACAGGGCTCTGTCTCTGGACACCAGTTCGCCGCCGGATTCGAGGGCGAGGGCGAGGTAGGCGGCGTCGAACAAGCTCAGGCCGACTGAACGTGCAAATTCAGCAAGCTCAAAGATATGCCCCGGCACGCGCGGCGGCACGACGGTGATCCGCAAATCGTGAAGCTCCTGCAGCGTGTCGTCGAGATCGAGACTCCCCCGCACAGCCCAGAGGCGCAGCACATTGACGGTCTCCCAGGCAAACACGTCGGGCGCGATCAAGCGATAACCGGACAGCTGCACCAGAAAGGCATCGCTGCGCGGCCCGCCTTGTGTTTTCAGCACCCAGCCGAGCGCGGCGGATGCATCAATGACAAGTGGAGCTAAGACCGCCACGCCTCAGCCCTGAGTTCTTCCCAGCTGAGCCCGTCCAGCTCGGGACAGGGCCTTTGCGTTTCGCGGAACGCCTTCAGCTTCGCCAAAAGTTGCTCGCCTGTGAGCGTCGAATCGACAATGGGCTCGTTGCGGGAAAGCACCGCAATCCGCTTGCCGTGGCGGGTAATCACGATCGGCCCCTCACCGCGCTCGACGGCGTCGAGCAGCGCCGACAGGCGGGTCTTGGCTTCCAGAACACCGACTTCAATCATGTCGCACCTCTGACCATAAACATGGTCAGATTATCAAATCACGCCGCCAGCGTCACTCGAAGAACTCGCGCACGACCCATTCATCCTCGATCCATTCCGGCTCGAAAGTGGCGAACGCCAGACCGACCCAGCCGAAGCGGGGGTCCTGGGCCCGGGCGGCGAGTTCTTGATCCTGCTGCAATGGTACCCAGCACACCAGATCGCCCGGACGCAGGGCCCGTTTCGGGGCGAATGTGGAGCGTGAAATGACGACGAAACCGCCATCTTCCGAAGCCACTCTCAACGTCAGCTGGGCGCAGCCATCGCTTTCGTCCTCGAGCCCGGAATCGTGAACCGATTCAAGCACCATCGCCAACATGGGCTGTTCCGGCACGATCTGCGTATCGTGCTCGGCGCAGGCGTGTTCGAAGGCCTCCATGGTGGAGGCGAATTTCCGGTGGGGGGCGTCGTCGGCCATGCCAGCTCCTATCGCATCAGATCCTTGGCGATGATGACGCGCATGATTTCATTGGTGCCTTCCAGGATCTGGTGCACCCGCAAATCGCGCACGATGCGCTCCATGGGATAGTCCTTGAGATAGCCATAGCCGCCATGCAGCTGCAGCGCCTGATTGGCGATGTCGAAACATGCATCGGTCGCGAAACGCTTGGCCATGGCGCAATATTTGGCGGCCGAGGGGTCATTGGCATCAACCGATGCGGCGGCGCGGTAGAGCATCAGGCGCGAGGCCTCGAGCTCGGTCGCCATGTCGGCGAGCTTGAATTGCGACACCTGGAATTGCCCGATCGGGCGGCCGAATTGCTGGCGCGTCGAGACATAGTCGAGCGCCAGATCAAGTGCCTCGCTGGCACCGCCGAGCGAACAGGCACCGATGTTGATGCGGCCGCCATTGAGGCCCTTCATCGCCAGGGAGAAGCCCATGCCCTCATCGGCCAACCGGTTGGCGACCGGGACGCGGCAATCGGCAAAGTTCACGATGCGGGTCGGCTGCGCATTCCAGCCCATCTTCTTTTCATTGGCACCGAAGGTGAGGCCGGGCGTGTCCTTCTCGACCAACAGGGTGGAGATGCCCTTGGGGCCATCGCCGCCGGTGCGGCACATGACGACGTAATAATCCGACGTGCCGGCCCCGGAGATGAAGGCCTTGGCGCCATTGAGAACATAGTGATCGCCATCGCGCACGGCTTTGGTGCGCAGGCTGGCGGCGTCAGAACCGGCGCCCGGCTCGGTCAGGCAATAGGATGCGATCTTGTCCATCGACATCATGTCGGGCAGGAAGCGCTGGCGTTGCTCCTCGGTGCCCCAGGTGTCGATCATCCAGGAACACATATTGTGGATCGACAGGAAGGCGGCAGTTGCGACACAGCCGCGCGAAAGCTGTTCGAAGATCAAACAGGCATCGAGCCGCGACAGGCCGGAGCCGCCAACGTCTTCACGCGTATATATCCCGGCAAAGCCCATCGCCGCCGCATCGCGCAGGGCATCGACCGGGAAATGCTTGTCCTCATCCCATTGTGCTGCATTGGGCTTGAGCCGGTCGTTTGAGAAATTGCGGGCGGCGTCCTGAATCAGTATCTGGTCTTCAGTGAGAGCGAAGTGCACAGCGGGCTTCCTGTCAGCTATGAATGTTTGTGATGGCGTATCGCGACCGCGCGAATGCTGCAAGTTTGAGATGTTCGACCAGACAAGGACAAGACCCATGGGCCTCTTCCCCGCCACCCGCCTGCGCCGCCTGCGCCAGCACGACTGGACGCGCCGCCTGGTCCAGGAAAGCGCCCTCACCGTCAATGACCTGATCTGGTCGGTCGTCATCACCGATCAGGACACGCCCGAACCGATTGCTGCCATGCCGGGCGTTGAGCGCCTGACGCTGAAAGGCCTCGCCAAGGCCGCCAAAGAGGCCCAGGCGCTGGGGATACCGGCGCTGGCGATCTTCCCGCACATCGATCCATCGAAGAAGGATGAGGACGGTTCCGAGGCGCTCAATCGCGACGGGCTGATCCCCAATGCCATCCGCACCATCAAGGAAGCCGCGCCCAATCTCGGCGTGATCTGCGATGTCGCGCTCGACCCCTTCACCACCCATGGCCATGACGGCGTCCTCGATGGCGAGACGATTGATAATGACGCCACCATTGAGCGCCTGATCGAGCAGGCTCTGGTGCAGGCGGACGCTGGCTGCGATGTCTGCGCCCCGTCCGACATGATGGATGGCCGTATCGGCGCCATCCGCGAAGCGCTCGAGGCCGAGGGCCACACCGATACGATGATCCTCTCCTACGCCGCCAAATACGCGTCCGGCTTCTACGGTCCCTATCGCGAGGCCATCGGTTCTGCGGCAGCCCTGAAAGGCGACAAGAAGACCTATCAGATGAATCCCGGCAATGCGGCG
>TARA_R110000868_G_scaffold95751_2_pt1 | contig 14657 bp, 14 predicted proteins | sample TARA_R110000868 | Tara Oceans TARA_R110000868 (sample SAMEA4397489) | marine metagenome | biome: Polar Biome; feature: [SRF] surface water layer (ENVO:00010504); material: water (ENVO:00002006), including particulate matter (ENVO:01000060) such as... | depth 5 m | reverse complement strand
CTGTCACTTTGGTCACCAGACCCACCGCTGGAACCCGAAGATGAAGGATTTCATCTTTGGCGAACGTTCCAACATTCACATTCTCGATCTTTCGCAGACCGTTCCGCTGTTGCACCAGGCCCTGGTCAAGGTGCGCGATACGGCTGCCAAGGGCGGCCGCGTTCTCTTCGTCGGCACCAAGCGCCAGGCTTCCGAGCCGCTCGCGCTGGCTGCGAAGCGTTGCGCCCAGTATTACGTCAATCACCGCTGGCTCGGTGGTACGCTGACCAATTGGCGCACCATCTCTTTCTCGATCGCCCGTCTGCGCGAGCTGGAAAGCATGTTTGACCGCGAAGGCGGTCTCGGTGGCCTGACCAAGAAAGAACAACTCATGCTGACGCGCGAGCGCGACAAGCTTGAGCGTTCGCTCGGCGGTATCAAGGACATGGGCGGCGTGCCGGACCTGATGTTCGTGATCGACACCAATAAGGAAGGCATTGCCATCCTGGAAGCCAAGAAGCTTGGCATTCCGGTCATCGCAATCGTCGACAGCAATTCCGATCCGGACCTGATCGACATGCCGATCCCGGGCAATGACGATGCCAGCCGCGCCATTTCGCTGTATTGCGACCTGATCGCCGACGCTGTGCTCGACGGCATGTCCGACAGCCAGATGGCGATGGGCGTGGACCTCGGCGAAGCCGAAGTCCCGGTCGAAGTCATGCTGGACGAACCGGCCGCTGAAGCCACTGCCACAGAAGCGTCGCCCGAATCTGACAAGACCGAAGCCTAAAGCTTCGATCACACCACAAGACCCAGGAGATACCGATGGCCGCGATTACTGCTGCTCTCGTCAAGGAACTGCGCGAGAAAACCGGCGTAGGCATGATGGATTGCAAGAAGGCGCTGAGCGAGAATGACGGTGACTTTGACGCCTCCGTTGACTGGCTGCGCAAGAAGGGCCTGTCCAAGGCCGCCAAGAAAGCCGACCGCATTGCTGCGGAAGGTCTGGTGGCTGTTTCCAGCAATGGAACGACCGGCGCTGTTGTTGAAGTGAATTCGGAAACCGATTTCGTTGCCCGCAATGAAGTCTTCCAGAATGCTGTCCGCGAGATTGCCTCGCTGGCGGTGACCGCTGGTGACGATATCGCCGCCATCAAGGCTGCGAAAATGGCCTCCGGCGATACGGTCGAAGATCACCTCACCAATATGATCGCAACCATTGGCGAAAACATGTCGCTGCGCCGTGCAGCCGTTGTCACGGCCAATCCGGGCGTCGTGGCCAGCTATGTCCACAATGCCGCCGCTGATGGCATGGGCGCACTGGGCGTGATCGTCGGTCTGAAGTCGACCGGCGATGCTGCCAAGCTCACCGAGCTCGGCCGCAAGATCGCCATGCACGTCGCTGCCGGTTCGCCAGCGGTTGCGCTGTCGGTTGATATCGATGGTGTCGACTCGACGGTCATTGACAAGGAACGCGAAGTTTTCGCTGCCCAGGCTCGCGCCGCCGGCAAGCCTGATTCCATCGTTGAAAAGATGGTCGAAGGCCGGATCCGCAAATTCTACGAGGAAGTCGTGCTGTTGAAGCAGGTCTTCGTCATGGATCCTGATCGCACGATCGAAAAAGTTGTCGCTGATACGGCCGCCGAAATCGGTGCGCCGATCGAAATCACCGGCTTTGTCCGTATGGCTCTCGGTGAGGGCGTGGACAAGGGGCCGGAAGAAGATTTCGCGGCTGAAGTTGCTGCTGCCAGCGGCAAGGCCTGATAAATCCAGAGCGCCGGCGCTTTCAAGCGCCGGCGCTTTGTATATGCTCACCCCGTGACCGATTCATCTACCTCCTCGCCTTCGGGCCCCGCCGCCGCGCCGCGCTTTCGCCGCGTGCTTCTGAAGGTATCCGGTGAAGCCCTGATGGGCGCGCGGACCAACGGAATTGATCTCGAAACCGCCAGCCATATCTCCGGCCAGGTCGCTGATGCGGTCGCCGCCGGGGTGCAGGTCTGCCTGGTTATTGGCGGCGGGAATATCTTCCGCGGCCTGTCGGGCGCTGCCAAGGGGATGGATCGCACAGCCGCTGATTATATGGGCATGCTGGCCACGGTGATGAACGCCCTGGCGATGCAGAGCTCGCTCGAGCGCGTAGGTGTGCAAACACGTGTCCAGTCCGCCATTCCGATGACGACCGTCTGCGAGCCCTATATCCGCCGCCGCGCCATGCGGCATATGGAAAAGGGGCGGGTGGTGATCTTCGCTGCCGGCACCGGAAACCCCTATTTTACCACCGATACAGCGGCCGCCCTGCGCGCCGCCGAGATGGGGTGCGATGCGCTTTTCAAGGGCACGCAGGTTGATGGTGTCTACAGCGCCGATCCCAAGACCCATCCCGATGCCGAACGCTATGATCAGCTCGATTATCTCGATGTTCTCTCGCGCGATCTGCGGGTGATGGATGCCTCGGCGGTGTCCTTGATGCGTGAAAATGCCATTCCGATTGTGGTATTCGATATTCACCAGCCGGGCGGGCTTGTGAATGTGCTGTCCGGGCAGGGGCGCTGCACCATCATCGGCAAGGTGCGCCCGCAAACCGCTGACAGTGAATAACAAGGAAAAGGCAGAGCCATGAGCGACGCGACTGATTTCGACGAAGACGATCTGAAACGCCGCATGACCGGCGCTGTCGAATCGCTCCGCAAGGAATTTTCCGGCCTGAGAACGGGCCGCGCCAGCGCTGGCCTGCTCGAGCCGATCCGGGTCGAGGCCTATGGTTCGCCGACCCCGCTGACCCAATTGGCGACGGTCTCCGTTCCGGAATCGCGCATGATCACGGTCTCGGTGTGGGACCGCGCGCTTGCACCGGCTGTCGACAAGGCAATCCGCAATTCGCCGCTTGGCCTCAATCCGATCATGGAAGGCCAGATGCTTCGCATTCCGATCCCGCCCCTCAATGAGGAGCGCCGGGCCGAAATCGCCAAGCTGGCCGGAAATTATGCCGAGCAGGCGCGTGTTGCCGTGCGCAATGTGCGCCGCGACGGCATGGACGGGCTCAAGAAGCTTGAAAAGGACGGCGTCCTCTCCGAGGACGAGCAGAAGTCCTTCAGCGACGATGTCCAGAAGTTGACGGATGAGGCGATCAAGCGCATCGATGACGCTCTGAAAGCCAAGCAAGAAGAGATCATGCAGGTTTGATCGGCCTGCGCGGCGGAGCGAGACCATGAGCGAGACTGTCTCTGCTCTCAGTCCGGGGCCAAAGCATGTTGCCATCATCATGGATGGCAATGGGCGCTGGGCCAAAGCCCGCGGTCGACCGCGCGCCTTCGGGCATACGCGTGGCGTTGAGGCGGTGCGGCGCATCGTCGAGAGTGCCGGCGAAATGGGCGTGCGCCACCTCACACTCTTCAGCTTTTCAACCGAAAACTGGAACCGGCCAGCCGACGAAGTCGGGGCGCTGTTTGAATTGATGCGCCGCTATGTCGAGGCCGATCTCGACACGCTCGCCGGGCGCGGCGTGCGCATCCGCATTATCGGGCGCCGCGAGGATTTGCGCGCCGATCTGCAGGACATCATCGAGCGGGCCGAGACCCGTACGCGGGATAATCGCGAGTTTCACCTCACTATCGCCTTCAATTATGGCGGCCGGGACGAGATTGTGCGGGCCAGCCAGGCCTTGGCGCTGGCGGCCCAGGCCGGCGAGATCGATGCGGCCTCGATCAATGCCGACGTATTTTCGAGCCATCTCGACACGGCGGATTTGCCGGATGTCGACCTGGTGATCCGCACCAGTGGAGAGCAGCGCATCTCCAATTTCCTGCTCTGGCAGGCGGCCTATGCCGAATTCCTCTTCCTCGATGTTCTGTGGCCCGACTTTGAACCGAAGCATCTGGCGGCCGCGATTGAGAGCTTCCAGCAGCGCGAACGCCGCTATGGAGGCGTCGATGCCGGCGCGGCGTGACCCGGTCTTCCGCCGCCGGCTGATTTCCGCCCTTGTGCTCGGCCCGCTGGCGCTGGCGCTGCTATGGTTTGGTGGTTTGCCCTTCACAGCCTGGGTTGCTGCCTTTGCCGCAGCGATGGCCTGGGAATGGATCCAGATGTCCGACCGAGAGGCGACACCGCTGGCCTATGCCATCGCCTGCGCTACGGCGTCCGGCACGGTCTTGCTGGCCGGTCAGAGCGTGATCGCCGATGCGGTATTCTGGGGTGCGGCCGGCACGCTGGCCATCGGGATTGAGCGCATTCGCCGTGGCTGGTCGGTCGAGGTGCTGGGGATTCTCTACATCTCACTCTCGGCGGCCCTGCTTGCGGCCATGCGGGCGCAGGGCGCGCACGGTCTGCAATCGGTCATCCTGCTGTTTGCCATTGTCTGGGCCGCAGACAGCTTTGCCTATCTCGTTGGCACCTGGCTGGGAGGGCCCAAGCTGCTGCCCAAAGCCAGCCCCAACAAGACCTGGTCCGGCTTCATCGCCGGCCTCATGGCCGGTATTGGCGCTGGCGTGGCTGCTGGCAGTATTTTCGGTCTCGACCTGGCCGCTACAGGCATTTTCGCGGCGATTGTCGCCACGGCGTCGGTCCTCGGGGATTTGTCGATGTCGCTGTTCAAGCGCGGCTTCCACGTCAAGGATTCCGGCCGGCTCATTCCCGGCCATGGCGGCGTACTCGACCGGGTTGATGCCCTGATGCTGGCCGTCATTGCAGCCGTTCTGGTGCAGCGCGTCATGCCGCTGGGCTGGGGACAGGCATGAGCCAGCCGCGCCGCATATCCGTATTGGGCGCGACCGGTTCGGTTGGCGCTGCGACCCTTGACCTCATCAAGCGGGCCGAGCCCGGCCAGTTCCAGATCGTGGCCCTGACCGCCAATCGCAATGCGGCCGCGCTCGCCCGTCTGGCCATTCATCACCGCGCCGAGTTTGTCGCCATCGCCGACCCCGGCCATGCGGGCGCCTTGCGCGAGGCGTTGAAAGGTCATCCCGAGATCGCCATCGGTGTTGGCCCGGAGGCGATTGTCGAGGCCGCTGCCCGGCCGGCCGACTGGACCATGGCGGCCATCGTCGGCGCTGCAGGCCTGCGGCCGACCCTGGAAGCGGTGAAGCAGGGCGGGGCGCTCGCCTTTGCCAACAAGGAATGCCTCGTCTGCGCCGGCGCGCTCTTCATGGCTGCGGCGCAAGCGAGCGGCACGCGGCTCCTGCCGGTCGATTCCGAACATAATGGCGTCTTTCAGGTATTCGAAACCGAACGCCGTCACGCCATCCACTCCATCACCCTGACAGCATCGGGTGGCCCCTTCCGGACCTGGTCGCTGGATGCGATGCGCAAGGCGCGCCGCGTGGATGCGCTGGCACACCCGACCTGGGAGATGGGCGCCAAGATCACCATCGACAGTGCGACGATGATGAATAAGGGCCTTGAGATCATCGAGGCCTGCTGGCTGTTTGACCTTGAGCCCGAGCGGGTCGAGGTCGTGGTGCATCCGCAATCCATCGTCCACGGCCTGGTTGAGTATCGCGATGGCAGTGTGCTGGCCCATCTCGGCTCGCCCGATATGCGCATACCGATTGCCAGCGCGCTGGCCTGGCCGGACCGCATGGCGGCGCCTGTCCAGCGCATGCGGCTGAGCGAGCTGGCGCGGCTGGATTTCGAGCCGCCGGACGAGGTGCGCTTTCCGGCCTTGCGTCTGGCACGCGCGGCGATTGCCGCAGGCGGTGCCGCTCCGGCGGTGCTCAATGCGGCCAATGAGATCGCCGTCGCGGCCTTTCTTGAGGGGCAGATCGGCTTTCTTGACATTGCTGCCAGCGTTGAGGACGTTCTCGCCGCGAGCGTCAGTGATGCTGACATGCCCAGGGGCGTGAACGCTTTTGAAGATGTTTATGCGATAGACAAGCGGGCGCGCGAGCTGGCTCGCGAGCAGATCAAGACCCGGGCAAACACCAGAATGCGGACACCCCAGATATGAGCCTGATTGGCAGCGGATTTCTGACGATTTTCTCCTTCGTGTTTGTGATTTCCATCGTGGTTGTCATTCACGAGCTCGGACATTATTGGGCCGGACGGTTGTGCGGTGTGCACGCCGAAGCCTTCTCGATGGGATTCGGGCCGACAATGTTTTCCTGGCGCGACAAGCGCGGGACGGTCTGGCGCATCGCGGCATTCCCGCTCGGTGGCTATGTCAAATTCCTCGGCGATGCCGGCGCGGCGAGCGAGCCGGATGAGGCCAAATTGGCTGAGCTCCGAAGACTCATGGGGCCGGACGCCGAGAAGTGCTATCATTTCAAACCGATCTGGCAGCGCGCCTTCATCACGGCGGCCGGGCCGCTGGCCAATTTCATCCTCGCGATCGCGATCTTCTCGTCCCTTGCGCTGGGTTTTGGCAGTGCGCCCTACAGCCTGCCGGTAGTGGGCGGAATCGCGGAAGGCTCCTCGGCCGCAGACGCCGGTTTTGAAGTCGGCGATCAAATTATCGCGATCAATGGCAATGAGATCCGCAGCTTTCAGGACATCATCACCGAGGTCGTCTGGAGGCCGGGTGAGGATTTGCGCTTTGATGTTCAACGTGATGGCAGTGTGGTCCAGATCATCGCCGCGCCTCAGCCAACGGTGGTGACCGACGCCTATGGTGGCGAGCGGACGCTCGGCCAGATGGGTTTGAGCAGCGTGCCGGACTCAATGCTGCGGGATCATTTCAATCCGGTTACGGCAGTTGGTTATGGCGTCGGTCAGGTCTGGCGTGCTGTGTCGATGACGGCGCGCTATGTGTCACGCATCGTGACGGGCAGTGCCTCACCAGCCTTGCTCAATGGCCCGCTCGGCATCGCGACCGCCGCCGGGCAGACGGCCGCGACCAGTATTGAAATGGGCAGCAATGCCGGGCAGAGCGCCATTCTACTGTTCGCCAACCTCATTAATCTCGCCGGATTTCTGTCCGTCGGACTGGGATTGGTGAATCTTTTGCCGATACCTATCCTCGACGGCGGCCATCTGGTGTATTACGCCTATGAAGCGGTTGCACGGCGTCCCTTGAGTATGAGGGCGCAGGCGATCGGTTTTCGTGTGGGTCTTGCACTTGTCCTTGGGATGATGCTTGTAGCGACCTGGAATGACCTGAATTATCAGCTTGGCCGGATTTTCTGACCAAGCCCAGCAAACGGCGATTTTCAATGGTAAGTGTTGTGCGTCTGCTCTTCGCAGCCCTGATGACTGTAAGCCTGACAGCAGCCGTGTCGGCTCAGCAGCCAGCTCCCGAAGCCCCGGCGCCGGTCGTTGATACCCAGGCAGAGGCCGTACCTGCGCCCGTCGCCGATCCCATCGTCCGCCAGATCCTGGTCGATGGAAATCAGCGCGTCGAGGTCGATACCGTCCTGTCCTACGTGCTGATCCAGGTCGGCCGCCCGTCTGATGAGCGTCTCGCAAACCTGTCGATCCAGACCCTGATGGCGACCGGTCTTTTCTCTGATGTGCAGATCGAGAGCCGCGGTGAGATGGTCATCGTGCATGTCATCGAGAACCCGATCATCAATCGCGTCGTGCTTGAGGGCAATAATGCGATCGATGATGACAAGATCACCGACGAGATCCAGGCCCAGCCGCGTGCCATTTTCACGCGCGCCCGCGTCCAGTCTGATGTGCAGCGCATTATCGAGGTTTATCGCCGTTCGGGCCGTTTTGCCGCGACGGTGACACCACAGATCATCGAACAGCCGCAGAACCGGGTCGATCTGATTTTCGAAATCTCTGAGGGCCCTGTGACCGGCGTGCGCCGGATCAATTTCATCGGCAATGAGAGCTTCTCCGACAACCGGCTCCGCCGTGAGCTGGTCACCCGCGAATCGCGTTGGTGGCGCTTTTACGGGTCGAACGATAATTACGACCCGGATCGCCTGGAATATGACCGTGAATTGCTGCGCCAATTCTACCAGAATCGCGGCTTTGCAAACTTCCGCGTCCTCTCTGCCGTTGCGGAACTGACACCGGATCAGGAATCCTTCTACATCACGATCACGATCGATGAGGGCGAGATCTATAATTTCGGATCCGTCACCGTCAGCACCGAGATCGAGGATCTCAACGAGGAATTCCTCGCAGCCATTCTGCCTGTCCAGGAAGGCGATATCTTCCAGGGTGAGTTGATCGAACAGAGTATCGATTCCCTGACCTTCGCAGCGGGTGCGGCCGGCTATGCCTTCGTCAATGTGCGGCCGATCACGCATCGTGATCGCGACACCAAGACCGTCGAAGTTGAGTTCGTCATCGATGAAGGCCCGCGCGTCTATATCGAACGGATCGATATTGCCGGGAACACCCGCACGCTTGACCGCGTTGTCCGGCGCGAGCTCGACCTTGTCGAGGGCGATGCCTTCAACCAGGTGCTCGTCGACCGGTCACGCAACAATATCCGCCGCCTTGGTTTCTTCGAAGACGTCACCGTGGAAGAAACCCCGGGCTCTTCACCTGACCGGGCCCGCGTGCGCGTCCAGGTGACGGAGCAGCCGACGGGCGAGCTGGCTTTCGGCGCTGGCTTCTCCTCCACCGATTCCTTCCTCGTTGATCTGTCGATCTCCGAGCGCAATCTGCGTGGACGCGGCCAATTCCTGCGTTTCCGGGTCTCCGTCAGCGGGACGCGTGAAACCATCGATGTGCGCTTCACCGAACCGCGCTTCCTCGACCGGAATCTGGCGGCCGGCTTTGACCTTTTCCGGGTCAATTCCGACTTCCTTTCCGAGGCCTCCTTCCAGACCTCATCGACCGGGGGCAGCCTGCGTCTGGGCTTCCCTGTGACCGCGCAAACCAATCTGCAGCTGCGCTACACGCTGCGGACCGATGATGTGCAGGTTTACTCCTCAGCCTCCCAGGCGCTGCGGGACCAGGCCGGCAGCCGGGTGACTTCGGTAGTTGGCTATACGCTCAACTGGTCGCGGCTGGATGATCCGATTGAGCCGCACAACGGTTTCCGTTTTCAGTTCAGTCAAGATTTCGCCGGATTTGGGGGCGATGTTCGCTACGTCCAGACGGAATTCACCGGTTCATACTTCAAAGGCCTGTTCGGTGATGTGATCGCCAGCTTCAACATGAATAGTGGCTTCATCCTGCCCTGGAGTGGTGATTCCGTCCGGATCAATGACCGCTTCTTCAAGGGCGGCAGCACATTCCGTGGCTTCGAAGTTGCTGGTATCGGCCCGCGCGTTGTTGGTCGTGACGACACAACTGGCGAGCTCATTCGCCGGGACGCGCTCGGTGGCAGGCTTTATGCAATCGGTTCGTTGGAAGTCAATTTCCCGCTCGGCTTGCCGGAGCAATATGGTGTCCGCGGCAGCGTGTTCACTGAATTCGGTACGCTGGGTTTGCTGGACGAGGGTGATCAGATCGATGAAGTCACGGGGCAGCTCTTTACCGTTGACGACTTGGCTCTGCGCGCTTCGGCCGGCGTCAGCATCTTCTGGGACTCGCCGTTTGGTCCCGTCCGTTTCGACTTTGCGCAAGCCTTCATGCGTGAGGATTATGACAAAGCCGAGTTCTTCCGTTTCAGTACTCGTACAGGGTTCTAAAATAATGAAATCGTTCAAATCTTTCTTTCTCCTTCCGGTTCTCCTGGTCGGCCTCGCCGCTCCGGCGATGGCACAGCAGAATATCGCTGTGATCAATGAGCAGCGGGTCCTGCGTGAAAGCGTCGTGGGCCAGCACATCCAGACCCGCCTTGCGGCGATCGGGCAGGAAGTCCGTGCGGAACTCACCGCAATCGGCCAGCCGATCCAGCAGGAAACGCAACAGCTCAATGCCGAGACGGCGTCGATGACGCCGCAAGCCATTCAGCAGCGTCCCGATCTGATGCAGCGCATCGAAGCGCTCAATCAGCAAGCCCAGCAATTCGAGCTGCAACGCCGCCGCCGCGAGGAAGAGCTGCAGCAGACCGAGCGTCAGGCCATGCAGCCCGTCTATGAAGCCCTCAATCCCATCCTTGAGGAAATCGTTGCGGCCCGTAACATCGACATCCTGGTCGATCGTGCCAATCTGGTCTTCTCCAGCCCGGCCGTCGATATCAGCGATCCGGTGATCACCATGCTCAACGAACGCCTGCCGACCGTTCCGGTCAACCGGGTTCGTTTGCCGCAGCAAGATAGCGCTGCTGCAGCTCCACAACAGTAACGGTCGGGACAGGCACGTGGCAGATCCACGTTTCTACAGCCAGCTTGACCCATTGAGTCTGTCAGAGGTCGCCGCACTTTCGGGTGCGGCGATTTCTGATTCTGCGACAGCAGATCTGATGCTCAGTGATGTTGCTCCGCTTGGCGAGGCGGCAGCGGGCAAGCTCAGCTACGCTGAATCCGGCAAGGCGCTGAACGCCTTGCCGCCTGGCGCCGTTTCCGGGGCGATTTTGATCGTCCAGGACCGCATTGCGGATCGCGCCGGCGAGCTTGGCGCCATCGTGCTTGTTCATGCCGCGCCGCGGCTTGCATTCTCACGCATTGCGGCGCGGCTCTTCACGCCGCGCGGCTTCGAGCCGGGCGCCGCTCTGCATCCTGGCGCGGACATCGATGCCAGCGCAATCCTGGCCCCGGGCGTGGTGGTGGGTGAGGGCGCGAAAATCGGCGCGGGCGTCCGCATCGGTCCCAATGCCGCGATCGGCCCTGGCTGTCACATCGGGCGCGGCAGTGTGATTGGCGCGCATGTCAGCCTGGCCTGTACCGATATGGGTGAGGGCTGCAACATTCTTGCGGGCGCCGTGATTGGCGAGTCCGGATTTGGTGTCGCAGTATCCGGCCAGGATGTGGTGGACGTACCGCATCTGGGCAGTGTTGTGCTTGGAGACCGTGTCACGATCGGCGCCAATTCGACGATCGATCGCGGTGTGTTCGGCGCAACCCGGATCGGGACGGGATGCAAGATCGATAATCTGTGTCATATCGCGCACAATGCGCAGATCGGCGAAGCCTGCCTGATGCCCGCCTTCACAGGCGTGTCGGGCAGTACGCAAATCGGCAATGGCGTCATGTTTGGCGCGCGGGTCGGGGTCTCCGACCATGTGGTCATTGGCGCCGGCGCCCGCGTCGGGGCCAATTCGGCCGTAATGAATGACGTGCCCGCCGGGGAGACTTATGCCGGCGCGCCGGCTCAACCCATCCGCCAGCATATGCGGGAGATCGCGGAAATGCGCCGCATGGTGCGCGCCAAGTCAAAAGCCAGATCCGGGAGCCGGGACGTTGAGTGACCGCATTGAGCATACTGAAATTCTGAAGCTTCTGCCCCATCGTTTTCCCTTTCTCCTGATCGACGCCGCCGAGGATTATGTCCCGGGCACATCGATCACCGGGATCAAGGCGGTGACGGCGAACGAACCATTCTTTCCTGGGCATTTCCCCGGCAATCCGGTCATGCCTGGCGTGTTGATGATTGAATCCATGGCGCAGACTGCGGCCGTGCTGATGTACAAGTCGCTCGATACCTCGCCGGATCTCGCGACGGTCTTCTTCATGTCCGCCGACAAGATCAAGTTTCGCACGCCGGTGCGTCCGGGGATGATGTTGCGCTTCAATGTCACCGTGCTGGCGACCCGGCATGGCGTCTACAAATTCAGCGGCGAAGGGTTCGCCGATGGCAAGCGGGCCGTGGAGGCCGAGTTTTCTGCGAGGGCGATAGTACACTGATGGATACGACCCAGATTCACCCGACCGCAATTATCGCTCCCGAAGCCAAAATCGGCGAGGGCTGCGAGATAGGGCCCTATTGCATTATTGGCCCGAATGTCATCTTGCACGACCGTGTGCGGCTCGTCTCACACGTCACGATATCAGGCTATACAGAGATCGGCGAAGACTGTGTCCTCTATCCCGCAGTGCATCTGGGACATCCGCCGCAAGACTTCAAATTCCAGGGCGAAGAGACCTGGCTGATCCTGGGTCAGCGCAATATCCTGCGCGAGAATGTTACCATGCATCCCGGCACCGCTTTTTCGCGCGGCCGGACCGTGGTCGGCAATGACGGGTATTACATGGTGGGCTCGCACGTCGCCCATGACTGCATTATCGGTGACCGGGTCGTTCTCGCCAATGGCGCACAGATCGCGGGTTCAGCCCAAATCGGTGACCACGTCATCGTCGGCGGGCTGGGCGGCGTCTACCAGAATACCCGCGTCGGCCGCCACGCCTTCATTGGTGCGATGGCCAAAGTCGTCTCCGATGTCATCCCCTACGGCATGGTCAATGGCAATGACGCCTATCTCGCCGGGCTCAATGTCATCGGCCTGAAACGCCGCGGCATGCCGCGTGAAGCGCTGCGCGATCTGCGCGCCGCCTATCGTTTGATGTTCGCAGAGGAGGGCACCTTCCAGGAGCGCCTCGCTGATGCTGCGGAGACCTATCCCGACAATGCGCATGTGGTCGAGATCATCGAGTTCATCCGTGCTGCCTCCAAGCGCTCACTCTGCATGCCCCATGGCTGAGACCGGCATCCCCCCGCAATGGACCCGGCTGGGCATGGTCGTCGGCGGCGGCGATCTGCCGCTGGAGATCGCGACGGCGCTGGCCGCCTCGCGCCCCTTCATCGTCAAGCTGAAAGGCTTCGTGACGCATGACTTCGCCGAGTTCGACAATGTCGAATTGTCGATCGGCCAGATTGGCGGATCGATCAAGGCCCTGAAGGCGGCCGGGTGTGATGCCCTCTGCTTTGCCGGCTATGTGAAGCGGCCAGATCTCAAGGATCTGAAAATGGACGCCACGGGCATGCTGGTCGTGCCTCGGGCGCTGGCTGCCGGACGTCAGGGCGATGACGCCATCCTGCGCGTTTTTATCGCCGAGTATGAGCGCGCCGGCCTGCCTGTCATCGGTGCGAATGACGTGCTCAAATCTCTGGCGCCCGAAGCCGGTGTCTACACCCGCCTCGCGCCCGATGAGTCGCAAGGGGCCGATATTGCCAAGGCGCTGCTGACGGCGCGCCATATGGGCGAGCTGGACATCGGCCAGGGCGCGGTTGTGGCCAATGGCGTCATCCTCGCCGTGGAGGCGCAGGAGGGCACGAATGCCATGCTTGAGCGCGTGCTCACGCTGAACCCGCAGATCCGCGGCACGCCGGAGGCCCGCCTCGGCGTTCTGGCCAAGGCGCCCAAACCGATCCAGGAGCGGCGGATTGATCTGCCCACCATCGGGATGGAGACCGTGGAGCGTTGCAACCGGGCTGGCCTGGCCGGGATTGCGCTGGAGGCAGGCGCTGCGCTGATCGTCAATCGCCCGGCCGTAATCGCGGCTCTCGATGCGGCCGGCATGTTCCTTTTTGTCGATGAGGCTGTTTCATGACGCACGCCCCGCTGGTCTATGTGGTGGCGGCGGAGCGCTCCGGCGACCTTCTCGGCGCCGACCTCATACGCTCCTTGCGCGCATTGCGTGGTGACGGGGTCCGCTTTGCCGGGATTGGTGGCGCTGCCATGGCGGCGCAGGGCGCTCCCAGCGCGATTGATATTGACGGATTGGCCATCCTTGGCTGGATTGACGGGCTTCTGGCAATCCGGCGGGTCAAGGAGAAAGTGGCCCTGGCTGTCGCCGACATTCTGGAGCGCCGGCCCGATGTTGTGGTGCTGATTGATAGTTGGGGCTTCATGCTGCGCGTTGCCCAGGGTGTGCGCGCTGTCGACCCGAATATACGCCTGGTCAAATATGTCGGTCCGCAGGTCTTCGCGACCCGGCCAGGGCGCGCCCGCACACTGTCGGCGACAGTGGACCACCTGCTCTCGATCGTGCGTTTCGACGCACCCTTCTATGTCGAGTTTGGCCTGCCAGTGACCTTTGTCGGCAATCCCATGTTTGACCGCATGCCGGTCGGTGACGGGGCTGCCTTCCGGTCCAGACACGCGATTGCGAGCGATGCCGATGCCATGCTGCTGCTCTTCGGCAGCCGGCCTTCGGAAATTCGCCGCATGTATGAGGTTCTTGTTCGCACGGTTGAGCAGGTGCAGCGCGCCTGGCCCGATCTGCGGATCGTTATTGTCCTGGCCGACTCGGTCGAGGCGGTCGTTCGTGAAAAGCTCGAGCATGAAACCCGGCTGCAGCATGCCGTCATCGTCTCTGAGGATGAGAAGCCCGATGCCTTCGCGTCGGTCGATCTGGCGCTGGCCTGTTCCGGCACGGTTGTGACCGAGCTTGCGGCTGCCGGCGTGCCCGTCGTTTCAGCCTACCGGCTGGGCTGGATTACCTGGGCGCTGGCGCGGGCGCTCAATGTGATGAAGACGCCCTACACGACGCTGGTGAATATCGCCGCAAACGCCAATCTGGTACTGGAACATGTCCAGACGCGTTGCCGGGTTCCACTGATGACGCGTTCGGTCACCAGCCTGCTGGAATCGCCGGAGCGCCGCGCTGCTGTCAGCAGGAAGCTCGTCGCCGCCACCGATGACATGCGCGGTGAGGGCGTCGCCAGCGAGGTTGCTGCTGCGGCCGTGGCCGAATACCTGCCGGAAGTCTCAGCCTCCTGACAAGAAAAAAAAGGCCGCCCCGTGAGGGAGCGGCCTTCCGTTTCTTCCTGAGTGAGCGGGCTGTGATCAGCCGCGCTTGCTCAAATCGACATAATTGCGCGGGGTCGCACCGGTGAAGAGCTGGCGCGGGCGGCCAATCTTCTGGGACGGGTCCTCGATCATTTCCGACCATTGCGCGATCCAGCCGACGGTGCGGGCAACGGCGAAGAGCACAGTGAACATCTCGGTCGGGAAA
>TARA_R110000868_G_scaffold13409_14_pt1 | contig 14685 bp, 8 predicted proteins | sample TARA_R110000868 | Tara Oceans TARA_R110000868 (sample SAMEA4397489) | marine metagenome | biome: Polar Biome; feature: [SRF] surface water layer (ENVO:00010504); material: water (ENVO:00002006), including particulate matter (ENVO:01000060) such as... | depth 5 m | reverse complement strand
CCGCATCAACGCTGAAGCGGCCTCCCGCCGTATTGGTCAAGCTATACGTCAGAACGTCGCCATTATCGATGTCGGTGGCGGTTAGCCTGCCTATCGACGTACCGTTAGCGGCATTTTCATCTACCGCAGCGCCAGAGAGGGTCAGCGACGTGGGCGCATCGTTCACGCCCGCAACCGTCAAGGTGACGATAGTGCTGGACTGGACAGCGGCCTGATCGGCTACCGTATATTGGAAACTGTCGGTCACGCTCTGGCCAGCCGCCAGCGACTGATAGGCGGATCCCGGCGCGTAGGTAATCGTCCCATTGGCCAATGACAGCGCAATGCCGTTGGCTGTCGTGGCAGGCAGTGGTTGCAAAGTCAGGATATCGCCTGGATCGACGTCCACATCATTGCCTAATATCGCATTGACTGAGAAGGATGATCCGTCTTCGGACACGGTCACGCTGTCGGCAATGGCGGTCGGCGCATCATTGACACCCACGACATTCACAGTGACGCGTCCGGTCGCACTTATCCCCGCGCTGTCGGTGACGAAATAGGTGAATAGCGCCGTGCCGCTGAAATTAGCGTAAGGCGTAAACACGACATTGCCGTCCACATCCAGGCTGACCTGCCCGCCGGACACAGCCGTTACACCGGTCAAAGTCAGGGGCAAGCCATCCCTGTCGATGTCGTTGGCGAGCAGGTTGGTGGCCAGTATTGTCGTGCTTCGATCTTCCTGCCCGCTGACGGTATCCGCCGTGGCGATGAGCGGTGGTGGACCGCCCTGCGCCCCGAGCGGGTCGAACATCTTATATTTGACCCCTGTCCCCAGATTGTCGCCACCCTGCCCGCTATAATCGGTCCAGATCGCTGCAAATCCGCCATCCTGTCCACCGGCGATGATGGGATCGACTTGCGCACCCAAGGACTGCGTATTGACGATGAATTCACCACCGATGCGATCCCCGTTGCCATCAAATATCTGGGCCTTGATCCCGGACGTACCCGACTCCGAAGCGACACCACTATAGTCGGCCCAACTGACTACGATATTGCCGTCCGACAGCAGGGTCAGTGTGGGCGCTAGTTGTCCGTTCAGGGTCGTCGAATTGACCAGCTTTTCACCACCCATCTTGGTCCCGCTGGCGTCGAATATCTGCAGCTTGATTCCGTAATAGCTGGCATCACCGCCGCGGGCGCTCGCATCGGCCCAGGCAATCGCAAAACCACCGGTCGAAAGGCCTATGATTGCCTGTTGCTGCTGGTTACTGTTGGTTTCGGTATTGACGAGGAATTCGCTGCCGACCTTCGCGCCGGAACTGCTGAATATCTGTGCCTTAACCGCATCCTTGCTGGCATCACCGCCCTGAAGACTGGTATCGTGCCAACTGATCACGAAGCCGCCGCCAATCAAACCGGCGGCCACCGGGGCATCCTGCGTGTTCGCCGTGATGCTGTTAACGAGGAACTCGCCACCAACCTTGCCCCCCGACGCATCGAATATCTGCGCCTTGACGCTGGTCGCGCTGGCATCGCCACCGGTCATGCTGGAATCGGTCCAACTAATGACGAATCCCCCGGTCGCGAGCGTAGCTACAGAGGGAGCCCGCTGCGCATTGGCGGTCGACTGGTTCACCAGTATTTCGATCCCGACAGCAGCGCCGAATGCGTCGAAAATCTGCGCCTTGATGCTGGATATGGATGCGTCGCCACCGGTCAGACTGGAATCGACCCAGCTCACGACAAATCCTCCCGTGGGTAGCGCGGAAACGACAGGGTTGTCCTGGCTGTTCAATATTGCGCTGTTCACGAGGAATTCCGTGCCGATCTTCACGCCATTGGCGTCGACTATCTGCCCCTTGATGCCATAGCTGCTAATGTCGGTGCCCGATGTGCTGCCATCGCTCCACACCAGGATGTAGCGACCATCGGACAGCGCCGTCAGCGCTGCCTGCTGCTGGCTGCCCGCGATGCTTGTGTTGGCCAACTGCTCGATACCGCCGGCATAGCGCTTTTCATTCACTTCGTCGGATATCGACAGGTTGACGACCTTATCGAAGCTGTTGCCGAAGGTATCCGTCGCCCTGATAGTTACTGTTTCCGAAGTATCTGTTTCATAATCCAGCAACAGACTGTCGCGCACGACCAGCTTGTCACCCAGGATCGCGAAGGCGCCACCACTCGAATCATCCATGATCTGATAACTGTAGACCGCATTGACGGCGCCATTGGCGACCAGGCTTGCCACGGTGGTGTTGTCAACCGCTGTTTCGGATATCAAGGTATCGGACACGAGCAGGTCGGATATGCCCGTATTGGTCGGCATCAATATCCGTGCCTTGATCGAACCGTCGGTGTCTCCGTTCTGACCGCTATAATCGGTCCAACTCACCACCAGCGCCCCGGACGCCAATGCCGTGATCGCCGGCATTTCCTGATTGCCGGTCGTGATCCCGTTAACCTGGAATTCGCCGCCCAGCTTGTGGCCAAATTCGTCGAAAATCTGCGTCTTTATGCCAAAGCCAGATGAATCAACGGAAAGGTTGCTGTTGTCGCGCCAGGTAACCGCAAACCCGCCATCCTTGGTCGCTGTCACTGCAGGCTGATCCTGCGAATTGAAGGTCGTGCTGTTGACCATAAATTCGCCGCCTACAGCCGCGCCCGATGCGTTGTAGATTTGGGCCTTGATACCTGACGAGCTGCTGTCCCCCTGCCCGCTCAGGTCGCGCCAGACCACCACGAACCCGCCATTATCAAGGGCCGTGACAACGACTTGGTCCTGCGATGACAGCGTAGCCGTATTGACCAGAAACTCTCCGCCGATCTTGCCGCCAGATGCTGAGAATAGCTGCGCCTTAATGGCGGGCGCTGTGCTGTCCCCGCCCACACCGCTTTGATCAACCCAAGTAGCGACAAATCCGCCCGATTTCAGCCCCGTCAACGCAGGAAACTGCTGACTGCCCGTGATCGTGCTGTTGACCAGAAATTCGCCGCCCATCTTAACGCCCGACGCGTCATATATTTGCGCGCGAACGCCTGTGCCTTTGGCGTCCGGCGCGGTGGCGCTTGCATCGACCCACGAAATGACAAACCCGCCTGATGCAAGGCTAGTCGTCACCGGCGTCGATTGGCCCATCTGGGTCGTCGTATTGACGAGAAATTCACCGCCGACCGGCAGACCGTTGGCGCCATAAATCTGCGCCTTGACGGAAGTCTTGTCGGCATCACCGCCCGAACCACTATTGTCCGTCCAGGTTACGACGAACCCACCCGATCCGAGCGCAGTGACAGAGGATTGCTCCTGAGCGTTGAGGAGGGAACTGTTGACCTGAAACTCGGCACCAACCGGGAGCCCATTTGCGCCGTAAATCTGAGCGCGAATACCCGTACCGCTGCCGTCCCCTGTCGCATCGGTCCAGGTGAGGACGAAACCGCCAGAAGCAAGGGCCGTGATCGCGACATCGGTCTGTACGCCGCTCACACGGCTGTTGACCAGAAATTCGCTCATTGACCAAGCATAGGATCCCGACGCCATATCTGCCTTTCCCCCTCATGATTTGGACGGCATCGGTAAAAACCGAAAATGCTGCCGCCCGACATTAAGGCAGGCGGGTCATGGGTAGAATAGACCATTCGGGATAGCGTCGCTTCATCGGGGGGATGACGCTTCTACACCTTTCGATTTCTCCGCTGGCGCGCGCTGGCGCCATCCCGCCAGTGTAACGGAATCGATCGTGTCTCCGCCCGCGATGCCCGTACACATGATTTGATAGGTGGTTGGTCTGTCCGCCTCTACCATGAGGCTGCCGCTGGCCGGGACGGACTTGCCTTCCAATTTGCAATGCCGAATATGATCTCCCGACCAAACCAGCCGCATTCTCGTCGGCTGGTTGGCCCCGACAGGTTGAGCAACCATCCGTATATCCGGCGAGGGTGGCGCTTGCTTAATATCGAAGCCACAACTGGGGTCCGGATCTGATTTCGACCGGTTGGGCCGCGACTCGATATCGCCGGCAAGTTCGCCGAGATAGACTTCCAGAAAGGTATGACCATCAGGGCCGACGCGGTTACGATCCGCGGCGTCGGTAGGCGAAAGCCCATGCGCACGCTCCCAATCATCGGCCATGCCGTCATTGTCGCGATCGGGGGGAGCAACGCCGCCGGACAGGTCTGGCCACCCCCCCACGTCTGCAGGGTCGTCTATCACCCGGCCTTTGCACTGCTGCATATCGGCCATCACCCGCTGGTCGACGGAATCCCGTTGCGGCTTGATGGATCCGGCATTTGCCAGAACATCGCGATAGGCTTGCGCCGGTCCCGTGATCGCTCCCTCCTGCAACGACAGGCTGCCTAACGGCGACGTCTGCACATATTTCCAGTCATGCGGCTCGAGCACCAGTCGCTGGTCACCTATGTTCGTCGGACGATGCACGTCGATGTTATCGCGAAGATAAATGCCGAAATCGGCAGGAAAATCCCGAAAATAATCGGCCAGATACAGGCGGGTCGTCTTGTCAGACGATGGCCCGACGATTGCCACATTGCCAACGAGATTAACGTTGAGAGCGCCGAAGCGGGTGTAAAACTCGGCATTATAGAGCGCCGAATTATAGATGACGTTGTTGATCATGTCGAACTGGCCGCGCATGTTAACCAGCGGGTTTCGGCGGACATTCCCTGCGATAAGATTGTGATGAAAGCTGACGTTTTGGGCGCCATAGCCGAAATAGGCGCCTCGGCTGTGCGGCCCGCGATTGGCCTTGTTCAGGCCCTCCGACAAGATCGACCACTGGATTGTGATGTTGCGGGTCTCGCCGCATCGAAACGGCTTGTGGCCCGACCCAACGATGTTGATACCTTCGTCGGTAGGCCAGGACGTCGATACATGGTCCAGTATCACGTCATGAGCGCCACCGCTGATCTGAACAGTATCGACATTATCTGAAGGACGGGTCGATGGTCCAGGCCGGATCCGGATGTGACGTACGATCACGTCATGTGCCTGGATCAAGAGGGGCGAGTTTAGCGATTGATCCACCCGCAGGGCGATGCCGCCAGGTGAGGTCTGGCCGGCAATAGTCAAATAAGGGTGCATGACCCGTATCCAGTCGGTCAGGGCGATCGTACCACTCACCCTAAAGATGCACGTGCGCGGTCCGGCAGCCTCCGCACATTCCCGCAGGGACCCTGGTCCCGAATCTTCCAGCGTGGACACCAGATAGACCCTGCCGCCCCTGCCGCCCCTCGCGAAGCGGCCAAATCCTTCAGCGGTTGCGAACGCTTTCTGCGTCGGCTTTTGGCTCTCCGCCCCATCGCAATTTATCGGGTTGAACGGCTTTACCCATTGGGTATCGACCTGTGGTTCCGTGCGGCCGAGCCACATCGCTGTGCCGGCTAGGAGAGATACCAGGGCCAGCATCGACCAATGCCTCCTACGTCTTGACGGGGTGGCGCGTATTGGATCGAACATAGGTGATCATCCCTGCCCTCTCGCCAATCTTCTCGCCATTTGGCGGTAGCGCCAATTAGCCAGCGCTCTGAGGTGCCCGCCTCCGGCGTTCATCGCTATTGCTAGGGCCAGCAGCACCGGCACAGCCCACAAACGCGCATACATGTGAGGGCTGGCCGCCGAAAATACGAGAAAGCTCATCAATACCGTCAAACCCAGCGCACCACTCAATCGGTCACGATAGAAAGCCGCGAGAACAATCGCTAGGGCGGCTGCCATCATTGCAAGCCATCCAAGCAATGCGACGAACCCTCCCTCAACCCACAGCAGCAGGTACATGTTATGGACGGGTGCTCTTTCCTGGCTAACGACGCGATCCTGATCGACGCCCACACCCAGCCACATATGATCACCCACGCGCTGCCAGGCATCTTCGATCAGATGCATCCTTCCCTCATACGTCCCAGCCTGCGCCAGGCTACCGCTCTCCAGAGCGGTCGCAACGCGCTTTTGAAACACTGCCGGCAAGCCTCTGCCCGAAACTTCCAGGACCAACACTATGGCGAAACTTGCAAGCAACATCATCATTGCTGCAGCACGTAACCGCCTGTCGCCGACGATCACGAACAATATGATGGTCAGGCAGGTTGTGCCGAATGCGGTGACCGACGCAGTCAAGATCAACGCGAAGATCAACAAAGCAAGCGCGATGGCGGCCTGCCAGTGTCCGATACCGCCGCGGCCATGCAGATAGAAGACAAAGGGCAGCGCCATTGCGATCGTTGCGCCGTTCCAGTTGGCATCGGTAGCGAAGGCCCCCAATCGGTTGCTGCCGGAGATAAAATCGAATCCCAACAACGTCCGCGCCTGCATGAAAGAGCCGCTGAACGTGAAATAGACAAGGATTCCGATCAATTCCATGGCCACTACGCCCAGTAGGAAAAAGCGCGCTAGCCTGTGAGTATTGAAACTATCATGCCCTGAAATGAGGAAGGGCAGCACCGCCCACGCCATGCTATATTGTACCGCGACGATGGGCCAACGCGTGGGATCGCCACTGAACAGGGAACTTGCCAGCAATCCGCCCAGCATCAGGATGAAACCGCCATACCAGAGCGGAGACACGACGCTGAAGGGTTCACGCGGCACTTGGCGGCGCATCAGCATAGTGAGCCCGCCTAATATCAGGCAGATGTCGCTTAACGTGAACATCACGTCGACGGACGGACGCCAAGAGAGATAGGCGGCAAAAACAATACCCAATATTAGGGTCGTCGGGATGCGCACGACACTTTCTGCAGCATATGACGAGGGTGTCGCCATCGTCATGACGCTGCGGTTTCACGCAGGGAAGGCTCCGCGCCACGCCGTCGATAAATGCGTTGACGGAAGAAGCGTTGATAGGGCCAAAGTTCCAGGCTGATATGAATCACGTGCGTTAGCGGCATCGTGAGAAGGACCACTATGCAGGTAAACAGCGCAATCGAAGCCGCGACATCGCTGGTGAACAAGCCATACCGATCAAATGCCCAGCGCGCGAGAAAATAGGTGTAGGGATGGACGAGGTAGAGGCTGTAGCTCACCGTTCCGAGATACCGCATGAGGCGATTATCGAGCGCGCGGCCGGTAAGGCTGCCCGGCATCACGGCGAAAAAGAAATAAAAGCCTGTGGACAGCATAATCGGGATGACCGCTGGATGACGGAAATCCTCCCAGCGATACTCGAAATGACCCTGGCTCGCGAACAGGAGCATCAGCAGCAGGAAGGCAATCTCCAAAAACCGTGGGCTGATGCGCGGAGCCCATTCTGATCGGCTCGCTAGACGGATACCCACGCCCATCAGGAAATAAACGGCGATCGGAAAGACGACCAGAAACAAGGTAGCGATCAGCACCATGACGATAGCAGCGGCCATGTTGCGCTTGTGAACTACGAAATATACTATGCCATACACCAATATATAGAACATGACTTCATAGGTCAGGCTCCACGCATTGGGCGTTAGCTGCTCCGTCCCCGTGAAGAGATTAAGGAATAGCAGACCGGCCACTACCGTTTCGACAGAGTTTATCTTCGGATAAGCGTTGGTCCCAGCATTGAGTGCTATGAATATAAGGGAGAGTGCGAAGAAGAGCGGGTACAGGCGAAAAAAGCGCCGCAATGCAAATTCCCGCGGAAGGTAACGTAGGGTACTTGGGAAGATGACAAATCCACTGATAACGAAAAACAGTTCGACGCCGAATGTACCGAGATACCAAGGTGCTTTTATACCCTCCACATAGGCCGGTACATCCGCATAGATATGCTTTGCTGTCCCTCCCAATATGTGTGCCAATAGAACCATAACCGCAGCAAGGCCGCGCATTCCATGAGCGGCAACATTGAAATCGCTGACTTTTTTCGATCCGTTTACAGAGGATGGCGCAGGCTTCATGCGATCCGCCTCGATGCATGCAGGCAAATCGTCCATCAACTGTCTAGTGGATCGGTGACTTTGCATGGTTTGGCTGGGCTCTCTTGAAGACGGATGCTCAACGGGCAAGTCCGCTGGTGGAAGAGGGTTCTGAACGAAGCAACTTCCTCATCTTCGCTTTTTGGAAATGGCGGTAGGCGGCATATAATATGTCTCCGTCGCTCTGACTCGGCGACCATTTCATCGCGGTAGCCGTACCCGTGGTGTCCAACACATAATCGGCATCCGCGATCGCGAATTGCTCGGGATAGAGCAAAGTCATGCCCACTCTGTCCATGCCGGCCAAAACCGCCTGGACCAGCCGCGCAGGTGTGGGGACTAGTATGGATCGCGAACCGGATTGCTCGATCAACCCCTGAAGTAGCGATTTGACGGTGGGCGGCGTCGACGATCCAAGGTTAAAGGCACCGCACGGAAAATCCTGCTTCGCGGCGTGTAGCGCAGCACTTACACAGTCATCGACCGCGATCATTTGGTAACGGTTGCAGCCCGACCCGATCATGGGGACGGGCAAGCCGTGCTGGATCAGCATGAATAGTTTGGTGAGGATTCCAAGCCGCCCCGCGCCGGCAATCAAGCGCGGACGGAAAATGGTGGCGGACAGGCCCCAGTTGCAAACCGCATTATTGATCCATTGCTCCGCGGCTAGTTTGCTGTGTCCATAAGGACCGATCGGACACTGGCAGTGGGTGTCCGGCACGGGCGATTGCGTCGGCCGGCCATACGTCATGTCGGTAGAAAAGAAGATCAGCCGGGTTGCACCGCCTTGCCGCATGCAGTCCAGGATGTTGCGTGTGCCTTGGGTATTGACCTCCGCAAACCACTCTTCCCGGTCGTGACGCGGTACGGCACCATGAAATTGCCGCGCGGCCAGATGATATACCCTGTCTTCCGAACCCAGCGCCAATCGCGCGATATCGGCCATGTTGCGCACATCCCCATGTACAAACAGTACGCCCGGGCAAGTCGGCTGGACAGTATCGAAGATAACCACATCTTCTCCCTGCGCGCGCAGGGCTGTCGCCAAGCGCTGCCCTACAAAGCCGGCCCCACCGGTTATGATGTGCCGGCTTTTCATGCCGTCCGCCCTATGACGAAAACGCCCGCGCAGATCAGTGCGATCCCGGACGCACGTTCCAGTCCAACCTGCTCGCCCAGCCAAAAAACGCCGATCACTGCAGCCAGAATATATCCCATGGATAGCATCGGATATGCGACACTGACTTCCAGGCGGCCCAATACCGCGAGCCACAGGCCTATGCTCAGGGCGTAGCAGGCCATGCCCGCCCAGAGCCAGACATTCGTGCCCAGCGCCCACGCAAATGCAAGTGAATGCTGGACCGGCGGCAATATTCCCACGGTCATCGCCTTGCGCAACACAATCTGCGCGAAGGCGTTGAAGGTTACGCTCGTCGCGACCAGTGCAAATGTCGCCATGTTCACAGGGAAAATCCTACTGCAGCGACCCAGAGGAACAGGACGATAAGCGCATGAGCCCAGCTTCCGGGATCTCGAATGGCAAAAATCACCGGGTCGTCGTTCAACGTCCCGCGGTGCGCCCGCAGCCATATGCGCATCAACCACAGGCCCAGTACGGCTGGAATGAGATATAGCGGCCCAACATTGGCATAGAGCCCGGTCGGCATGGCTTCCATGAACATATAAAGCACCATGACGACCACCGACACGATGCCAGAAGCGATGCCGAGCGCCATTGTCATTGGTTCATCACCCGGCAGATAGCCACGCCCCTTGACGACACGCAGGCTCTTTTGCGCCTGTACAAGCTCCGCGGTCCGCTTTGCCAGGGCGAGCGACAGGAAAAGGACGAGCGTGAAAGTGACCAGCCATAGTGAGACGGGGTGATTTACGATGATCATGCCCGCCGTGATCCGCAGACCGAACAGCGCCGCGATGGTTGCAACGTCAACCATCGGCTGGCTTTTTAGCCACAATGAATAGGCCAACGTCAACACGAGATAGACCGATAGTATCATGCAGAAGGGGGGATGGAGTAGCCACGCCCCCACTATGCCGCCAACGAGCAGCGCTGCGGAGAGGCTGAGCGCCGTAGAGATCGGGATCAGCCCGGCTGCCACCGCGCGGAACCGCTTGGTCGGGTGCTGCCGGTCGGCGGCAAGATCGCTCAGATCGTTCAGCAGATAGCTCGCGGAAGCCACCATCCCGAAAAGGCACCAGGCCAGGATTGTCCGTAATAGCAATTCGGGCTGCGTATATTCGTGGCTCAACACCAGTGGCGCAAAGAGCAGGAAATTTTTGCTCCATTGGTGGATGCGAAGCGCCTTGATCCAATTCCGCAGCGTAGCGGAACGGCGCGGCAGGACTGTGGTTTCCACCCCCGCGCGCGACATGATGCCCGCCAGCGCCGTGCGTCCCCCCGCCACTATCGCGATCTTGCTGCGCCGCCATACCGGAATATCGGCCGAGCAATCGCCTACATAGTCGAAGCCGTCGCCGAAGCGCGCCGCCAACTGCTTCGCCTTCGCTGCCGACTTTAGATTATCGATGCCGTTGCTGCCCGTGGCGCTATCGAACAGCCCAAGCGTAGCGGATACCGAGTCCGCGATGCTCTGGTCGGCGGCGGTCACCAAATGCACCTCCCCGCCCGCTTGGCGACGATCGGCGATCAAGGAAAGAACGGCTGCGTCATAGGGCAGCGAGGCGCAATGAATTTGCGCGAGATCGGCGCATTTGCGCTTCATGGCCGCACGACCCTTGATGAGGCTGAACGCTATCGCAGGTAGTTTCAATGGGTGACGAAATGCGAGTTCGACGATGGTCTCATGCAACGTATCGGTGCGTATCAGCGTGTGATCGAGGTCCACGACCAGGGGCGTCGGACGTGCTTGCCTTGCCGCTCCCGTTACGGGCTCGACCGACCAGTTCAGCGATGGACTTGCCGTCATGATTTTCCCCCGCTCATGGGATCATGATGAGCCACCCGGCGTGTGGAAGTCACGCGCAACGACGGATAGTTCGATCCCTCGCGCGAGATAACCCGCTTCTACCGGTTTACTCCTTCTGCGTCGGCACAGAGTCGCTTGCATCGGCGGACCCTCCAGCCACTTGGCTTAGAGTGGGAATATTGAAGAGGGAGATGAACAGGATGATCGCGACCAGTCTGAAGCGCCGCGATTCCATCACGAGCGGGGTGACAGCGAGTTCGCGCCGAGCGTGGACCCACGCAGCGCTCGTTGCCACGATGGTCATGACCCTGCTTGCTCTGTTCGCCCGCCTGATGGCATTTCCCGTCAGACACGATGAACAAATGTATGTCCCGGTCGGCGCGTTGCTGATGCAAGGCGATCTGTATCGGGATTTCGGCTTCAACAATCTGCCCAACTTCCCCTTGCTGCTCGGACTGATTGTCCACCTTACCGCAACCGACCATTATCTTCTCGCCGGGCGTTTCATCATCTTTGCGGGATGGCTTCTATTCCTCACCGCCATCATGATCTTCGTGCGCCGCGCGGCAGGAACGTGGGCGGCCGCAATACTCGCCACCTTGCTAGTCGCGACCAATCCGGTTCTGATCGGTCCCGCAGGTATGCTCGCCACCAATAACTTCCTGCCCCTGGCCTTTGCTATGGCGGGGACGACGCTGTTGATTGCGGGTCTCGATCAGCCCAAGCCACAGCCATGGGCTTTGGCGGGAGCGGGCCTTTGCATCGCCGTCGCCGCAGGGTTCAAGGCGAATTATGTCTATATGATACCCCTGTTTGCGATCACCGCGCTATTCGTACCGCTGCGCGAAGGACTACGGCGGTGCATAACCCACAGCATCGGCCCGCTGGCTATCGGGGGCCTGATCGGCAGCCTCTCGGTCCTTTATTATTTGTTTCGCGATATAGACGGCTTTCTCGTACATGTGATCCAATATCATCGGGGGCCTCATGTCGCTTATTGGGCCGCCAACCCGTGGCTGGATGGCCCGAAAATCATGACCCTGTCGGGCAAGATCGTCCTCGCGATCAAGGTCTGGCTTGGCGGCGGCTTCGCACTTGTGATCTGCGCGGTCACGCTATTGGTATGGAGCAATGTCCGGCAGGCCAAGAGTTCAAAGCGTCCCCGCCGGCCCCTCTGGCCGATCGCCCTGATCACAGCTATCATTGTCGGTGGCATGGCAATGTCTTTCGTGCCAACCCCTGCCTTTCCGCAATATTACATCCTGCCAATTCCCTTCCTAATCGTGCTGGCGGCGCTGCTATATGGTTCCCTGCCTGTGCGCCGTCGATCAGCACTCTCTCCGCTCATGCTCATGATGGCGATCGGGACGATCGCCTGGGGCTTACCCCGCCTTGCCGTGAAGCTGCCCGATCTCGCCAAGCCGGATAAATGGGCTGGTATAGTCGTGCATCGCGCAGGCCAACGGCTGGCACAATATAGTCATACGGAAGGTGCGGTCGGCCCCGTGGCGACGCTCTCCCCCCTTTATCCGCTGGAAGGCGGGCTGGCGGTTTATCCCGAACTGGCGGCGGGCCCCTTGGTCTATCGGGTCGGCGACCTCATTCCATCGCGCGACTTGCGGCATTATCGAATCATATCGCCACATCTGGTCGGTAGCCTGATGAGCGCGCAGCCACCTGTTGCTATACTTGTCGGTCAGGAAGGACGGCTGGACGAACCGTTCATTCGCTATGCCCGACACCATCGCTATCGTCTGGTCGATCCCGCCTTGGTGAACGATCGCTACGGCAAAGGCGCTTTATACATCCGCTCGCATTATTGAAATGTCGCGTATCCGTCAGGCTGCTCGGCTGTGTTCGCTATCAACCATCCGATCATATATGGCCATAATCGCGCGGACATGGCGCGATACGCCAAAATTGTTGAGTGCCTCGATGCGCGCCGTGTGCGCGATCAGCGCGGCAGTAGATGGGTTGCGCAACAGTGTGACGCAGGCGCTAGCCAAGGCATCGGCATCCTCTGCCGGGACCAGCAATCCCGTCGAGCGATCATGGATGGCCTCGACATTGCCGCCAGACTTCGTAGCAACAACAGGGGTCTCCACTAACATCGCCTCGATCAGCGTCCGTCCGAAGGGTTCGTCCACGGCGGGTATCATCAATATGTCGCAGCCCGCGAGCCAGAAGGCGCCCGGCGTCCGGAACCCCATAATATGGATAGCGTCTCCGACGCCCTGTCGCCCGGCGTGAGCAACGACCTGTTCGTCCATTCCCTCCAGTCCTTCGCCAAACATCAGGCCATGGACGTCGAGGTCGGGCGCCTCTCGGCGTAAGGCGGCGATGGCATCCACGAAGAGGAATGGCCGCTTCCGATCGATAAAGACTCCGGAAAAGCCGACAAGGCAGGTCGTATCGTCCTTACCTATGTCGGCCAAAATTGCGTCGCGTGCCTCCGACCGATTGTAACGCATGGAAGTATCAAATGGACTGTGAACCACATCGTTGCGCGGCGCAGCGGAATAGAGGCCGGCGCGCGGGCTAGCGAAACGGGACACGGCTACGACGCGGTTGGCCAGCAGGGGAGCGAGATAGCGCAACCCCGCAGCATCTGGCGCGCCACGATGGTGCCAGAGCAGCTTGGCACCCGCCATGCGCGCGGGCAGAGCCCAGGTCGCATGCGTGCGGCCATCATTGCTATGGACGATACGCACGCCTCTCTGTCGTAAAAAGCGCGCCAGCGCCAACACCCGTCCGCCCAGAGCAATCACGTGAGACGGACCGATGGGAACGCCATGCCGCAATTCTGCTGATGCCGGCGCAGCTTCGGTCGCAATACCGGCTTCCGCGAAGAACTGGGCCAAGGCCCCGTCAGATTTCTGAACCAGAACCAGCGGTATGAAGCGATTTCGATCCAAGCCCCGGATCAGATCACGCGCGGAAAAATGGCTGCCGCCTATCAAATCACCGACGAACGGAAAGCAAACCGAGACCGGCTTATGCCGAGCTATCGCGCCCATTTTTCAGGCAGCTTAGCTTCAAGTACGAGCCACTCCACTTCCGATCCCCCGCAGGATCGATCAACGACATCCATATAGCGGCCATTGGCAGACACCTGAAACAAGGTAGCGACATGCCGACCTTTGGTCGATCGGGCGATCAACAAATAGGATCCCGGCCCGGTCATATAGGTTACGATGTTGGCAATAGCACGCTTGAGAGCCGCTTCCTCAAAATATCCTCGGTTGAGAATATTGGCAGCTCTGATGAAACCGAAACGATCATGATATCCGTGCGTATCCACAAAAATATCGTTCCGTTCGATTTGGACATAAGGATGGTTTTTTGCTCGCGGGCTGATCAACCGCACGGCATTGCCATTCCGCTCTCCCCGCTGCACGGACCGCTGCACGCGATCCCCAATCCACCGGTTGGCGGCAGCGCGGACCATGACCATGCCAGTTGCATAGTCGGCGCGTCGTCCCCAGGGTCGCAGCACACGACCCATCAGGTCATATTGCAGTGGATGCCCGGCATCGTCCGTCAACACATGCACACCGGGAAAGGCCTTAACAAGCCGCCCCTCGATCGCGATGTCGGTTCCCACGACACGTCCGGAATGCCCGGCAGCCCGCAGTCTGTCGCTCAGTGCAACGGTCGTCGACCCCGATGAGATGCCGATGTCCAGCACCTCGCCGATCGAGGCCTCTGCGTTAGCGAAGCTTTTCAGGCACAGTTCGTCCAAATCCCGAAACCGGTCGCTTGCGGTCCGCTTGAACGTGGCGTTCCGCGTACGAAGATCGGTGAAGAACTTGTCTTCCACTTCGATCGACGTCGCTTGATGTCCGGCATG
>TARA_R110000868_G_scaffold23036_2_pt1 | contig 14692 bp, 13 predicted proteins | sample TARA_R110000868 | Tara Oceans TARA_R110000868 (sample SAMEA4397489) | marine metagenome | biome: Polar Biome; feature: [SRF] surface water layer (ENVO:00010504); material: water (ENVO:00002006), including particulate matter (ENVO:01000060) such as... | depth 5 m | reverse complement strand
TCGCGCGCCAGCACAGGTGGTGCCGGGCCAGCCAAAGATCAGCCAGCGCCTTGCCGATGAGCTCGCTGAAATGAAGGCTGAACTTCTGCGCGTCCATATCGCCAGCGATCCGCGGTTCGCGCTCGATCTCGCCACTTTCTGCATGGCTGACGCGGCAACGCGCACCTATGGCAGCGCGGAACGGGCCACCGACCTGCGCGCCAATGCCCCCGCATCGCCGCTTCATGGCTATGAGAGCGATACGCCTGCCGCCGACCAGTGGCTCAAGCTGGAAAAAGATCTTGATCGATGCTGGATCAATCATGCCGATGTGCGGACACGCTATGACGCCTTTTGCGCTTTGAGCCAGGAGGCACGGGCTGCCTGGTTCAGCTGGGCAATTGCCCGGACGGTCCAGGCGGTGCCTGCCGGGCGGACCGGCAGCGTGTTTCTCGACCATCTGGGGGTCAAGTGCGGGATCGATGTTACGGCCTGGTGGCGACCGACCGCGCGCAACTATTTCGACCGGGTCAGCAAGGCGATGATCCTCCAGGCGTTCGAAACGGTCGGCGGCCTAGAGCTGAGTTCCCGCTACGCGGCGTCGAAGAAGCATGATCTTGCGCTCTCGGCCGAGCGACTGTTCAGCGGCGATCTCATCGTCGAGGCAGAGGTCAAGGAACGCGCGCTGCAATGGTTGCCGGACGCCATGCGCTTTGTGCCGGTTGGTGAAGCTGAAGCCAGTCTCACCGGAGATGGCGATGCCGATTGTGGCGTCGGGCGGGTCAGTGTCGATGGGGATGCTGCGGCGGAAGCGCTGGCTGAGGCACCTGACGAAGATTCTGGAGAGGACCGCGTCGCGCAGGCGGCCTGAGCCTGGGGTATAATGCTGGGGACCATGATGTGTCGTCATGGTCCCTTTTTCTGTCCGCCGTCCTGGGAGGGAAGGGGAGCGGACGAGGCGTGGACCGATCGGGTCCGAGGCCTGGAGATATTTATGACTCTTCCTTTGTTCGCTACGCAGCAGCCTGATCCCGTCGCAACGCGTTCACGCGCGCAACGCCTATTCGATGTCGCGACAATACTCGCCGACAATCTGACGCAATCGCAAATACCGACCCGACATGCCCTACGAAAGCTGATGACAGCCAGCTTTGGCGCGAGCGATGCACAAGGCGCATGGTCGATGCGCCAGGCCTATGACGCGCTTGAAATCGCCCTGATACTGTTCCTGCGGCGGGGGAATAGTGGCATCGCCAGATCCGGAGATCCGACTGCCTGTTACGCCGCTTTGCGCCGTCTTGAAACCAGCCTGCCCACGCACAGCTATCGCAGCGAACAGCAGATCGCGATGCAGCAGTTCAGCACGCCGCTGACCCTCGCATGGCTGGCGGTCCAGGCAGCACGCCTTGGGCCAGAGGATCATATTCTCGAACCATCGGCAGGCACGGGAATGTTGCTCGGATCCATTCCGCCTGGACGCTGCACCTTCACGCTCAATGAACGCGATCCCGACCGCGCGGCGCTGCTCACGCTTGCCATCGGGCAGGCTGTCACCTGCCATGACGCGGAATATATCCATGATCTGTTGCCCCTGGGCAATGACCCTTCTGTGGTCCTGATCAATCCGCCCTTCGGTCGCAGCGAGGGACGCGGCAATGACCGGCAGGCCGGGGTGCGGCATTTGCGCTCGGCCTTGCTACGACTGCGCCAGCACGGTCGCTGTGTCGCCATCATGCCACCTGGCTTTGCTGCTGATGGCAGCGGCGCAAAAGCCTATGCGACGATCGCGCAATTGATCCCGCCTCGCGTTGAAATCACCATCCTGGGCAGCCCCTTTGCCAAACATGGCACCGGTATCGCTGTACGACTGCTGTTATTCGACAAGGGATGGCATGGTCAGGGACAAAGTCATGTCGCCGATAATCTGGACGCAGCGCTTGATCTCGTCCTGGCATTGCCTGACCGGCTCGATCCACCTGCCTTGTTGCCACCCCCGCCGTTGCCAAAGCCACCAAGTCCTGCCGTCGCGTTCCATCTCCCTCGCCCAAAGGCAAAGGATGAGGCGGCATCGCTGTTTCGCACTTTGTCCGCCACGCCACTCGCCGCGCCGGCGCGTATAGCAGCAAACAATGCCAATGCTGTTCCGCTTTCCTACGCCGTACGCGACACGCCTCTGCCGGTAGGCGACCCTGTTGGCATCTATGCGCCCTGGCGGCTTGCGCGGATTGCGATCGAAGGCGCGACACCCCATCCCGACAAGCTGGTGGAATCCCTGGCCATGGGATCAGTATTGCCGCCCGTACCGCGCTGGCAGCCATTATTACAACCAAGGGCGCTCGCTGCCCTGTCCGAGGCGCAACTGGAAACCATCATCCATGCAGGCGAAGCCTTTTCACGCGATCTGCCCGGTATGTTCACGCCCAATGCAGCAGGGGATCAACTCCATGAAGATCCCGCAGGGCGCGCCTATCGGACGGGCTATTTCATTGGCGATGGCACAGGCGTTGGCAAGGGCCGGGAAGGGGCGGGCCTGATCCTTGACCAGTGGAACAGGGGTAATCGCCGTGCCATCTGGATTTCGCGCAGTGCTGCCCTGCTCGAAGACGCCCGAAGGGACTGGAGCGCCCTTGGCGGCCTGCCGATCGATATCCAGCCGCTCGATGCCTTCCCGCTCGGTGAGCCGATCACCATGACGTCTGGCATTCTCTTCCTCACCTATGCAACGCTGCGCTCGGTCCGTCAGGACAATTTCTCACGCCTGCAGCAGATATTGGTCTGGACCGATGCTGAATTTGAGGGCGTCATCCTGTTTGATGAATCCCACGCGATGGGCAACGCTGCAGGCACGCAAGGCGATTTTGGAACGGCGAAGGGGTCAGAGCAAGGCCTGGCGGGCGTTCGCCTCCAAAATGCCCTGGCCCGCGCGCGGATAGCCTATGTGTCCGCGACGGGTGCCACCAAGCCTGAAAACCTCAGCTATGCCTCGCGCCTTGGCCTGTGGGGGCCGGGCACAGGCTTCACCGACCGCAATGCTTTCATGGCGGCGATGGACGGGGGCGGGATCGCCGCGATGGAGATCGTGGCGCGCGATCTCAAAGCCACCGGCCTCTACACCGCGCGGGCGCTCAGCTTTGCCGGGGTGGAATATGATCCGCTCGAACATCGATTGAGCCCTGACCAGATCGCCATCTATGATGCCTTCGCGGATGGGTGGGCGGTGATCCATGCCAATCTGCACAAGATATTGGGCGCGTCCGGCGTCGTCGATGCCATGTCAGGACAGACGCTGAACGGCCAGGCTAAAGGCGCGGCGCTCAGTCGATTTGAAAGTGCCAAGCAGCGCTTCTTCTCGCAATTGTTGATTGCGATGAAGGTGCCGAGCCTGATCAAGGCCATAGAGGCAGAGATAGCCGTCGGCCATGTTGCTGTCGTGCAACTCGTCACGACAGCCGAAGCGATATTGGAACGCCGTCTTGCCGACTTATGTGCGGAAGATCGTGCCAGATTAAATCTTGACCTGTCGCCGCTTCAAACCCTGATTGATTATCTCACATCGGCCTTTCCCACCCGGCAGATGCGGGTGTACCGCGCCAGCGACGGCGAACTACGCTCTGAACCGATGATCGATGCCGACGGGCAGCCCGTTCATTGCCAGGAAGCGCTCAATGCGCGCGACACGATGATCGAGGATCTGTGCGCGCTCCCTCCCATCCCTGCTCCCCTGGACGCGCTCATCGCGCATTTTGGTGCGGACAAGGTCGCCGAGGTTACCGGGCGCTCACGCCGGATCGTCGTTGATAGCAGCGGGCGGCAGCAGGTCGAGCGGCGCGGCACACATGCCAATATCAGCGAAACACGGGCGTTTATGGAAGGGGTCAAGCCCATATTGATATTCAGCGACGCTGGATCCACCGGGCGCTCCTACCATGCCGATCTTGCCAGCAAAAGCGCAGACAAACGCCGCATCCATTTCCTGCTCGAACCGGGTTGGCGTGCCGACGTCGCGATCCAGGGGCTTGGGCGCACCCATCGTACCAACCAGGCCTGCCCCCCGGTGTTCCGGCCTGTGACCACCAACTGCAAGGGCGAACGCCGCTTCATCAGCACGATTGCGCGAAGGCTGGACGGCCTTGGTGCCCTAACTCGCGGACAACGGCAGACGGGCGGCCAAAATATGTTCGATCCGGCCGACAATCTTGAAAGCGACTATGCGCGTGAAGCGCTTGGGCAATGGTATCGGCTGCTTTTCGCAGGCAAGCTTTCCAGCGTGACGATGGGCGACTTCGTCACACTGACTGGTCTCAAGCTCGTCGATGAGGGCGGTAACCTGCTTGAAACCCTCCCGCCCATCCAGCGCTGGCTTAATCGCATCCTGGCGCTGCGGATCGCGATCCAGAATGCAATCTTTGAGGAATATATGGGTCTCATTGAGGCGAGGGTGGACGCCGCTCGTGCGGCGGGCACGCTTGACCTTGGCGTCGAGACTATTCGCGCCGAGCGGATCGAGACTTTGTCTGAGCAGATTTTGCGCACAGATCCGGTGACCGGCGCGCAGACCTGTCTGTTGCGCCTTGAGCTTCACATCCAGCCCCGCGTCACCACATGGCACATACTGAACCAACGGTATCAGGGCATGGACGACATGGCCTGGTTGCGCAACAGCCGCTCCGGGCGCGTCGCCTTGCAATTGCCCTCCTGGTCGATCACCGATGAAGAAGGGCGACCCATTCCCATGTGCCAGCTTGTCCGGCCCACCGGATCGACGCGGATCGATCGGGCATCGCTCGTACATAGTCACTGGGCCTGCATCGATGCCGAGACATTCAAGACTGTCTGGGACGAGGAGGTGGCCGCCGCAGAAGGACGGCTTGACGTCGAGACCATCTGGGTCGCGATGGGCCTTCTTCTGCCTGTCTGGAACAGGCTACCACAGGACGATGTGCGCGTGTGGCGTATCGATAATGGCGCGGGCACATCCATTTTGGGCCGGATCATTCGTCCGGGCGCGGTTGAAAAACTGCAAGCGGCCTTTGGACTGGAACAGGGCATAAGGCTCGGTGCCAGAGACCTGCTTACTGCCGTAAAAGCTGGGGACGACGTCGCCATACCGGGTCTTGGCAAAGCGCGTCTCGCCTCAGTTCTCGTCAACAGTGCCCGTCGCCTTGAAATCCGCGACTATGATACTGGTGACCGCGCCTGGCTGAAAGCGCGCGGTGTGTTCAGCGAGATCATCCAGTATCGCACGCGGCTTTTCATTCCCGTCGACAGGGCTGTCGAAATACTCGACGCGATCATCGCGGAGCGACGCTGAGACGGCAATGTGTGACATGGTAATGCCGTATCCGCTTATCTGACAAGGGAAACTTATGTTCAATCCGTTTCAGCGTACATGCGCCGACGCCTATTGCGAGGGTGACTTCGCCCATGTCGAAGATATCGAGCAGGTTCGCGCAGTTAGCGATACGCTCTTCACATTTCTGATGATTGAGTTGGGTACCCCCGAGGATTGCGACACGCGCGAAGAAGCACTGCGCAGAATGGCGATGGCGATTGGAAACATCCAGGATTTTGCCGCTGCGATTGAAAAGATGCAGACAGCCTGAGTATCTGGACTTGTAGTTAGTAATCCTGAGGTCAGACATTGGCCGCCGAAGCTCATGGAACCCAAGCACCCCGGCGGCTGTCCTGCTTATCTCAATGTCTCGGACCAGGTCAGCTTTCCGCCGTTTTCGGCGCGGACTGTACGTCGGGCGTTTTGATACCGAGGGTCTTGCGAGAAGATTTTACGGTTTTTGCAGAGCGAGCTTTAGGTGCGGGTTCCGCTGGCGTCTTTTTCGCGGTGACGCTCGATTGACGTTTCGCTTTCGCAGGCTTCGAGGCTTTGACGGTGTCAACCGGAGGGGCGATCGCATCAATAGATGTCGCCGATATGCTGACTTTGGAAGGCGTTTTTCGCGCAGGCTTGGCGACGGGCTGGTCTCCTGCTGCCTTCACCTTGCGCGATGCCTTGGGTGGTAAAATGTCGGCAGATGTCGCTATGGCGTCTTTTGGAGCGCCGGTTGCGGACATCTTCTCATCGGTGGTTGATGCTATGGGCGCAGATACAGCCTTGCTTGTGGGCCTTGCCCGGCTTGTTGCGACCGTCGTCTTAGGCGTCTTTACCTTCCGCCCCTTGCCCGTCACAGGCGCAGACACTTGTTCGGTAGGGACATTTGCGATGGTCGGCTCGCTCGTTGCCGGCGACACATTAGCAGCGCTCGCAGCGGCGGCTTTTGCAGCAGTTCCACGCTGTCCAAGGCCGAGCCGTTGCGCGACTTCCCGGCGCTGCTCGGAATAGGCCGGTGCAACCATGGGATAGGTTGACGCAAGACCATAGCGCTCACGATATTGCGCTGGCTTAAGGCCGTGCGAGGCCAGATGCCGCTTGAGCGTTTTGTAAGGCCGGCCATCGATGAGGCTGATGAGATGCTCGCGGGAGGCGAGACTTTTGCGAACACTGACCGCAGGCGTGTATTCCAGCACGGGCTCTGCTTCCACTGCGGATGTTTGCGCCACCAGCGCTGCACGTGTCGACTGGATCAACCCTGCCAGATCGGCGCTTGGCACCATATTATTGGTGACATAGGCGCTGAGCAACTGAACGGTCAGAACCGTATAGTCGGGCTGGTCGGCATCGGTCATGGGAATATCCTGTCCAAGACATGGTGAGAATGTCGGCGCTGCAGGAGCCGCGGCTCAAAAACAGGAGTTTAGCCATCCGGGCCGTGATTTGTCAAAGGGGAGGGGGAGCCATGTCTGTGCAGGCAAACAGCTTGGGCAGGTAAACCGGTACAGGAGCTTATGGACAATGGCGGACATATATATTCAGGGGAGTTTTGCGTTCATATGTCATGTGGAAGAGGCCGAAACATTGGGCCAAGCCTGGTACGCCGTAATGTCGTTGCGCGATGACGTCGAGCCAGACGCGCCCTCCGCCGCACTCACTACATTGTTTCCCCCTCTTGATGAAGGCGATCCATGGTCAGGCCTGCTCACCATTTTCGACAATCCCGATTTCCCCGACTTTGGTGCTGATCTCCAGATCGACGTCGATCGCGATAATCGGGACATGCGAATAGTGGTGATTTGCGGGATGACGGATTTTCAGCCTGCGCCGATTGCAAAGCTGATCCAGCGCTGCTGTGCCCAAAGCCTGGCACAGGCACCGATCGGCTTTGAATGGGCGGAAGTCTGTTCCAGACCGCGCGTCGGACATTTCCGCGGCGGGTGGTGCGCCATTTTTCCTGATCGCCTCGAATTTGAAAGCACCCTTCACGCCTTGTCAGCCGCACTGAGCGGTGCTGTGATCTGAACGGTGACACGCTGTTTGTGGGACACAGGACCCTGGCCAGACATGCGGAGGGGAGGGGGGAAGGGATTTGCGAGGATCAGTGGCGCTGCCCTGGCTTCATGACTCTTATGAGGAGAGCCTCTCATGTCCAGTCTTGCAATCCCGGTCGACAGTGCGCCGGTAACGGGTGCCTATCGCGTCGATATTTCCCGCGGCCATAATGTCAGCCGTGTCTCGTCAGAATGGTTTTCGCGGCCCGATGACGAGAAATTCCTGTCGCTGACAGACCTTTACGACCATGTCCGCACGCGGGCCGAGCGAGCGACGACGCGGATCGTCGAAAGCCGATCGCTCCGGGTCGAAGCGCGTGCCGATAATCCGGAACGCCTGACCCTATTCGTGCCGGGCGAGGATATGCCCATCGCGCCCACCAACTGGTCCTTTGGCCAGCTCTCCAGCCTGGTCGGTGCACCCGCTTCCTATCTGCGCTCGCTGCCCGCAGCGCTTGCCGGCATCAATCTCCAGCATGGCCTGCTCTCCCATCGCGGCGAACAGGTGAAGCTGCTTCAGACGCAAAATGGCCGCGCTGAATTACGCGCGGTTACAGGTCCTGATTATGGACGCATCTGGGATCATGAGCTGGTCGCCGCGGTCATGAAGATCGCGGGCGACGGTGTGGGCGATACGCGCTGGAAAGTGCCCGGCGTCCTTGACTGGTCTTCGATGCACTATAACCCCTTTGTCGATGTATCCCGCGACACAACGACGCTCTATGCGTCCGATCGCGATGTCTTCCTCTTCCTTGTGGATGATACCCACCCGATTGAGGCCGGACGCCTTGCCAATGGCGATCCGGACCTGTTTTTCCGCGGTTTTTACTGCTGGAATTCTGAAGTCGGGTCAAAGACGCTGGGCATTGCCACTTTCTACCTGCGCGCCGTCTGCATGAATCGCAATCTGTGGGGTGTCGAGAATTTCGAGGAAATCTCGATCCGCCACTCAAAGTTTGCCGCCAATCGCTTCGCCCATGAAGCCGCGCCTGCACTTGAAAACTTCGCTGATTCCTCCGCCAGCGGCTTCATCCGGGGCATTCGCGCTGCGCGCGAGCGTATTGTCGCCCGCACCGACGAAGATCGCCAGACATTCCTGCGCGGTCAGGGTTTTTCCAAGGCCGAAACCGGCAAGATCATCGCCACCGTGCTGGCCGAAGAAGGTCATCCGCCTGCCAGCATTTTCGACTTTGTCCAGGGCATCACCGCCCATGCCCGGTCCAAATCCAATCAGGACAGCCGTCTCGACGTTGAGACGAAGGGACGCAGGCTTCTCGAACGGGCGCATTGACCCCGGCTGGCCCCGGCACCGCGTCGCCCAATCTCCCATTCGCACATCAGTGACGGTCGTTGAAAGGCGACAATCACGCTCGCCCTTGAAAGGACGCCATCATGCGGACCTCGTCCCAGCATTCGCTCCAAAGCTTTCGCGTCGATATCCACTTCTTCAGCGGAAACGACCTCTATGCCTGTGAAACCTACCGGATCGATGCGCCAGACTGGTATCGTGCCGAGCAGCAGGCGCTGCAATTGTCGGGCGAGAGCGCTTACGACAATGGTCGGGTGCCCGATCTTCGGCGCACGGCGACATCATCGCTGGCCTGACCGTGCGTCTACCGCGCCATGTCGCCGCGCAGACACATCTCCTACACCATATATTTCAGGAGTTTTCCTATGCCTTCCTCTGCAAAGCGCGGCCTTGCCTCGCTATTGGCGGGATCGTCGATGCCGGCCCGCACCCATCCTGAATTGCGCAGCCGACCTGCAGAACAGTCGCCTACGCCCGCAATTGGCGTGATCGGCAAATATCAGCTGCTTTCCACCGCGCATCTTTCGATGAACACGGCGCTGTTGCTTGATAGCTGGTGCAATGGCCACGCCCATGAAGCGCCAACCACGGTGGCGCGCAACGCCCATGGCTGGTTTCTGTCGACCCGCTCTATGTCAGCCGATTGCGAGCGCGCCCTGCCTGCCGATCTGATGGCTGCCATCCTCTTTGCGCGGCGGCGCGGCATCGATCTGCTGCATTTCGACTGCGATGGCCCAACGCTGCCGCAATTGCTCGTGCATGACTGGTGAACATGAAGCGCGCCGACGGCAAATCGCTTTGCACAGATCGGCCTGGCAGCGGCGGATTTTCGATCGGAGGGGAGGGGGACGTTGAGAAGGGGCGGAAAATGACCGCCTGTCCAAGGAGACATAGATCATGGCGTTACCTCTTACGATCACCCCACAGGTGGGCGCGTCCCTCATCACGCGCGTCACGCGTCTGTTCAATGGTACGATCCACGATGTGCTGAACGAGCTGCTGCAAAACAGCCGCCGCGCTGGCGCCAGCGCTGTAACTCTGGATCTTGAAGGCTCCGATGGTGCCCCTATCCTTGTCGTGAGTGATGACGGTTCGGGCATCGATGACCCGGTTGCGCTGCTGACTCTTGGCTATTCAGGCTGGAATGATGCAGTTGCCCACCGCGAGGATCCGGCCGGCATGGGCATGTTCAGTCTTGCAGGACGTCATGTTGAAGTACGATCCTGGTCGCGCAGCGCGGGCAGGGGCTGGATGGTCGAGATCCCCGAACAAGGCTGGCAGAGCCCAGAGCCGCTCGCGATCCAGCCCTGCGTCATAACCGGCGGTACGCAGTTGCGCATCGCCTTGCCGGACGCATGGACCAAGAATTTGCTTGCCGCCGCCCGCAACGCCGCACGCTATTTTCCGCTGCCGGTAACTTTGTCGGGCACGCCTCTGCCACGCGAGGATTTCCTCGCCGAGGCTGTTCGGGTCGAAACCTGGCAGGGCTGCCGCATCGGCATTTTCAGCTGGCGCGGCTACCAGCCGGTCGACATGGCCCGCATTAATTTTCACGGTGTCACCGTGCCTTGCGATTTGCCGTTCGTGTCGGAGGTGGGCAAAATCGACAAATGGTGCGTGAAGGTCGACATTATCGACGCGCCCGATCTGCAACTGGTTCTGCCTACGCGCAAGGAAATGGTCCGTAATGCAGGGCTCGACGCGCTCAAGATCGCTGCAGAAGCCGCTATCTATCGGATGATCTGCGACAGTGGCGACCATCGACTGGGCTTTACGGAATGGAAGCGCGCCAGGGCATTGGGCATCATGCTACCGCATGCAGCGCCCTGGCTTCCATGCTGGGCGCCGATGACCGCCGACAGCATGGGGTGCGATCAGGGCGAACCCATATCGTCGCCTGATATGCTGGTCGTGCCCGCATTGGAGATAGACCTTCAGCAAGGCGCTGCGCCGATATTGAATGCGCCGGACAAGCTCGGCATGCGCACGGTGCGGATCGCGCCGGAATTTTCCGGCTATGACTGGTATGACAGGCTGCCCCGCCTGCAGACTCTTGCCTTTGTGATCGAACAAAATGGTCTCGAACATATGTATGAGGCCGACACCGAACTAGATCCGTCCTGCACATCGGGACGGGCCGACGCAATCACGCTCGAACTGGGGATCGCCAGTTGCGCATTGCCTGGTGCGACGCTTACGAAGCGATGCTTCCCGCTTGAACTGCTGGTGTGTCGCAATGAAGGCTATGATCTCGAGGATGCGATCATCCTTATTGGGAGCAATGCCGTCGTTTCACCCGATGATCTGGCCTGGCAAATGGAGCAGAGCCTTTTTAGGGCATCGGATGGCAGCGATTGCGACAGCTGGGAAACCCAGCAGGACAATTTTCAGCGAAGCGCGCGTAACTACGCCTATGCGTTGCTGCTGAGCGAGGAGGAGGCTCTGCTGCGGCAAATCCGCGACAGGCTTACCGACAAGGTGCAATGGCTGATACCGCCGGACCGCACTCTCACGGTTACAGCGACCCGTACGGGCGTCGAACTGACATTGGAACCGGCGCCATGACGCCTTCGCACCCTCCAAAAATTCCTGCTCTGGGGAGGCTTGATATGCGACGATCCGCGATGTTTACCCTGTCCACCATGCATATTCCGCTCGCCGAGCGACAGAAGATCGAAAAGCTGATCAGGGCAGCGCCGCGCGATGATGACGGCCGATTGCATGTCGCGCATAATGATCTGGTTATCGAACCCCATCTCTACGGATTCTTCGTTCATTGCGGCATCGCGGCCTGCCAGGCCGCCGATCCGCCGGACATCTCGCCTCAACTCTGGGCGTTGCTTTCGGCAGCCAATGCGGACGGAGCGTCCTGGCTGCTGTTCGACCGGGATGAACCACCATCCTCTTGCTGGCCGACGTTCGATGCAGGTTGAGGGAGCACTTCGCCTCTCGTCACCTGCTTGTCAGCATTCTGTCGAGCGCGGCTCTTGCAGAATTATATCATAAAATGATATCTAGGTCGGAAAGGAGTATGACTATGCCATCCAGCTTCACCTTAGGAACCCATTTCGAGGGCTTCATCAAGCAACAGGTGAACACCGGTCGTTATGCATCGGCCAGTGAGGTCATTCGCGACAGCCTGCGTCTGCTAGAGGAGCAGGACGCCATGCGACAGGCGCGGCTTGAGGCGCTACGCGCCGAGATCGATCTGGGTGCGAGCAGCGGGACTGGCATACCTGCGGAGCAAGCCTTCGCAAATGCAAGGGCACGCATTGCTGACATCGCCGCTGCCAACAAGGAGCAGTGATGCATCTTTCGTTTTCACCGGCAGCCGACGCTGATCTGACAGATATTGCCAGTTTCATTGCCCGGGATAATGTTGATCGGGCGTTGACATTCATCGATGAACTCCAAGCGGCTTGCACAAAGCTTCTCGATTTTCCTGGCTCTGGCACGGTGCGTTCCGAGCTTCGCCCGGATCTGCGGTCCAGAGTATATGGCAGTTATGTGATTTTCTACACGCTTGTGCCGGGGAGTGTCCGCATTGAACGCATTCTCCACGGTGCCCGGGATGTGAGCACTATCCTGTCGTAAGACTGATGTGGCATCGCCCGGTCGTGGCGGCCGGTGCTCGCGCATTAAGCTGGACCGACTTCCTTCCTGTCAGGAGTCGAACCGTCATGCCGCATTGATGATGCTGGCTGGTTAGTCATCGGCGCAAAAAGCCCCTGATGGAGAAGTCCCAATGTCCAACACCGATGCTGCGGCATCGCTATCGCCGCGTCGCCAGCGACTGTCCTCGTTCGAAAACTCTTACGCCGTCGCCTTGCAACGCCAGCGGCAGACCGGCGTCAGCCAGTTCATCCTTCGCACGGCGAACCCTCTGCAGCCCTTTCGCACGACCAGTCGTGCGCCCAGGTTTCAGGAATATATTGTCGCGCTGGTCGCTTGAACAGAAATGGGCTGCGATCAGTCCTCCCAAAAACCGCGCTTGCGTCCATGCTGTGCCTGGAGTGCTGCTACATAGGTTTCATGGTCGGGATGATTGCCATAATCATCGATTCTGCGGGCAAGATGCGCGCAGCTTTCCAGATGGCGGGCGGCATGCGGATAGCGTTTGACCCGCGCCCGCTCCAGCGCGAAATCGACCATCGTGCGAAGCGCCAATGTGGCCGCCAGCGGATGGCGGCTTTCCAGTGCTTCGGCAGCATGGTTGAGAAGTTCATAAGGATCGCCATCCAGTTCGTCAGCGCGCGCCAGCATCATAGCTGCCGCGCCCTCGATATCAGGCCAGGCGAGCAGGAAATGCAGGGCGTGGGATAAGGACGGGAAGGCGCGGACATGGGCCAGCGCCTTCTTCTCCGCGTCGAGATCATCAAAATCGGGCAGGCGTTTGAGATAGGCCCGCAGATATTGGGCGTCGAGCGCCGTGACGAACCTATCCCATCGTTCGGCCTGCGCCTCGTCGGTGCGGCCCAGGGAATCGAGGATAGCAATCCGCACCCGGTCCCAATCCGGCCAGTGGCCATCTTTCTGCCTTACGGCCTGCGCGTGCTCGATAGCCGCCATCGCCTCGTCCGTCCGGCCCGCGTCGCCCAAGCGCTCGGCGATCGCCGCGGCGATGGCGGGATTGTCGCGCTGTTCGACGGGATATTGGGCTATGAAAGCATCCACATCACCCAACGCATCGGCAATCTCCAGCAGCGCGGTCTGGACTGTGCGGGCGTGACGCCGGATCTCCATATCATCCTCGTAGATGGCGCCCCCTGATCCATAGCCGATCATAGGTCGTTCAGCTTGCGTCTGTTGCTTTGACGGGCTGCTTGCCATCGCCTCAAACTTGCCTTGGAGCAGTAGCAGTCCCGGCTTCCCGAGAACCGGCGCCATCAGCGTGATGAGCGCGTCGAACTGGCCATAGCCATTGTCGCACACGCTATCGAACACTCTGTCTGCCAGCCGTGCAGTTGGCAGTTTTGCTGCCGCAGCCAGTGGCACAAGGTCAGGCAATGCGGTAGCAAATATCGAACCGATCTGACCGCTGCTATCATCGCAGCGATCAAATACCGGTCTTGCCAGCGCAACCAGTTTCCAGAGCAGATCCAATGCAGTTGCCGGATCATGGGGTGCGACATGATCCATAATTGCTCGCCGCTGTGCCTCTATGTCCGCTGCCAGCAGCTTGACCTTGTGCCAGTCGACAAAGGCTTTCGCTTTGGCGATGGTCGCAATTCGTTTGCCGATTTGGTCGGCAACGTCCCCGCTGCCACTGACGCTGGCCAGCTCCAGCCGCAACCGTCGTTTGGCCTGCGCGTCCCTCGTCACAAGCTCCAGCAGCAATTGCGCCAGGCGCTGCGCGCCCAGCGCTTCGAGGTTGGTCTGATTGAGGGTTTTGGATGAGGCCATGGGCCATTTTTGTCTTGCTGGGACGAGGGACGTCAAGCGTGGAATGATATTGGGACTGGGAATGGGCGGCTGCCCGCGCGGTGCGCGGGCACCGGGCTGGCGGGCTGGCGCCCCAAGCCCCGCTGCGCGGGTCTTGGCCCTGACGGGCGCGCATCCCTGCCGCGTGGGGCGGGGGTATGCGTGGAAAGGAAGCGCGGCGCGGCGTGAAGAATGGGGGCATAGGCGAATGGCAGTGGGTCGCCCCTACCAATGGCGCAGGGGGCGAGGGCAGGATCAGAGGAGAGGAGGATCTGGAAAGATTGTCGCCGGAAATGGGTTTCGAGCGACGATCTGGAAAGGTTAAGTCAATGAACATCGGAGAAGTTCGTATCGTCAATGGTCGTCTGGAAGGCCGTGTCGCCACCCGCACCATCGATCTCCCCCGCATCGGCCTGCGCAAAGTCGATAGCCAGAATCCGCGTGCGCCGGTCTATGAAATCCTCGCGCTTAACGTCGCGCGGCGCTGGGTGCAGGTCGGTGCGCTGTGGGAAGCGGTGGCCAAAAAGTCGGGCGAAATATTCCTCGCCGGCAATATCGATGATCCCAGCCTGCCTGAACCGCTGCCGGTTGCCTTTTTCCCGA
>TARA_R110000868_G_scaffold1635_8_pt1 | contig 14697 bp, 13 predicted proteins | sample TARA_R110000868 | Tara Oceans TARA_R110000868 (sample SAMEA4397489) | marine metagenome | biome: Polar Biome; feature: [SRF] surface water layer (ENVO:00010504); material: water (ENVO:00002006), including particulate matter (ENVO:01000060) such as... | depth 5 m | reverse complement strand
GTTGTGGCAAAAATCGGCCCATACCTTTGAGGATATGACCAATATCTCCAAGGAGACAAGGCAAATGCTGGAGGATAATTTTGTAATCAACCATATTAAGGTTGATCTAATGCAACGTAGTAGCGATGGAACCATTAAAAATGCGGTCCGTCTTCATGATGATCTTATTGTGGAATCTGTTTTGATCCCTACCAAAACTAGGACTACCGCCTGTGTTTCCAGTCAGGTGGGTTGTAGTTTGGATTGTAAATTTTGTGCCACGGCCCGTCTAAAGCGTATGCGGAATTTGAATCCAGATGAGATTTATGACCAAGTGGTGGCCATTGATAATGAAAGTAGGCTGTATTTTGACCGTCCATTGAGCAATATTGTTTTTATGGGAATGGGCGAGCCTTTAATGAATTATAATAATGTTATTAAGGCTATTGAAAAGATAACCTCACCAGAAGGATTGGGTATGTCCCCTAAGCGTATTATCGTGTCAACCTCGGGAGTGCCAAAGATGATACGAAAAATGGCCGATGAGCAAGTTAAGTTCAAGTTGGCGGTGTCCCTTCATTCGGCTATAGACGAAATACGTACTTCCATTATGCCCTTTAATGCCACATTTACATTAGCGGACCTTCGCGAAGCACTAGAATATTGGTATTTAAAAACGAGGAGTAGGATAACATATGAATACGTGGTTTGGGACGGTATTAACGATTCCCAAAAAGATGTAAATGCCTTGGTGGATTTCTGTAGGTTTGCTCCGTCCAAGGTTAATTTAATTGAATATAATCCAATAGACGACGGGGAATTCCAACAAGCTAAAAATGCTGCCATAGAAATGTATGTTAGTACGCTGGAGAAAAATGGCATTACCGTTACGGTAAGACGTTCTAGGGGGAAGGATATTGATGCTGCCTGTGGACAATTGGCAAATAAATCATAGTTAAACCTTATACATGCAACGGTAGGGAGTGCCAGGGTTGTGCTAAACATAAATTCGCTAAAATCTATAAATAGCGGTTACATTACCATTGATAGCTGGTAATTACTATGTTTTTTTGCCTAATTTTACACAACAGAACAAGCAATCCAAAACAGCCTAAATTATCCCTTGAAAATTGTATCCCAAATAAAGGAACCGATTAATCAGGAAATGGAACTTTTTGAAAAAAAGTTTTATGAATCCATGTCTTCCAAGGTTGCCCTATTAAATAGGATTACTTACTATATCGTTAATCGAAAAGGGAAGCAAATGCGGCCTATGTTCGTATTTCTTACCGCCAAGCTTTTAAATAACGGACAGGTCAATGAAAGGACCTATAGAGGAGCTTCGGTCATAGAATTGATACACACTGCTACCCTGGTACATGATGATGTAGTGGATGACAGCAATAAACGTCGTGGTTTCTTTTCGATCAACGCCTTGTGGAAAAACAAGATTGCAGTTTTGGTGGGGGATTATTTGCTATCCAAAGGCTTACTGTTGTCCATAGACAATGGGGATTTTGATCTTCTTAAAATTATCTCTGTCGCCGTACGTGAAATGAGCGAAGGAGAATTGCTGCAAATAGAAAAAGCCAGGCGTCTGGATATTACCGAGGAGGTGTATTACGATATTATTAGGCAAAAAACGGCAACTTTAATTGCCGCTTGTTGTAGTTTGGGAGCCTGTTCCGTTAAGCCGGACTCCACGGATGTAGAGACTTTTAGGAAATTTGGGGAGCTTATTGGTATGGCCTTTCAAATAAAGGATGATCTTTTCGATTACGGAGAGGAAAGAATTGGGAAACCTACGGGTATTGATATCAAAGAACAAAAAATGACCTTACCGCTTATTTTTGTTTTGAATAAAAGTTCCAAAACAGAAAAGAAGTGGTTGATCAATTCCATCAAGAATCACAACAGGGATAAGAAGCGGGTCAAAGAAGTTATCACATTTGTAAAAGAGAATGGTGGCCTTGAATATGCCGTAAAAAAGATGCTCGCCTATAAGGAAGAGGCATTGGCCTTATTGGATACCTATCCAGATTCGGAATATAAAAGTTCACTAGAACTCATGGTGAACTATGTGGTAGATCGAAAGAAGTAAATTTTCCCCACTATAAATCAAACAGTTACATTTTACTTTAAATCTCTTCAATGCTTTAGGCAACTATCTTGTGACTGAAGTCATCTAAATTTGGAAACAAGAAACTATAGGGAGGATAAAATAATTTCTTTTGAGCAAATTATACTTGCTATTTTGGAATAGAATTCACGATAACAACTCTCTTGGATTGCGCTTTGATCTTTGACTGGAGTTTCAATTTAGTTCAAGGCTCTTTCAATGCTGTTTCGCATTTCCTCTGTAAATTCGTCTTCATAATAAGATTTTTTACAGTGAGAACAGCTTATGATGGTAGCAGTGCCTACCCTAAATAGGGAAATCCAGAACAAGTGGAAATAGGTAGTGCTTGACACAGCCGTTAAGGTGCCCTTGTTTTCGCAATAGGGACAGGCAATGTTTTGTAATGTTATTGAAGTTGTTTTTCCAGGTTTGGTCCCTAAAAATAAAATCATGTCAAAGTTATTTTTGTTCGTTCATAACCAAATTTGGTATATGCTAATTTAAATATTATAAGGGTGTCTTTTCTTTTTTGCAACATTTTTGAATGTACTATCTTTAACATGCCAAAAAAAGGAATAACTTGATTACAAAATCCACCATAGACAAAGTATACGAGACAGCCCGTTTAGAGGAGGTAATCGGGGATTTTGTGCAATTAAAAAAATCTGGTTCCAACTTTAAGGGCTTAAGTCCGTTTACCGATGAACGTAGCCCCAGTTTTATGGTTTCCCCGGTAAAACAAATTTGGAAGGACTTTAGTAGTGGCAAGGGGGGCAATGTTGTTGCCTTCCTAATGGAACACGAACATTTTTCCTATCCAGAGGCCATTAAGTATCTGGCTAGGAAATACAATATAGAAATTGAGGAGACAGAGCTGAGCAATGAGCAAAAGGAGCAGACCAATGAACGGGAGAGTATGTATCTGGTTTCCGAATATGCCCAAAAGTATTTTTCCGAGGTTTTATGGGAAAGGGAGCAGGGCAAGGCCATTGGTTTAAGCTATTTTAAGGAACGAGGGTTTACAGATGACACTATTAAGAAGTTTGATTTAGGTTATTGCCTAGATCAGTGGGACGGATTTACCAAAGCGGCTCTTGATAAGGGGTATCAATTAAATTATTTGGAAAAAACGGGACTTACCATTGTAAAGGAGGATGCCTCCAACCCCGAAAACAATAGGACCTTTGACCGTTTTAAAGGACGTGTTATGTTTCCCATACACAGTATGAGCGGAAGGATATTGGGCTTTGGTGGCCGAATATTGACAAATGACAAAAAGGCTGCCAAATACTTAAATTCTCCGGAAAGCGATATTTACCATAAAAGTAAGGTCCTTTATGGCATATACTTTGCTAAGCAGGCCATTGCCAAGGAAGACAATTGTTATTTGGTGGAAGGATATACCGATGTTATCCAAATGTACCAACGCGGTATACACAATGTAGTTTCTTCGAGTGGTACGGCATTGACCTCGGATCAGATAAGGTTGATTAATAGGCTCACTAAGAACATTACGGTTTTGTTTGATGGGGATGCAGCCGGATTACGGGCCTCCCTAAGGGGGATAGATCTTATTTTGGAACAGGGAATGAACGTAAAGGTGTGTACTTTCCCAGAAGGGGAAGACCCTGATAGTTTTTCCAAGAACAATGATTTTGAGGATGTGGTACTATATCTTCAGGAAAATTCAAAGGATTTTATTCAGTTCAAGGCCTCTTTATTGGTAAAGGAGGCTGCAAACGACCCTATTAAAAGAGCGGATACGGTTAGGGATATTGTGAATAGTATCTCTAAAATTCCAGATCGGATTCAGAAAGAAATTTATATACAGGAGTGCGCTCAGATTATGAATATTTCTGAGGCTGTTTTGTTCAATACATTGGCACAAATAGGTAAAAAGGACTTATCTGATGCCAATAAAAGGGTAAAGCAGGAGCAGCAGGTATTTGATGTAGTGAAGAACGAGCCTCTACGGCAAAAAGTGGATGTCCAATATGAGTTGGAACGTAAGATTATAGAGATGTTGTTGCTTTATGGGGATCTGGAACAAAAATTTGAGGATTTGGTATTGAAGGAGAATGAAAAGGGCGACTTGGAACTGGAACCCGAATCCTTGGATTCCAAGGTGTATGAAAAGATTTATTTAGACCTCCAGGATGATGAAATTGAGCTGGCCAATGAGCAGTTCAGAAATATATATTTTAAATTAATGGAAGATCTCAATGAGAAGGAAAATTTTTCAATTACTACCTTTATCGCCAATTTGGACCAAGAATTGGCGTCGGAAATATCTTCCATATTAATGGAGGAAGAAAAATACGTTTTACACCAATGGGAACGAAAAGATATATATCCTAAAGATAAAAAAGTAGGAATTTCCCAGTTGGTAAGTGAAACTATTTTAACCTTAAGGTGTTATTTGATAAAAAAAAGAATTGGTTCCCTCCAGGAGAATACACTTAATAATCATGAAGGTAATATAGAGGCTTTGGAAGAGATAATGAACTATATTCAGCTTAACGTCCTACTTAACAAAAAACTGAATAGGGTCCTGTCCTAGTAATTGGCCAACGGATTTAAAATACTAAGACCGCATCCTTTTAAAAAGAATGCGGTCTTAGTACTTATATTATGGTAGCTTAGTACAGTTCCAATGCCTTGGCTTGTTGTAATAGGTCCACTAGGTTGTCTACATTTAATTTACGCATTAAACGTGCTTTGTAGGTACTTACTGTTTTTTCGTTCAAATCCAAACCTTGTGCTACTTCCTTGTTGCGTTTTCCACTGGCCAATAGTTTAAGGACCTCAACCTCCCTGGTAGATAACTTTCTAAAGAACCTTCTTGGTTTTTGCGTGCCTTCGTCAAAAGCAAGGCGTTGGGCCAATTCGTTGGTAATAAACATATTACCCTCGCTAACTTTTCTAATGGCACTTATGATATAATCTATCTCTGATGTTTTGGATAAGTAACCAAAAGCTCCTGCACGTATGGTACTTAATGCATAAACATCTTCAGATTGGCCACTGTAGATCAACACCCGTATGTTAGGGTACTGTTTTTTAATTTTTCTAAGGGTTGCAATACCGTTAATTTCTGGAATGTCCATTTCCAGAAGTATAACGTCCGGGCTAAAAATTTCCAGCTTATTAAATAATTCCGTGGTAGTGGATGCATCGGCAATAACCTCAATATCCGAAACAGGGTTTAAGACTTGTTGTACGCCCATCCGAACAATTGGATGATTATCAGCAATTAAAATTTTGATCATTTTTGGTTATTTTTCTAGATTTCAACATCAATAATCATGTCTAAAATACTGACATGCAATGTAGGGTTAAAATATCTAATTCGATAGGCAAAGCTTCACTTTTTTATTCAAAACCGAAAATTTTCACATATTTTTTCGATTTAATCACTTGGTTCTTAGGTAAGAGGTTCATTTTAACGAATTTGGAATTTCACAAATAGGTATTGGAAGCATTTTATGTTTGTTTGCACGGTTAAATTTCAGGTATATCTGAAAAACCTCTTTTTGTCTATCAGAAAAATCCGTATCCTTTTTTCCTTCTTCCTGCATTTGCATGGCCCACTCCAATTCGGAATAGGATGCTCCTATCTGGTCTTCGTCCGTTCTGTCATCTCCCCATAATCCATCCGTAGGCGCCGCCTTTATTATAGCTTCGTTAATGCCCAAGGTCTTTGCTATTTGATATACCTCTGTTTTTAGTAAATCTGCGATTGGACTTAAGTCTACACCACCATCCCCATATTTGGTGTAGAACCCTACGCCAAAATCCTCCACCTTATTACCGGTTCCTGCAACCAGTAGTTTGTTCAATGCGGCAAAGTAATACAATGTGGTCATTCTTAATCTGGCCCTTGTATTGGCCAAGGACATAAACCTGTCTTCTTCATTATCCACAGCGGGCAGGGCATTTACAAGACTATCGAAAGTTGGTGTTAGGTCTACTAGTTGTCTGTCAACATTTGTGTAATTGCTTTTTAACCAGTTAATATGGTCGGATGCCCGAGTGACTTGATTGTCTGCCTGATGTATGGGCATTTCCAGACATAAAAGTTGTAGGCCCGTTCTGGCACAAAGGGTTGAGGTTACCGCAGAATCTATACCTCCCGAAATTCCTATTGTAAATCCTTTTATATTTGCCTTGTTGGCGTAATCCTGTAACCAGGTTACAATGTGGTCTATTACTTTTTCGGTCTGCATCTGAACAATTTATAAGGTTTAAAAACTTAACTTTGCACCGTAAAAATAAAGCCTAGAATTTAAAATTTAAAACATTAACCGAATTACTTTAGCATGCGAAAGGCCATTTTCCTCATTTTTCTCCCAATTATTATTTTTTGCAGTTGTGAGGGTAGCGATAAAGTGGCCGATGAGGTCGCAAAAATAAATGTAGATTTAAAGGTTTCCAGGTTCGATAGGGAATTTGCCCAAGCAGCGCCTAGTGATATTCCTTTGTTGAAAAATAAGTACCCTTATCTTTTTCCTGTTAATTATGCGGATAGTATTTGGATTGCAAAATTACAGGATACTATACAATTAGAAGTTCTTGAGGAGGTTGGAAAATCTTTTTCCGACTTTGATAAGGGGAAGGAAGATCTTGAATTACTGTTTAAGTATGTCAAATATTACTTTCCTAAATATAGGATTCCTAGGGTTGTAACGGTGACATCTGATGTGGATTATAACAATAGAATTATTTTAACAGATAGTTTACTACTTATTGGTCTTGATAATTATTTAGGCTCATCCCACAAGTTCTATCAGGGCATTTCTAAATATATTGCCAATGACCTGGAAGAGAAATACCTGACCCGTGATGTGGCCAGTGCGTTTGCTAAAACTGTGGTTCCCTCACCTCGGGACCGTACTTTTTTATCACAGCTTGTTTATTATGGCAAAGAGCTGTATTTAATGGAGAAGCTTATGCCTCAAGACACCTATGCCGTTATAATGGGCTATGCCCCAGATGAACTTGAGTGGGCGAATGCCAACGAGGAACAGATTTGGCGTTATTTTATTGAGCGCGAATTATTGTACAGCACCAATAATAAATTAGGACCAAGATTTTTGGATCCAGCTCCTTTTTCAAAATTTGAATTAGAACTGGATAATGAGTCACCAGGCAAAATCGGGAGGTATTTAGGGTGGCAAATAGTAAAAGCGTTCATGGATAATAATAAGATCACGTTACAGGAAATGTTGACCTTACCTGAAGAAGAATTGTTTAAAAGATCAGGTTATAAACCCAGAAAACTGTAGAAGATCACACATATCAAAAAAAAGTAATGGCAAAACTACATACATCAGAAATTACATTAAAAGTTGGATTGGATGAAAATAGGGTCCCTGAGGAATTAACATGGTCTGCTCAAGATGGTGGGATAGATAATGAAAAAGCCAAGGCTATGTTATTGTCCGTTTGGGATAGTGAGAACCAAGAATCCCTGAAAATTGATTTATGGACCAAGGATATGCCTGTAGATGAGATGAAAATTTTCTTTCATCAGACTTTGGTTTCGTTATCCGATACCTTTATGAAGGCAACACAAGATGAAAAAATGACCGCAACCATGAAGGATTTCTGCGATTATTTTGCCGAAAAGTTTGATTTGAAAAAATAGTTGCCTGTTGATCTAATAGCTTACTTGGCTTCCAAATTTGTTATTACATTAAGTATAGTACTTGTTTTCCGACCAAGTTAGTAATAGGGACTTTTAGCTTTTTGTTATGTATAGCGCTGTGGTAGAACACCTTCTTTTTGTATATAATGCCAAATCTGGTTTGGGGAATGCGTTACTGGATAGCGCTCATAAAATTTTAAGTCCCGGCTCTTACGATTGTAATTTATGTGCTATAACCTTTGGTGTTATTTCTGAAAATAGGAATTGGAAAGAATTCAGGCAGAATTCTGGTCTGGAAATGAAATTTCTTCATCTGGATGAGTTTAAGGAGCGCTATCCAAATGAAAATTATAATAAACATACCTTTCCGCAGGTCTTTAAATCAAAAAAAGGCAAACTTGAAATTTTCCTTAGTAAGGAGGAAATAAATGCTATGAAGAATCAGGAAGACCTAATACAGCATATTCAGGAAAAGTATCCTCAAAAAACCTCGGAATAATCGAAAATAGTTCTAATGTGCTTCTTTGAAGAAATTGATATTTAATCCATCAATGTAATCTAGTAATTCTTCTTGGCCCATACCGTTGGTGGAGGAAGTAACAAAATAATTGGGTGCTTCTTCCCATACTCCTTCCAATAGTTGATTAATATAGGCGTTCACGTGGTTTTCTATGGCTTTTGGTCTTAGTTTATCCGCTTTGGTGAAAATCATGCAAAACGGAATTTGATTTTCCCCCATCCATTCCAAAAATTCCAAATCCACTTTTTGAGGTTCGTGCCTAATGTCGATCAAAACAAATGCACAAACCAATTGTTGACGTTCAATAAAGTAGTCGGTAATGTATTTTTGAAAGGTTTTTTTGTCTTTTTTGGATACACGGGCATACCCATAACCAGGTAAATCTACCAAAAACCAGTTTTCGTTAATTTTAAAATGATTTATGAGCTGAGTCTTTCCAGGGCGTCCAGAGGTCTTGGCCAATCCTTTCCTTTGGGTAAGCATATTGATCAAGGAGGATTTTCCTACATTGGAACGACCAATAAAGGCGTATTCCGGCAAATGGTCCTTTGGGCAATTTATTACGTTGGAATTGCTCATGACAAAGTCGGCCGACTTTATTTTCATTTCTTTGTGATTAAAATATTGTTAGTCTTAACTTCGAGTTAAAAATTTCGCTTCTCTAGCCAGGCGTCAAGTAAAGTATTGAATTCCAGAGGGTGTTCCATCATGGGTGCATGTCCGCACTTATCGATCCAAAATAAATCGGAGTCAGGGAGCAGGGAATGAAATTCTTCAGCCACATTTGGTGGCGTAACACTATCGTTCTTGCCCCATATGATACAGGTGGGGGTTAACATATGCGGTAGGTCTTTGGACATATTATGTCTTATGGCGCTTTTTGCAATGGATAAGGTCTTTACCAATTTTATTCGGTCATTTACCGTGGCAAAAACTTCGTCTACAATTTCCTTAGTGGCTATTTCCGGGTCATAAAAAACATCCTGTGCTTTTTTCTTTATAAATTCATAATCGCCCCGCTTGGGATAACCATCTCCCATGGCGCTTTCATATAGGCCAGAACTACCAGTAATTACCAGTGCTTTGACCATTTTTGGATATAATTTAGTATGCAGTAGCCCAATATGTCCGCCCAAGGAATTGCCTAGAAGAATTACATCCTTTAGTCCTTTGTGCTCTATAAACCGTTCTAGAAATTTAGCAAAGCTCTTTACATTGGTCTTAAGCAAGGGCATATCATAAATAGGAAGCTCGGGTACCAATACCTTGTAGCCCTTTGGAGGAAAGTGATCCATAACTCCATGGAAATTACTCAATCCGCCCATGAGGCCGTGCAATATTATAATGGGTGTTCCTTCACCCATTTCAATGTAGCGGTATTTTCCCTCTTTAATTATCTTTTTTTCCATTAAGGATGGTTCTCGTCTTAGTTGGCAAATATAGGCATTTCATTGTTATACAAGTATAGCCAAGTTTTTGGAAAGGCAATAAATATTGACATTTTTTTTGTTGAATGAATTTTTGCGGATTAGATGCAAAGATTTCTTTGGAGACTGTTTTGGGTGTCGTTTGTCGATAAAGTAGGCATTTTATTAACAAAGTGGGATTTTGTGGTAAATTGTGGTAATAATTTCTATATATTTGAGTTATTAAATTAAAAACCAGCTACTTTAAGTGATTAATTTCATTGGAACATATGATTGTAAGGCCGATTCTAAGGGAAGGGTAATGCTTCCTGTGGCGCTCAAAAATCAAATGGCACCCGTTATCAATGAAGGTTTTGTCGTAAAGCGTTCGGTTTTTCAACCGTGTCTAGAATTGTACCCCATGGCGGAGTGGAATTTGTTGATGCAGAAAATGAACAAAAAGAACCGATTTAAGAAAAAGAACAACGATTTCATAAGAAGATTTTCGGCTGGGGTAAAGGTGGTAGAAATAGATGCCACAGGCAGGTTGTTGATTCCAAAAAATTTGGTGGACGTGGCAGGAATTGCAAAAGAAGTAGTATTGAGCTCGGCAATTAATATAGTAGAAATCTGGGACAAGGATAATTATGAAAAGGTTTTGGAGGAAACAGCTGAGGACTTTGCAAGTTTGGCGGAAGAGGTAATGGGAGATGACGATGATGATGTATCATAATCCGGTATTGTTGAAAGAGTCCGTTGATGGACTAAATATAAAACCCAATGGTGTTTATGTTGATGTGACTTTTGGAGGAGGTGGACATTCTGGGGAAATATTGAAAAGACTAGGGGAGGAAGGAAGGCTGTTGGCCTTTGATCAGGATGAAGATGCATTGCAAAATGCTTTTGATGATGGCCGGTTTCAGTTGATCAATGAAAACTTTAGGTATGTAAAGCAGTTTTTGAAGTTCTATGGCGTAAAGAAAGTGGACGGAATTTTGGCCGATTTTGGAGTGTCGTCCCATCAATTTGATCAAGCGGAACGAGGTTTTTCAACTCGTTTTGATGCTGAATTGGATATGCGAATGAGCAAAAAAAACCAGATATCGGCTTTTGATGTGGTGAATGTGTATGCGTTTGAAGAGTTGAGTAGGGTTCTTTTTCAGTATGGTGACCTGCGAAATGCAAATGCAATGGCAAAAACCATAATAGAAATGAGGGAAGCTGCGCCTATAAAAACTACGGACCAATTGAAGGAAGTGCTGGGGCAATATTTGCCCAAACATAGGGAACATAAAATATTGGCTCAGATTTACCAGGCGATAAGGATAGAGGTGAATCAGGAAATACAGGTGATAAAGGAGTTTTTGTTGCAGGTGCCGGAATTATTAAATGATGGGGGCAGGTTAAGTGTTATAAGTTATCATTCTCTGGAAGACAGGCTGGTTAAAAGATTTATTAGAGCGGGCCAGTTTGAAGGGGAACCGGAAAAAGATTTTTACGGGAACATAGAGGTTCCTCTAAAAAAGGTTGGGGGCTTAGTGGTTCCATCAAGAGAGGAAATAAAGATCAATAATAGAGCTAGAAGCGCAAAGCTTCGGATAGCAGAACGAGTTTGAATTTAAATGGAAATTGTAAACTGCCCGCTCGGGGGTGTTTATAATAATAAGGTATAATTGAATAATTTTTTAAGTGATGAGAAAAGGAATATTGGACATATTAAAAGGAAAGTTTTTGGTGAGCGGAGGTGCTCCTAAAAACTGGATGTTCATCATTTATATTTCTTTCTTGGCAACTGTAATGATTGCCAGTTCGCACAGTGCCGATGGGAAAGTTCACAAAATTGCTGCCCTTGATGAGCAGGTTAAAGAATTAAGAAGTGAGTTTGTGGATGTTCGTTCGGATATGCAGGAGCTAAAGTTGGAATCCACAGTATTGAGAATGTTGGAGAGGGATGCCTTGTTTCCTTCGGAGACTCCTCCCAAAAAAATAAAAGTTAAAGCAGAAACAGAAGAATAGTGTCGGTAACAGAAAAAAGCATATTGACCAGGTTATACATTGTGGCGGGATTTTTATTCCTGTTCGCAATGGCTGTTTTGGTTAAATTGGTCAGTATCCAGATGTTGGAAGGGGATAAATATAGGCAGCTTGCTATGGATCGTACAGAGAAAATGTTCACCATAGCGCCTAAGAGAGGCAATCTGTATTCTGATGACGGCAGTTTGCTGGCCACCTCAGTTTCGAGATATACCATTCGTTTTGATGCTGAAACCGTAGGAAAGAAAGATTTTGAGGAAAACGTAAAGCCCTTGTCAGATGCATTGGCCAAATTATTCGGTAAATCCACATCCCACTATCAGCAATTGCTGAGAAAGGCGAAGGCAAATAAGAACAGGTACGCATTGGTTGCAAGGAATTTGGACTATTCGGATTATATAGCTGTAAAACAATTTCCACTCTTTAATAAAGGTCCCTATAAAGGAGGTTTGATCATTGAGCAAAAAATTGTACGTGAGCATCCTTTGGGTAAAATCGCGGAGCGGAGTGTTGGTTATGAAAGGGTAGATGAGAATGGATACTATACCAGGGTTGGTCTTGAAGGAGCCTTCGGACAATATCTAAGGGGAATAGAGGGTAAGCGGTTAAAGCAAAAGATTGCCAAAGGCCAATGGAAGCCTATTGGTTGGGACAATATTGTTGAGCCCCAAGATGGCTATGATGTTGTTTCCACTATAGATATCAATATTCAGGATATTGCCCATCACGCCTTATTGGGGCAATTGGAAAAATATAATGCAGAACATGGTTGTGTAATTGTTATGGAAACCAAGACCGGGGAGGTCAAGGCTATTTCCAACTTGGGAAGAACCTCGGACGGCAAATATTACGAGCGATTAAATTATGCCATTGGCGAATCACATGAACCTGGGTCTACTTTTAAGCTAATGTCCATGGTGGTGGCCTTGGAGGACAAGGTAATTGATACCAATACAATTATTGATACCGAAAAAGGCACCTTTAAAGTCTATAATAGGACGGTTAGGGATTCTAAACACGGAGGATACGGTAAAATAACAGCAGCAAAGGCCTTTGAGGTTTCTTCCAATACCGCTTTTGCTAAAATCATCAACAATAATTATAAGGACAATCCAGAAAAATTTGTAAACCGCCTTATGAATATGAACCTTCATAAGGAATTGGGTCTACCTGTAAAAGGTGAGGGAACCCCGGTAATCCGATATCCTGGGGATAAAGGTTGGTCAGGAGTTTCTCTGGCTTGGATGTCCCATGGTTATGAGGTTTCCTTAACACCATTGCAAACCTTAACGTTTTACAATGCTATTGCCAATGATGGTGAAATGTTAAAGCCTAGACTTATTAAAGAGGTAAAGGAGTGGGATAAAACTATTCTGAAATTTGAGAAGGAAGTCATAAATCCTTCTATCTGTTCCAAGGAAACGGTGCATAAGGTACAACAGTTGCTGAAAAATGTAGTGGAGAAAAAACATGGGACGGGACATGGGCTTTATTCGCCTAATTTTTCTATGGCCGGAAAAACAGGAACTACACAGAAAAATTATGTTTCCAAAGATCCCGAGGTGATGAAATACATCTCTACTTTCGCGGGTTATTTTCCTGCGGACAATCCCAAATATTCCTGCATAGTGGTAATTCACGAGCCGGATAAAAGTGTTGGTTACTATGGCGCGGATGTTTCCGGTCCGGTTTTCAAATCCGTTGCTCAAAAAATTTATGCTAGTTCCCCATTGGTGGATGAAGTTGATGTTCATGATGCCGAAACAAAGCACTTGGACGAGGAATTTCAAAGGTATTTTGCCGCTTCCAATAAGAAATACATTGAAATGCCCAATGTAGAGGGTATGAGTGGTATGGATGCGGTTTCCATTCTTGAAAATTTGGGGATAGAAGTAGAGGTAAAAGGAAATGGAAAGGTCAAGAAGCAATCTATAGCTAAGGGAACTGATCTGAAAAAGGTTAACAAAATAGTATTGGAACTATCATGATGAGTCTAAAGGACATATTATATGGTGTAAGCCTTTCTGCGGTAAGTGGTTCTACTTCCGTTTTGGTGAACAATATTTGTTTCGATTCCAGAAAGGTTGGAATGGATGATGTTTTTGTGGCTATAAAAGGAGTAGTTGCAGATGGTCATGAGTTTATAGATAAGGCGATTGCTTCCGGTGCCAAATCAATAGTGTGCGAGGAACTACCTAAAAAATTGGTCAATGAAATAACCTATGTGGAGGTGGATAACGGTAACAAGGCCTTGGCTATTATGGCATCCAACTTTTACGGGAATCCTTCCAAGAATTTAAGACTGGTTGGGGTTACTGGTACCAATGGCAAGACGACTGTTAGCAGTCTGTTATATCAGTTGTTTAAAAAAGCTGGGTTTAAGGTAGGTTTGATATCCACTATAAGGATTATGGTAGATAATAAGGAATATTCCACTACCCATACTACTCCAGATGCCCTGACCATAAACAAATACCTGCAGTTGATGAACGATGCAGGTGTTGAGTTCTGCTTTATGGAGGTAAGTTCTCACGGTATCCATCAAAAAAGAACGGAAGGATTGGTATTTGAAGGGGCAATTTTCACCAATCTGTCCCATGACCATTTGGATTATCATAAAACGTTTGCAGAATATAGGGATACCAAGAAGATGTTGTTCGATAAGTTGTCTAAAAAAGCATTTGCACTTACCAATATAGACGACAAGAACGGTTTGGTTATGTTGCAGAATACAGATGCAAGGAAATATACCTATGCATTAAAGTCCTATGCCAATTATAGAGCTCAAATATTGGAGAACCAATTCAATGGTCAATTGCTTAAGATCGATGACAATGAAGTTTGGTCCAAATTGATCGGGGATTTTAATGCCTATAATATGTTGGCCATATATGCCACAGCGGATTTATTAGGATTGGAAAAATTGGAAATTCTACGTCTTCTGAGTGAATTGGAAAATGTGGACGGAAGGTTTCAATATTATATATCAAAG
>TARA_R110000868_G_scaffold315609_1_pt1 | contig 14704 bp, 10 predicted proteins | sample TARA_R110000868 | Tara Oceans TARA_R110000868 (sample SAMEA4397489) | marine metagenome | biome: Polar Biome; feature: [SRF] surface water layer (ENVO:00010504); material: water (ENVO:00002006), including particulate matter (ENVO:01000060) such as... | depth 5 m | reverse complement strand
TTCGGTCAGGGCTATTTTCACACTACGCAATGCGAAGCTGAGAAACGTTTTAATTCGCTTGGCGAAGCTATCGCTATTGGAGTATTCAAGGTTCAACTCAATTACATCAATACCATCAACCAGGCCACGACGCTGCCCATTCACGAATGGGCCATCCAGCCCAGTTGTGCCCCCGTGCGCACTACCACAAACCATAGTCACGCTGTGACCACGCTCAATCAACTTCCGAGCCATGGCGTAAGAGCGGATAGCACCTGCACCTTTGGGGGTGACAAAATGCTGGTGGAAATAAAGTACTTTCACTTAGTAATCCATTCAAATGTGGTGACCAACTCCGCAGCTTGGTCAATCTCAATTTCTAGTACAGGCAAAGGCGTCTTCTGCAGGTAATAACGCGACTCCCAGCCTTCTACAATTTCGAACCTGAGTAGCGGCACATCGGTAGAAAATTTTAGCGTAAAACCATCAAGCTCAAGAGCTTGGTTAGCAGCGTCCAACTCCCAGTCTCCGGGTCGAAGCCGCCAACGCAAAACAGCGCTCTCGCGAAAGCCACTCACTTTGTCGGTAACACCCAAAGAGCCCTTAGTCATTACGACACTGCGAACATGCTTACAACCCTGCCGGTCTCGGTAACCCGCCGCAAACTTCTGAGCGCTACCAGAGACAGCAAGCGGCTCAAGCACGCTAGTTTTTAACCAATCACCAAAAAGAAAGCGGCTAAGCCTTGGCATTTGATCGCGGCTATCAAACTCAATCGTGTTGTGCGCGGCCGTACCAGGGAAGTACGAGAGCCATTTTGGCTCCGTGTTATAAGTGAAGGTGCCAGCATCGCGTAACCAGTTCTCTCCGTCCAACCAGAGATCCAGGTGCAAAGCATCCGCCTGGCTAGGCCTAAAACGAAAGCGTGGATAACGCAGCACAGCCATTGCAGGTGCATCCAGCATTACGGCATAACCACCTTGATCAAACTGAACGCTTTCAACTTTGGGCAGGACGCTTGCTGGAAGATCAACCCTCAACCACTTCAGCGGCGTATTCCAGCTGCCCGCATCGACGTAAGCACGAGACCTGGCAAACAGAACCGAAGCTAACTGAACTGAAGGTCGGTAATCTCGATAACCAGTATCAGTCAACGGTAGTAAGCGCGCGCCGTCATTGGCCCCCAAATTTGGCCCATCACCTGTATTTGGCTGGATCATGGCTCTAAGCCATTCTGAGGCACCTTTTGCTCTAGAGTAAAAACGAGGGCTAAACTCCGGAAGCTCTAACTCTTTCCTCCAGATCTCCACCATAGAAAAAGTATCTAGCATCACGCGGTGATAATTAAGCGAATATTGACTAAAGCTACCATCCTTCTCAATTAATCGTACGGCGCGATTTTCCAGCCATTTCCTACCCATTTTTGACCATTTATCGCCGCGCGGATCACCGTGAAAGCTGAGCCAACTGCCGCCAATAAGTAGGGCCGCCGCTTCCGATGTACCATGATTGTTGTCCTGCGCAATGGCATATTGAATAGTGGGAGCAATACGTAATAAATGAATCCGTATCAATTCAAGTAAACCAGGCTCGCACTCTTTAACCTGAGCTAACATATGCGCTGCCATCGCGAGATGCATGACGCGAATAGACGCTTCTTGGCCACACTTCCAGTTAGGGCCCTTGTATGGTGGATTATGTATCAACCAATCTGTTAACCAAGCCTCAAGACGATGATGCGCGGAGCTATCACCAGCCAAAATGTGTTCTGCACAAGCCAGCACCCAGTCGAAACGTGACGCTTCCCAAACAGTTTTTATGTCACCTACGGCGGGGTCGAAATCCGGAATCTGCCACCACTCTTTATCCGCGGAGGGAACAGTCTGACCACTCATGCATCCCGTCAACCATTCAATCGCGGGTCCGTGGATAGCTTTAAGATCTCGCCCGAAAGCCTGACTAGTCTTGAACCAACCTATTCGAGGCACAGCTTCATGGCAAAGCCCTGGTACTACAGCGGAGAAAAAAGGGGGCTGCGGAGGTTCTGAGCGCAAGCGTCGAACTGGGTTTAAACCAGTTTTAACGCTTACTTTATAACCAACGGCTCGTACTAGGTTGGGTATTCCTAGACGAACCGCGGTCAAAGCTTTAAGTGTAAATACGCTCATTGATTACGCAAGATTTCCGTCGCTTCTATAGTCACCCGGGCTACCTCAAAAATCTCATCGGGTGATATCGGTGTGGCAGTGCCCTGCTCTATAGCTGATAGGAATGCGGCAGCGCACGCGTTTTGCCCCTTATCTTGCTTCCACAGATTCATCTTCTTGAATCCCGGCCAACCAAAGCCTTTAAGTTTTCGGAAATTGTCCAATTGCAGAACTCGTCCTGCGGCAAACACCTCCACTCGCTCTTTTGGGAAGCTCGCAGCGCCATTGGCCAAGTACAAAATAGTTCCAAACGAACCGTCAGCGAATCCTAGCGTTATAGAAGCTTTGTCTTCAGCTACAGCGACCGAATCGCTATTCCCCATGCGACGAGCCTGAATAGAAACAATCTCGGAACCCGCCAAAAAACGCATCAAATCAATGAAATGACAAGCTTCTCCAATAATCCTCCCACCGCCTGCGTTGACGTCTTGCGTCCAATGATCGGCAGGGATAGCACCCGCATTCATAGTCATAATGAAGGTTTTAGGTTCATTGACAGGCGCTAGTAGATCTTTCATTTTCTGTACTTGAGGAGAAAAGCGGCGATTGAATCCAACCATCAAATGCGCGCCGCCTTTTGCTTGAGCCTCCTGATAGGCTTGTTGAACGTCAGCCAGCTCTTGCAGGGTGATGGCTAACGGCTTCTCGACAAAAACATTCTTGCCCGCAGTCAGTGCCGCCGAAACAAACCGCGCATGGCTGCTGTGTCGAGTAACCACAGCAATGGTATTGATGGCCGGGTTATCTATCATTCCCTGCGTATCAGTAGTCGCCTCAGAAAAACCGGTTTTCTCACCATGCACAACCCCATTAATACCACCAGAGGTGGCAATGCTGTGCAGTTGAGCACCCGCCGCCTTAAACGCAGGAATAAGCATCCGTGAGGCATAGTTACCTGCGCCCACGAAGCCAACCACTGGCTTTCGGGCGTCTACTATTGAACATCCCGACAGCTTAACAGTTGTAGCGTGACGACTAGCGGGCTCACTAGAATACTTGAGCAATATGCCGAGTGCAGCTTTGTCCGTAGTTAGCAGATCGTAAGCTTTAGGAGCGTCTTCAAATTCGAACCTATGGGTAATCAGCGGTTTAACATCGATTTGACCACTCGACATCATATCCAGTACAGCTTCAAAGTTGCGCTGCTCTGTCCAGCGTACAAAGGCCAATGGATAGTCTTGGCCTTGCTCTTCATAAATAGGATCATAGCGTCCCGGACCATAAGAGCACGACACCTGAAAACTGAGTTCTTTTTCGTAGAAGTCAGCACGATTCAACTCAAGGCCGGTGACGCCCACCAACACGATCCGACCGCGCTTCCGGCTCATGCGCGCGGCCTGAGTAACAGGATCGCTAACCTTGGTGGAGGCGGTAATTATGACACCATCGACACCCACACCACGGCTAAACGCCATACCCGCAGCTACCGGATCCTCACCTTTACCAGGATTACAGGTTTCCGCACCAAACTGTTTGGCTAACTCAAGCTTGGAATCATCAAAATCGATAGCTAGCACGCGGCAGCCGTGCGCCCTAAGCAGTTGTACGGTAAGCAAGCCAATTAGCCCGACACCGGTTACTACAAAGCTCTCACCTAGTGTGGGTTCAGCCAAACGAATGCCTTGAAGACCTATACTAGCCACCACTACGAACGAAGCCTCTTCATCACTGACGTCGTCGGGAATGCGCGCACAAAGATTTTTGGGCACGCGCACCACGTCTGCATGCGGGCCATTGGAAACAACTCTTTCACCAACATTGAAGCCTTCCGCACCTTTGCCAACTTCCGCTACCACACCTACGTTGCAATAACCCAAAGGCAATGGCTGCGCCAGTTTAGACTGCACTGCCTCAACTGTCGTCATCAGACCGTCGGTTTGAACTTTCTCAAGTACCATTTTAACTTTTTCGGGTTGTTGGCGAGCCTTCTCAAAATAAGATGCTTTACCAAAGCCAACCAACATCCTCTCGGTACCAGCAGATATTAAAGAACTACCGGTACTTACAATTATCTGTCCTTGACCAACTTTGGGGACAGGCGAGTCCGCAACAATAGTACGCCCACTGGCCATGTCTTGCAGTATCTGTTTCATTATTTAAAATTCCTGAATTTCTTACTAAAAGATACGGTTTGAAATATGTATATAAGAATCATTCCGAAAACCAACGCAACGAAGGGGCCATAAATAGCGCCACGGGCCAACATCATGTAAAAGTATGCGAAAAGCCCCCAGGCCGCGAAAAAACAAACTCCCTTCAACCTTGACATCATCGGCAAAAAGAACCTGTAAATCGCAACAAAAAAAACCGCCCAGGGCAATAAAAACCAACCACTATCAGCGTAAACAGAACCAAAAAAAGTGGGGTGCATCGTTCCCTGGTAGCCCGGCATATAAAACTCGAACATAGTATATTCGAAATCGGCAGGTTTAATCCCAAGCACATCAAGCTTAGAGGGCAGCCAAAAAAACAATGTCCGAAGAAAATAATTTAATTCACCAAACCCATCTCCGCCTACGCCTGAATGCACAAAGTAATAAAAGGCAAACCTCAAGCTACTTTCGCTGGACCCAACCGCTTCTTGACTATTAAACATAAGATCGGGAATATCAGAAAAAGCTGCAAGCCTAGCTTCAAAACCTGAGAGATTTCGCAGATAAAGCAAAAACTCCAAAACCTTAGAGAATACATTAAAAAATATAACCAACAGCGCGCTATACATAACCCTATAGCTAGACCGGGATAAAAAATAAACGACAAATGGTAGAACCAGTATTATAAGTGGCTGCCTGCTCCCACCCATCACAAAATACAAAAGCAAGTACAATATAACTACAGAAGCCGACATCAAGTATCTCTTTGTAAGCATCAACCAAAAAAACACCCCTCCACAAATAATTAAATTGTAGCTTAAAAGAAAGCCCGACAACGCTGAAAGACTATCTCGCCGGGCAATAAATCCAAAGTCCGAAAACAACAACATCCCAAATGTCTGGTAAGACTCAAAAACAGCAAAAATCGATAAATAAAGGAACGCCAACAACCAATACAATCCCCTAGAACTTTTAGAGTTTATCTGCCCAACAAAATATATTTTATCAACTTGCCCTCCAAACCTCTTAGGGCGTAACAACAGATACCCAAAACCACAAACCAACAAAAACACCAAAACATAAGCTTGCGAAATTACCAAAGTAAAAATATCAAGCTCGTAGTTAACCGAGTATATATGTGGCTGAACATACCCAACAAAAGGATCGAACAGAGCCGGAACTAAAAAAACAGCTAGAACTGAAAGCCAAAAAACAGAAGCCGGGCCAAGCCTCTTTAGCTCCCATTGAAGAATACTAAAAACGGCAGCGATATTTACCATTAAAATTATATAATAAATTATAAGCATTGATATGTTCGCTGATTACCTGAGAAGTTCACCATAAATCATGAATCATAAGAAACATAGGAATTCAAATAATCCATGACATAAGTCTTATTTATTCCAGCGCTATTGGTTTTTTTATTCAACAAAATAGCATCGAGCTTTAAAGCGAATGTAGAGTAGTTATTCGCATCACAAAGCACGGCTCCATCGCTTCGCTCGCAAACATCAGATGCGATGGCAGGGACTCCGAGCGAAATCGCGTCAGCAACCGCTATGCCCCAGCTATCCACATGAGTCGGCCTTACATACGCATCAGAAAGTGCCAACGCCGACAAAAAGGTTTTTTCGTCTTTATTAAAATAAAAAATAATTCTCTCTGAGCCAGGCATCTTACGCAGCTCTTCTAGATAAGAGAGATCTTGATGATCGCCATATAAAAAAAGAATACCACTTGCATCCGCGTTTTCGCTCACGAATTTTATTAAAAATTCAAAATTATAAGTTCTACTGACATGACCTGACGAGACCAAAACATGACTAAAATTAGTCCGCATATCAGCATGTTTTTTGTCTACTGGCGCAGCAGTGATATTCGGAGGCGGAATTTGAGACTTTGTCTTGACAGTTTTACTTTTAGGCAACCCTAGACGCTCGTACATCTCACAATGATTGGAACAAAGAGAAAACGCGGCATCAACTTTTTTTGCTCCACGTGTAATGAGAGCAGTTTTGATTCTTCCAAATGTCTCAAGCCTTTCTAACTGGGATCCATTATGAAGTGTAAGGAAAAACTGACGCCCAAGTTTAGGCATGAACGCCAGTGCAACAAGCGCATGGCATAGAGAGTAATTAAAATGAATTATATCGCCACGAAAAAAAACTATGTGAAACACCAACCACAACACCCTGAGAAATTTATTCTTCGGAGCAATTCTGTGAACAATCGCTTTCGAAGGCTCTTTCTCACCATGGTGAATATCCAATACGTGAAAATATACTCGTTCACCTAGCTGATTCACAAGCCGTCCTAAAAATACAGTTACGCCTCCGCTAGGGCGCGGCAAGCCACCTATCAACAAAACACTGGGGATTTTATTCATATAAATGTATTCTACTTAAAAAGAAGAGTGACGTTATCGTAGCCATTCAAACCAACACCGTAGGCGTGAAAGCAGCCATCCATCGGTGCTGGGCCAGCAGGAAAATGAAAACTACCAAATTGAAAAAGACGAAATGGAAGAATGTCTTTTTTTGCTGAAAAAACAAATTCCACAGATCCTGCTAAAGACCAAACATAAATAGCGGCTCTATTGCTAATGATCCCAGGCCCAGGCTCAGTAGAAAAAAGCGCTAAGAATTTATTCTTTTTAACCTCATCAGGCTCAACTGCAGTCGAGAAAACCATTAATCCATCTGATAATTTTAACGAATATATCGAACTACCCAGTATTGGGGTATGCCTTATCATTTTTGTAGGGCTAACATCTAAGTTTGACACTGACGTCAAATAGTTTACATCCAATTGTGTATCGGTAGCGAAGTGTAAGCATTCGTTTTCCACCGCCATCCAGCATGCACGACTAGCCTGCCCTTCACTTACTACGCGGCGGACTACACTAAAGTCTTTTTCTGCTTTCCAAATCGCCGCAGCTTGGCCGAAATCACCCGTCAAAATGTAGACGCAATCACTATTTTTGTCTGGGACTATCGCATGAATGTGGTTTATTTCCCCGTCTGCAAATTTATAGGCCACTTCCCACCTACCCCGAGCTTGCCGACGATAAATCCGCACCTCCGTCTTATTTGGGTTAGACAAATATTCGCCAAAATATATACCCCTAGAAAATCCTGGCACATTGATCTCAACCAGATTAAGAGGCTTACTGCCACGAGGTATGACAAAATCAATATCAATTTCTCCAGTAACTATATCCAACACATAAATTAATCCAGAACTACATATCAGAAGTTCATTAGAGCTTTCTGCCAAAAAAGACGGCCCGACATCGAGGCGTAAGAGCCGCGAGATCTTACGCATCTTAATAGCGATTTTTTTTATCTTAGAAGCAGGCACACTGCCAATACGTTCAATGTTTTTAAAATCATAATCCGCTATAAATATATCATAGCCACGCGCCAAAATAATTTGACCGGCAAAGTACTGAAGGGGCTTATAACCCTCAATCATTTTTATAAGCTTAGTCACTGCGTCGACCTCCAGAGATAATAAGGATAACCTTTGGATTTTCTACAATTCAAAAACGTTAAAAGCGCCTCAGAGCCTACTGAAGTAATAGCAATATTTCCAACTGTACTTTTAAATGAAATTTTGTTTTTAGCTAAATCGTGATCTAGCTTTCGCTCACTATAATGCATTGCCCATTTAGGATGACGCTCTCTGACCTCAACGGTCTGTTCTTCGCCCTTATCCACTACCAAAAACTTTCTATTCCTGTACCAGTTATTCACCGGCCACTCGGACTCATAACAATCTTCGGCCACGTGAATCATGGTCAAACTATGAGCCAAATCCACCCCAAGAGCCACAATCTTAGCATTATGCTTTGCACAATAGGCCCAGGGTGAATCCGGACCACAGGGTAAGCTCTGGGGAGTTTTGAGCTCTCTTGCGAACATTTCATCCACATGACGCCCCTTAGCTACAACAGTGTTTAGTGGGTGTCTTCCTCTTCTAGCGCCTTCAGTCTTCATCAACTTATAAGGTATAGCACCAGTCCAGGGTGGCGTTTTTTTAACATCATAAGTCCATATCTCTTCGCTAAGATCAACAGAAATTCGATCTATCCCTGAAGCTAACGAAGCCGCTTCTTTATACTTAGGTATAGCAGGCATAACCAACGTTCCGTCGTCACCTACTATGCGTAGCAGCATATCAATTACTTCAGATGGCTTTGCCCCAGTACATGATAACTTCTGCATACTGGAGTGAACTATCAAAATATCCCCTTTATTGACTCCATGCTTTATTAGTTCTTTTTCTATATCACAGAGAGAAACTTCTACGTTGCACGAGCCCTCAGCACTTTCTTTTGAGGAATCGACACCTTTAACTTTTGTACGCTTAAATCTTTGCATATATTTATGTATTAGTTCGGATTTCCAGTAGGAAATTCGAACACCAATTTCCACTTGCGGAATTCTGGAAAATATATAATTAGCTAATTTAATCATAATTCTTACCCAATTTTTTTGTTAACCTTTTGAGATCACGGCCAACTATTAATGCGACTACGATGTATGCTACAAAGAACCAAGACGCAATATGAATTGCATTCTGAGAAAAAACAAAAACGCCGGGAAGAGCTACCAGCGTCCATGCCCCGCTCACCACATAAAGCTGAATGAAATTTCTTTGCGCAAGGTACAGTTGCAGCATTGGCATCGTGACTGTAGCTAGTGCTCCTGATGCTAACATCAACCGAAACACCAGCAATGAGTTCGCGTTCGCCTCTAAAGAATATAGTCCAAGAACATGCGGAGCAAGGTACATAAGAAATATAGTGGGCGGTATACCAATCAGGGTATAAATTGCTGTGATCCTAACCACTTGAATACCTTTTATTCTCGAAGAAAAGTAAGGTATTAAAACCCCTCCAAGCAGGCTAGGTGCCATAAGTAAAATTGTATACCATTGAAAGCTGGCGTTATAAATTGCTAATGAGCTGCTGTAGCTATGCGCTACTTTATAATTACATAAATACATTGCTAGCATCCATACAGCTGTGTATCCAGCGAATGGAAGCTGGCGGGAAATCAAAGACATTACATTTGGAGAAGGGTACTTTTTTTTGCGCCGTTTCAAGCTGCTAAAGGTAAGAAGACTAAATGACGCCATCCCTACCACTAAATAAGACCAAGCATAAATAACATGAATTGATTTCCCAAAGCCGGCAGCTGCACCACCAAAAACACAGCTTAGAACTAATATAAATAGACCGAAGCTTTGGACCGCTGAAAGCTTGTAACGAGTAATACCCTGAAATATGGCATAAGTTACCTGATTTAATACTAATGCAGGAGCCAAAATCACTATAGAGAAATATGCAGCGCTATTCGCAACCGATGCCGGGGGAAAGTTCGCTACCGTGAACCCCACGATGGCGACGGTGACGGCTACCATAAATCCGACACGCAATAAACCAAGTATTTCATCATGCACAACTTCTGGTTTCGATTCTTTTGCCACGGACAAGGTGGTGAGAATTGCAGGGCTCAAGCCCATGGCGCATACGGCTACAATCGTGTTGGCTGTATTCAGCGCAAAAGTAAATTGAGCGAAATAAATTTCGCCAGCTATATTCGCAACTACTATGGAAGTCAGAAATGGGATGAGCTTCTGAAATACCCCTCCAAGCAAGGTTAAAACGGCAAAAATTTTCAGATTCTGCATTCTCATCGATTACCATGGAGGAGCTTACGATGCTCCTCTATGTCTCCTGGGGCGAAGCGCATTCGGATAACTTTTGCAGGAACGCCTACAACTATTGCATAAGGTGGCACATTTTTCGTAACCACGGAGCCAGCGCCTATTATTGCGCCTTCCCCTACTTCAACACCTGCCAAAATTATAGTGTTAGCGCCTACCCATACATCATCGCGAATGATAACGCCCGGGTCTTCTCCTTCAGTCTTGTGTATGTCTCCATACATATACTCCCCAATACTATCAAACCTATGATTTCCTCCTAAAATTCTAACTCCAGGCCCAAACATAACGTATGAACCAATGATGATTTTACCGAATGCGCAGCTAAACCAAGCTTGTCCGCCGATGAATACATTATCTCCAAGCTCAATCGATCCATATGAAAACGTTGAGCTTAGTGGATCGAAGTCGACACGACTACCGCACTCCAGGAACGAGCGCCGCACAACAATGCAACATAATTTGCGCAGAATCTTTCGGCTTAAAATAAAGAAAAGATGCACTTTATTCAGAACTCCTTTTATTTTTAGGTATAGGTCGCCAGTACACCACGAGTATCGACTACCACCATACCTTCCAACTTTTCTTTATCTATCACTTTGAATTCTTTATGATCAACCAATAGAACCAACACGTTAGCTTCTGAAAGGGCCTCATCTAAATCACGCAAACAAAGTTTACCTTTTAATAAGCCTGGCAGATTTTCTATATTTGGCTCAACCACTATAGTTTCCCCTAAATGTGCGCCTGCTATACTAAGAGCGATGCTTAACGCCGGGCTTTCTCGCAGGTCATCGATATCGGCTTTAAACGCGAGCCCCAAGCAACACACCGTTACATTTTTAATATGATCAAATTGATTATCACTAGCAAACTGAGCTATCGCCTCTTTAACTTTCTTTATAACCCATTCAGGCTTATAGTCGTTAACTTCCCGTGCGGCACGAATCAACTTCGCCTCATTAGGGCTGCTGCTCACTATAAACCAAGGGTCTACTGCAATACAGTGCCCTCCTACACCCGGGCCGGGTTGCAATATATTCACACGCGGGTGTCTATTTGCTAGTTTAATCAACTCCCACACATCGATACCTAGAGAGTCACATACTACTGATAATTCGTTTGCGTAGGCTATATTCACATCACGAAAGCTATTTTCGGTTAGCTTACACATTTCCGCTGTGCGTGCATTAGTTACAACGCATTCCCCTTCTACAAAGTACTTATATAGAACGCAGGCTGCTTCTGAGCATTTCTCCGTCATCCCGCCGATAATACGATCATTCTGAACCAGCTCCCGCAATACATGACCAGGAAGAACTCGCTCAGGGCAATGAGCGATACGAATATCCGATTCTTCCCCGTGCGTCTGTGGGAAGGTAAGGTCGGGACGAGCATCAGATAGCCACTTGGCCATTTGTTCGGTAGTTCCTACGGGGGAAGTAGATTCCAGAATTACCAGATCTCCAGCTTTTATAACTGGCGCAATTGCCTTAGAAGCGGATTCTATGTATGAAAGGTCAGGGTCGTGGTTTTCACCCTTAAAAGGGGTAGGCACAGCAATCAGAAATGCATCTGCAGGTTCGGGTGTGGTGGTTGCTCTCAGATACCCTTCCTTAACAGCTGCATGAACCACCATATCCAAATCCGGCTCGACAATGTGGATTTCACCACGATTGATTGTGTCGACTGCCTTCTGGTTTACATCTACGCCTACTACTTTTATTTTTCGTGAAGCAAAGACAGCAGCTGTTGGCAGACCAATGTAGCCTAGACCAATCATAGATATAGTGTTGAATTTCATGATACTTCCTTAATCAATTTAAATAGCGCTTTGAAACAGAAACTACTTTTCAGCATGCCAACTCAGCAAGCTTTCTCGAATGCGTCCGCAAGCCTGACCGTCGCCATAGGGGTTGTGTGCTCGCGACATGATTTCGTAGGCGTCATTGTCTGAAAGCAATAGGTTCAGATTATTAAATATGGCAGTTACCTCGGTCCCCACTAATTTTACGGTGCCTGCCTCTAATGCCTCTGGCCGCTCCGTGGTGTCTCGCATCACCAGTACAGGCTTGCCGAGTGAAGGAGCTTCTTCCTGGATTCCACCAGAATCTGTAAGGATGATGTGCGAACGGTTCATCAGATAAACGAATGGTAAGTAATCCAACGGCTCAATCAAATGAACGTTATTAATACCCTGCAACAAACGGTTTACTGGTTCGCGCACATTCGGGTTTAGGTGGACAGGATAGAGCACTTCAATATCAGTGTGCGCTTTTGCAGTATCAACCAAGGCCTGACAAATGCGTTCAAAACCGCCGCCAAAGCTTTCACGACGATGACCCGTTACCAAAATTAGCTTTTTGGATGAATTTAAGAAGCTGAACTGCTCATCGAATTGATTTTTAAGTTGGTCATCCATCTCTAGCTTCTTCACTACGTCTAGCAGTGCGTCGATCACGGTATTGCCGGTAACCTTGATACTGCTCTCACTCACCCCTTCTTTTAACAAATTCTGTTTTGAGGTAGCCGTAGGTGCAAAATGTAAGGTAGCCAGCGCACCGGTGAGCTTACGGTTCCCCTCCTCCGGCCAAGGCGAATAAATATTGCCGGTGCGCAAACCCGCTTCTACGTGGGCAACAGCGATCTGTTGATAGTAAGCAGCCAAACTTGTTGCAAAAGTAGTCGCCGTATCACCGTGCACCAACACCACGTCAGGCAGGAAGTCAGCTAGCACCGGCTTTAGCCCTGTCAAGATTCCAGCCGTCACATCAGTCAAATCCTGGCCCGGCTTCATGATATTCAGATCGTAATCAGGCTTTAGCTCAAAAAGCTCTAAAACCTGGTCCAACATCTCGCGGTGCTGGCCAGTGACGCATACCTTGGCGTCGAACCGGTCGTCAGCTGCAAGTTGCAGTGCTAGGGGAGCCATTTTTATGGCTTCTGGACGAGTGCCGAATACACAGAGAGTCTTTAGTTTTTTCATGAGTTACCTTGGTCATAACTAGCAGAGCTTTGCTCTGCTTTTGTCGAGAGGAAGCACGACACTCTCGTATATTTTGGATTCTACTTATTCAACAGTGACAGACTTAGCCAGATTTCTCGGCTTATCTACGTCTGTACCCTTCACCAGTGCTACATGGTAGCTAAGCAACTGCAAAGGGATGGTATAGACGATGGGCGAGACGCTTTCATGAACCCATGGCAGTTTGATATGGGTTATACCGTCACCGTTATCCAATTCGGCACGCTCACAGGCAAAGTTAATTAACTGGCCCCCGCGCGCGCGGACTTCCTGAAGGTTTGACTTGAGCTTTTCCAGCAAGCTGTCGCTGGGAGCAACGCTGACCACGGGCATGTCTTCATCTACTAGAGCTAACGGGCCGTGTTTTAACTCGCCAGCAGCATAAGCCTCTGCGTGAATATAGGAGATTTCCTTCAGTTTAAGCGCCCCTTCCATCGCGATGGGGTAATGCGTACCGCGCCCCAAGAAGAGTGCGTGATGCTTGTTAGCAAAAGTATGGGAGAGCTCTTCGATAATGGCATCAAGCTCCAGTACCGACTCAACCAGTGCCGGTAAGCTACGCAAGGCACGCACATTAGCGGCGATCATCTCCGGGGCGCGCTTGCGCTCTTGAGCCAGGGCCGTTGTTAACCACAGCAGGGCGACCAGCTGAGTGGTAAAGGCTTTGGTAGAGGCTACGCCAATTTCTGGACCTGCTTGGGTAAGCAAGCGCCAATCCGCCTCGCGCACCAATGAGCTGCCGGCTACGTTACAAATGGCCAGAGTGCCTAGATAGCCCTGCTGTTTGGCATAACGCAGCGCAGCGAGGGTGTCGGCTGTTTCGCCCGATTGAGAAATGGTGATCAACAAGGTGCCTTCAGGCACAGCCACATTGCGATAACGGTATTCGCTGGCCACTTCTACCTGGCACGGTAGCCCCACCTGATCTTCAATCCAATAACGGGCTACTAGCCCCGCGTGGTAACTTGTACCGCAAGCCACAATGTGGATATTGCGGATGTGCTTGAGCTGATCTTCCGCATCGGGGCCTAATATGGCGGTGAGCACATGATCAGCACCTAACGTACCGCTCAACGTATTGGCGATGGCTGCGGGCTGCTCGTAAATTTCCTTGAGCATGTAATGACGGTACTCGCCTTTATCCAGGCTATGCGCGGCATGCTCGTAGCGCTGAATCGGGTGTTCAACTGGCTGATTGTTGCCGTTCCAGATGCTGCATTCATTTAGCGTAAGACGCGCATGTTCGCCTTCATTCAGATAGACGAACTGGTCTGTCACTTGCAGCAAAGCCAAAGGATCGGAGCCGATAAAGTGCTCTTCACTGCCTATGCCGATGACTAACGGGCTGCCCATACGGGCGCAATACAGGGTATTGGGCTCATCCTGATGGATAATGCCCAGCGCGAAGGCGCCATGTAGCTCCGCCAGAGTGCTACGCAACGCGCAGAGCATGTCGGGTTTGATGGCGTAGTGGTGCGCTAATAGATGCGCTACGACCTCGGTATCTGTATCCGAGGTAAATTCATAACCGAGATCTTGTAAGCGCACGCGTAACTTATGATGATTTTCGATGATGCCGTTATGCACCACCGCGAGCCGTTCAGATAAGTGCGGATGCGCATTCTGCTCAGACGGCTTACCGTGGGTTGCCCAACGGGTATGCGCAA
>TARA_R110000868_G_scaffold14669_3_pt1 | contig 14708 bp, 14 predicted proteins | sample TARA_R110000868 | Tara Oceans TARA_R110000868 (sample SAMEA4397489) | marine metagenome | biome: Polar Biome; feature: [SRF] surface water layer (ENVO:00010504); material: water (ENVO:00002006), including particulate matter (ENVO:01000060) such as... | depth 5 m | reverse complement strand
CGGACGGCATAATCGACCTGATGCAACGAGACGACGACCGTCAGACCGTCTTCTTCATTGATCTTTTTCAGTGTTTCCATCACGCGCTTGGACGACGCGGGGTCGAGCGAAGCAATGGGCTCGTCGGCAAGCATGATCTTCGACTGCTGTACGAGCGCCCGGGCGATGGCCGCGCGCTGCTGCTGACCCCCTGAAAGGGTCGACGCACGCTGCCGCGCCGCCGCGGCGATCCCGACACGGTCGAGCGCTTCCATGGCTTTCAGCTTTTCGCTGCGGGTAAACACGCCGAAATAACCGCGCCAGCGCGGAATGCGCCCGAGCGTGCCCACCATCACATTGGTCATCACGCTGAGCCTGTCGACAAGGTTGAACTGCTGAAAGATCACGCCGATATCGGGGCGGACCCGGGCGGCAGAGGTGGCGATCCGGCCTTTGCGCTGCACCGTCTGACCAAGGACATCGATACAACAAAGGCCGGACTTGCGGTCCGCCTCGATCAGGCCAGCGATATGACGAATCAGCGTCGACTTGCCGGAACCGGACGCCCCTATCAGCGCGACCATTTCGCCGTTGCCGATCTCCAGATCGACATCGCACAATGCACTCTTCGATTTTCCGAAAGTCTTGGAAAGACCCGTAACCTGAATTGCCGCCATACCCGCATCACCCCGTCGTTAGATTCATCCAACGTTCTATGGAATGATAATCCCGCGATATGGCGACTCCGGTGTGACGGTGAAGTTAAACATTCGTGACAGGCACCGAAGAAACGAAAGATTCAGGCGCGAAACCGCGGCAGCTTCGGGCACAAAAACCCAAATTCGCCCGTTTTGTCATGCAATCGTCATCGAATTGTCATTTTGCGGCGACCCGACGATGTTTTACATGGTTTTACATGCTGACCGGCGATACGTGGCGCCGCCCTGGAAGCTTCGCACCGACCGAGAGGTAATTTATTGACCCGACGCTACGCCATTTACTACGCGCCGCCGGCCGGCACCGAGCTTTCCCGGTTCGGGGCCGAATGGCTGGGCCGGGATGCGGAAACCGGTCAAACCGCCGAGCCATCGCATATGCAGCATATAACCCGGACGATGTGGCAGGACGCGACCGCCGCCCCCCGCCTTTACGGGTTTCACGGCACCCTGAAACCGCCCTTTCGGCTGACCCCCGGAACGGACGAAACAGACATGTTCGCGGCGCTGGCGGCACTGGGCGAAGACCAGGCGCCGGTCGACGCCGGTGGTCTGCGGCTGACGCAGCTGGGCAGGTTTCTGGCGCTCATGCCGGAACAGGCCGACGGCATCGCCGCCCTGGCCGCGCGCTGTGTCCGGGAAATGGACCGGTTCCGGGCCGCGCCATCGCCGGACGAACTGGCACGACGCCGCGCCGCCGGGCTGACCGCCGCCCAGGAATCCCTGCTTCAGCGCTGGGGCTATCCGTATGTCCTGGAAGAATACCGGTTCCACATGACGCTGACGGACGGATTGGACGATCCGGCGCAAGTACGGTTCAGAGACGAACTGGCCGGCCGGACCCGAAAATTCATTGCGACGCCGCTGACGATATCGGACCTGTCCGTCTTCACGCAGGATGCGCCCGGAACGCCGTTCCGGCTGATGCGGCGCGTCCCGCTGACGGGCACCTAGCCCGCCAGGGCCGTCGGCGGCCTACAGCCCGCCCGGTTCCAGTGTCGTGTCATACCTGTCGAGGTCGGCTGGCGGCACCGGCACCCGGGCATGACGGCCGGTAAACCCGAAGGGCAGCGACGCGTCGATCCCTACCTTGGTGCGGACGCCGTTTTCCGAGATCGGAACGTATTCATGCCCGCGCGCGCCCGGCATCAGGATCAGCCCCTTCGATGCATCCCAGCGCGTCGCCAGCGCCCATTCGACATCCTGCCAGTCATGGATGTCGATATCGTCATCGACGACAATAATCAGATCGAGATCCTTCAGCGCGGCAATGGCGGCGAAAATCGCATTGCGCTGGTAGCCTTCGTCGGCAGCGCTTTTCTTGCTGACGGCGATGTGAAGGTGGAACCGGTACAGCCCGCCCGGCGTCAGCGCGACGTCGGTCACGCAGGGCGCCGAGGCCTTGACCGCTTTCAGGATAGCGCCTTCGAGCAGGTGCTTCCGCAGTATTGGCGCCTCCTTGGTCATGATCACATGCCAGATCGGGTCTTCGCGGTGATAGATGCAGTTGATCGTGGTCAGCGGCGACGGGCTGACTTCGGAGTACAAGCCGACGAATTCCAGGAAAGGGCCTTCATCCATTTCGATGTCCGGTGAAATAAACCCTTCCATGACCACTTCCGCATCGGCCGGCACCTGCAGCGGGACGGTCTTGCAGTCGATCAGGTCCAGCGGTTTCCGCGAAATGCCCGACGCGACTTCGTATTCGTCCATGTCCCGCGGCAATTGCGCGCCCATGATCCCGGCCGCGTATTGCAACCCGACATCGGCGCCGACGACGATCGCGATCGGAAGCGCTTCGCCCTTTTCCTTCGCCTTTTCCCACAGCGCGCGCAGGTCCCGCCCGAGATCAAGCTGGATCAGCAGCTTGTTGTCCTCGACATGCATGAAACGGTGATAGGACGCGTTGTTGACGCCGGTATCCGGATCCTTTGCGATAACGATACCGCCGGAAATATACCGGCCGCCATCGTTCGGGGCGTATCGCGGCAGCGGCAGATATTCCAGAAGGTCCGGATTGTTGCGATACACCGCCTGAACCGGGCCTTCATCGACATGGCGCGGCGGCTGCGGGTTGGCCAGGCCGTCGCCGATGAATTTTCGCAGGCTCGCCACATCGTGTTCGTAGATCGCGAGAACGTTTTCCTCGCATCCCAGGAAATTGCCGACAACCCGGGTATCGTATCCCTTGACGTTCTTGAACAGCATCGCGCGCTCGGTCTGCTTGAACAGCACGCTTGTCATTTCGAGATCCGTATCGACCTCGTCGGCAACCTTCAGCAACAGGCCGGACGCGTCGAGTCGCCCGAGCGACGCACGAAAACTAAGATCGGGTCCGCTTTTTTCTTCTTCCTGGCTCACCGCAAAATTCCTTATCCAATATCGCCAAAGCAGTCCCCGTCAGGGATACCGCATTTCGATACAGACAGAAACTCCGTGCCGGGAATTTTCGCAGAACGAACGGTGGGGGACGACAACCGCCAGGTTCCGGAAAAAAGCTACGGCCATATGCCCCGCTGCAGGGTGACATTCGCCACGCGACGGATCGCCAGCACCAGCGCCGCCGTGCGCATGTCCCGGCACAGGCCGGGTGCCGGCTGCGGATCCACCGTGCCGGCGGAACCGGGACAGATTTCGCGCCAGTACTGCACAACGGAATCGACGGCGTCGAACATCTTGCGGCGAAGCTCGGCGTTCACCCGGTCCAGGCTCCAGTCCTGATTTTCGGTGTTCTGGACCCATTCAAGGTAGCTCACGACGACGCCCCCGGCGTTTGCCAGAATGTCAGGCAACACGACGATCCCTCTCTGGGCGAGGATATCGTCCGCCGCCGGGGTGACGGGGCGGTTCGCAGCCTCGACAACGAGCTTCGCGTTTATATCGTCTGCGTTGTCGCTGCGGATTTGATCGCCGAGCGCCGCAGGGACCAGAATGTCGCATTGCAGGCGCAACAGGTCGTCATTCGTAATCGTCCGGGTGCCGGGCGTTCCGACGACCGTGCCATGGGACGCCTTGTTCTGCGTGATAGCGGACAGATCCAGACCCGATTTGTTATAGACGCCCCCTTCGGTATCGCTGACAGCGACCACGGCGGCGCCGGCCTCCGCGAATGCGGCAGCAACCACCGACCCGACATTGCCGAACCCCTGAACGGCAACCGTCGCCCCCTCAATGGACTCCAGACCCGGCAGCGGGGCGGTGTCCACGAAACGGGTGGTCGCGAAAAAACATCCCAGCCCCGTCGCCTCAAGACGTCCAAGCGAGCCGCCTATATCGAGAGGCTTTCCCGTCACTACCGGCCGGTTGTTCTCCCCCGGGTGCAACAAATCGTAGGTATCGTAGATCCACGCCATGGTCTGTTCGTCAGTATACAAGTCCGGAGCGGGAATATCTGTATGCGGGCCGATATTGTCGCCCAGATCGTGGACGAAACGGCGTGTGATCCGACGCTTGTCGGTCTCGGTAAGTTCCTTGGTATTGCAGACGATGCCGCCCTTCGCCCCGCCGAACGGAATATGCACCAGCGCGCATTTCCAGGTCATCAGCGCCGCCAGGGCCGCAACTTCCCGCTCTGTGACGTCGGGATGATACCGAATTCCGCCCTTTCCAGGGCCCAGAACCTGATTGTGCAGAACCCGGTAGCCATGAAACGTGCGCACCGATCCGTCTTCCATTTCGACGGGAAAACAGACGGTGATCGAACGCTTCGGGACCTCGAAATATTCGATCAGGCCGTGTTTCATGTCCGTTATATAAGCGCGTGCCCGGTGAAACTGCATTTGCGAAATCACCAGCGGGTCGAGGTCTTCCGGCGTGTCGGAACTTGCGATATCAGGCATTCGGTCCTGTCGGTAGATGGTTGCAATATCTTATAGTCATCCGGTACAGGCCGCGGGTTGATTTCAATTAACGCCAACCGGACGGCATGGCGCTTATCTGGCCCACCGAGACAGAGGCTGCCGTGGCGCAAACATCGCAACTGAACCGTTCGCTTTCACTTGGTCTGCTGACCCTCTATGGCCTCGGCACGACCATCGGTGCGGGCATATTCGTTCTGATCGGCAAGGTCGCGGGTGCCGGCGGCGCCTATGCGCCTCTCTCGTTCCTGCTGGCGGCGGCGATTGCAGGCCTGTCCGCCCTTTCGTTTGCCGAAATGTCGTCCCGCTTTCCCGAAAGTGCCGGGGAAGCCGTCTATGTGAAGGAAGGACTGAACAGCTCGGTCCTTGCCCTGATCGTGGGCCTGACGGTTGCGGGCGCCGGTGTGGTGTCCACCGCGACCATTATCGTCGGGTTTTCGGGGTATCTCGCGGATATCGCGACCGTACCGCGTATCGGCGCTGAGATCGTCATGACCCTTGTCCTCGCTGCAATCGCCATAGGAGGCATACGGATATCCGTATCCGCCGCGGCAATCGTAACGGTGGTCGAAATAAGCGTTCTTGTGGTGATTGTCGGATTCGGCGTTTCCGCTGAAACAGGCGGCGGCCTTCATGGGAATGCGCTGACCTCCGAAATACCGTCTGCCGGAGTCTGGTCGGGCGTCGTCTACGGCGCAGTGCTGGCCTTCTATGCGTTTATCGGCTTCGAGGACATCGTCAACATCGCCGAGGAGACCCGGGATGCCAGCCGCATCGTGCCGCGGGCGATCCTGCTGACACTGGCCGTAACCACGATTTTATATATCTCGGTCGCACTGCTCGCGGTGACGGCAGTGCCGACCGGCGAACTCGCCGCAAGCGACGCACCGCTGACATTGCTGTTCGAGCGTGTCAGCGGCCTGCCGGGCGATGCCGTCACGGTGATCGCGATCGTATCCGTCCTCAACGGCGCGTTGATCCAGATCATCATGGCCTCACGGGTCCTGTACGGCCTGACGCGGCGCGGCTGGCTGCCGGGCCCGCTGGACTACGTGAACCCGACGACCAAAACGCCGGTAACGGCAATCGCGTTCTGCGCCGCCATTGTCATCGGGCTTGCAACGACCCTGGACCTCGAAAACCTGGCAGCCGCAACGTCTTTCCTGACACTGTTTGTCTTTGTTGCCGTTAACGCGGCGCTCCTGCGATTCAGGTCGAAACAATCCGCCGCTGGCCACGGCGGGTTCCGTATCCCGCTTGTGGTTCCCGTACTGGCCATTGCATCGATCTGCTTGCTGCTGATCATGCAGCTTGGCGATTTTTTATGAGGACTTAAGGCCTAAGCGGCGGACGGTCCCTATTTCACCGTTACACAGGTGCACTTGCTGAGATGGCTGACCTTTTGGGAGACGCTGCCGAGAAAAATATCCGCGACCCGGCCCAGTCCCCGGCTGCCCATCACGATCATGTCGGCGCCTTCGTGATCCTCGGCCATCAGGATTCGTTCGGCAGGCGAGCCGTCGACGACGTAGGCCTCCACCTTTTTGCACCCTTTTGCTTCAACACGCATTTTCGCGTTGTCGCAGATCAGCTTGCCGATCGCCTCGGTAATATCGTCCGGGGCCGGGATAGATACGATACCTTCATAGGCCGAAGCGGCCGCCTGAACGGAGGCGTCGCTCAGTTCTTCGAGCTTGTCGATGATCACCTTGTCGGCCTTGAGCGATTTCGCCAGCCCGAGGAGATCGAACACAGACTGATAGCGCAACAGCACATGCAGGACGACAATCTCGGCGTCATAGGTCGCCGCGATATCCGCCGCAAGGTCGACTGCCTTATTGGCATGTTCGGATCCGTCTGTCGGGACAACCATCTTCTTGATCATGGAATTTTCCTTTTGTTTCGTCGGGTGATTTCGAAATTCTCGCCGACAGACAGGCCGGCAACGGAAAGAGGACCGGATTAGAGCCCGGCCGCCCTGGCGCCGCATTGATCTGGATCAGCACAACCGGAACCGGTTTGGCCCCCGAACAGTTGATCAAGATCAAGGCATCCGACGGAATTCGGTCCAGACTTTGAATTGTCAGAAATCTGACACAAAACTTTCAGGAGAGACCTGAAAATGCTGACCTATCAAGACTGCGTCGGACTTTGCGAACTGACCGAAGAAGAAATTCGCGCCATCGCCGAACATGAACATTTGCCGGAACTGATTGCCCTGGAACTCGGCCAGTACCTTGCCCAGACCGAAGACGGCCAACGTTCCATCCGCAGGATGATCCTGGACGATATCGAAGCGGCCCAATCCGCCGGCGATCGGGAGAAAATCCTTCGTCTGAAGGCGACAATGAAGCACTTCGTCGATACGCATCCCGACAACCCGAAACTGTTGACCCAGGACAGCCACAAACTGTTGAGTTGAAATGTATAAGAATATCGCCCTGATATCGCTGCTGTTCGGCCTGACGACCGGACCGGCGTGGCCGGGTCCGGCGCTGGCCGCCGATCCGTCGGCCGGACAGAAAATTGCCGAAACCTGGTGCGTATCCTGCCATACGGTCTCCGGCCGGACGGCAGGCCGGGACACCGCCCCGCCTTTCGACCTGATCGCCCGGCGCGGAACATTCGACCGCGACCGCTTGTTGCAGGTTTTATCGGATCCTCACCCCCCGATGCCGAAAGTTCACCTCTCGCGGCAACAGCTTGATGACGTGATCGCCTATATCCACTCGCTCCGCCCGCCCGATTAGCAGGTCAGCGTTCCTGGACAGCGTCGAGCCAACCGAGAAAATTTTCGATTTCGGCGGGCGAAAACGCGAATGCGGGCATCGCCGGATGCCCGACGACGATCCCCTCGGCAAGTGCTTCGGCCAAGTTATCCACCGGCCATTTACGCCCGAGAGTCCTGAAGGCCGGCGCCGCCGAGAGCGGACTTTCCCCGGTCCGTCCAACGGCATGGCAATGTGCGCACCGTGTTTCGGCGAGTTTGCGTCCGAGTTCGACGTCAACCGGGTCGGCACCGCCCGCATGAGACGCGAAAGGCATTCCCGAGAGAAGCAAAAACATCAATGCCGACAACAGGATCGATGGTAAACTATTCATCAACTACATATTCCTAAGTTTTTGGCGGATTAGCCAATGAGGGGCCGCACGCGTATTTGAAACACGCCAATTTGTCGCACACGAAACAACTTTCCGGCCACCCTCAAGTTAATTTGGATCAAGTTGGCGGGCCCTGCGCTTAAGTAGCGTCCGCAACGTCATACGCAGGAGACGAAAATGGCGGCGCTAACTCCGTGGTTATGGGTGGTTTTTTTCGCCGCCGGGGGCATTTACGCCCAACAGATAGAAATTCGCGCACAGGACGAGGCGTTCTATGCGCACGGCTTCATCTTCTTTGCGTTCTGCGCGGCGGGGCTCGTCCTGACGCTGCGCGAGGCATTGCGCCGCGACCGCTATGTCCGCCCTGCGGATGTAAACGGAAGCCCGGTTTACAACGAAGCAATCGTCCGCGCCGGTGTCGTCGCATCGACATTCTGGGGCATTGTCGGTTTCAGCGTCGGTCTTTGGCTCGCGCTTCAACTCGCGTTTCCGGTCCTTAACTTCGACCTGCCCTGGACAAATTTCGGGCGCCTCCGCCCGCTTCATACATCCGCCGTAATTTTCGCCTTCGGCGGCAACGTGCTGATCGCCACATCGTTCCACGTCGTCCAGCGCACCTGCCGAACCCGCCTGGCGGGAAATATTGCACCCTGGTTCGTATTCTGGGGCTATCAGCTCTTCCTGGTTCTGGCGGCATCGGGCTATCTGCTCGGCGTCACGCAGTCCAAGGAATACGCGGAGCCGGAATGGTACGTGGACATCTGGCTGACCCTCGTCTGGGTAACCTATCTGCTGGTATTCATGGCAACGCTGGCACGGCGCAGAGAGCCCCATATTTATGTCGCGAACTGGTTCTATCTCGCCTTTATCGTAACCATCGCGATGCTGCACCTGGTGAACAACGCGACGGTGCCGGTATCGTTCTTCGGTTCGAAAAGCTACATCGCGTGGTCCGGCGTCCAGGACGCGCTGACCCAATGGTGGTACGGCCATAACGCCGTCGGGTTTTTCCTGACGGCCGGTTTCCTGGGGATCATGTATTACTTTATCCCCAAACAGGCGAACCGACCGGTCTATTCCTACCGCCTGTCGATCATCCATTTCTGGGCCCTGATCTTTCTCTATATCTGGGCGGGGCCGCATCACCTGCATTACACGGCACTACCCGACTGGGCACAGACCCTGGGCATGACGTTTTCGATCATGCTGTGGATGCCGTCCTGGGGCGGGATGATCAACGGCCTGATGACGCTGTCCGGCGCCTGGGACAAACTGCGCACCGACCCGGTCCTGCGGATGCTGGTCGTATCGGTGGCATTCTACGGGATGAGCACGTTCGAAGGCCCGCTGATGTCCATCAAGGCCGTGAACGCGCTCAGCCATTATACCGACTGGACGATCGGCCATGTGCATTCAGGCGCGCTCGGCTGGGTCGGCTATGTCAGCTTCGGCGCCCTGTACGCGATGACGCCGGTATTGTGGAAACGCGAACGGCTGTATTCTCTGAAACTGGTCGAATGGCATTTCTGGGTCGCGTCCACCGGGATCGTTCTCTACATCACCGCCATGTGGGTATCCGGCATCATGCAGGGCCTGATGTGGCGCGCCTACGACACGCTCGGTTTTCTCGAATACTCATTCGTCGAAACCGTCGCGGCGATGCACCCGTTCTATGTCATCCGCGCCCTTGGCGGGGTGCTGTTCCTCGCGGGCGCGGTGATCATGGCCTACAACCTGTGGCGCACCGCCCGCGGCGATATCCGTGAAACCGAACCCCTGGCTGTGACGGACGCATCCGTCCAGCCGGCGGCAGCGTGACGGGAGGCAGAAATGGCTAAATTCCGTCATTCGACGATCGAGAAGAATTCAATCCTGATGGTGATCCTGACCCTGCTGGTGGTCTCGATCGGCGGACTGGTCGAGATCGTGCCGCTGTACTACCTCAAAAGCACGATCGAGACCGTGCGCGGCGTACGTCCGTACACGCCGCTGGAGCTTGCAGGCCGCAACATCTATATCCGCGAAGGCTGCTACAACTGTCATTCGCAGATGATCCGGGCGCTGCGCGACGAAGTCGACCGCTACGGTCATTACAGCCTCGCCGCAGAGAGCAAGTTCGACCACCCGTTCCAGTGGGGATCGAAACGGACCGGTCCGGACCTCGCCCGGGTCGGCGGCCGCTATTCCGACGACTGGCACCGCGAACACCTGACCAAGCCGACCAGCGTGGTCCCCGAATCGATCATGCCAGGCTATCCGTTTCTCGCGGAACGTCCGGCCCGGCTGAATGACATTGCGGAACACCTGAAGGCGAATGCGACAGTCGGCGTTCCCTACGATACGGACATGATCGCCAATGCCGCCAGGGACGCCGCCGCGCAGGCCAACCCGGATGCCGATGGCATCGATGCGCTGATGAAGCGATACCCGAAAGCGCAGGTCCGCGATTTCGACGGCAATCCGAAATCGGTGACCGAAATGGACGCGTTGATCGCGTATCTGCAGATGCTGGGAACGCTAGTCGACTTCAAATCATACCGCGCCGACGGCGACAACCTGCGTTGAGGAAGCCCGATGGATTATGAAACCGCACGTGTATTCGCCGCGACCTGGGGCCTTATCGGTCTCGTCGTGATGTTCGTCGGCGCCCTGGTCTATGCGCTCTGGCCGCGCAACCGCGACAAGTTCGACGATGCGGCGCATATCCCGCTCAAGGAGGACTGAGGATGGCGGCAGCAGACAACAACACGCCGTCCTCTAGCGGCGATACCGCGCCGGCGGGCACGACCGGACACGAATGGGACGGCATCCGCGAGCTCGACAACCCGCTGCCGCGCTGGTGGCTGTGGACCTGGTATGCCTGCATCCTGTGGGCGATTGCCTATTGGGTGGTCATGCCCGCATGGCCGACGATCAGCGGCTATACGACCGGCGTCATCGGCTATTCGCAGCGCGCTGTCGTCGAAAAGAAGATCGCGCAGAACCGCGATGCCCAGTCGGTTTACCTGGAGCGAATCGCCGCGAAGTCCCTGGCGGAAATCCGGAACGACCCCGAACTCCTCTCGTTCTCTATGGCAGGCGGGCGGTCGGCCTTCGCCGTCAACTGCTCGCAGTGCCATGGCTCAGGCGCGCAGGGCTCGAAAGGGTATCCGAACCTGAATGACGACGCCTGGATGTGGGGCGGAAAGCTGGAACAGATTTCCTACACGATCCGGCACGGCGTCCGGAACGGTGACGACGATGCGCGAGTCAGCGAAATGCCCGCCTTCGGACGCGACGAACTTCTCGAACCCGCCCAGGTCGCCAATGTCGTCGAATATGTCGTCTCGCTGTCGGGCCGCGCCGCGAACCCGGAAGCGGCAAAACGCGGCGCTGCCGTGTTCGCGGAGCAATGCGCGATATGCCACGGCAAGGACGGCAAGGGAAACCAGGAATTCGGCGCCCCCAACCTGACCGACGGCATCTGGCTCTTTGGCGGCGACCGGGCATCGATCCGGCACACTGTCCACAATAGCCGCCGCGGCGTCATGCCGGCCTGGAAGGACCGCCTGACACCGGAGACGATCAAGCAATTGACGATCTTCGTTCATTCGCTCGGAGGCGGGCAGTAACCGCCCGCGGAGAGGATGCCCCCCAACGACACCGGCGACACCACCGCCCCGAACGCACCGGGCGTAGAGCGCATCGACGTCGAGGCGGTTAATGCTTCGGCAAACCGGCCGCTTTACGAAAAGCGGAAAAAAATATTTCCGCGCAAGGCGTCCGGGCCGTTCCGCAAACTGAAATGGGGCATCCTCGCGGTGACGCTTGGCATTTATTACCTGCTGCCGTGGGTTCGCTGGGACCGGGGTCCCAATTCCCCGGACCAGGCGGTGCTGGTCGATTTTCCTACCCAGCGTTTTTATTTCTTTTTCATCGAAATCTGGCCGCAGGAAATATACTTCGTCACGGGTTTGCTGATCCTGGCAGCGCTGTCGCTGTTCCTGATAACAAGCATCGCCGGGCGCGTCTGGTGCGGATATACCTGCCCGCAGACGGTCTGGACGGATCTGTTCATCTTGGTCGAACGACTGATAGAGGGCGACCGCAACGCCCGTATGCGCCTTAACGATGCGCCGTGGTCGGCGGCGAAAATTCGAAAACGCGCCCTTAAACATGCAGCATGGCTGATCATCGCCGTCTGTACGGGCGGCGCCTGGGTATTCTATTTCGCCGACGCACCGACCCTGGCCGCGCAACTGGTCCGGTTCGATGCGCCTCTTGTATCCTACATTTTCATCGGCGTGCTGACCTTTACCACCTACATGCTGGCCGGGCATGCGCGGGAACAGGTCTGCACCTATATGTGCCCGTGGCCGCGCATCCAGGGCGCGATGCTGGACGAGCATTCGCTGCTGGTAACCTATCGCAAATGGCGGGGCGAGCCGCGCGGATCGCACAAGAAAAACGAGCCCTGGGACGGCCGCGGCGATTGCGTGGACTGCAATTCCTGCGTTGCCGTCTGCCCGATGGGGATCGACATCCGCGACGGCGAACAGCTCGAATGCATCAACTGCGCGCTGTGCATCGACGCCTGCGACGACATCATGGAAAAAGTCGGCCGGCCGCGCGGGCTGATCGCCTATGACACGGTCGCAGGTCTGCAGACGCAAACGGCGGGCGCGGCATCGCGGCCGAAACTGTTCCGGCCGCGGACGATTATTTATGCGATTCTCATCGCCGTGGTCGGCACTGTGATGCTCGTCGCACTGGCATCGCGCGCCGATACCGAGCTGACGGTCCTGCGCGACCGCAATCCGCTTTTCGTCAAGCTGAGCGATGGCAGCATCCGCAACGGCTACACGGTCAAGATTCTCAACAAACAGCGCGTGCCCCGCACCTACGCCCTATCCGCCGAAGGGCTCAACGACGCGACCCTGTCCATCGTGGGCCAGCCCGGCCTTTCCGTCACGGTCGATGCGGACCGCTTGCGGAGCCTGCGTGTTCATGTAACCGCGCCGGGAACCGGTTCCCCCGTCGCCGACTTCTCCATGACGGTCAGGGAAACGGCGAGCGACGTCGTTTTCCATCGCGCGACGACTTTCCGGAGGGCGAGATGAACATCTGGTTCTGGCCCCTCAGCCTCCTGCGCCCGCCCCTGACCGGGCGGCACGTGCTCGTCTTTCTTATCGCCTTCTTTGCCGTGATTTTCGCGGTGAACGGCGTGTTCCTGTTTGTGTCGCTCCAGACGCATCCCGGTGTCACGTCGACCGATGCCTATCGCAAGGGACTGCACTTCAACCGGGAACTGGACCGCGCCGACCGCCAGCGCGCGCGCGGCTGGAAATCCGAAATCAGCGCCGATCGCGGCGTAATGGAAATCCGGCTGACGGATAAATCGGCGCGCCCGGTCTCCGGGCTGCGCATAAACGCCGTTGCGCGGCGGCCCGTACACGACCGCGGCGATACGGAACTCGTCCTGCGCGAAATCGAGACGGGACGTTATCGCGCGGACCGGCCGCCGTTGCCGCCGGGACGATGGGAGATCGTTTTCACGGCCATGGAAGAAGGTCTTCCGCCCTATCGCATCGAGTATTCCGTACAGGTGCCGGAATGAATGCGGTAGACCGGATTTCCCCCGACAGGATCGACGAAACCGAATTCAGTGCCGACCCCACAGCCTATGTTCAGCACGAACACGGTGGAATCGAGACCCTGAACCTGCTGGTCGACGGCGTGCATTGCGGGCACTGCATCAAGACGGTCGAAACCGCCATGCATAGCCAGCCCGGCGTCGTCGATGCGCGCGTCAACCTGTCGACCCGCCGGATGCGGCTGAGCTGGAAGGCAAACGAGGCAAGGCCCGGCGACCTGATCGCCCGGCTGGGCGCGCTCGGCTATCCCGCCATACCGTTCGATCCGGCGGCCTTGCGCGGCCAGCGGGCGGACGAAGAAGCGTTCCTGCTGCGCTGTCTCGCAGTCGCCGGGTTCGCCAGCAGCAATGTGATGCTGTTGTCGGTGGCCGTCTGGGCCGGCGCCTTTTCCGACATGGAGGCCGTCACGCGGGGGCTGCTTCACTGGGTGTCGGCGCTCGTCGCCCTGCCGGCGATCGCCTATGCGGGACGACCGTTCTTCCGGGCGGCCATTCGCGCCATCGCGGCACGACGGGTCAACATGGACGTGCCGATTTCCATCGCCGTTGTCGTCACCGCCGGGGTCAGTCTGTTCGAGGTAATCGCGGGCGGGCCGCACGCCTATTTCGATGCTGCGGTAATGCTGCTGTTTTTTCTGCTGATCGGCAGATATCTCGACATGCGCACCCGGGGCGCGATGCGTTCGACCGCCGAAAACCTGGCGGCGCTCGCCACCCATCCCGCCATCGTTATCGACACCGACGGAACGCGCCGGGTGCTTCCCGCGCGGGCGGTCGTCAAAGGGATGACCGTATCGGTCGCAACCGGCGCCCGCGTGCCGGTGGACGGCACCGTCATGACGGGCGAAACGCAGATCGATTCCAGCCTTCTGACCGGCGAGACGGAGCCTGTTCCCGTCGCGCCGGGAGACGGCGTTTTCGCCGGCACGCTCAACACGGGGGCCGCGATCCAGATCAAGGCGTCGGCGACCGGCGACGAAACGGTCCTGGCCGAAATCGTGCGATTGGTGGAGAACGCAGAACAGGGTCGGTCGGTCTATGTTCGGCTGGCGGACCGGGCCGCACGGCTCTATGCGCCGCTGGTGCATATTCTGGCGCTGGCAACGCTTGCGGGGTGGTGGCTGATGGCCGGCGTGTCCTTCCACGATGCGTTGCTGACCGCGGTTGCCGTGCTGATCATTACCTGCCCCTGTGCGCTCGGCCTCGCGGTGCCCGCCGTCCAGGTCGTCGCCAGCGGCCTGCTGATGAAATCGGGTGTCATCCTGAAGGCAGGGGATGCGCTGGAGCGGCTGGCGACGATCGACACGGTAGTCCTCGACAAGACCGGCACATTGACCCTGGGTCGGCCCGGCATCACCAATCTCGATGAAATAGACACCGAAGACCTTCGCCTTGCCGCATCGCTCGCCGTGTCGAGCCGTC
>TARA_R110000868_G_scaffold87034_5_pt1 | contig 14718 bp, 17 predicted proteins | sample TARA_R110000868 | Tara Oceans TARA_R110000868 (sample SAMEA4397489) | marine metagenome | biome: Polar Biome; feature: [SRF] surface water layer (ENVO:00010504); material: water (ENVO:00002006), including particulate matter (ENVO:01000060) such as... | depth 5 m | reverse complement strand
ACTAAGCTTACTTGAATTATCCGGCCTTTTTTTGGATTAATAAAAATGCGCCAACCGTCCGCAAGCATTTCCTCTATCCAGCCTTGTTTTCTTTTGTAGAGATCAGTAAAGGTGATATATAAATCTTTTTTCTCAGGCTCTTCTTTTTTATCGTTGGCTAGCTTTAAAGTCATCCGTGGCTCCAAGGTTAGTGCGGCTTCATCATCCGTAATTCCACCGCTATTTTAATGATAACTTAAAATTCTCATAAATCAATTTTGAGTAAGATTCTACGATTATCTCTTCTAATTCTTTAGAAACTGCTTGTGTAAGCCCTATCCGATCGAATAAGGAATGACCCGCTTCATGCAAAAGGCTCTTGCACATTTCTTCGTTTGATTGCTCTGCCTCTAGTTGAATTGATTTATTAATATACTGATATTGTCCGAGCGCACCTGCGTGAAGTGCCAAATTCTTAACCAGTGCAACCGGCACCTTGCAACCAAAAACAAGAAGAGAAAACTTTGCCGGTAGCTTTTTCATGATAAAATTATCTCAGTTTACCTAGTGAAAAACAAAGGACTAGAAAGGTATGAAATCATTTTTAATTTGGTTAATGAAAAGAAAGTCTTGGTATTGGCTACTTATGAAAGTCGTTCCATACGTTAGGTTTTCGCTCTACTATACAAAGCTTCGCGGCTTTCAATATCACCAATGTTACTCTATAATCCAGCCCGCTGACATTCTGCTAACTATCGATAAGAAAAAACTAACCACTCTTTTAGTCCCTGGAAATTTCACACATGCTGCAATTTTTCACTCGAGAGATGGTGAATGGGAAGTGAGTGAAATGACCCATGTAAATCACAGCCAGTCATGCCTGTTTGATATATTCAAAGAAGCCGATCGTGTAGTTGTTTTGCGCCCATCATTTGATGAAAATTACAAGCAAGCTTTTATTGAGAAATGTAAAAGTTTTGTCAACGCTAAGTACGACGTGGCTTTTGAGTTGGGAAACGAAGCCTTGTTTTGTTCTGAGCTAGTTTATGAATCTGATTTTGAAAGGCGACTAGATTTTGACTTGTCCGATCTTGCTGGACTTGGCAGACGTTATTTGTCACCAGACGGCATCTATGCTTGCAAGAATCTCACTCTTGTATTCGACTCTGATCTTTGCACTCTTGAATAGCTTCTTTTGCTTTCGGTTTAATTTCCTCGGCATAATCCTTAGGTGAAGGACCGAATACACCGTCACAGAAAGCCGCTGGAAGTTTTAAGTTTGTTTGGAAGTCTTCTCCGCACTCTTTGTCATCAACCGTTTCTAGCTTATTATAATCAAAGCAGCGAATCGCGCAGGTATTAAACTTGTGCTTATACTGGTAAACTGGTCTAGGCGATATAGATTCACAACTATTTAAGAAGATCATCCATAGCACTATCATAAGCGTCTTCATCATTGTTTCCCTGCGCCTGTTCGAGTTTTTTAATTATTACTTTTCCTTCGACTTTTAGATAAATATAACCAACACCTCGAACAGCTTTTTTTATTAATGGCTCTGCAAACTCTTCGAATAAGTTTTCTGCCACATACGCAACTAACCAGCCAGTAAAACCAGTTGACGATTTTAGCAAGGTCTTAAGAGCGTAGGTGATTGTCTTCTCTTTGAGAAATTTGATAATAACCTCTGCCTTTGTTACAGCCTTAAGAAAAGCTAAAAACGAAAGCCAGAGGTTGCCCCACATTATTCAGCCGCTGGGATTTTAAGAAGTTTTTTGAGATCGAGATTTTTGTTTGCAAACTCAATCGCTTCTTTTTCAATCAATGGCCATAAAAGAGGCTTAAGAGTGTTGTCGTAAGGATTAGAAGAATCAGCAACTAGTTTATCAAGCGCTTTATCAGCAACTTCACTAACGGCATCAACCACGAATCCAGATAAGTTAAAATGTTTTACAAGTAGTAGCAATAGATCATTTTTCATATTTTCCCCTATTTCCCGAGCTGATTAAGCCCATGTTTTAAGTCGTCCAGCTTTTCAATTATAGTTTTGTATTGTTCTTTTGCAACAGCGATATCTAAATCATGACCAAAAACTTTTAGTGAAATTGCTAACATCCAAGGAATGAGCATGCCAGTGATAATAGCAATGGCTCCTAGTTTTTTTTCCATAGTCTTAAAAACTCTCTCCACTTAAAAGGTTTTTTTTTAATCGTCCAGCCTAGCCATTTAGGTGCTGAAATATGATCTATAAAGTAATCATTTCCTTCTTGAAACTTAACCAATCCCGAGCCGGATACTTTGGCATTTATTGTCTTGCTGCCCGTGGAATTGGTTATAGTCACTCTCACTGTCTTTCCTTTATTTTTCTTTTAAAGGTCGGTCTTTTTTCAAGCTCCATTATTGCTCTAACGTATCTTTCAGGGCTTTTTTGAGCTGCTTTAATTAATGTATCTGAGAATTTACCAAGGAAAACAGGGTCCTCGGCTAATATTTTTGAGACAGTATCGACCGTTCTTGCTGTCATTGCGGTCCCATATTGTCTGGCCACTTTAGTAGCGGCACCAGCAACACCTCCGACGATTGCAGCGGTCACGGGGTCGGCACCACTTGCGAGAGCGCCTGCTATGCCTGCGCCTCCTGAAATTCTTTCTCTTAAACCAAATACAGCATTCGATTCCTCTCTAGCCACTTTGTCTTTTGCCATTTTTGTAGCATCTGACAATAGGCTGTATTCTTTGTTTGCTTTTTGCAGACCTGGAAGCTTGGCGGTTTTTGTTATCTTATCCATAGCACCAACTTTTTTCTCGGCTAATGCTCTTAGTTCTGACCTAATCCCGAGTAGCTCTTTTTCTACTGAGCCTAGTTGGTTGTTCGCTTTTCCATAATTAATCATGTCATCAATTGATGAACGAATTTCTCTTATTCTTCCCAAAGAAACGTCTGAGCCATTTGCTTTTATATCATCAAGAACTTTTCCAACGTTATCAAGCACGGTATTTCTTCCCGCTAAACCTTTTAGCTTGTTGCTTATTTTTTCATATTGATTAATTGCAAATTTTTCAAGGTCAACTTTAGTATCTTTTAAGTAGCCTCTTTGAAGTGGAGTTAGTTTCTTGTAATCGACTTTTGCGTAAGCATCGTCAACGCTCTCGTATATATTGCCTATTTCTTGACCAACTTCATCCTTAATAACTGACGCTTTTTCTGCAATGCTTGTTATGTCGTCGCCAATGTTTACAATTTTCTTATCTAGAAGAACTCTTCCCATGTCGTTAGCTTTTTTATTGCCGAATGCTTTTCTGAAATCTTTAAGCATTGCACCCGAAGCCTTTAAAGCCTTTAGCTCTGCATAGTCTTGCAGTTTTCCTGGGATTTTTTTTACTTGATCCGCTGCCGCTTTTAAAACTTCACCGGCTGCAACCGTAGCGGTGCCAAGAATTGCGCCCTTTAAAGCGCCACCTGCGCGCTCTTCTAATTGTAAACCACCATATTCGCCCTTGATATCGCCGGGGTTTTGAACTGCTCCATATAATGCACCTGCGCCTGCGCCTCTTATTAATTTTTCTGCTCTTGATAAGTTTTGAGCGACCGCACCACCACCACCAAGTGCGCTTAATGCTATACCGCTAGAAATTGCTCCGCCCACCGTGCCAGCGGCGCTAGAAACAGGGTTAGCTTCTTGTAGGCCCTCTATTCTGGCGATGTTTTCATCTCTTTTTTCTAAATAAGTGTCACCTTTTTGATCTATGGTGAAACCTTGCCTCCTGAGCTCTTCGTCAGCATATGCGGGAGTTCCAGGCTTAAACTTGTCAAAAAATTCAGTAGCGGTTGCTAGTCCCGCTTGAATTTGCGGCAAATATCCAAATGTAGCAGCTTGACCGAAAGATTCTAACGCCGCTTGCGGCGCCAGTTCTCCGTATTTTTGTTGAACTCCGCTTGCTCTCTCTTGCTCTCTTGCTGTTAATTCCGCTTCGATTTCGGCTAACTCTTGCGCCTCTGACTGCTCTCTTGATCTTAGATTTAATTCATTTTCTAAATCAGCTAGCTCTTTTTGCTCTTGAGGTGAAAGGGCCATTATTTTGCGCCTTGTTTTGCTTTTAACTCTTGATATCTCTTGGCTAAATCTTGATCTTGGAATCGTCCAAGTGGTCTAGCTTCTCTTGATGGCAATTTATCTGTGCCAAGCGCACTCATTGGGCCGCCTTCTTGTTGACCTTGTATCAAATCATTTTGACCAATATCAAAGCCACCCTCGATAAGTTTTTCAGGGCTTCCACCCATAGCTAATAATTTGTTTTCCAGAAAAATTCTTTGATCTTTTAATTTTGTTCTTTTAATTTCGTCGGAATCTCCTGGCCGTGGTCCCATTGACTTAAATCTAGCACCCTCGTCGTTATTAATCGCACCACCTGATTGTAGCCTTCCCACAACGTCAGTAAGAACGGTTTGCTCTTTGCTGAAAGGGTCATCCCCAATAAGACCGCCTATAATAGGAGTTGATGGGTCTAAATATCTTGGGCCGAATCCAGCATCTAAAGCTATTTCCATCTTTTTTAATGACCTTAACCCGCTCGCTATGCCGCCGATTGATTTTCTTTCTTCTGCGCCAACTTTTACAGGAGATGCTAAACCTCCACTTGTAGCGGTTGGCTTTTTACCTCTTTCTGCAATCATTGAGTTGATATTTCTTAATTGTGCATCATTTATCGCTTGTTTTTGTTTAAACTCTGCGTCCTTGTATGGGTCAACTTTAGCCTCTCTCATTGGTTGAGAATTTAAGACTTCGCTTAGTCCTGTCAGGTCACCCGATTTCAAATAAGGCTGAATAGCAGCAGGGTCAACTACGCGTCCATATTGTTGCCCTAGTGTGTTTGAGACTTCTAGTGCTTGCAAAGCCTCTTGCCTTAACCTCGCCTCATCTTGTAAAGCTTGCGCTCTTTGACGATCTTGACCAGCCTGGAAGTTTTGAAAACCTTGTCCAAAATTTCCCGCTATCTGTGCAATTCTTTCTTCGGTTGTCATTTATATATTCCTATTTTCCATAAGGGTTAGAAGCCCAAAAGTTGTTAGGGTCGCTTGGTGCTGTTGCAAAAGTGGGTTGCTTAGTCGCCTGACCTACACCGCTTCCAATTGCTCCGCCCATCTGAGCGCCCGCAGGACCTCCAAATATACCGCCTGCGATTGCTCCAGCAGCAGGAGCAAGGGCAGAGGCAACGCCTAATAGTCCGCCTGAGCGTGAGCCTTCCTGGCCTTGAAATCTAATTCCAGCTGTTCCGCCTAAATTTCCGAACGTGCCTTGTCCAGCTTGTTGTAACATATTCGCATCTGCTAAATTTTGTTGTCTCACTAGCCCTGGAATTTGAGACTGCAATGATGCATTTTCGCTTCCAGCTTGTTGAGTGATCGATCTATCAGACGCTAATCCTAGCGATGTATTCTTTAAACCTCTTTGAGCCATTAATTGCTGTGCTCGTCTTCTTGCGTCCTGAGCAGAAGTCAGAACGCCTTTTTGTTGCTGGGCTATTTGTTGTCTAACAATGTCGCCACCATCGGTTTCTAGTTCTTTATTTAATTTCTCTAATCCTTTTTCAGCGGTTAGGATTCCTTTTCCTTGAACTCTCCGAATTTCTCCGGCTATTTCATCGGCAGAAAAACCACCCTTCTTCTTACCAAGGAGGAAATCTTTTACATTAGCGCCGGATCCGCCAAGAAGCCCACCCGTGACCATTCCGCCAACACCCAACAAGCTTCCTATACCTGCACCCTTTGCAATACTTTTTAATTTAAAGCCCATTATTCATTCCATCCTTCTATAGGTATTCTCGACTCGTAAAAACATGTTGTAGTGCTGCCACAGATTTCATCCGCTGGGCGAGCAGAAAGAGGCGAAGCGCCTGTTGTGTTTAATGGCCCAAAATTTATAGTAGCTAGACCAGCGGTTGCTAAAACAACGCTTTCGTTTGCAACAACGTTTTGACCTTCATACAAAACCCCGTGAGGTGAAATCGATGGTATTATTGCGACGGGGGCTGCTTGCAATGATATTCCGCCGTATTCAACATTAACCACTGCTGTGGTCCCAGCTGAAGTGCCAGTGGTAAATTTAACTCTTGAAATTAAATCTCTCCCAATTCTCTTGCATACGTCCTCAATTGAGGTCACAGAGCCAAAGCTTGTAAAGTCAGCAGCAACTAGACCACAATCAGACCAATCAGTGTTAGTTGGAACAAATCTATTGATAAGCCATTGGTCTATTGAATATTGATCGATATCACTATTGCCTTTGTTGTAGAATCTTCCAAGAACTTTATTTCCGCTGTTGTCGTAACCATCATTATTTGGCGCGGTAGTTAAAATTAACGGCGTTAAAGTTGTCCCGCTTGATCCTGTTTGAATATAAACGTAATACGCGGTTGACGCGACCTCAGAGGAACAACCCGTACAGCCGAAGCTTGCATTGGTCGTCGTTGTTGTTCCAACAAAATTACCATTCACCGAAGCCAAGCATTTATCGATCTGCACGGTAGATGCATTTGAGTAAATAACTTTACAACCTTGTTGAATACCTTTTAACAGTGTAGCGAATTGTGTTGTATTTAAAGCATCTGACTCGAGCGTCCCGCTTTGAATGCACCCCCCATCTGCCTGGTTAATGGCCGTATAGGAGGTATTTAAATCGGTATTATATTTAGTACTAGTGAGAACTGACAGCGAAGCCGAGTTTGTTCTTGATATACTCGTACAGGTGGCAGCGTGAATATTGCTGATTAAAAAGAATGCTAATAATACTATTAAGTGTTTCATAAATTTCGATTTCCGTTTTTGCTTAAGTCTAATTGTAAACTGACTAAGGCAATATTTGTATTTAATTCATTCTGGTAAACGCCAATAGAAAGCGACTCGCCTACTCGGTTAATATCTGCCCTTGATGTGACGATTGATCGCTCATCTCCAAAAACCCCAACGTCTAATTGAGACAGGTCCAAAATAAAACCCGAATTAGGGTCAGGAAAAGTAAAAGTTAAATCCGCTAAGTTAGCAAAGTTAAAGTTAAGGAAAGTCTTAACTGTTATCGTGCCCGTATTGACAACTGATCTCAAAATAAGCTCTCTAAAATTGTAAGAAGCATCAAAGTCGTCGTCGTCTGAGCCCCACGGTAAAACCGCAAAAGCGTCAATTGATGTTTCGATATTGTCGTTGTCTCTGTCTGACCTTGATTCATTTACTGAGTGCTTAATGATGAATCCGTTTGAAGTTCCCCATATAACTATGGGTCTTCTGGTAGAATCCTCTGTTAAGCATGCGCAGGTTGCAACAGTAGGGAATTCATGCGCCTTAAATCCCCTTGTTTGAAACTCGTAGGCGTAGCATTTAGTGAAAGCAGAATTCGAGCCCTCGCCAACCCAAGTCATATATTGATCTAGCGTAGGATAATAAACTGAAAAGGCTCCCGATATAGTTGATCGATTAATCTCGTAAGCGAAGCCTGGATTGGAAAAAATGTCATCCAGGTCACCCATGCCCAAGGTGATAGGGTCACCTTGCTCATCTCTAATTATTCGCCCATCAACAATTGCCCGCCAACCGTCCTCTGATAAAAAGTAAACTGCGCCGTTTTTAATCTGAATAGTGTCGTGAGAAACGCAACCGATTTCGCTTGATAACTGAGTTAGTTTAGGCTCTCCACCTAGCTCTGAATAAATATGTGTTGATTTTCTTTTAAAAATACACACGAAAGGGTCTAGGTGAGAGTCGCCGTATAGCCCCACGCCTAAACCGGTAACATCGCCTTGTCCTGGGATAACTAAAGTTTTCTGGTCATCGTTAGGATTAAAAGCATCGGGCAAGTCTTCTTCTGAGAAAAAAACATCGTTCTTAAATGACCCGCTTCCTGAATAAACTAAGCGAGAGTTAAAAAATCCCAGATACTTCCCGCCGCCCGCAAGTGGAGCCCCGTTGTTAATTGGCGGGGTCTCTGTGGAGGTGGACGCTGAATCAATATTATATGAAGTAGTTCCTAAGTTCTGCTCGGTGATGTAAAGAAACTCGCCGTCATCTGTGACATTTTTTAAATATATTCTTATCTTATCCACAAGCGCATTAGCCGCCGTTGCTGGAATATTTGTAAGCGCTACTCTTAAATTGGCCCCCGCAGTTGTGACGGTTTCACTAGAAATAGCATTGGATTCAAAACCCACGCCCGAAGCGTAATAAGTGACAGCCGCTTGATAAACTTTCGCCGTCGTCAATGACCCGCCCGCTGCAATCGTAGCTGTTAATGTCGCAGGAGCCGCTTGTCCTAATTGTGTGAAAGTCGTTCCATCCCAAGAGAAAAGACCGTCGCTTTCTATCGCTATAATGTGTCTATCGTTTTCAGTTATTCCTCTATGTTTTGTAGTAGAAGTCAATCCGGTTTTAATTGAAGTGTGGGCGCCTGTGGTTGAAACTGAATAAAGAACCGTTCCCACTTTTGCAATTTGATAAATAGTTCCGTCAGTTTTTACAAACGACGAGAGAGATAAGATAGGCCCATCCAAAGCAACAGCATTAAAACGAGAAGTACCAAATCTTGTGTCCAGCCTGTCTTGAGTGGAGATAACATTTCTTGCCTCAATAAGCTTCATCCTTCTCTCATAAATTCTATATGACAGAGGCAAATTAAAACGTTTAACTTTTTTAGTAGCTCTTAGGTTAAGTGGCATACCCATCCGAGTCAGGCATTACGCATCTTACGCGACCTGATTTTTTCTTATCAGTACCTTTTCGGGAAATTTGTATTCTCAAAGCATTGTCGTAATTTGATCTTTTTGATTCTTGCCCTGATCTGTCTCTATATTGAAAGCCTCTCCAAATAACATAATCATGAAGCGCCTCAAACATGAAAGAAGGAATTTGTGGGACCGAATCACTTGAATTAAATATCTGAGCAGGTAATTTAAAATAATAAAAAGTGACCGTTGTTGCAGCAGTAGGTTTTGGATAAACTGCTACGCTCGTCTGGTTAATAGATGCCCAAACGCTTGGCGTGCCTGTTGGGCTTGTCTGTGCATTAGTTTCATAGCGTAATCTTTGGAGTGAATACCCTTCGAGCATCTGGGTGTTTTCTAAATATAAATCGCCATCAATCTTATTCACATACCATTGGTCCGGCGGCGTTTCAGTTGATGTCGTCGGCGCTGTGATTGTCGTAGTGGTCGCTGTATTGTTTGAAATTGTAGAATAATAAAAATAAGCCGCGCCATCTTTGCTTAAGTAAATCTTTCTAGCTGTGACTAGAGGCCATGTGCTAACCGGAATCGCTGAAACTGTTATGCTTAAATTCGCACCTGCTGGTGTAATCGACGCGCTCGCTGTTCCTGCTATTGACTCTACCTCAGCCACCCCCTCGTAGTAGGTCACGATAACTTTATATACTGAGCCATCAACTAAAGATCCGCCCGCTAGAGCAGCTAGTGTTGCCGCTGTTGGTTTAACTGGTACAAGTGAATTAGTATCTGTAGAGGCGGCTAAAACAGCTTGACCTCTAGCTCGAAGGAAAGGCCATTCATGAGACGTAGAAATATCGCGAAGACCTTCGTTAATCCATCTAGCTACTTTAGTTTCAAAAGCAGTTGATGTATCACCTAACTCCGCCGCGAAGTCGTCAATTAAATCTAAGCCATTCCAGCCCATTAGTTACCAACAAGCATTAATTTAACTACGTCACCAGAAGTGCAGCTTGATACTGTAACTGTATTAACAAGGGTAATAACTACTAAGCCTTGATTCTCGGTTGTTTCATTGTTGTGAACTGCAAAGATCACGTTTCTCATTCCGTGATCTGCTTCCGTAAGAGTCACCTCGGTAACACCTGTAAGTGTGATTGAAAAATACTTTGTGCGAAGTGGTCCTGCGAGTGTTTCGCCTACTTTAGTTGTCGATGCTGCCATTTGATTCTCCTTTAATTATTAAATTGTAACAGACCATGAATGTGATAAGCAATGGGGCTATTTGAAAAGTGAAGTTGCCTAGGGAATTTATCAACAATAGGAAGCAGCAAGTCGCCGCCGGAACTGGGATGTTTCTCTTGAAAATCGGTTTAACCATATAGACAAAAGCCGCTATCCAGGCAAAGCCGCCAATTGCATAAGCCTCAAAAAAATCATTGTGTAGTTTGTGGAATTTTTCACCGGCCACCGATGTGAATACTTGAGAAAATTCTTTTTGAATTATCCCATACCCCTCACCAAAGAAATTAAAGCCATGCCATTTAAAGAAAGCCGCCCACGCTGCTAATCGCCCGTTGCTGCCAATATCTTCGCTCATAAATAGCATAGATATAGCTAGGATTACGGTTAATCCAAGAGCTGCGTATAAATAACGTCGATCACTTTTTAATTGATATAAGTAAAAAAATGATCCAAGAAAAAGCATCACAAGTGGTAAAGTTGTGTGGAAATACAAAACAGTAGCCAAGGGAATTGCCCAGAATCTCTTTTTAAGAAAGGGAATTGTCGCCACTATTAAAGCTAGTGAGTGGTTAATATGAAATAAGGACCCATTGACCGGGTAAGACAAGGGTTTAACTATCTCTGTTCTCATTTCGTTCCAAAGTGAAAGCCATTCAAAGTGCAAATCAATGCCAAACTTTTGAAGCCATAGCCATAAGCAGCTAAATAGGCAGACAAAGGCGAGCGCACCATTAACACATTTTTCTGAATAATTTTGATTTTGAATTGAGCAGAATAAAAGAAACGCGCAAGCAACGTAATCAAATTGATGCCAAACAATCTCATTAAAAGGATTGTTGGCCGTAAGTGCTGCACCAAAGACAAGAAAACCTAAAACTTTCGTTCTTGTCGTAATCTTTGCACCAAAAAAAGCAATAGATAAAAGCGCGAATGTCTTTAAAAAAAACATCCAAGATGCAATATCAGTCACGATAGGAGCAGACTTAATAAAGAAGGGAGCCGCGACTAGCGCAGCCCCCATGAAGTAATTAATTATTCCCCACCACCAAGAGTGATGAAGAATTGAACTGCGCCAGTTGCACTTGATGCATCAAGAAAAATCCCTACGGGATATTCAGAAGCAGCAATTGAACTTTCTACAGCTACAGAGCCAGCAGTGTTAGCAAACCCTGGACCACCAGCAGTTGCAGAACTAACACTAGCGTCAAAGTAAGCTACGTCTGTAAATCCGTAAGTCTGACATTTACAAAGAGCGCCAACAGCACAAGTTGTGTCTACGATCATACAAATAGCGCGAGCACTAGTTTGATAAACGAAGTCAACAGCAGCGCCGTTATCGTCTGTTAAGTCAGGAGCTACGAACTCACCAACAGTTAAAGCACCAGATGCAGAGTTTTTCACAATTAAGTATTTCTTGTGGGTTGTCTTCACTGTGCCGTCAGCATTAAAAGCGTTTTGCGCTCCGAATGCACTAAAAGTTAAAAGAAAAGCTAATAAAAATTTCATATTTTCTCCTTATGAAGCTACGTTAATATCATCAAGTTTAGCTTGATAACGTCTATTGTTACAGAACAAGTTTCCAGTTAAAAGCATTCTTTCCTTGATAGCGTTTTGCCCTTCAAGTTTATCGAAAGATTGTGCCTTCATGTCTTCAAGTTTGTGAACGTAAAGCTTAGCATAGTCTTCATTTACGAAATACATACAAGCTGCTTCCATGTGAGAATCAACAAGGAATGGGATTCCGTTATATTTAAGAACTTTTTTATTTTGATCGTGACCTAGACCAGAAAGGTCTTCGTTCTCAACCATTAATCTTTGGTGTGGCTCAAGGATTGACCAAAGTTCATTAAATACGTTTTGCTTCATAAAAGAAACGGTCGGCTTGTCTTCATCTTCTGTAGCTTGACCCATAGCTCTTTGAATCAAAGAACCTGATAGAGCACGAGCAGTACCAGAGTTAGCAAGAACTTGTGCTTGCCAAGCGTCTGACCCGGCTTCGTCGTCAAAATCAGAAGCAGAAAGACCAGCATAAGCACTTGTCCCGATGATTAGTCCAAGACCGTCAAAAACTAAAGAGTCAGTTCCATCTGAGAAAATCCCAGCAGAAAGACGAGCCTTAAGTCTTTTTTCAGCAATCTTAATTTTAGAAGCAACGAGGGAAAGAACTTGAGCACTTCCACCGTTTTTCAAAATATCAAGATTTGACAAAACGATAGTCTCATAGACCTGTTTCCAATCCACTTTTGCTCGAGTCATATCCTCAAGCTCACTGTCGGTCAACGCACTTGCGCCACTATACCAGCCGCCACTGGCGCTAGTTAAGCCACCGATAATAATTGGTCCACCGATGTCATTTCCTCCGTCAACCTTTACTCTTTTAGCGTAGAAACGACGAAGACCAGCAGCCGACTGATAAACGTTATCAGCTAGTGCCTTTAATACAAGGTCATGTGTAATGGCCTTGGTTTGATTAATTGAAATAGTCATTTTATAAACTCCTTTTTATTTCATGTTGTTGTAAAGTTCGTATGCCATAGACAAATAGTCCTTGGTGTTTTTCACTTGTGGGACCATTTTCCCAGTTTTAGCAGCAGCTCCGACACCAGATTTAACAGCTATCTTTTTTTCCGTGCTTTGAACTTTAGCTTTTGAAGCTTGCGCCTTTGCTATTTGTTCAAAATACATAGAGCCGACAACTTTATTTACTGGTAAGCCGGTTTCTTTCCATTCAGTTTTAACCTTATCCCAATCGACGTTGATTCCTAAATCTTTTAGAACTTGCTCGGTTGAGGACATTGATTGTTTGTCGCGCTCAAAGCTATCAAGAACACCTTTGTATTCTTGTTGCTTGGCTCCTTTCATGGCCTCAGAAAGTTGCGTTTGCATTGCTTTTAATTGCGCTTCAATAATCGGGTTTTTGTACTGATTGGCGGTTTGATTGAAAGCGTGTTGCACTTCTTCAAATACGTCAGGAGTATTCATTTTTAATGCGTTAAATGTATGTTGCCATACTTGCATTTCCTCTAATTGCTTGGCGTATGATTCTTGTGCTTTGTTAAACTCTTCGATAGCTCCATTTAATTCAGTTTCAGCTTGACTTTTTTCTACGTCCCATCTTTTCCTTTCTTCCGAAAGATTTTGAGTCTTAGATGTGTAGTCAACACCTTGCTGAATGAAGCGTTTCAAATCGTCTTCACTCTCAATCTTGATTGGATTATCGTTATGAATAAGATTCATCTTGCTAATAGCTTCAAGAATTGACGTTTCCTGAGTCGGTGCCCCAGTGTTTTCTTGATCATCGGCGGTTTGAATTTCTTCCTTTTTCCCCTCTAAGTCTAATCCGTATTTAGATGGGTCAAGCCCTAGCTCGTCAAAAAGTTGCTTGTCTTGGTTTTGCTCGAGTGATTGCTCTTGCTCGAAAGACTCGCTTCCGTCTGTTGATTCTAGTTCTTGATTGTTTTCTAGTGACATGGTTATCCTTTAGCTTGGTCACTTGATTGTGACTGCATTTGTTGGATTTGCATTACTTCTTCTTCTGATAATAACTGAGGAGCAAACTGCGCTTTAAGTTGTAAGTTCTCTTGCATTGCTTGCTCAGCCATTTGTAGTTGCTGTTGAACTTGTTGCTGCTCATCTAGCTTGTCTAATATGACTTGCTTCTTAGGAATGTTTGTTACTTCTAAGAATGTTTTAAGATCGATCGCACCAGCTATTAAAAGCTCTTTGTATGTTTCGTAGATAGCTTCGTTGTCCATCCCCGCCATAGTTCCAGGAGATAAAACAAGATCATAAGGAATATCTCTGATAGCGTCTGGGGAAAACTTAACGTAAGAATATTTTCCGTTGCCATCTTCGACTCTTAATTTTCTTTCTGTTGACCAGTTTTTAATAATTCTTGAAATGATTAGTTTATCTCTTCTCAAGATAGCATTCTCAATCATTTTAGATTTCATTCTAATTCTGCCGAGTGATTGCATCTGCATCCTACGCATAGCGATCCCTGACATAATGTGTTTAGGCGCTTCGCCTAGAACTGCCTCGCCTACACCTTCGATTCTTTGCATTGCCTCAAATTCTCTTATTGATCTATTTTGTAATTGATTAGAAACCTGACCAGGTGGAAGCCTTTGCACTTCTGTGCCCAGTTCTTTGGTTACAACAATACCTTCTTCATCTGTTAATGTGTCAGGGTCAACACCTGATTGAGCGTCAACAACCCAACCAGAGTTAGTATTTAACTTAAGCCCTTTGACTTCTTTTTCATCTAGCTCATTAATCGTTTTCTGCATTGGTATGATATTTTTGATCGCACCGTCGGCATAAATTCTTTTTCCTTTGTAGCAGTAGAATGGGACTAGAGGGATTAAGCCGTCCTCTATATCTGGGGATTTGTCCGAGTGAATAACTTGACCTGTTTTGATAATTTCGCGGATAAAGTTTTTATATTTTGGACGCTTATTAACTTCTTCGCCGTCCATTGACTCGATGTGCATGTCATGCATTTTGATGTGATCTTCTATAATGGAAAAAAGCAAAGACGCTTGCTCGTCGTTCTCTCTTAAGCCTTTAATATCGTCTTCTGTGACCATTTCAGGCGCGACTTGTAGCATCTCAGCAGCCATGAAAATCATCTGCTCAGAATGCCCCTCTCTGTGCTTCTGGTGATCTTCCCATTTATACACGTCAGGGTTAATACCTTGCATAAGCTGAGCGGTTTCTTCTGTTAATTCTATTTGAGTTTCATCGTCTGGGATCTCTTCTAGTGTATAGTCCTTGATAAACCAAATTTCT
>TARA_R110000868_G_scaffold185103_1_pt1 | contig 14736 bp, 13 predicted proteins | sample TARA_R110000868 | Tara Oceans TARA_R110000868 (sample SAMEA4397489) | marine metagenome | biome: Polar Biome; feature: [SRF] surface water layer (ENVO:00010504); material: water (ENVO:00002006), including particulate matter (ENVO:01000060) such as... | depth 5 m | reverse complement strand
GCCCGCCGCATATATTAGACGTTCAGATCAGAACGTATAGTCAAGCGTCACGACAGCTGAACGACCAGGCGCCACGAAGACAAAGGGCGTGCCGCTGCGGTAGAGCGCGTCGTAGTAAAGCTCGTCAAAGACATTGAGCACATTGAGACGCAGGGTCGCGGCCTTGTTGATCTTATAGTCCGACATCAGATCAACGCGGGTCCAGTCATCGATGGTAAGACCGGTGTCACGGTTAGCCGAGTAGGTGCCGCCATAAATCTTGCCGGAATAAGTGACGGTGCTGCCCACCGACCATGCATGCGTGACTGCATACTTGCCCTGAATATATGCACTTGTTTCAGCCGTATTGACCATGACGCCGGGACCCGACGGACTTTCGATCACTTCGGCATCCAGCAGAGACAGGCCACCGATTAGGCTGAGCTTGTCGGTGACATTGCCAGCAACGCCGAGGTCAACGCCGCGCACGCGCTTTTTGCCGGTGCCTTCGCCAGCGACGATGACATCAAGCCCACCTGTTCTATCGATCTGGAAGATGGAGCCCGTGAGAAGGAGGCGCTCGTCGAAGAGTTCCCATTTGGTGCCTACTTCATAAGAGAGAATGCGTTCGGCATCGATTGACTGAATGGCTGTGGTGTTGCCGCCATAGGCAGCACTTGTCGAGTCCGACAATGCGCCAGGCGGGTTTGAAGCAGAGGCAAAGGAGGTGTAGATGCTGCCATTCTCAACAGGCTTAAATGTTATGCCTGCGTGCCAGTTCACAAACGAAGTGTTCGTGTCGCCCGACGTTTCGGGATAAGGGCTGCCGCCACCAATGCTTTGTTCCTGAAGCATGCTGTAGTGATCGATGCGAACACCGCCGAACAATTGCCATTGCTCGGTAATTGTCATGGTGTCTGACATAAAGAACGCTTGCGTCCTGATCAGGCTCGATGTCGGCGCGTTGTTTTTGGTAATGATGCCGGTCCAGGCATAGTTATCAGGATTGTTGATGTCGATGGTGACATTGCTGGCGCCAGACCAGCCCGGATTGTGGCTGTCTTCGAAGGTTGCCTCGACGCCGGTTATCAGATTGTGGCTGAAGGGTCCCGTATCGAAATCATAGGCAAGCGTGCTCAAGACGCCATAGAAATCCCAGTTCTGGCGACGCTGTTTGGCGCTGGAACGCACCGTGCCGAGCGTCAGATTCGGACCCTCAGGCGCACCGACGACATAATCATTGGTGGCATGCCCGTAGCGCATTTGTGTGCGCCACATCAGGTTTGGATTAAATTGGTACTGGGCGTTGACTGTCGCGATATCCTGCGTTGTTTGCCAGAAGTCGCGGGTCAACTGTCCGTAGAACTTGTCTTCGCCGTTGACGAGATAGGGCGTGCGTGTGTTGGCATTCCACGGCACACCATAGTCAGGCATGGAATCTGTGGAGAGGTGATAGTAGTCGCCCAACAGCGTGAATTTCTCAGATGGTTGCCACTCGAAAGAGGCCGCCCCGCCCCAACGGTCGTCAAACACATCCACATCATCGCTGCGTCCGGGCACATTGCTGTCGTGCCACATGCCGTTGACGCGGAACGCGAAGTCTTTGCCAACGATCTGATTGGTATCGACAGTCACGCGCTTGTAGCTGTCAGTGCCGATGCCGGTTGAGATTTTGGTGAAGTCCTTTGCTTGCGGCATCTTGGTAATCATGTTGATCGCGCCGCCTGTCGTGCCGCGACCGGCGAAGGTCGAGTCCGGCCCTTTGGAAATTTCGATCTGTTCCAGCGCGAAAGTTTCGCGGCTAACAATGCCGGGTTCGCGTAAGCCATCGACAAGAACGTCACCGCGCGCCTCAAAGCCGCGAATGATGAAGCGGTCGCCCAATGCGTTGCCGCCTTCGCCCGTGCCGATGGTGATGCCTGGCTGCGTGCGGATCACATCCTTGACCGATGTGGCGCCCGCGTCCTTGATAGCTTCCTTGGGAATGATGGTGACATCCTTGGAGAAGTCGAGAATGTCCTGAGAAACCTTGCTGCTGGCCGAGCGGTCCACTTTGTAGGGGGCTGCCGGATTAGCATAAGGGTTTGCACCTGCCGGGAGCGTGCCCTCGATGATCAGAGCTGGCGTTTCGACGACGGTTTCTTCGGCGTCCTTTTTTACTTCTTCCGCAAGGGCAGGCGAAACAATGCCCGCAGCGACGCAGGCCGCCGTCAGTAGTGCAGTGCGATTGGAAGCGGTGAGGCCTGTACGTCGGCCATAGCTCCGCAAAGATCCCGGCACGCGTGCCGGAAGCGATGAATCGGTCATTTGGTAGTCCCCCGTTGGAAATCGGGCCTCGAGGTATGAGGCTGAACAAAAGCATGTGGCGCGCATGGCTGCGGAGCAGGGTTCGGCCCTGGTAGGGGTTTGGCCGAAATCATGATCTCGCCATACGGGCAAAGGCAAGTTATTAAGAATAGTTATCACTATCAATAGCAAATAGGAAGTTTATGTGCCCGCAGCGACCGCTTTGGCGGCCTTGTGGTTTTTTAGCGCCACACGCGTTGTGCGGGTTTGGCCTGCCACCTGCGTAATGGGGGAATTGAGCCGCAAACCCTTTCATGCAGGGCTAATTCCTGTATGTACGGGGCCGACAGGCTAAGCGAGCGCCCAAGGAACACGACCATGACAAGCCAAGGCATCAACAGGAGTCATCTGCGACTGGTCCTGATCCTCGGTTCCCTTACTGCTTTCGCGCCGCTGGCCATCGACATGTATCTGCCGGCCTTCCCGTCTATCGCTGCCGATTTCGGTACAAATGCTGGATCGGTACAGGCGACACTGGCGGCCTATTTCATCGGCATGGCCTTGGGTCAAAGCATCATCGGGCCGCTGGCTGACCGCTATGGTCGTTTGCCGCCGCTCATGATCGGCATATTGGCGTTCGCGGTGGCGTCCGCTGGTGTAGCCTATGCGCCGAATATCGAATGGATGACGGCAATGCGCTTTGTGCAAGCCTTCGGCGGCTGCGCGGGCATTGTCATTTCGCGCGCAATGGTGCGTGACCTCTTCAACGAAAATGAATCCGCGCAAATCTATTCGCTGCTTATGTTGGTGATGGGGGCCGCTCCCATTCTTGCGCCGCTGCTCGGTGGCTTCTATGTCGCCCATCTCGACTGGTCTTACATTTTTCTGACCATGTCAGGCTTTGCGTTTTTCATATCCATCGTGGTGTGGCGGGGGCTGGGCGAAACGCTGCCTGTCAACCGTCGCGTAAAGCGCGATTTCGTGTCGGTGCTGCGCAACTATCTCGCGCTCTGCGGCGACAGGCCCTATGTCGCCTTCACACTCGCCAATGCATTCATATCGGCGAGCATGTTCGCTTATATCACCGGCTCGTCCTTCATTTTCATCAGGCATTTCGGGTTGGAGCCTGAGCAATTTGCTTATGTATTCGGCGCGAACGCTTTTTGCTTCATCCTCGGAGCGCAAGTGAACGCGCGATTGCTGCGGAAATTCTCCGGCCGACGCATCATGGAAGTGGCGATGTATGTGCATCTTTCCGGTGCCATCGCGTTACTGGCGGTAAGTCATTTCGCGTCGGACGCAGTCGTACCGTTTACCGCGTCGCTCTTTGTATTGTTGACCTGCGGTGGGTTCATTGGTGCCAACGCCGTCGCCGCCGCCATGTCGCGCGCCAGCAATAATGTGGGCGCTGCGGCAGCCCTGAACGGTGTCGTCCAGTTCGGCATGGCAGCGGGCGCTGGTGCGATGGTCGGACTGCTCAATAACGGTACGGCAATCCCGATGGCGGTCGTTATTCTGGGCCTGAGCGTGGCGGGCACTACGGCGCGGCTTGCCGCGCGTTAACTATTCCTCGAATAGAGAATACAAGTCCCCGACCTGCAATTATGTTCGCATTGGCGCAAAGGTTTGGCTTCTGTTTGGAGTTGCAGCACTATACTGCTTATGGGCAAACATAAAACTTCGGGAGAACGAAATGTCCTTTGCCTATCCCCTCACCGGCCTAGTGACGATCCTCGCGCTGATCGTTTATTTCTACATGTCCGTCAAAGTCGGCGGTGCGCGTTCCAAGCACAGTGTGCCTGCGCCTACCATGACCGGCCCCGATGAACTCATGCGTGTGATCCGCGTCCATGAAAACACGATGGAAGGATTGATCTTGTTCCTGCCATCGCTCTGGCTTTTCGCGCTGACCACCCATGATATGTGGGCTGCCGTCATCGGCATTTTCTATCCGATCGGCCGCGTGCTTTATGCTCAAGGCTATTATCAGGCTGCTGACAAGCGTGGCACTGGCTTCATAATCGGCCTCGGTGCAACCGCTTTGCTGCTGGTGGGTTCTGCCGTGGCGATCATTAATTCGGTCATTACTTTCGGTATATAATGTCCGGCAATAATACGGGCCGCGCTCCGACAAGGAGCGCGGCCCTTTTTTGCGTCAAGTCAGCCGAGTTTCGACAAGGCCGCGACCACCTGATCGGTTTTTTCGATCGTGGCCATGTGGCTTGCTTCTGCAATCGACACAAGCTCGGCACCTGCAATCGCCTTTTTGAAGGCGTGGGCATAGGCCGGCGGGATCAGCTTGTCGCCGTCACCCCAGATGAGAACCGTCTTCGCCTTTATGCGGTAGAGGCGTTGCGAGAGGCCGCGGTCAGGAATGGGAAACAGAATTTTCCCCGCCATGCCCATCTGCCGCGCATTCATGATCAAAAATCCCTTGAGCCATTCGGGATCATCTAGCGCGACACCGGCTGTCATCATTTTGGTGCCCGCTTCCACATCATGGAACAGATATTGCGGCATCTCGTAGGGCAGCATGGCAAAGAGATCAGGAATGGGGTGATCATCAAGCCAGAGGCCTGCGGGGCAGATGAGACCGAGACGCGACACCGTGGAAGGCGCGAGCGCCGCCATCTCGCAGGCAATCATGCCACCCATCGAATGACCCACAAGGATCGGATCTTTGAGGCCCAACGCATCGACCACATCGGCCGTGTGCAGTGTCACATCGAGCATATCGCGCAATTGCGCGCATTCCTCGCTGTCGCCGTAGCCAGGCAGCAGAGGGGCGTAGACGTGATACTTTTCAGCGAGCTTCGCAAAAAATGGGTCGCCCGCCTGCAAGCCACCTGCGCCATGCAGGAAGACCAGCGGTTCGCCCTTTCCACCTTCGAAATAGCGCACGGGTACGGCGTGTGTTTTGACAGTTTTGAGTTCCATCAGTCTTTTCCTCCGACCGCTTGAGCGACGGCTTGCTCATTAGGCAGGCTTCCGGGCTTGGCTTGGGTCTTGAGCGGGCTGCACCAGAAGCGGTTATCGTCTTTATATTCAGGAAACATGTCGCGCAGTTTCGGCATGACTTTTTCAGCAAAAAGCTTTGTCGAATACATGCATTTGTCTTTGGGCATATTGCCGACATGCATGAGGCAGAAAATGTTACCGACGCGAAGTCCTTTGATGAGTTCTTCCATGCGCTGGCGCACAGTTTCGGGGCTGCCCGCAATGACGTGGCCCTGTTCGATGAGATCTTTCCACGACAGATGACCATAGCCGTCGATGGGTGGCGCATATTGCGAGAGCGCGCCCGACTGGATGGTTTTGATGGTGCGGTAGCCCGGAGCGTCGGCGAAGCCCGGATGAACATGCAGGCAGCGATTGTAAAAATAGCTGACATGCTCGGAATAAAGCCGTTCGGCTTCTTCATCGGTGTCGGCAACGCAGATCGTCTGAGCAAAGCCCGCGCGATAGGGGCTGTCGTCGGGCGCATTGCGTTCGGCGACACGGTCCCAATAGCCCTGCATCAGCGCCTTGGCGCGGATGTAGCCGGAGAAAGAGAGGTAGGAATAGGAATAGGTGTTGTCGATGCAGAAATCATAGGTCTCGACAGAGCCGCCGCCCGGAATATGGATCGGCATGTTCTTCTGCACAGGACGCGGCCAGATGTTGACATGGCGCAGCTTGTTGTAGCGACCATTGAAGGCGAAGGGATCCGGATCATCCCAGGCGCGCTTGATGAGATCATGTGCCTCAAGATATTTCTCACGCGTGAGGGCGGGAATTTGCCCGTAGCAATAGTTGGTGTCCATCGACGTGCCGACAGGGAAACCTGCGACGAGCCGACCGCCTGAAATGCAGTCGAGCATGGCGAATTCCTCGGCGACACGCACCGGCGGATTATAGAGCGCAATCGAATTACCGAGCACCACGAGGCCTACATCTTTGGTGCGTCTAGCGAGGCCCGCTGCAATGATATTGGGCGAGGGCATGATGCCATAACCGTTCTGGTGATGCTCGTTGACGCCGATGCCATCGAAACCCAGCGTGGAGGAATATTCCAGCAGGTCCATATATTCATTATACAGATGATGTGCGCGCTCAGGGTCGAACAAGCGGCTATCGATATCGACCCAGACCGAACGATGCTTCTCGCGGAAGTCATCGGGCAGATCCTGCCACGGCATCAGGTTGAACCACGTGAACTTCATCGTTTTTCCTCCCTCGGATAAGGGCGGATTTCGCGCGCCTTTGTGGCGTCTCGTGCGACCCGCCTCAAAATTAGGGTAATTGCCCTAATTCATGAGTCTAATGAGTTTGCCGCTGCCGTGCAATTAATCAGGATTGAAAACCTAAGCCCCCAAGATTGACAGCTTGCGGTGATGCGGGCGCTATTACGCGCAGTGGAAATCGGACAATGGAGGCAAGACTATGCGCGTGAAATCGCTGGGACATTCGGGGCTGAAAGTCTCGGTGGTGGGATTGGGTTGCAATAATTTCGGCATGCGTATCGATCAGGCCGCGACTGACCTTGTGGTCGCACGTGCGCTTGACCTCGGCATTACGCTGTTCGACACGGCGGATATTTATGGCAACAAAGGCGGCTCGGAGACGATGCTCGGCAAAGCGCTGGGCGCGCGGCGCAAGGATATTGTGCTCGCCACGAAATTCGGTGGCCCAATGGGCGAAGGCCCGCTGATGATGGGGACTTCGCGCCGCTACATCATGCAGGCGGTTGAGGCGAGCCTGAAGCGGCTTGGCACGGATTATATTGACCTCTATCAGGTGCATTTTCCCGACGCAGAAACGCCGATTGACGAAACACTGAGCGCGTTAGATACGTTGGTGCGCGACGGCAAGGTGCGTTACATCGGCAGTTCGAATTTTGCGGGCTGGCAGGTCGTAGAAAGCTGGTACATCGCGCGCGATCTCGGCACGGTCAAATTTGTCTCGGCGCAAAATCACTACAATCTGCTCGACCGCAAGATCGAGCAGGAAGTGATCCCCGCCGCCAAAGCCTATGGTGCAAGCGTGCTCCCTTATTTTCCGCTGGCAAGCGGCATGCTGACCGGCAAATACAAGCGCGGCGCGGATCTGCCCAATGATGGTCGCCTGACCGTCTGGGGTGAACGCGGCAAGCAGATGCTATCCGACGCGAATTTCGACATGATCGAAAAACTGTCAGCCTATGCAGAAACGCGCGGCCACTCGCTGCTCGACCTTGCCTTCGGCTGGCTGGCCAGCCAACCGCAAGTCGCCAGCGTCATCGCCGGTGCGACAAAACCCGAACAAGTGGAAATGAACGTCGCGGCGGGCGCGTGGGAGCTGAACGCGGAGGAACTGGCGGAAGTCGGGAAATTGAGCTTCCGGTGGTGAAAGTTAAGGTTTTGTAAGCTTGAGAGTGCAGACTGCGTTCCTTGTTGAACAATTCTGAAATTCATATGGCAAAGAACGCGCTGAAAGTCAGACCGATCGCCGTTTTGATTGACGCTGAAAATGTAAGTCAGCCAAAGCTGATGTTTGGCCTTTTGCAGGAACTCAGCAAGTGCGGCACGGTTGGATTAAAGCGTGTCTATGGAAATGCCGCGGCCGTCGCCAAATGGAAGGACGAAGCATCTGAATTCGGCATCGAAGTCGGACTGAAAAGTCTGAACCCAAAGCGGAAGAACGCTTCCGATTTTTCGCTGATTATTGATGCTATGGATTTGATGCACAGCGGCAAGTATGGCGGCTTTTGCATCGTATCAAGTGACAGCGATTTTCTGCCACTTGTGCAGCGTATTCGTAGAGAAGGGATTTCGGTCTACAATTGTGGTGAAGACGAAAAGACCACGACAAGCCGGAATGCCTATTCCAGATTTTTCGCTGTGGAGCACATGCTTAAGCCGGTGGTGCGCCCGAAGGCCGATGCGATCGCAAAGAAAGTTGTAAAACCAGCTTTGGCGCGAGGGTCAATCAAACCAACTCAGGATGTGTTAGACAAATTTTGCACTGTTGTTGCGGCGGCAGGAGGGCGTAGCCAGAAAATTACGCTGGTGTCATTGGGTCAAAGGTTGGGAAAAGATTATGAATCCTTTAGCGCCAAAAAATATGGGCATGCGGGGCTCGGAAAATTCCTGCTGGCGCATGACGAACTGTTTGTTTGTGATAAGAAAGATGGCAAAGGCGTATCGCATGTGAAGCTGCGATAGTGTTCGCCCTGACAATTTGTAATCCCAATCTGGCTATATGCGGTGTAGGTTCTTTCAAGCTGGGAATTTCATTTATCGGGAGAAATGATTATGCGCAACATTTCCACATTTGCCGCCATTGCCTTTGTCGCTGCGGGCACGTTCGTCGCGAGCAGCGCTTTTGCCATTGAGGTGCAACTCGACAAGGAAATCGCTGCCGCTGCGTCCCACGCGGGCTATGCGGCTGCTGCCGGTGACATTGACGGGGTGCGTGCCCATCTTCATCACACAATCAATTGCCTTGCCGGTCCTGCAGGCAAAGGCTTCGATGCCAAGCAGATGAACCCTTGTGCTGCACTCGGCAATGGTGCGATTGCCGACGCGTCTGACAAAGGCACGATCATGGCGCTTGAGGCGGCACAGGCCAGCGCCGAAGACGCCGTTGCTGAAAGCGATCTCGCTAAAGCGCAGGCTGGCGCCACTGCCGTTCAGTCGATGCTCTCGTCGATCGAGTAAATCCTGCTCGGCAAACTACGCTCAAATTTATGGTGGTTGCGGTCCGTTTGGCCCTGGCGGAGTGCTGCAGGCCGAAATGGGCCTGATTCCAACCGCCTCAACGCAATGCTTCCGCCAGACGCGGTAGGGGGCTAAACTCGCACCAACAAGAAATTTTGCAAGGTGAGGGTTAAGTCCATGTCCGACGTAGATATTGTGATCCGTGGCGGGATGCTGGTTGACGGCAGCGGCAGCGCGCCGCGGCAGGCCGATGTGGCAATCGACAAAGGCGTGATCGTGGCTGTCGGCTTGGTGAACGCCAAGGGCCGCGAAGAGATCGACGCGAGCGGTCATCTTGTGACGCCGGGTTGGGTCGATATTCACACGCATTACGATGGTCAGGCGACTTGGGACGAGCGCATGACGCCGTCCTCAATCCACGGCACGACAACAGTTGTCATGGGCAATTGCGGCGTGGGCTTCGCGCCAGTACGCAAGAAGGATCACGATACGCTGATCCGCCTGATGGAAGGCGTCGAAGACATTCCAGGCGCGGCGCTCGCCGAAGGCCTCACATGGGACTGGGAAAGCTTCGGCGACTATCTCGACACGTTGGAGGGTCGCCCGCGTGACATCGATGTCGCCGCACAGATTCCCCACGGTGCGTTGCGCGTCTATGTGATGGGTGATCGCGGTGCAAAGCGTGAACCGGCTACAGAGGACGAAATTGCCCAGATGCGCGTTCTGGTGCGTGACGCGATCAAGGCAGGCGCGCTCGGCTTTTCCACGACGCGGACGATGGTTCACCGCACGGCGGACGGCGACCTCACCCCCACCGTCGGTGCGGCGGACGCGGAAATGCGTGCCATCGCCCTCGGCCTCAAGGATGCGGGCGCCGGCGTCTTGCAATGGGTGTCGGACTTCAAGGAAATCGACCATGAGTTTGGTCTGATCTCGGAACTTGTGGAGATTTCAGGCCGTCCCTTGAGTTTCTCGATGGTGCAGGCCGACGTCTGGCCGGACCAGTGGCGCGATCTCACAACGCGACTTGATGCGGCCGCCGCAAAAGGTCTGCCCATCAAGGCGCAGGTGCAGGGTCGCCCCGTCGGACTGATGCTGGGCCTGCAAGGCTCCGTGCATCCCTTCGTGACGCGCCCGAGCTATGCGGCAATTGCACATCTGCCGCTGGCGGAGCGCGTTGCCAAAATGCTCGAACCTGCGTTCCGCGCCAAGATGCTGGCCGAAGCGCCTGAGGCAGGTCATCCGTTCGTCAATTCGCTCGCTGGCGCCTACCACAAGATGTTCGACCTTGGTAATCCGCCGAACTACGAACCGGCACCAGAGGAAAGCATCGGTGCGCGCGCCAAAGTGAGCGGCCAGAATCCAGACGAAATTGTCTTTGATGTGCTGACCGCCAACGGCGGGACAGGCTTCCTGTTCTTCCCGCTGCACAATTACTTCGATTTCAATCTCGACAACACGCTGACCATGATGCGCAATCCGAACACACTCTTTGGTTTGTCGGACGGCGGCGCGCATGTCGGTGCGATCTGCGACGTGAGCGTACCGACCTATATGCTGACGCATTGGTGCCGCGACCGCACACGCGGCGAGAAACTCGATCTGCCTTTCGTCGTGAAAAGCCAGACGCGCGATACGGCGGAGGCGATGGGGCTGCTTGATCGCGGCTTGATTGCTGTGGGCTATAAGGCTGATGTCAATGTGATCGATTTCGACCGGCTGCAATTGCGCCCGCCGCATATGATCTATGATCTGCCGTCAGGCGCACGTCGCCTGATGCAGGAAGCAGACGGCTATGTGGCAACCATTGCGAGCGGTGAGATTATCTACCGCGATGGCGCGCCGACAGGCGCACTGCCGGGCAAACTGGTCCGCGGGCATAAGCAAGCGCCGGCGGCTTGACCGGTTTCAGACCAGCTGAGGATTGAGGGCAGGCGCGGCATCGGACGCGCCTGTTTTCATTTCGGCCGATTTCAGTTCGGTTTCGATGAAGGAAAGCGTGCGGGCAGCGACATTTTCCCAGCCGGGTTCGTTCGGCAACCAATGGGCGTGGCCATGCACCGCTTCGATTTTTGCCATGCGCTCGTAATAGGCAGCGGTGCGGCGTGCAGAGGCGAGTGGCGTCAGCCGGTCGTCCGTGCCGGTGAGAAACAGCATGGGTCGCGTGACCGCACGTGCATCAACAAGCGCGGCACGTTTGCTATCCAGAAACCAGAGTGCCAGTTCGAAAATGGCCCGACCTGACTCAGGGATAAGCGTCGCATAGTGATTGCGCGCGTCGCGCTCGCTCATACCGTTAAGGCCGATGTCGCGCAACAAGCGATAAGACGGAATCTGCGTGTGCCGCCAGAACGGTCGCGTGGCAAGTTCGCGGAGGATAAATCTGATAACAGTCGAGGTCAGAGCAATGACCGGCGCGCAATGGGCCGTGGCAAGCAGGACCGTGCCTTGGCTCAAGTCGCGCGCTGCGAGCATTTGCGACAGCGTGCCGCCCATCGAATGACCGATCAGGATTGGCTTTTCACCAAGTAGATGGATCTCGCGTTCTAGGTCGGCAGCGTAGTCGAGCAGGCTCGTCGTGGCGAGCGCAGGGTTGGGTGTGTCGCCCGGTTCGATGTCGTGGTGCCGCAAAGCCGGTGTCACGACACGGTAGCCGCGTGCTTCAAAATAGTGCCGAAAATTATTCCAGACATGCGGACGGCTCCACATGCCGTGAATACACATGATGGTGCGCGTTTCGACCGATGCGACGCCGATGGGTTTGCCGATGTTAAAGTCGTTCAGATCATGCGCCATTGTGATGCTCGTCATAAAACGGCGCTGCAAAAATCAATTGATGCAGATCGGCAGCAAGACCGGAATGAAACGGCGACGGCGGCATGGGCAACAACAATCTCGGTGACGAGGTTTACAAAATTTTCGACGGGCTTGGGGCACCCTGTTCCATGAAGGAGCGGGCGGCTTTGTGCTGCCGCCGAATCCCTCACGTCTGGATGCAATTGAACGACAGAAACGCTTACGAAATTGCCAACGTTCGTCCGCTGACGATGCCCGTTTTTCGATTTCCTGACGGTTTGATGCAATCAGACAGCGCGCCGTTAATCTTTGAGTTAGAAAACCGCCACAAAAATGGGCGTTCGGGGCGGCCTGACGATGAAACGCAGCGTTTCTCAGTCTCCTGCCAGACACCCTGCTGAAGTGATGTGCCGACTTTTGCGTTTCGGGCGCTTGGCCATGACTATGGTCCGGGTGTGTTCAAGTATCAGGGGAAATGCTTAGAGGCTTTTTGCAGAGCCTAAACGGCACTGAGCGGCAGAGTGCGCGAGAGGTCCGATCTGGAATAGTGCATGGCGAGCGGCCTCGAACATCTGACTACGCCATAGTCCAGACATGTTTGTCTCGCACTGTCACAATTCGGCGGGCACTTGTGCATTGCGTTTAATCACGTCAATCTTCGCTCGTCAGGGTCGCGCCGCATGTCGGGCGCTTTTATCGAGGTCAAAATGACGGAAAGACGTAAAGCATCTGGTCGCCCGAAAGTGGCTCGCGCAGGCAAGGCCGCAAGGCGTCCGGCAGCGCTCGCACCGGCGGCAGCGGCTGCCGGTGATGCGGTGGCAAGCGAAGTGAAAACAGTGGTGAAGGCTGCGAAAGCTGCAAAGGCCAAGGCTGCGCCCAAGGTGAAGGCGGCAGCAAAATCAGCAACCAAGGCAAAAGCCAAAGTGACGGCGAAGGCAAAAGCCGCTCCCGCTAAGGCGAGCGGCAAGCTCACGAAAGAGCAAGCCAAGATCAAAAAGGCGCTGGAGAAGCAGGTCAAAAGTGTCAGCCGCGACATTGACAAGGCCGAGCGCGAAGCCAAGAAGGCGCTGAAGTCGGCGGAGAAACGCTATCAGGGCGTGCTCGGTCAGCTCAAGACCGACCGCAAGAAGCTCGAAAAGCGCCTGAAGACACTGAAGTCGCAGGGCGAGAGCGCTTTTGAAGAAATCAAAACCGGCATTGAAGGCGCATACAAGGAATTGACCGAAGCTGTGGTCAAAGCCTACGGCCATTTCAAATAAACTGGTTTGACGGGATCACTGAAACGCGGGGCCCTTGGGTCCCGCGTTTTGCTGTTTGACCGGGGCGACGCCTTGAGCAGAATGGCGGCACAAAGAAAATGCTCAAGGGAGAAGCACCATGAACCGAGTTCTCGCGCACACAGGCGCCAAATATCCAATTGTCCAGGCCCCGATGGGTTGGATCGCGCGCGCACCGCTGGCATCTGCCGTATCAAAAGCGGGAGGGCTGGGCATCATCGAAACTTCGTCAGGCGAGACGGATGCCTGCAAAGTCGAAATCGAAAAAATGCTGGCGCTGGGACTGCCCTTTGGCGTCAACCTGCCGATCATGTTTCTGCGCGATGACGCCATGCTGCGCTATGTCTGCAATTCGGGCGTGAAATTCGTGACGACCTCGGCAGGCAGCCCTGCAAAGTTCGTCGGCCCGCTGAAAGAGGCGGGCATTGTCGTCTATCACGCCGTGCCGACGCTTGATGCCGCCGTGAAATGCGCCGAGGCCGGTGTCGATGGGTTGGTCGTCGAAGGCGCGGAAGGCGGCGGCTTCAAAAATCCCGAAGAAGTTTCGACGATGGTTCTGCTGCAGGCGATCCGCGAGAAGGTCTCCATTCCGCTCATTGCTGCGGGCGGTATTTGCGACGGGCGTGGGATGGCCGCGGCCTTTGCGCTGGGCGCGGAAGCTGTGCAGATGGGTACGAGATTTGTGAGTTCGGTTGAAAGCCCTGTCCACAAAAACTACAAACTGAAAATCGTCGACAGCAAAGAGACGGGCACCTATGTGCTGAACAAGAAGGCGACGCCCTGCATCCGCGCGCTCAAGTCGACCCGCATGGACGCGATCTACGAAGAAGGCCGGATGCCCGCCGACACATTCGCCAATATCAAAGGTGTCTATTTTGACGGGGACATGGAGGCAGCACCTGCCCTTGCGGGACAAAGCGCAGGCCTCATCCATGAAGTGAAGCCGGTGAAAGACATCATCGACGAAACGATTGCTGAATTTCACCAGATCACGGCGCGGCTTGGCGCCCTGGCCACCGCGCGTGCTTTCGGCTGACGCGATCTTCGGTCAATGGTGGCGGGAGGCGGCATTGGCAGGCGCCGCCTCTTGTGTTGCAGGCATGGTGAGAAACATGCCTGCTGCACTCAATGCCAATGCGAGCCTTTGCGCCGGAGCCCAAACGGAAGAGGCATGACGCGGGCTGCGCCATTCCGCATCGCAGGCGGCCAGCGGTGTTCCGTCGCGTGCCTGGAGCGCAGCGACGAAGCCGAGTAGTCGCGCCTCGTCGCCGGTCAGCACGCGCCATTTGGGGCAGGGGAAGGCGAGCGGGCGCGTACTTGCCGAAATCAACGCCCCCGTAAGTTCGGCAATCAATGCGCCACCTTCAGGCATATCGGCCGCATTGCAGGCTCGCTCCACGACCAGTGATCTTTCATGGCCGTCGCCGATATGGGTCCATTGCACGCGCATGGCCCAAACGATGAACTGCGCCGCAAATCCAAGTTCGTGCAACGACTGATCGACATAGAAAGTCGGGTGGGCAGGAGCGGTTGTGTATCGGGCAAATTCGGCAGGGCGCATGCGGCAACTCCATCAGACGGGGGAGTGAAACCGTATCGCAAATGAGAATTAGTAGCAACAAATATTGAACGAAAAAGCGATTGAAATCCGTTCGCGCGGACTCCAGCGCGCCGCTTGTCACATTGTGACATTTTGGCGGAAACCCTAGGATTTTATTGAC
>TARA_R110000868_G_scaffold340701_2_pt1 | contig 14744 bp, 14 predicted proteins | sample TARA_R110000868 | Tara Oceans TARA_R110000868 (sample SAMEA4397489) | marine metagenome | biome: Polar Biome; feature: [SRF] surface water layer (ENVO:00010504); material: water (ENVO:00002006), including particulate matter (ENVO:01000060) such as... | depth 5 m | reverse complement strand
ATATTCTCAGCAAAATGGGAATCCTGAATGTAAACACCGCCTAGGATCTGGTCCTAATAAAACGGATCGGTATCCGCCGCAAATTCAATCGGAAACACCGCCATAAAGACTTGCAAGACGTCTTTTTTCCCCACACATGGCCGCAGAACCGGCATTAGCAAACGCACCCCCCGCGACCAGTCTTTGCGAAAAATATGGATCAAATGTATTTGCGGCTGTTCGGTTTCGCGGACCACACTTAATGCACTGTGAATGCTTGTATCAGACCGAAAATCGATTTCGCGCGCATATCCCCCGCGCCAGTCCTCGCCCATCATTTTGACGATATTTTCCCCGTCAATCACGATCTGAAAATCATTCTTGCTCGGCACATATTCATAGATACTGATATCATCAAGCCACGGCCCCAAATGCGCCGGCGAAAATTCTGTCCGACTTGGCAGGCCATCTTCCTGTCGGCTGCGATGCCAGAAATCCAAAAGATCGCATGCGGCCTGCGGGGCATTATCAGGCAATTTATCAAGCAACATTTCCATATCAGGATATATCACCAAATATGCCGATATGTCCCTCGCCAGACCCACAATCAGAAATAGACATAACTTTAACCATTCATTCTCCCCCAGATATCGATAAATTGGGAAACAATGACGTCAGAACAAGTAGCAAACTCAAAAGAAATTGTTTTCAAACGCGATACAGGAAATGCACAACCAAGACCTGTATGACCGGGTCACCCTTGCGGCACCGGGTCCGAACCGGCAACATCAACCGCAACCAGTTTTCCCATTGCACGCGCTGGACCCCGATCATGTGAAATTGCGGCGCAACAGTTGCAATCACATTGCACAGGGTGGCAAACACGGCTGTCCCGAAATCCATATCAATCTGGCGCGGGGTCGATCCCTGATAATTTTCGCCGCTCGCCGCAATCATATTGGGCGCGTCAATGCGAATGATAAAATCATGGCGGGCGGGCAAATATTCATAAACCCCGATATCATCACGCCAGGGCGCAAGTCGATCCGCGCCAAGATCACGCCGGTCGGGAATATCCCCGTCAGGGCACGCATCTTGCCAAATATCGAACAATCGGAAAATACGCCCGTCCGCATCCTCCGGCAGGTGATCCAGCCGGATTTCTTGCGCATAAGCCATCGCACAACGTGCCCCCCGACACTTTAACCTGATCATAAGAACGCATCACGCCGCAACATAATGCGCCGCAACATGCAAACATCCTTACCTTAAATCTTATCACGCCGCAGAATAAAAACGTCAAATACCCTGCGGCAACGCCGGTGCGATCCCTTTGGGAATGAGGTCAAAGGCTTCGCGCTGCATAAAGAACATACCATTAATGGTTTGCTCTGGGCGCACACGCGTTAAATTTATCAATACGGTTTCATCCGCGCCACGATAACCATATCGCAAAAGGCCATCATCAATAGCCTTTTCCCCCAAAACCTCCACGCCGAAATGCGCAAACAAATTCTTGACCGGTTTTGGGGCGCCGATTTCCCAAATACCGCAAGATTTGGCATCCGGTGACATCATCACCACACTGATCGTTCCATCAGGTTTGTGCAGCAACGGGAAAATCTCGATTTTATTGCCAAACATCCGCAGCCGCTTATCGGTAACAACCTTGCCATCCGTGCGGGTGAATTGCCCCGCCGCTTCGCGCATGGCAATAGTGTTGCCCATATTTGGCGTACAAATATCCTGCAAAACCTTGACCGGCATATCATCGCCGCCAATTTCCGGTCGCATGGCATTTGTGATCATTGTTGTTTTATCATCGATAAAACCGCGTTCGATCTGATAGGCCTCGTCGGTCATGAACAAGATGACATCGATTTTGCCAATGACATTGATCCGCGTAACGATCTTCTTGACCGGATGCGTTGGCATTTCACGATAACCATATCGCATTTCGTCGATTTGACTGCCCACCACACCAAAATCCCTGTCTTCGAATACAAGGCCAAGTTGATCTGTGAAATAATCAGGAATCCCGATCCCGGCCGCGGCAGCAACACTGCACACCCGTCCTTCGCCGTTCGACAATGCCCCGATACGGCGCCCCTTATAAAGGATCCCGTATACGCGTGTTGTGACGGTTTCGAACCCGATCTGCTCTTCTTCGAGTACGGGCGGTTCATTCGCCAACGGCAAGGCAAGCCTGTCGATGGCCGCCGCATCCCCAAGATGATCAATGCATATATCACGGGCAATCTGTAACAATCTCGCCCGCTCGGGACCATATTCTGCAATATGCCCTGCATTATAGGTTTGCGTCGTCTGACACCCGCCAAGCAGCAAAACCGTCATCGCGGCAAAACCAACCGCAAAAACTGTGGGAATTTTGTTTTGTATCATGTTCCGCAACCGTCCTCTGTCATTCACAGACAGAATGACGCAACAATCACTGGTTGTCTAACCTTCGTATTAACACGACAACACGGAACACCGTTTCCAAACATCCCCGAAGATTTCACCTAAACCGGCATCGCATCGCGATACCGTTGCAACAACCGGCTTTCAATCCGGTTGCGACCATCAACATTGGAAATCCAGACAATCTGATACGGGGCCAGCGGCAAAATGCCGTTGTAATCCTCGATCACCTGCTGGGACAGCAAATCGGTCCAGCCAACCGTCATGATCAGATTGATCTTGGAAAGATCAAGATCCTGCGGCTTATCGGTCAGGTTAAAGACACAGAAAATGCTTTGATCGTTCAAATGGCCCTGCCGCCAGACACCCAGTAAATTCGGCCCAAGATTAAGGGTATATTGCGTCGCATTGGGATGAAATGCCGGTTGCCCCATGCGGATCGACATCAGTGCGCGCAACTGATCAAAGGCCGATTTGGCAATGCCGTCTTCAGACAGGCGCGCTTCGGCATCCGGCAATTGCCAAACCTTGCGGTTCAAACGCCTTGGGATACCGGTTTCCTCATATCCCTTCTGATCATTTTCGGTTGCCAGAATGGATTGCACATAAATCGCCGGAACCCCTTCCAGCGACATGGCAATCGCCTGGCTCATGACAAACCGTTCCAGACCGTATGTCGTGTCGCCGTCAAAGTTTTCCGCCAACATGCTAAACAGCGTGACATTCAGCTCATATGCCTTCTGCCCGCCGCCCTTAAGCGCGCGATAGCTAACCTGCCCGCCCATCTTGCGTGCATGTTCGGTCATGGCATCAATTTCTGCATCCGGGATCAGGTTTTCGGCCGGGCGCAACCCGATGCCATCATGGCTGGCGGTGAAATTGAAAAATGTGCACCCCGCCGGGGCGGGCGGCATCGACATGATGCATTTGCGCACGCAATCACTACGCCCGCTTAACAACGCATGAATAATCACCGGCGGCAGGCTGAAATTATAAATCAGATGCGCTTCGTCCTGATCGCCAAAATACGACAGGTTTTCCAGCAACGGCAGATTGGTTTCGGTAATAAACAAAACATCCGGATGCACCGCCGTTGTCGCCAGACGCAGCGCCTTGATGATTTTATGGGTCTGTTCCAGATTGATCGAACTGGTCCCGGCTTCTTTCCAGATAAAACCAATCGCATCAAGTCGTACCACCCGAATACCGTGTTTCAGGTAATCCAGAACGATTTTCAGAATTTCAAAAAACACATCCGGATTGCCGTAATCCAGATCAACCTGATCATAGCTAAACGTACACCAGACATGCTTTTCCCCATTCGATGTCGTAACCTTGCTTAACAACGGATGGCTGCGCGGGCGCACCACGTCGGAAAGGTCATCATCGGGGCTGGCAGTTTTGATGTAATCCACACCGGGCGCATCACCGGCCAGAAACTGCTGGAACCAGACATGCGACGCCGAAATATGGTTCGCTACCAGATCGGCCATCACGGTTGCATCGCGTGATAAGGCTTTGACGTCATCCCAATTGCCAAGTTCCGGGCGTAATACACTGAAATCACTGACCGAAAAACCATCATCGGATGTAAACGGATGAAATGGCAGGATATGGATCCCTGTCAGCCAGTCCTTAAGCCAGGTGCGGTAAAAATCGCCAAGGCTTTCAAGCCCGTGATGCCCGTCGCGTGAAATGCTGTCGCCATAGGTAATCAGAAACGCATCACGCTGATCCCATTTTCGAAGATATTCCTCGCAGGGCTCCGCCCCCTCGCCCTCAAGCGGCAGGTTCAGCGCCTCAAAAACCCGGCGCACCAATTCTGCGTGATCATGTTCCGGATAGACATCCGCAAGCAGATTGCGCATGGCACTTGCGAACGCAATACGCCCCGAGGTTCCGATAACACGATCCATGCTGGCTCCTATAGGCAGGCAATTTTGAAATACTGTCGCAATCAAATAATGAAATTGCCCATGATGCAAGCAACGATTTCAACGTGCTAATAAAGCAGGCAGATGCATTCCAGCCCCACCCCAAACGTCAAACGCCCGGCACAAGTTTCACAACAAGGCCGGGCGCAGGATACACATCAAAAACAGACCACCATCACCTTACGGCGCAATCGTCACCTCGACCAGCGCATGGGTGCGGTTGGTATCGATATGCGCAATCGCCTGACGCAGAATGCCCGGCAAGTCCGCCGCCCGTTCGGCCTTTGCCACCCAGGCCCGGCTGGCTTCGGCAACCTTGGTGAAATCGGGGCTGGGTTTAAGCCCGGTCAGCGGCATCTGGTTGGTTTTTGCCGCATAGCCATCGGGATACATCCCCGTCACAGACTGGCGCACCGCGCCCCATTCATTGTTGTTCAGCACCAATATCAGGATCGGCAGTTCCAGCGCCTCGGCAATCTGATGGCACGCCGTCGGATTGGCAAACATATACGACCCATCCCCCATCGTCGCGATCACCAGCTTGTCTTTGTCGGCAAGCTGATAGCCCATGGATGCCGGGAACGACCAGCCCAACCCGCCGGAATGCGGTTCCTGATACCAGCTTCCATGCTTTGATAGTGAAAGCGGTTCTAACGGGCAGCCAAGCTCGGAAAACACCGTCGCATCGCGCCCGGCAATCGCATAGGAAAGGCAGCGCGATACAAACGCCTTGGTCATCGGGTCAACTGCCCCGGCATCAGCGGCGGCCAAAGCCTTTGCCCGGTTAACCCCGTTGAGTTTCGCCACCGCATCGTGCCGCGTCGCACAAACATCGCGATGATCAGCGTGATGACGGTCCAATACATCGGCAAGCGCCATAATCACATCGCCAGTTTCCCCGGTCAGCGAAACATCGGCGGCAAAATTGCGCCCCGGCACCCGCGAATAAAGCGGGTTCTGCCCGATCTGGATCACCTTGCAATCATCGCGCAATTTGTGAATTTCCGGCGACCAGGGCGCCATGCAATCAATCACCAAAACCGCGTCGGCATCTTTTAACCAAGGTGCCGGGTCCATGCCCGCCATCATCGGGTGATCGGTGCCAAGGGCAAGCTGGATCGCCCAATATTGCACCACCGGAATGCCCCATTGATCCACCAAGGACGACAGCCGATCAAACGCCTCGGCGGTGCCCGCGCCGCGCTGGGCAATGATCACCGGGTTTTTCGCATTGGCAAGAATACTGGCGGCTTCCGCAAGCAATGCGGGCGGCGGCGCCACGCGAACCGGCTGCATCCGAAGCGGCGCGTCAATCCCCGCACCAGGGCAAGGCTCGCACAAAACTTCCCGCGGCAACGACACATAAACCGGCCCCTTGGGGACGGATGATGCAATCGCATAGGCCCGGTCGATCACCTCTGGCACCTGTTCAGGGAATTTAAGTTCATATTCCCATTTCGAGGCCTCGCGCACCATCGCGGCCTGATCGCGCATTTCCTGGCCCCAGCCAATCGGCACGGTGCGCGCGCCCAGCCGCCCCTGTTCCATCACCGGCGTTCTGCCCGACATCAGGATCACCGGCACATGTTCGGTCGCGGCATTGATCGCGCCAATCGCGCAATTGGCCAGCCCGACATTGGTATGCGCCATCACGGCCTGGGTTTTCCCGGTCGCAAGGTAATAGCCATGCGCCATGCCCATCGCGGCATTTTCATGCGGCATGATCAAGGCATCGGGAAGGTCGATATCCTTGGCATTGGCCTCGGCCAGCCCTTCGATGATCGGCGGAAAATCAGTCCCGGAATTGGCAAAGATATAATCAACCCCAATCGCTTTCATCCGCGCCAAAACCGCCCCGCCTGCGGTCAGGGTGATTTGTGCCTTGCTCTTTGCCATGTGATACCCTATCATATTTCTATATTTGAAATTTAATTTATAATATAGTTTATTCCGGGAAACGCGCCCGCGTCAAGACACCGCGCGGGCAAAATCACCGCGCCACATAACAACAATCCCACAGCCAAGGACCCCACCCGCCATGACAAGTCAGCTTAACGGATCGGTGCTTAAGGCCTTTCGCATTCTCGAACTCTTTGCCGAAGGCCGGTCTGAACTGACGGCGGGCGAAACGGCGACCGCATTGGACATCAACATGATCACCGCCCATCGTTTTTTGCATACGCTCGAACATGCCGGGGCGTTGCGTATGGTGGCGCGCGGGGTATTTCGCTTGGGCTATGTCTTTGCTGATTTGGGGGATCGTGTGCGCCATGACGGCAGTCTGCCCACCGTGATCCAGCCGGTTCTGGATGATCTGGCGCGGCAAACCGGCGAAGCCTGCATGGCCACCGAATTTGATCGCGACATGGCGGTTTGCATCGCCAAGGCCCTGCCCGATCGCGCGCTTTATGTCGATATTCGCATCGGATCGCGGCTTGATGCGTTTTGCACCGCCCACGGCAAACTCTGGCTGGCCTTTATGAGCGCGGCCGATCAGGATTATTATTTCGCCAATGCCGATCTGACCGGCATGACAGACCGCACAATTACCGATCTTGCGATGTTAAAAGACGAATTGGCCACCATCCGCCAACAGGGCTTCTCGACCAATAACGGCGAACGCGAAAGCGAGATTTTCGCCCTTGCCGTGCCGGTCCTGACCCAACATGGCAATATGATTTCGGCCCTGTCCGTCTTTGGTGCAACGCCCGGCCTGATCACCGAAAAACGTGATGCGGTGCTGACCGCCCTTCGCCACGCCGCCGATGCCGGGCAACGCGCGCTCTATGGCAAGGCCTGAAATTCCTCAACAGTAACAACCGTCACAATCGTTCAAGACCGACCCGCGCAAAATATGGCACGCTGCCTGTCATGCTTTGCCGGACAATCGGGAACATCACAACGATGATAACGGAAAATCTGCTACTCCTCTGGCTGGCCGCCCTGCCCCTGATGGGCAGCCCCGGCCCCGCCACCATAAGCCTTGCGGCAACCGGATCCGCCTTTGGTCTGCGGCCAAGCCTTGGGTATCTATGTGGCATCATCGCGGGCACCACAGGTGTCCTGATCCTGACCGCAACCGGGGTCGCCACCGCACTTTTGGCCCATCCCGTTGCTGGCAATATCCTTACCCTGATCGCGGCGGCCTATATCCTTTATCTTGCCTGGAAAATCGCCACCGCGCCGGTCAGCCCCGGCATATCATCCCGGCTAAACCCCGAAAGTGCGGAAAACCCCGAAAACACCGCCCCCGATTTCCGGGGTGGCCTGATGCTGGCCATCGCCAACCCAAAGGCCTTTGCCGCGATTGGCGCGGTCTATGCCAGCCATCATATCACCCTGCACTCTGCATGGCTGAACAACGCGCTAAAACTCGCGGCTCTTGCGCTGGTGATTGCTATGGTTAACACAATCTGGCTGATCTTTGGCGCAAGCTTTTCGCGCCTGCTGTCAAGCCCGCGCGCCGGGCGGGTAATCAATATTATCTTTGCCGTGATGCTGATTGTATCGGTTGGCTTTGCCGTGCTTTAGCTGCAGGACCTAGCCGCCTGAACCTCTGGCAATCAGGCCACGCCGATTTCGCGCATATCACCAACCGGGGAAACAACCCGCATGGCACCGGGCGATTTTCCCATGGTGCGTTTGAACGCCCGACTAAACGCTGCATGCGATCCATAACCCAGCCGCTCGGCGACAATTTCAATGCTCATGCGGTCGCGCCCGATCCATTGGCTGGCAAGGCGCATCCGAAGTTCGGTGACATAGCGAAGCGGCGTCACCCCGGTTGCGGCCAAAAACCGTTCGGCAAAGACCGACCGCGAACTGCCCATTTCCGATGCCATCGCCGCCACCGTCCAATTGCGCCCCGGATCACGATGCAGGGCGGCAATCACCCGCCCCATGCGCGGATCACGCAATGCCTCGACCCAGCCCGCCGCATCGCCACAGCCACATTCAACCCAATCACGCACAAGGGATGCCGACACCACATCGGCAAGCCGGGTCAGAATACCGGCATATCCGGCCCGCTCGGCTTTGACCTCACGTGCCATGGCTTCCAGAATGGGCAGGATTTCCGGGTTGCGGTCAATCAAATCGCCCACCTGCATCACCTCGGGCATCATCGCGACCAGCGGATGCATACTGCCCAGGTCAAATTCCATGCAGCCGCTGAAAATCAGGGTGTCATTGCTGCGGCATATCTCGGTCTTGCAGACATGAATATCATCAACCCGCTTGCAGATCATTCTGGCATCAAAATCCGTCACATCCCGGCATGGAATACCCGGATCAGACAACAGGGAATGCAGCCCGCCGCGCGGCAAAAGCACAGCATCGCCACCGCAAAGCGTATGAACCGCCCCGCCGTCCGTGCGCAAATAAACCGTGCCGCGCGCGATAAAATGAAATTGCGCCCGCCCCGGATCAACCCCAAACCGCACGCCAAACGGCGGCGATATCTGGATCCGGTTGTAATGCACCCCGTCAATCCGCATCCCCAAAAGAAGCTCGCTGATCAGGTCACTTGAAAGCATCTGCATGTCATTTTTCCCGAAGTGTTAGACCCCTTCTAAACAGTTTCGGACGAATGATCAATAATCTCAGAGAAACTGACATAGCCCGTCCGGGTCAGACCCTGTATCTTCGCTGCAACGCACAAACACCTTTTACGAAGGACTTCCGATGACAGATACAGCAAATAGGTCCCCGGCCGCAGCCGCGCAAGACGCGCCGGCCTGGTGGGCCGTCATTTCCATGACGCTGGGTGTTTTCGGGCTGGTCACAGCCGAATTCCTCCCCGTCAGCCTGCTCACCCCGATGGCCGCCGATTTACACGTGACCGAGGGTCTGGCCGGTCAGGCCATGTCAACCACCGCCGTTCTGGCCCTGATCACCAGCCTCCTGACCGCGACCGTCACCCGAAAACTTGATCGGCGTTATGTCCTGCTCAGCTTTTCGGTTTTGCTGATCATCTCGAACATCATCGTTTCCACCGCCCCCAGCTTTGAATTGCTGCTGGCGGGCCGCATCCTGCTGGGCATCGGGCTGGGCGGTTTCTGGACCATGGCGGCCGCCACCGTCATGCGGCTGGTCCCGCAAAACCGCATTCCGCGCGCGCTGTCGATCCTGTTTAGCGGCGTTTCCGCCGCCACCATCTTTGCTGCCCCGCTCGGAAGCTACCTTGGCGATGTCATTGGCTGGCGCAGTGTGTTCCTGCTGGCGTCGCTTTTGGGCGTTCTGGCCTTGGTCACACAGTTTCTGACCCTGCCCAAAATGGCGCCACGCGGCCGGGCCAGCCTGCGTACTTTGGTTGAAATCATGGGCCGCCCGCGCATGAAATTTGGCCTGTTTGCACTGGTGCTGATCATTACCGGCCATTTCGCCCTGTTCACCTATGTCCGGCCGTTTCTTGAAAACGTTACCGGCGTTGCAACAGCCGGTGTTGCGGGCATTCTTCTCGGCTTTGGTGTTGCCAACTTTATCGGCACCTATATCGGCGGCGCGCTTGTCGCACGCTCGCTTCGCATGACCCTTATCATGATGCCGATGATCATGGGCCTTGCCGGGATCGGCATGGTCAGCATTCAGGGCGCAATTGCCCCGACCGCCGTGCTTGTCGCCATCTGGGGCATGGCATTCGGCGGTGTTCCGGTCGCCTGGTCCACCTGGATCACCCGCACCGTCCCTGACGAAGCCGAAAGCGGCGGCGGCCTTCTGGTCGCAGGCTTCCAGCTCGCCATTGCGACGGGTTCGGGCGTCGGTGGACTTGTCTTTGATGCCAGCGGCGTACTTGGCGTCTTCACCATCGCCGGTCTGCTTCTGGTCGGCGCTTCAATCATCGTCACTCTGGGCCTGCGAACTGCCCCTGTTCCGGCGGAACAGGGATAAGCATCGCCCCTTCCCCCAACGATGCACCTCAACGGCCCAGCCCACCCCGGCAGTCACCAGATTGCCGGGGTGTTTCTGTATCCGCCCGGCCACCCCCCGCCACCATAAACCATGCATCAAGCATCCTGCCCCAACCACGCCCCCACGCCGTCATTCCCGCGAAGGCGGGAATCCATGTGTCACAATGGGTTATGAATGATCCGCACCGGGCGACACCTTCCGGGGCACGGCTTCGCACCGCCGACATGATGGTTATTGGTACAATTTTCCGACCATCGAAAAAGCAAAAAAAAAGACGCCCTCTTTTTCAGAGGAAGTCCTTATTTGGAAAGGCATCCAAGGATCGCATTTCGTTCCGTTTGGAACGCGCTCTCACTCAATAAATTTTTCAATCACCGCATCGGCACCGATCAACGGAATGATGCGGACGAGAACTTGTTCCATCACGCCCGACATGGCCTTGGCGATGAAAGCAGCCTTCCGATCTTTCCACGACAGAGTTTGAATAAGGCTGGCCGCCACCACAGAAGGCTTATCAAGATTATCAACCGGAACCTCCGTTACGCCCCCGCGAATGCTTGTGCTGATCGGACAGAAAATCATCAGGCCGGTTTGCATATTGTACGGGCGCGACGATAGCACCAGCGCCGGTCGATATTTGCCAATCTCTTTGCCTTTGGTCGGCTCAAAATCCAGCCAGATAATGTCATTGCGCTCCGGCACATACGGCCCCGCCATCACGCGCCCGTTTCCGCAGCCGAAGGCTGCGCAAGCTCATCTTCATGCGCACCATGGGCATCAAGCCCAACCAAAAGGTCTGCTTCTGAAAAAGGAAGATTGACCTTTCGGGTCGTTGTGCGGGCCGCCTCGATAATGATTTTTCCCGCCTTGACATCAATGCTGATCGGACTGGCAACATCCAGCCGCGCCTGCGCCAAAATCTTGCTGGAAAGCCGCACAGCGGCACTGTTGCCCCAACGCTTGATTTCACTTTGCATAACATTCTCCCGGATATGGCGTAGCTACATATGTAGCCACTGTAAATCTGCACAACACCGGTGTCAACTTTTGTATCTACACACTAAGCAACCTTGCACCGCATCTTTGCGAAAAATAGATCTGTCCCCTTTTTTTTCCCGAACATATGTCGCCGAAGACGGATCGCCCCCGACCAATATCGTCGCCAAAACCGGCACCATGCCGCCAAGCTTCTGTCCCAGCGACCGAACCCGACTGGCAAGCTCTACCTCGACCTGGTGCGCCAGCGCCTTGCCATCAAGAAGAATGGGATTGCTAAATTTCTCTGTCATAATCGTGTGACTGCCTTTTGGAACGGTGGGACATTTCCAAAGGAAATTCTAGCAGAAGATGAATTGATGCCCAACCGCCACCTCGAGGAAAAAGAGGACAGTCCCCTTTTTCCGATGTCCCTTTTTCTAATTCGCTTTATCGTCTTGCCAATGAGGTGAGGTCCTGTCTGATGACCAAGCAAATGACCAAGGCAACTTAACGAGCGATCTCGATCGGAGGGTACAATATGACAGGAGACTCAGCTCCACCCGCAAAGCGTAAAGAGATCATCGTTCTGGACTACGATCCGGCTTGGCCAACACAATTTGAAGAGATCAAAGATAAACTTGGCTCCCTGCTCGATGGGATGGTTGCAGACATCGCACACATCGGCAGCACCGCTGTTCCAGACTTATGCGCAAAACCAAAAATCGATGTTGATGTTGTCTTGAAATCAGAAGAAGTGATCCCCCAAGGGATCGAGAAGTTAAAGCTGGCTGGCTACTCCTATCATGGCAACAAATATGACGATGGGATGTGGGCTTTCACGAAAGGCAAAGGCTCTTTCGGCGAGCGCGTCTACCTTTGTGCTCCGGGGACACCGACACATCAAAAACGCTTGTTTTTTCGAGATCACCTGCGGGCACATCCCGAAGATGCCACAACATACGGCGAACTGAAACAGCGTCTGGCATCCAAGACTGATAATGATTGGGACTATTACACAGGAAATAAAGGACCGTTTGTCGCATCCATCGTCAGAAAATCCGCCGCACGTCATATTCAAGCCGTCAAATCGCACAAAATTCGCATCGCTCTTGATATCCTTAACGACCTGCCGCAATGGTCTGACATTCAGGCATCTGTCGCGGTATATGTGCAAGAATCTGATGCTTACCCTATGTTCGCCTGTTTCGCGCCAGATGAAACAGCCATCGGCTTCCTGTCCTTGAAATCCACATCGGAACGCTCCTTCGAAGTTCACTTGATGGGCGTTAGGGCTTGTTGGCACCGGATGGGGATCGGTCAGGCGTTAATCGAAGCCGCAAAGAACCATATGGCGAGCAAAGGTGCCCGTTATCTTAAGGTGAATACGCTTGCAGCATCCCTGATCGGGCCAAATGACGATTTCAACAAAGAACTAATTGGTCGCTTGGTATTAGACATTTAGCATAAATGGGTCTGTCCCCTTTATGCTTGAATTTTTCCGCAACTATTGGGCGTATTTAATTTTTCACCGTCAGCAATCGTCGATTCTCCGTGCAAGGTTTGCCAGCGCAGCACCTTCCCAAAAAACAAAACCCCGGCCCAATAACTTGAGCCGGGGCACGAAGTGCTCTGGAGGGAGACAGGGCTTTTATTCTGGCCCCTTGGTAAAACCTTGGCGGTTAAATCGCCTTAACCGTCACCTTGCGTTCCGTCTGCACTTTAAGCCGATTACGCAGCGCACGCCCAAACGGGGCGGCCTCGATTTCAAACTGATCGCCATCCTGCGTTGTGATGCCATCGGCAAAACTCAGTGTTGCCGTGCCAAAGAAATGCGCATGCACATCGCCCGGGCGGCAGAACAAATCATATTTGAAATGATGGTATTCAAGGTTCGCCAGGCTATGAGACATATTGTCCTCGCCACTGACAAACGGTTTTTCCCAAATCACCTTGCCATCGCGATAAACCCGCGACATGCCTTCGACATGGCTGGGCAGATCGCCCAAAAGCAATTCCGGCCCCATCGAGCAGGCGCGCAGTTTTGAATGCGCCAGATAAAGGTAATTCTGGCGTTCGGTCACATGATCGGAAAATTCATTGCCAATCGCAAAGCCGATCCGCGCCGGATTACCATAGGGATCAATCACGTAAATCGCGGCAATTTCGGGTTCTTCACTGCCATCAAGCGCAAAGGACGGGCTGGGCATATCCGCGCCGGGATGGGCCACAATCGATCCATCGCCCTTGTAAAACCATTCCGGCTGTACGCCGTGTTCGCCGGGTTTTGGCTTGCCGCCTTCAACGCCCATGCGAAACATTTTCATTGAATCCGTTTCGTCGGCGGCCTTGTTATCGGCCTTATGCATATTGGCGCGCGCCGATGCCGATCCCAAATGGGTCAAACCGGTGCCGGTAACAAGGAAATGCGCCGGATCGGCATGGGTGACGGGCGGCAACAAACGCCCGCTTTCGACGACCTCGTTATAATCAATCCGCGTATCGCCCATGTGGGTCTTGGCGGTATCAATCATGGCGCCGCCCAATGAAATCGCAATATTTGCCAATTCGCGTGTGGTCGAAACCCCGACAAGCGGGATCAGGGTATCGGCATCCTCGACAATCGCAACATGCTGTGCCCCGGCAGTATCTGTGTATTGAACCAGTCTCATGAAATCCGTCCTGATAATCTTGGCATAAGAAAAACAGCCCCTTCCGATCCGTCGATCAGACCCAGCCACCATCAACAATAAAGTTCTGTGCCGTCACCATGCGGCTTTCATCCGAGCTTAGGAAAAGCGCCATCCGGGCAATATCATCGGGCATTACCCTGTTTTTAAGGCACTGACGCTCGTCTATTTCGCGCTCGGCGGCGTCATCCACCCAAAGGTCAAGCTGGCGCTGCGTCATGACCCAGCCGGGCACCAGCGTATTGACCCGAATGCCATCCTTGCCAAGGTCACGCGCCATGCCGCGTGTCAACCCATGGGTGGCGGCCTTTGCCGTGGTATAGCCGGGCATCCCGCCCTGCCCCATCATCCAGCTGACCGAGCCGAAATTGATAATCGCGCCGCCGCCGGCCTTTTGCATCATCGGGGCCACCGCCTGAATGGCAAAAAACGACGGGCGGATATTAATCGCCTGACGTTCGTCCCAATATTCCGGCGTCACGTCCTGCCATTTATGGCGGGTATCATTGGCCGCATTGTTCAATAATGCCGTGATCGGGCCGTGTGCCGCCGCCGCATCGGCAATCGCCTTATGCAGGGCCGCAATATCGGTAATGTCACATGTGATAAACAGCGGCGTATGTTTGGCATCCTTGCCAAGCTTTTCCACAAGCGCGATACCGGCATCCTCGGCGATATCGACAAAGGCGACCTTCGCCCCCTGTGCGACAAAGGCACTGACAAGCGCCTCGCCAATGCCCGATGCTCCACCGGTGATAAATACCGACGCATCGGCAAGGCTTGTATAAGTCGTCGGTTTACGGTCCGGCATGGTCAATTCTCTCCCGTCATCTGG
>TARA_R110000868_G_scaffold13102_6_pt1 | contig 14753 bp, 16 predicted proteins | sample TARA_R110000868 | Tara Oceans TARA_R110000868 (sample SAMEA4397489) | marine metagenome | biome: Polar Biome; feature: [SRF] surface water layer (ENVO:00010504); material: water (ENVO:00002006), including particulate matter (ENVO:01000060) such as... | depth 5 m | reverse complement strand
TAAGCCTCTGCCCCTCAACAGTATCTGGAATCAACAAGGAATCATGAGCCTTGAGAACAATCATTTTACTTTGGTCATAAATAAAGGAATCCAATGCCATCTGCCGGTAATAATCCGTATTGGCCAAGGTATCCATAATCCAAGGATTGGCACGTACCAAGACAAGCTCGGATAAGGCATAGGGTACTAAGGAATCGTACTTGCTAGCCAACGAATCCATAAACTTAAAATATTGGCCCACTGTAATATCCCTGCTAACATAAGCTTGTATGGGTTTGGCTTTCTTAGAGATATTTTTTTGCTCCCCCACCTTTTGTACTGGGGAATTGGACTTTTCAATGGTAGTATTCTTCGGTGAAATAGGTCGATTAACATTACATGAAACAATTAAAAAGACTGAAAAAAGAAGTATAATCGTATTAGGTTTCATCATAGGGGTAAAGTATGGTTCTAATTCAATCAAAACTAATACGGCTCGAGAGATTATAAAATGATAATGGTCACTATACAACACATGGCAATCCTCATTTTAAGCACTTATCTATCGATTTATGTTATTTATTTGAACCGATCCACCATAAAAGCTCCTACAAATTCGAGTAGAAAACCAAATAAGTAAGGGAAATGGACGCTGGGCCAAAACGAAAGCATTAAATTAAAGTTTAAATTTACAGATGATGTATTTAATATAAAGCACATTATCCTTTTTGCGTTTATCGGACAGTAACCCGGGTAAACTTAAAACTAGAAAAAAATGAAAAAGAGCATCCTTTTAATCCTGTACACTTTTCTAGCCATGCAATTGTCTTATTCCCAGAACAATACCGGCAATACGGAACAAAGGCAAGGGATTCATGCCTTGATAGACGCCTATGCCCAGGCCAGGGAAAAGAAGGATACCCTATTGCTCAAAGAAATTCTAACGACAGATGTAGATCAACTGGTTTCATCGGGGATTTGGAGAACGGGTATAAAGGAATCCATGAAAGGGATGCTCCAAAGCTCGGCTGGCAACCCAGGAACACGAACCCTCAAAATTGAAAAAATACGCTTTCTTAATGCGGAGAGTGCAATAGCAGATGCCCGATATCAAATAAAGAATCCCGACGGTACCCTTCGGAATATGTGGAGCACTTTTATTGTAGTTTTTGAGGAAAATAGGTGGAAAATTTCGGCTATAAGAAATATGTTGCCCGCAGCGCCACAATAAGCTTTCCCTCTGGTAATCGTTTAACGGTGCAACCATATAACTCATCCATACCATATTTTAAAAAATGATTCCATATAATTTAGTGGTAGGTCGCTATAATCTTATACATCAATTAATATTACAATAGTCACAACAACACATGACATTCCTCATTTTAAGCCCCGAGCTTTCATGCTATCTTTGATGAAATTGGTCCTTACAAAAGGATTTGGGTATGGACAATACATCAACGTTATTTAAAGGGGCAAAAGAATTTTTTATAGAGATCGGTGATCTCTCCTATTTTACTGCCCGATTTTTTAAAGAGGTATTTAAACCTCCTTTCGAATTTAAGGAGTTGCTTCGCCAATGCTATCAAATGGGTAACCGGTCCTTGGTCCTGGTAACGATAACAGGGTTTATCATTGGCTTGGTACTTACGCTGCAATCCAGACCCACCTTGATTCAATTTGGAGCCGTTTCCTGGATGCCCAATATGGTCGGAATCTCTATAGTAAGGGAGATAGGACCCGTAATTACTGCCCTGATCTGCGCTGGCCGAATTGCTTCAGGGATAGGAGCTGAATTAGGCTCTATGCGGGTAACCGAGCAAATTGATGCCATGGAAGTCTCGGGAACCAACCCCTTTAAATATTTGGTAATTACACGAATAATGGCTACCACCTTAATACTGCCCATTTTAGTGATTTTCGGGGATTTGGTAGCGCTTTATGGATCGGCTCTAGTAGAGAATTTAAAGGGAGATGTGTCCTTTCAACTCTATTTTAATACGGTTTTTGATGCTTTGGCCTTTGGCGACCTGGTACCGGCCACCATTAAATCGTTCTTTTTTGGATTTACCATAGGATTGGTAGGGTGCTATAAGGGGTATTATTGTAAAAAAGGTACTGCAGGTGTTGGGGTAGCCGCAAATACCGCTGTGGTCATGGCATCCTTACTATTATTTGTGGTAGATTTTATAGCGGTATTCATTACCGATATATTTTATGAACTTTAGGATGATGGATCAAGATCAAGTAGCACATACCGAAGCATCGGTTAACCAAAAAAAAGCGGTTATAGAGATCAAGGATCTCTATAAAAGTTTCGGTGACAATCACGTATTGAACGGATTTAATATGACCGTGATGGAGGGGGAGAATCTTGTGGTCATGGGGAAATCGGGTTCTGGGAAATCGGTAATGATCAAATGCCTTGTGGGGTTGGAACAACCCGATAGTGGCACCGTTAAAATATTGGGCAAGGAAATAAATAAGCTGGACCAACAAACTTTGGATGAATTGCGATCCGATATCGGATTTCTTTTTCAGGGAAGTGCATTATACGATTCCATGACGGTGCGGGAAAATTTAGAATTTCCCATGCGTAGGCACAAAGAAAAATTGGGTGTAATTACGGATACCGAGCCCCTGGTGCTGGAAGCCTTGGAAAATGTAGGCTTGGCACATACTATGAATTTAATGCCGGTAGAACTATCGGGAGGAATGAAAAGACGGGTTGCTTTGGCACGAACCTTAATTTTAAAACCAAAGGTAATCCTCTATGATGAACCAACTAGCGGTTTAGACCCTATTACCTCCAAAGAGATTATAGAATTAATGCGTTCCATACAAATGAAATACGGCACTTCTTCCCTAATTATAACCCATGATGTTGATTGTGCCCGGGTAATTTCTGAGCGGATGATCCTCTTGGTGGACGGAATAAACTACGCAGAAGGTACCTATTTACAATTATCACAATCTACCGACCCAAAAGTGGAGGCATTTTTTAAAAAATAATCATATGGCAAAGACAAAATTAGAAAATTTGAAACTCGGAATATTCGTCGTCTTCGGTACATTACTATTGGTTACTGCAGCCTATTTAATTGGAAACAGACAGAATATGTTTAGTAAAACCATACCTATAAGTGCCCTTTTTAAGGATGCCAACGGACTTCAAAATGGGAATAATGTGCGTTTTTCCGGTATAAATGTGGGTACGGTGAATAAAATAGAAATGATAAACGATACCACCATTCGTGTACATATGATTATAGAGGAAAAAATGCAAAATCATATTAAAAAAGATGCCGTTGCCAACATTGGTTCCGATGGACTAGTGGGCAGTATGCTTATCAATATTGTACCTGGGGAAGGAAAGACTACCCATATTGGCCCCGGGGATGAACTGCAATCCTATAGCCGGGTCGCCACCCAAGATATGCTGAACACTCTCAACCAGACCAATGAAAATGCAGCTTTGTTGACACAAGATCTTCTTAAAGTCACTCGGTCCTTAACGCAGGGCAAGGGTACCTTTGGTAGGTTGCTCAACGACTCCCTTATGGCCACGGAACTGCACCAAACCATTACCAATCTGAAACTTAGCAGTAGTGAAGCCAACAAAATGATCGTACAAATAAACCGCATTGTAAAACAGCTCGATTTTGAGAATAGCGCTGCCGGAGTCCTCCTAAAGGACTCTATTTCCGGCAATAAAATGAGGAATGTAATTTCGCATCTGGAAAATTCCAGCCTAGAGATTGAAAAAATGTCCAAGGATTTAAATTCGGTAATTGGGAATATTAAAAAAGGGAAGGGCGCTATTAACTATTTGGCTTCGGATACCACACTGGTAATACAATTGGAGTCAACCATGGAAAATGTTACGGAAGGGGTGAAAAATTTCAATGAAGTAACCGAAGCCTTAAAACACAATTTCCTGACCAGGCCCTATTTCAAAAAGAAAGAAAAAGAGCAAAAAAAGCAACAGGAAAAAATAAATGAATAAGTTCCTATACCCTAATACTATTTAGTTCAACCAATAGGAAAAGGTTAAAAACCCTATCCATTTTCCAATTCAATAAAAGTAATTTCAGGACGCATTCCCAAGCGGCCTGGAAATCCCATCCACCCTAATCCTCTGGTTACATAAAGATATTGTAGGCCTACCTGGTATAATCCGGCCCAATGTTCGTATTTATATTTTATGGGACTCCATTCTTTATTTCTGATGTTGATTCCGGCCTGCATACCATGGGTATGCCCGGAAAGTGTAAGTGCTATTTTGGTTTGGTTCACCACCTCCCCACTCCAATGGGAAGGGTCATGCGACAATAAAATTTTATATGCAATCCCATTTACATCCAGCAGGGATTTTTTAAGGTCCCCGTATTGCTTAAATGGAGGATTGCCCCAATTCTCAACGCCTATAATAGCAATTTTCTCTCCATTGTTTTCAATAGATTCGGCTTCATTCAGCAATAGCTTAAAACCTATTGCAGCATGAAACTCTTTGATATCACTAAAGTTGCTATTCCTTTCTTCCTCCGATTCCCATTTGCTATAATCGCCGTAATCATGATTCCCAAGAACCGAATATTTACCCTGTTTGGCAGTAAGCTGCTTTAGAACTTGCTCCCAACCATTCAATTCCCAAGCGTAGTTGTTTACCAAATCGCCTGTAAAAAAAATAAAATCCGGATTTAAATCATTAATGGTTTTAATGGCTCGGTCCAGTATATGATAGCGATAATTAAAACTGCCTAAATGAAGGTCGGATATATGAACAACACGCACTCCGCTAAAATTTTGGGGAAGTAATTTCGATTTAATTTTAATAGAATAGACCTTGAATCTATATACCGCCTTAAATACAGCATATACGATGACGAAGAAAGGCAAAAACCCAAAAAAAACACCTACCAAAGGAATTATAAGCAAAGACTTCTCCCCTGAAATTAAAAAGTTGGAGAAATAGAGTATGGAAATAACCACTACAAATATTAATTTGGGAATAAAGGAGGACACCGTTAAACCATATAAGGATGATATTAGCAGTTGCTTTCTTTTAGGGGCAATGCTCTCCAATCTAATTTTTAACACCAAAATAGAAATGATAAGACCTATAGTGAAAAACCAAAAAGCGCTGAATATACTATACTTTAAAATGGAAGAAGCAATAGGTTCCATTATAGATTTAAGCCATAAAAAAGCTAAGGAATCAATTAATAGAATGGCCAAACATAATAGGACTATGGAAAAAAAAGTATATGATCGCATTAATAAGGGTTTAGCTACTGGGTATTCGTATTCTGTCGCCTTCTTCTGTCCTTCAGGGCCCAGAAATAGCCTTTTACGTCTTCTACCCACTGATCATACATAAAGATAAGCGTAATTTCCTCAATAGTTTCCAAAACGCCCAAAACAATCATGGTATAGAACAACCAATAAACAGGACCAAAAAACAGCAACCATAAAATAAAAACCCCTTGGGCAATGGCCGCCATTTTGGCCAAATAAGTATGAAAGGCAGTTGCTTTGCCATATTTTTGAAAGGCGATATACATTTGAACCAGATATGGAACAAAAGCTAAAAGTATAAGAAGATAGTTTTCTTTAATAAAAATAATTTCAAAATACACGAGGCCGATCAACCCAACAATCAGGGTTATTTGGTCTCCAACAGAATCGAGTTGTGAGCCCCTTGCACTAGTGATTTTTAATTTCCTTGCCAAAAAACCATCTATAACATCCGTACTATAGCTAATAAGCAACATCCAACTAAACCATTCACGTTCGCCAAACCAAATTAGACCCACTAAGAAGGGAACGGCCATGATGCGATAAAAGGAAAACCAGTCGGCAATATTAAAATATTTAAAATTGAACATATCTATTAATTAGTTTAAGGGAATCCCAAATTACAATGACTACTCTAACCTTTGCAATTTCAGCAGCGGATTTAATCCTTTAAGAATTTTATCTACGTACATGGGCGTTTCATCCAGTATGGATTCTCCTGTAATAGCATCAATTCCTTCCATTTTATACGTGCCCTGTCCGGAAGTGGTTAGGACAACCATTTTCTCCCTGTGCTCCACAGTTCTATCCATAAACGCTTTAATGGATGCTGGTGGATTCCAATTCTCCCAAGTATGTATCACTAACAAGGCATCATAATTAACAGGGTTCACATCCGCTAAAGAGGAAATATCAATAACCTTAATATAAATGGACTCCTTCTTATAATAATCTACAAAAGCCGTCGTAATGGTATTCTTAAATTCACTGCCCTGCGTTGCAATTAGCAATTTGGAATTTCCCACTGGAGAATTTACCTCGTAATCTTGGACCACGTCCATAGCGTATTCATGTTGATACCACAGCAAGAAACCTAAGAACACCACAACAATGGATGAAAATATAATCAATATCTTTTTAAAATTTTTCATAATATATGTTGGATTAATATTCAAAATTCTAGAAATACGTTTTGAGGTATTACTTATCGCCGATCATAATGGCCAACAAATTCAATAGGAATGCCCTGATTCTTTCCTTGAACCTAGATTGATAAAGCTATTCCTTAACCTAACACCAGCCTATGACCATTGTCAGTTATGTTTGCCTTAATACTTTAGGAGCTGCGAAGCACAAAAATGTCCTTAAGGTAAATGCCCATGGACCATATGACTTATATCATTTCATATTCTTGGAATAGTGCCTTTCTTTATTGGATAAGTAACATCCAATAAAAAGATAAATATGAAAACACTACATCTTTACGTTTTAGTACTAACCCTTTTTACCTCTTGTGTAAGCCAAAAAAAATATACGGCTATGCAAGATCGGGCCGTAAATTGTGAAAATGAATTAAATACCAGTAAGAACCAAAATAATTTACTGGAAGCTGGATTGGCCAACGAGAAAAATAGATCTAAGTCCTTGGAGCAACAGATGGAATACTTTAAAAGTACCAATACGGACCTCCTGGCCCGACTTTCCGATCTTTCCGTTGTAAGCAAATCAGGAGCTGAAAGCATTAAAAAATCACTGGAAGCCCTCAACGAACAGAATAAATACATAAAAGACCTTACCAGTTCCATGCAGCGAAAAGACTCTATTAATCTGGTATTGGTCATGAACTTAAAAAGGTCCTTGGACAATTTTGAGGACGAGGATATAAATATTGAAGTTAAAAAAGGAGTGGTCTATGTCTCTATTTCAGACAAAATGCTTTTCCGTTCCGGTAGTTACAACATAAGTAACAGGGCAGAAGAAGTGATTGGTAAAATTGCCAAGATTATCAATGACCATAATGAATTGGATATTTTGGTAGAGGGGCATACAGACAATGTCCCCATTTCTACGGACTGTATGACCGATAACTGGGATTTAAGTGTTAAAAGAGCAACCTCCATTGTACGATTAATGCAAACTAAATTTGGGGTCCAGCCCCTTAGAATGACTGCTGGAGGGCGTTCGGAATACGTGCCAAAAACTACCAATGAAACCACAGAAGGTAGGGCTATAAACCGTAGGACCGAGATTATCATTTTACCTAAACTAGATCAATTCTTTGAATTGCTGGAACCGCCCACCACAAATGTCGAGGGTCAGGGTAAAGGATAAAAGGGACCACGCTGGACAGGATCAATGGGGCCTACAATTAAACTGATCAATATCGCAAAAAATGAAAAGGCTTCAAAGGAAGTTGGAAACTAGGTATTCCAGTTGTTTTTTATAAAAAAATACCACTAACTGATTTAAATCATTTTAAGCCTAATTGAAATTTCCTAACTTAATACTATTATAAAAGCAATCGTTCTTTGAAAGACATAAAAATAAAGTTTCTAAGCAGTAATGCCTTAGCGACCATACTCCGGTGCCCATGTAATTTCTTGAACCTAATCACCCTATCACCTTGCACAGATGTTGTAATTGCAACACTCCGTCTAGGACTTGGATTAGAGGAAAAGAGCTACTTGCCCCGGACACAAAGGATTGGGATATTTAGATATCCCAATCCTTTTTATTATATACAGTCTTTGATAGAACATAGACACATTTAAATTAAATGGATTAACTGGAAGCTTTTGCTTCCTGTTTCTATTTTTAAAAACCCAATAAAAAATTATTATGCAATACTATTTTAATAAAACAATAGGAAATATACCCTTCGACAAGGCAGTGGAAAAAACTAAATTGGCCCTACAGGAAGAGGGCTTTGGGGTGCTGACAGAAATAGATATGAAAGCTACCTTAAAGAAAAAATTGGACGTAGATTTTTATAATTATATAGTTCTCGGTGCCTGTAACGCCCCTTTTGCACATAAGGCCCTGCAGGCCGAAGATAAAATAGGTACTATGTTGCCCTGTAATGTAATTGTTATGGAAAAGGAACCTGGAATTGTGGAAATTGCCGCTGTAAACCCTATGGCATCCATGCAGGCTGTTATCAATTTGGATTTAATGAACATTGCGGATGAAGTTGGCGAAAAATTAAAGAAGGTCGTAGAAAAGATCCATTAAATTCTAAGATCCATATTTCTTAATTATGGCCATTTGACCAGAATGATGGGTAGTGTGGGAAACAATTCTTCCAAATGCCTCCGCCTTTGTCTTTGTTCCAAATTCCTTGGTGGTAATTATCGTTTCCCAATCCTTATCATCCTGCTTTTCTACTATCGACTTTAATACTAAAAAAGAATGTTGTACGTATTCCAATAATTCTGTCAAATTGGTCCATTCCCCAGTATCCTTTTGGGCAATCACCGTTTTTGCAATTACCTTAACTTCCTGCCCTCCAAATACGTTTTTAGCGAAAAGCAGTTCAACATCCCCTATATGGCGGATAAGAAAGCCTATACTATTGGGTGATGGCAATAATCTTTTGCCTAAATCATCTTCGGTTATATTGGCCAATTGATTGGAAAACCGGGTTCTGGCCTCTTCCCACAACTCGATAAACAATTGTGTTTTTGTTTTCATAATTAAATAACTCATTACAATATTAATAAAAAAAGAAAATGGAAAAATTGTAAAATCATACAGTATTTCCACTAGATATACCAAACATTCGGATATCTATATTTCCCTATCTCTTTGGGAATACTATTTTGCCGCATGGATTAAAACTGGATAACAAATAATTAGGCAATGGCGGTTTCATTCCGCCCACCGCTATGCATATTAGGGCTTATTGGGGAAAGGAATTTAAAAGTCCTTATGGGATAACCAATTCTCCAAAGTTCTTGTTTAACCTGTTCCAAGGCAATTGGACTATAGTAAAGGAATATGAACCTTCCTGTATCAACTTCAAGATCTATTATTCTAATATCCATAATTCGACTGAGGTTACGGAGAATTACCATTTTGTCCTTATTAGAAATTAGGTTCCCAATTTTTGCAATAGCTTTCATGAGGTATTGGTTTTTAGTGTTTGCAAGTGTTTCTAAAATACATAGACAAATTGCCTTTTGGAATGACCCAGATCAGTTTAAATAAATTTAAGGTTTTTTTAATTGAGTTTGATTATTCCGCATTGAAGCGAATAGTTAGAATATAATCAAACCAATGACTATGACCAATATCATTTTAAGTAAGGACAATTATTTTTAGATTTATTTTTTAAATAGAACCATAATGAAGACAATACTCTACGCGACAGATCTTACGGAACACTCCGCAGTGGCATTAAAATACGCTTATCAGTTAAGCAGCAGAATAAATGCCAAGCTATTGGTGCTTCATGTACACGATATGGACCATTTACGCATTTCTGTTTCACGGCCTGCCGCCCAAATTGAATACCATGTAATCAAGGAACAGACAGAGATTTTGACCTCTTATTGTGTAAAACATTTAAATGTTCCCGTGGATAATAAGAAATTACAGGTTGAAGTAATACAAAACGACTCTGTTTCCAATGGAATTCTAGAGAAAACCAAAGATATTGAAACCGATATTATAATTATAGGTCGAAAAGATAAACATACAAACCGCGGTCTCATTGTGGGCAATATTGGAAAAGGGCTTCAAGAAAAAGTTCCCTGCCCCTTGCTTATTATTCCAAATGCCATTAAAGACACGTCCATAAAAAATATATTGTATGCAACCGATTTTGAGGAAGCAGATATTTTAGCACTTAAAAAATTGGTTCCATTGGCCAAAACGCTTGGGGCAAAAATACATATAGTGCATATCTCAACTGAAAAGGAATATGCCGGAAAGGAGCAAATGGAGTGGTTTAAAGAATTGCTTCGGCAAGAAATTGATGATACTAATATAGATTTTGTATTAATTTTCTCGGACGAGATACAAGACACACTTAAGGTCCACGCCAATACCATTGGGGCCGACTTATTGGTACTTCTGGAAAGGGAAGAAAAGGGCTTTTTTCAAAAAATATTCCATATAAGCCTGGTCGCAAAAATGGAAGAACATATTCCTATTCCCTTAATGAGTTATAATCAGCTTAATTTATAGTTCTTCCCTCCACAACAAACATAAATACTTGGACAACCCAAGGGTGATACCGGTCATAGTCTGCCCATGATCGCCTACCCTTTTTTGGTGGGAGTTTAAGAAAATAATAACGCTCCGTTTTTCATTATCTGCCCTTATAATTATAATTTCACTTAAAATTAAACAACATGAACGATTTAAAGAATAAAGTGGTATATATCACGGGAGGTTCCAAGGGAATAGGATTTGGTGTGGCTTCCAAATTATTGGAAGCGGGGATGAAGGTGGCCATAAGCAGCAGGCATTTTGAAACTGCCGAAAAAGCTGCAAATAAACTTGGCACGGCAGACAATGTACTTGCCGTTGCCTCCGACGTTTCAAAACTTGGGGATGAAAAGTTGGCAGTTAAAAAGATTTTGGATAAATGGGGAAAATTGGATGTAGTGGTGGCCAATGCCGGAGTAGGACATTTTGCGCCTGTAGACCAAATTTCCGACACCCTTTGGCATGAGATGGTGAACACCAACCTAAATGGGGTTTTTCACTCCCTAAAGGCCTCCGTAGAAGCCCTGAAGCAATCCAAGGGGTATTATATTACTTTGGCCAGTTTGGCAGGCACCAATTTCTTTGAAAATGGTGCGGGGTACAATGCAACGAAATTTGGGGTGGTAGGTTTTACCCAAGCTGCTATGTTGGACTTAAGACCATACGATATTAAAGTATCTACCATAATGCCAGGGTCCGTTGCCACTAATTTTAATGGTCATGAACCCTCCAAGGCGGATGCTTGGAAGATACAACCGGAAGATATTGGCGAGTTGGTTTTGGATCTGTTACATATGAATCCACGCACATTGCCCAGTAAGATAGAGGTAAGGCCTACGCGACCTGATAAAAAATAGCGCTATACTTCTTTTTCTGTAAATTGCACTAATGGATTACCAATTTCAGAAATTAAAGTTTTTATAGCATCCATAAAATGGGCAATAGTTTCTTGGGTAATGGCATTATCTTTGTTTCTGCTGCCCTTTTTTTCTTTTACTGCAAATTTGAGCAGCCCAGAACCTAAATTTTTAAAGGAAATTATCCCTGCCTCAATGGTCCCAATAGGCCTTATGTTGTTGTACATGATGGCATAACATAACAATTGAAAGGCTTTGCTGTAGTTATAGTCCTGTATGGCATCTTCCCAGTCTACAATTTCAACTTGGGAACTGGTCACAGTACCCGTTTTATAGTCAATAATTCTTATAAGTCCGTCTATTTCATCTATCCGATCCAATTTTCCCTTAAGGACCACGGGGAAATCAAGTCCCGGAACAGTGATATCCATGCTAAGTTTTTCCTCTATCCCCAATATTTTAATTTGATGTTGTTTCACTTCTGCCAACTCCATCTTTAGGAAATTTTCTATATACCTAACCACCACATTAAATGCAATCAGGTTTTTCCCTCGGGAAATATCGCCTTCTGAAAAACTTTTTGCAAATTGGGCAATTACGGTCACCTTTATTTTCTTTTTCATTTCCTCGAGCATGGACACTTCCAAATAAGTGTCTAAATAAGGTTTGTAAAGATCTTCCAAGGTATCATGTACTATTGTCCCAAAAGTATTGTTGGCAACGGTTTCTTCCACTTCCATTACATCGTCTATTCCCAAGAGATTTCTTTTATAGAAATCTATGGGATTTCTAATATAATTGCTCAGGGAAGTGGGCGAGAATCCTTTGGAGGCATGCTCCTTTATCAAAGTCATTAGATTCCCATCCTTTGCTATGGTCTGTAACACCTTTACGGAAGGGTTAATTTCGGGTGCCGCTATAACTTCGGTAATATCCGCCAATTTATTTTCATCGGTGAGGAGTTGGGTCAGCAACCTACTTTTCTCTCCACCTTCCAGAACATCAGGCTCTGTATTGTACACCAGATAAATATTTTTCGCCCGCTGTAACAAGCGATAAAAGTGATAAGTATACACCGCATCCTTCTCTTTATAGGTAGGAAGTCTGTAATATTTTTTTAGATCGAAGGGGATAAAGGAATTATTGGACTTCCCGGAAGGGAGTATGCCTTCGTTTACCGAGGTTAGAATGACGGTTTCAAAATCCAGCACCCTACTTTCCAACATTCCCATTATTTGAAGTCCTTCCAATGGTTCTCCCTGAAAATCTAGGGTTTCGTGCCTTACGATTTCCGAATAAAGGCTTTCCAAGGATTGCATGTCGTTGGCAAAATCATATTGGGCCACCATATCTTGAAGTTGATTGAACAAGGAGTAGAACTTATATAAATACTCCAAACCAAGGGAATCCTTGGATAGCAAGAAATTTTCCCTAAGTATTTGGATAATTTGATGGCATTTATCTACAAAATGGGTTCCAGAAACTATCTCAGGAAAAAAAAGCAAACTTAATAGCTGATCATTTCCTTCCAAAACGGAGCGAAAATTATTGGCGCTTACAAATGCCCAGTTCTTTGCTCGTATGGCATCACTTATATTAGCCGCCATATTTTTATCATTCTCAGTACATAGAATTTGAATGTACGGATGTGACAAAAAATCCAACACCTGTTGAAAATACCACCCTTGTGCATCCTTCTTTAGGTGTAAGGAAAAATATTGTGAGAACAAACTGGCCAAAGGAGTACTTTTTAAAGGATAACCCATAGTAATATTTACGGTATCCAATTCAGCAGGTATGGCGTTCAAAAGTGGATTCAACAAGGTTTCATCACCCAATACTATTGCTGTGTTCTTAAGAATGTTGTTGTCCTCTTCGTTAAGCTTTAATAAAAGGTTTCCAACATACTTTGTTTGGGAAACGTTTTTGGGCACCCCTATTATTTTAATATTTTTTTTGGATAAATAGTTGCTTTCAATTCCTTTTAGCACCTTCCCTTTAAGATATGGCCAAGTATTTTGATGCTGCCTTAGAAAATAACCAGCATCGTGTATAGGGTCTTCCACAAAATAAGTGTCGCTATCCCAAAAAATGTCGGCATTGCCTTTGGCCAATATCTCTTGGATTATATAGGATTCCGCCGTATTTAGTGCATTAAAACCAAGAAATATGTGCGTCTTGTTCCCGTTAATGGCCAAATAGTCTTTCAACTGTTCACAGGCTGTGCGATAAATAAGACCCTGATGGCCTAATTTCTTGGCTTTTAGTAATTCATTGAAAGCATTATATAGGGATTCTAGTTTATTCCAGAATTTTAAATAATTAGATATAATTTCCGATTTTTCCTGCTGTAGTGACCAATGATTTATTTCCTGAATGTTGGCCAAATAAGAAAATATATCCTTGGCTTCTATTAAATACCTATCAACCTCATTAAAATCCTGCAATAAGGTCTGCCCCCATTTGGCAAAGGTGGAGAAATTATCCTTTTCGCCATATTCCATTGCTGAATAAGCCTTATATAGTGTAAATAATTGCTCCATATTGGAAGCCGCCTGCAGCTTGGATATATGTTCCACAAAGCTTTCAATACTGTAGATCTTGGGAGAAAATATTGTTTTATTGGCTGTATTTGCAAGGGTGGTACGTAAAATAGTCCCAGCCCTTTTACTGGGCAATATTATGATTAGATTGTCGAAAGAATCATAAGTAGTTAATAAATCATCAACTACCTGTTGGAGAAAACTCTTCATTGGTTAGGTCATTATATTATTTAGTTTCGGGACTGGCCTGCCTCTGTGCAATTACAATTCGCTATTAAGTTTTGGTCCGAATAATCCTTAGAGGAAATGAACATGACTTCTACTGATGTCTTCACCAAAAATTTCTGTAAATATGGGGTAATTTAATTATAAAAAATAGAACAAGGACAACCCCCCGTTCTATCTTAAAAAGATAATAATTTATGGTAAGGGAATATATTTTAGTAATTGATCCTATTTCATTTAAGAACTAAAACAAAAAAAGCCCCGCTTTACAGCGGGGCTCTTATTTATAGTTTTAAAACTACTTGGAAATTACTTTACCAAGTTAATTTCAACTCTTCTGTTTTGTTTTCTACCAGCGTTAGTATTGTTAGTAGCGATTGGCTTATCCTCACCGTAACCTACAGCAGATAATCTAAATTGCTCAATACCTTTTTCAACTAAGAATTCTTTTACAGAAAGCGCTCTTGACTCAGATAATTTCTGGTTTAATGAATTACTACCTACACTATCAGTATGACCTTCTACAGTAAATTTAGCAGTAGGATACTCTTTAAGGATAGTAATTATATCAACCATTACAGAAGTAGATTCTGCTTTTATAGAAGATTTACCAGTGTCGAACAAGATTGTTCTAGCATAG
>TARA_R110000868_G_scaffold207948_2_pt1 | contig 14756 bp, 6 predicted proteins | sample TARA_R110000868 | Tara Oceans TARA_R110000868 (sample SAMEA4397489) | marine metagenome | biome: Polar Biome; feature: [SRF] surface water layer (ENVO:00010504); material: water (ENVO:00002006), including particulate matter (ENVO:01000060) such as... | depth 5 m | reverse complement strand
CCTCGGCTGGCAGCACCAGACCCGCAAGGGCTACACGGAAACCGGCGGCGGCGCTGGCGGCTTCTCGGTTGGCGATGTGTCGAGCGATACGATCCGCGGCCTCGTCGGCGCGGAACTGGGCCTCAAAATCCAGGACCCGAACGCCAAATGGAGCGTGCGTCCGAGCATCCGTGCCGGTCTCGCTCAGGAATGGCGTGAAGGTGATACTTCCGCATCCGGAACGTTCAACGCAACGGGCGGTGGCTTCACAGCCGCGCTCGATACCCGCGACCAGACCTATCTGGCGCTCGGTGCCGGTGTTGATGTGACGGTCGGCGGTGGTGTGACAGCCTTTGCGTCGTATGACGGCGGTTTCGGCGGCGACGCTGAAAAGTCCGGCGGCATCCGCGTCGGCGCCCGCTTCGCCTGGTAAAGGCTGAACGCTAAAAAACAAGGGCGATCCGGAGGAAATCCGGGTCGCCCTTTTTTCGTCCATATTGGGGCGTGTACCACCGGATTGACGATGACAATGTGACAGTTTCGGGTGTTAGATGATGTTGAAAACACTTAGATGACACTCACCATGCGGAATCGCGCTGGTTGGAGTGGGCGGGCAATATCCCGGCAATTGTCGGGTGTGGGGAGCAGGCACATGAAATCGCCGTTTACAACAGCCAGATTGTCTCTGCGTATCCGATTGCTGAGTTCGACAGCGCTGGCCGTGGTGGGCGCAGTCTGGATGGCATCTGCCGGACCGGCGCAAGCCGCTCCGGGCGGATCCTGCGTGACGACGACACCGGGCGGTGTGACGACGATCACCTGCGACGGCTTTACCGATGACCAAGTTTATGCCGGAGACGACCACACAGTCGTGACGCTGAATGCCGACGCTGTGGTCAGCTATGAAGATGATCCGGCCATTGTGCTGAATAACAGTGACTCCAGCCTGACGATGAACGCGGATTCGACCGCTTACACTTACGGCAGTCGGTATGCGGTCGTGAGCGACGGTGACCGCAACACGATTACCCTGAACGACGGGGCCGCAATCGAAAACACCAACACGCTTTACGGCGATTACAATTACGCCGCTGTCGGCCTGTTCACGGAGACAGGTAGTGATCTGACGCTGAACGGCGGATCGCGCATCGCTATGAACGGGGGCACTGACAACAGTCACTATGACAATTTCAGCTTCCGCGGCGTTTATGCCCAAGGCCAAAATATTGACATCACGCTGAACGGTGCCTCTACAATTACGGTCTATGGCATCGGCACCGAAGGTGAAAATAAATACGCTGGTGTTGTGTTTCTCGATTCTTCCACGACGGCGTCAACCCGTTCGTCGATCGTGCTGAACGGTGCATCGACCGTCAATGTCATCGGGTCCTATGCCAGCGACGGCAACGACCTCATCGGGATTATCGCGGCTGGTCAGGGATATTCGTCATATACCCCGACGGTTGTCCTTAACGGCGCATCATCGGTCAATGTCGAAGGTCATCTCGGAACGTCCAACAACAAATACATAGGCATCGAGGCCATCGGGCGTGATGCGGGCGTGACATTGAACGGCGGATCGTCGGTCAATGTCACCGGCGATGGCGGCGGCGCAAATAATAAATATTTGGGTTTGGTTGCGATCGACTATTCGGAGTCGGACGGCTCCTCTCAGGTGACGCTGAACGGTGGCTCCTCGGTCAATATATCCAGCGGCGCAGGTTCGACTGATGCGACGATGGCCGGTATTCTGTCAAAAGGGTACACGGAAGGAAAGTCCGTCGTGCTGAACGGCGGTTCGAGCGTTGTGTTGACGAGCTACGGAGACAGCTCGGTCATTCTCGGCATTGAGAATGTGGGTCTGGGAGTTGTAACCGAACTCAACGGTGCTTCGAGCATTCAGATCAACGCACTGGGGGAAGGCGACGGAAATAAATATATCGGCGTTTTGAACTTTGAGCTGAGCGAAAGCGCGGCCGGTGCGGGACGGATCACGCTCAATGGTGGTTCGTCGGTTATGCTGCAGGGCGGCGCGTCAACCAATACAAAATATATCGGTATCCTGTCATTCGGCATATATCCGCCGGGAAAATACACTTCGGATGTCACGCTGAGCGATTCCAATGTGTCGATCTATGGGGGCGCCGGTTCGGGGAATAAATATGTAGGCGTTGCAGTTCTGGGAAATGGCGCAACAGTGGCACTCAACGGCGCCTCGCGCATTTTCATTGACGCTTATGATGGTGATGACGGCTTTGCTCTGGGTGTCGTGGGCTACGGGATTGGAAACAGCGTTGTTCTGAACGGTACGTCCGGCATCAATATTTACGCCGCGAGATCCGATGCTGCTGCCGGTATATCCCTTTATGGTCCGGGCAGTACCGTCACACTCAATGGAGCGAGCCATGTCACGCTCGACCTTTATGGCGGCGACAGTGGCGTTGGCATTGTCGGGAGGGGCGGCGGCACGAAAGTGACCCTCAGCGGTGAGTCCACAGTCAGGACCCGCGGTTGGTACTTTAATGCTCTCTACGGCATCGACCTCCGGGACGGCGACAACTTCGTCACACTTAATGGCGACTCAAGCATTTCGGCAACCGGTAGTTATGTCGATGCTGTCGAAGGCATCCACCTTAATGGAGACCGCAATACCGTTGTCCTGAACGGCAACTCGACAGTCTACGCGGGCGGCAATGATTCGGTCGGCTATGCAGCCGGCATCCTGTCGCGCGGCGACTACGCTTCGATCACGATGAATGGTGCGTCTAGGGTTGCTGCCGGCGGCTTCGGCGTGGAAGATGCCAAGGGCATCCGCATCAACGGCTACGGCAGTTCGGTGACGCTCAACGACAACGCTGCCATCTTCGTTCTCGCTTATGGCTCGGGCAATCGTCTCGGCGGCATTGTGCTCAACGACAATTCGCATATGTCGGCGACGCTGAACGACAATTCCTACATCGAGACCTTGGGCGTGGCCGGTATTTATGTCCGCGACACGAGCGAGAGCACCGTCACGCTGAACGGCAATTCGTATATCGAATCTATCGGTGATGTCGGCATCCACCTTCACGATGTTACCGATATGACAATCGAAGTGGGTGCAGGATCTTTCGTGCGCGGCACACGCGCCATTCAGCTGCGTGGTGATTCCAACGACATCATTGTTGCCGGAACACTTTATGCGACGAACAACAATGCCATTACGCTGAACGGGTTCAACAACACGATCACACTCAACTCGGGCGTGGTCGAAGGTGAAATCCGCGGTGCCGGTAACGGCACGGATGAATTGGTGCTGCAAGGTGCGGGCGCACTCGGCTATCGAGTGCGCGATATCGGCGCGCTCGACGTGAGTGCCAGCGGCATCTGGAACCTCCTCGATACGGGCACGTTTGAAGTGGCCACGATCAATTCCGGCAAGCTCGCCGTCAACGGCACGCTGAACGCCGACAGCATCACCGTGAGGGACGGCGGCACACTGGGCGGCAGCGGTGTTGTGAACGGCGAAGTAACCGTGGAAGCAGGCGGCATCATTGCGCCCGGCAATTCGCCCGGCACGCTCAATATCGTTGGCAACACCACGCTCAACTCCGGCTCGATCTTCGAGGTTGAAATTGAGGGTCTGCTTGCGGACCTGCTCAATGTTGACGGCGACGTGACGATTGCTCCCGGTGCCATCTTGACCCCGCATTTCCTTGGTGGCGTTGACGGTTTCGTCGGCGATGTGCTGACGGTGACGGGCGGACATACCGTGACCGGTGCATTCCTTATCGGCAGCGGTGGCGCGGCCGATTACACCGACCCCACCAAAGTCTCACTGACAGCGGTTTCGTCATCCAGCATGAACGGCGGCCTGTCGGCGGGCGCATCAACAGGCTTCACCTTCCTCGACACTGTTTTGGGGCAAGCCGAAAAAGGCATAGGCCGGAGCCACAATCTCTGGGCTTCCGCGCTGTGGCATCAATCCGACCGTACAGCCGACGGCAATTCACGCGGCTTCAGCCAGAAGGGTTCGGGCGGTGCCTTCGGCGGCAATGTGATGGAAAGCGGTAGCATGACGCTCGGTCTTGCTGGTGGCTACATCGACAATGATGCGGTGACTGCCGGTGGCGGCACAACGACGAAGATCAAGGGCTATCACCTCGCGGCTTACACAAGCTACGGCATGGGCGCGACAACACTGACCGGTGCTGTGACGGCGGCCTATCAGGATCAGGACATCTCGCGCAATGTGCTTTCCGGTGGCGCGATTGTCGGTGCAAACAGCACACCCGAAGCCTGGGTCGTGGGTGCGGGATTTGGCATAGGCCACGCTATTCCGCTCGAACAAGGTTTCACACTGACACCCAAGGCGAGCTTCGGCTGGCAGCACATGACGCGTGAAAGCCTGACGGAAACCGGTGGCGGGCTGGGCGGCATGAGTGTCGGCGAAATCACAACCGATACAATGCGTGGTCAGGCAGGTGCGGAACTGTCGTTGATGGTGCGCGATCCCAATGCCATGTGGTCGGTGCGTCCGAGTATTCGCGCCGGTGTCGCACAGGAATGGCGCGCGGGTGACGATAACGCACGCGGCACTTTCACAAGCACGGGAGCAGCCTTCACCGCCACGCTCGACACGCGCGATCAGACTTATCTCGCGGTGGGTGCCGGTGTGGATATAACACTCGGCGGCAGCATCACGGGCTTCCTCACCTATGACGGTGGCTTCGGCGGTGACGCGGAAAAATCCGGCGGTGTGCGCCTCGGTGCACGCTTCGAGTGGTGAGATCTGAGACAATTTAGATTTGGGGCGGTCTCGCGTTGCAGCAGACCGCCCCTTTTTTGCGCTCTTTTGTTGGCTTTCTGTCAATGCTGCGTCTGCTCCTCACCTGAAAGGGTGATGGCTGCGTCGCTATGAATCATGCGTTATGCCCCCATATAAATTTTGGGGGTTGTGCTGGTGCTTTATTCGAAGAAGTTGCGTTCACATTTGTTGGGTTCGAGCGCTTTGGCGGTCGGTGCGTTCATGCTGGCGGCGGGCGGCACCGCTTCAGCCGGTATTGCACTTGAGCCTTGCGACGGTGGTCCGGCAACAGCCGGCGGTAGCATCACCTGTAGCGGCGATCACACCTATGCGATGACCTCGGGTTTTGACGACCTCACCGTCACTCTCAATGCCGACGCAAATGTTTCCTATTCGAACGGACCGGTTATCCAGTTCTACGGCGCATCGAACGATCTCGTTCTCAAAGATTCTTCCACCATTGTTTCTTCCGATTCCTATAGCGCTGTTTTGCTCTCAGGCGATGATGGCACGGTGACGCTGAATGGCGGCGCGTCGATCACGCTCTATGGCGTGGGCGGCAATGGCTTGAACACGGCCGTGGACGCGAGCGGAGCGGGCATTTCGGTGACGCTGAACGGTGGCTCAAGCATTGTTCTCGTCGGCGAAGCGGGTGAACGGAAATATGCCTATGGCAACGGCGTCACATTTTCGGGTGATGGCAGCTCGCTGACACTGAACGGCGGCTCGCACGTCGATGTGACAGGCGGTTCGACGGGTGATCCGGCTGGGAGCTTCTACAATGAATATTCCGGCGTGTTTGTGCGCGGCGCAAGTGCGACGGTAGCGCTCAACGGCGGGTCATCGGTCAATTTGACCGGCACGGGCACCGGCTATGGCAGATTTACCGGCATCCACGCCGGGGGGAGCTACGCCAAATATATTGAAGACGTTGGCTCCATCACGCTCAACGGTGGCTCGTCGGTCAATGTTGCGACACCCAGCGGTTCGTTCAACACCGTCACCGGCGTCTCCGTCGGTTACGGTGGAATACGCAAAGGGCGTCGCCGGGGCGGGTATGCGTCTTCGCTCACGCTCAGCGACGGGTCAAGCATCAATGTCGGCGTGGCTGATGGCGATGCGGGCCGCGACAACAAATATGTCGGTGCAACGCTTGGTGGTATCGGCGGTGTCCTCACGCTCAACGACACATCGAGCATCAACGTAACGCCTGCGCTCGGAAGCGCGAGGGGCATCGGCATTGATGTGAGCGCACAAGATAGCGCCGTGACGCTGAACGGCTCGTCTGTGGTGAGAGTTGCGGGCGAAGCGGCCTATGCGGCATATGGCATAAGGCTCTATGGCCAAGGCAATGTCATCACACTTAACGGCACTTCATCGGTTCAGGAAAATGGCACCGGCGACTATAGTTCCGCTGTGTCGATGCGCGGCTATTACAATGAACTGGCGTTAAACGACCAAAGTTCAGTTGTTTCGTCCGATGGCTATGGCGTCATTGTATGGCGTGGTTATTCTAATACGGTGGCATTGAGCGGCGATGCGTCCGTGCAGGCTTACCGTACCGGCATCGCTTTAAATGTTCAGCGTGACACCACGCTGACGCTGAACGACGACGCTTCCGTGACGTCTGAAGCAGGAGCGGGCATCGACGTCGACTATGGCAATAGCGTCGCTATCACACTGAACGGACGCAGCTCTGTGGTGGGTGACAAGGTCGGCATTCTCGTTCATGGCGAATATTACGATGGTTGGGGCACCTACTACAGCAGCGACGTGACAATCACTGTGAGTGCGGGCGCGAGCGTGACCGGCAAAACCGGCATCGTCTTTGCTGAGAACACTTACAACAGCCAAGTCTTTGTCGCCGGTACGGTGACGGGCACGATGGGCACTGCCATTGACTTCTCCGATGCCGGCAACAACTCGCTGTCGCTCGGCACAGGCGCTGTGCTCAACGGCGATGTATTGGGCGCTACCGGTGGTTACGATGCGCTGATCCTGACAGGACACGGCACATTGAGCGCTGCCGTTTCTGATTTCGATTTCATGGGCGTTTCGGCAGATGGCATCTGGAACCTCACATCTGATCTTGATCTTTCACAAGGCAGCGACTTAGGCGTCGTGATCACAACGGGTGAACTCGCGGTTAACTCGACGCTGACAACCAGCACTGTAACGGTCCTTGCAGGCGGCACGCTCGGTGGCAGCGGCGATATCATCGGCGACGTCCAAAACTTTGGTACGATTTCGCCCGGCAATTCGCCCGGCACACTCACTGTATTCGGCAACGTGAACTTCAATCCCGGTTCCGGTTTTGTAGTACAAGTTGAAAACAATGTGGCTGATTTGCTCAACGTCGTCGGCGGTGACGTCACGATTGATCCGGGCACATCAATCACAATGCAGTTCCTCGGCGGCGTCGATGGCTTTGTCGGCGAAGTCATCACGGCAACCGGCAGTGTCGTCGGCACATTCACGACATTCATTGGCGGCACGTTCGATTATTCAACGCCGGGTGTTGTGTCGCTCACGTCGGCGTCGCCTTCGAGCATCAACGGCGCGATGTCGGGCGGTGCCAGTGTCGGCTTCACATTCCTTGATGCTGTGATCGGCAATGCCGAGACAGGCGTCGGTACGGGAAAATCCCTGTGGAGCACCGGCCTCTGGCAGAATTCGGACCGGTCCTCCACGGCCTCGGCACGCGGCTTCAACCAACGCAGCCGCGGCTTTGCCTTCGGCGGCGACGTCTGGCAATCAGGATCGCTGACGCTCGGCCTCGCGGCAGGCTATATCGACAGCGATGTGAATACAGTCGGCGGCGGCACGAAGACCGGCATCAAAGGCTATAACGCTGCGCTCTACGGGGCTTACGGCTTCGGCAACACATTCGCCACCTCAGCGGTGACGGTCGCCTGGCAGGATCAGGACGTGAAACGAAACGTCTTGTCCGGCGGTGCAATCGTGTCGGCCAACAGCTCACCTAATGCCTTTGCTCCCGGCGTTGGCTTCAGCATCGGCCATGTCATCCCCGTTCAAGGCGCTTGGACGCTAACGCCAAAGGTGAGTGTCGGCTGGCAGCATGTCACACGGGATGCCTACAGCGAAACCGGTGGCGGTCTTGGCGCGATGTCGGTCAATGAAGTGACAAGCGATACGCTGCGGGCTCAGGTGGGCGCGGAACTCGCCCTCACCATCAAAGCGCCTGACGCCAAATGGACGGTGCGGCCTGCACTCCGCGCCGGTATCGCCCGTGAGACACGCTCGGGCGATGATCTGGCGACCGGCACGTTCATCGCATCGGGCGCTGCCTTTGGGGCAAAACTCGACAATCGCAACCAGACCTATCTGGCGGTCGGCGCCGGCGTCGATGTGACAGTGGGTAACGGCATCACGGCCTTCGTCAATTATGACGGTGGCTTCGGCGGCGATGCTGAAAAATCAGGCGCCGTGCGCCTCGGTGCGCGCTTGGAGTGGTAAATTCTGCCTGCCGCTGGTATGCGTAATGCCAGCGGCAGGAGAAGAATAAGTGACCACCGGCTATACATTTGACGGACTTATCAAGATGTATCGGGCAGATAGTATTCTGCCCGATACGCCTGATATGCGTGCGCTGACCGCGACGCATGTCACCCCTAATGTCGATGCCATTATGCGTGACATGCTTGAGTTGCGCGCCGAAACAGACGCGCATTTTCGCGGGTTGCTGGCGGGCAAGGCGGCAGATGGTCCGCATCGCGACGGCGGCCTGGGCAGGGGCGCGGTCAATTATCCGATTAGCTTTTGCCTTGAGATCACACGTCACATGCTGGCGCTGATGTCGCGCGAGCCCGTGCCGGTCCATATGACGGGACTGCAGGCGTTGCATAATTTTGTGCGGGCAGGCGGACAGGTGAAGCGCGTCTGGGGCGCGCTGCGCGGTGGCTATTTCCAAAACGCCATTCAGGTCGGCACGTATTATCTCGATGTTGCTAATGACACCGTGACAGTGACAAAGCCCAAGATCGAAATGCTGCTGCTGGCAGATGCCAGTTTCAACAACATCACATCCTTCTTTGAATTTGCCCGCGTCGGACAGATTTATTGGAAGGCGCGGATCATTCCCAATATCTATTTCCCCAATGTCGCGCCCTTTTTGCCTGCCATTGCTTTTGACGCGAGCGGCGCAATGCGGCTTGAGGCGCGCAACAGCTATATGTTCCCGATGAACATGGCGAGCCGCTTCCGCTCGGGCCGCGATTTCGTGATGGATGACCGTCAAGCGCCCGATGCACTTGCGCCCTATGCTGCCGCCGTGCGCCGCTATGCAAGCCTCGACCCGCGCTGCAGCGAGCGCGGCCATCCCTTGTGGTTTGCGGAAAGCGCGCATGAAACACTTGAGGCGCGATTTGCCGAGGTGATGGGCTATGATGAGGCCACGCTCATGGTCGAAATCAACCGGGCACTTGGCCCGGATACGCTATTGACCGATAGTGCAAAAATTGGCGGTGAGCTGCCGCACATGATAACGGCGGAGACGTAAGAAATGGCCTCGAAACCCATGGTGGTCGGCGACGACGCGCACAAAGAGCCTGTGGCACCGTTCCATCTGAACTTCACACCCGGTTTCCAGAACTGGCTGGCACGCCACGACGCGGGCCTTGCCTTCTCGACCTATTCCGCCGGTAAAGTCGTGATGATCGGGCGCGGGCGTGACGGCAGTTACGCTGTGTCGGAACGCACATTCGATATGGCCATGGCGATTGCCTCGACCGACGACGGCTTCATGCTGTCGATGCGCCATCAGGTCTGGCGCTTTGCCAATAGCTTGATGCCGGGACAAATCCACGAAGGCTGGGACCGGCTCTATCTGCCGCGCCAAGCCCATGTGACCGGCGCGGTTGACGTGCATGATCTCGCCATCGATCGCAAGGATCGGCTGCTCACCGTTGCAACCGGCTACAACTGCGTCGCGAGCCTCGATATGCGCGGCAGTTTCAATCCGATCTGGAAGCCGCCCTTCATCGACAAGATCGTCGGCGAGGACCGCTGCCATCTGAACGGCTTCTGCCTCGAAAACGGTATTCCTGCTTACGTGACCATCATCGGCACGTCGAACACACGCGGCGGCTGGCGCGAGCATCGCGCAGCCGGCGGCCTCGTGATGGATATGCGCAGCAATAAAATCGTGTGCGAAGGGCTCTCGATGCCGCATTCGCCGCGGCTCTACCGCGACAAGCTCTGGGTGCTGGAGGCAGGCACAGGCTGGTTCGGCTCGGTGGATCGCATGAACGGGAAATTCGAACAAGTCGCATGGTGCCCCGGCTTCGTGCGTGGCCTGCGCTTCATCGGTGACTATGCAATCATCGGCATTTCCAAGCCGCGCAATAAAGTGTTTGAAGGCCTGCCACTCGATCAGGAACTGGCGACACGCGGCGTCGAACCCGTCTGCGGCGTCTATATCGTCAATATCAAAACCGGCGAAACAGAGCACCGCATCGACATCACAGGTTCGGTCGAAGAACTCTACGACGTCATCACACTGCCCGGTGCCTTTGCTCCGCTGCTGGTGGGCTTGCAGGGCGATGAGGCAAAGAAGTTTGTCTTCCTTGGGCCCGATACGTCGAACAAAAAATAGGCTCGGGTCTCTTTCGCTCTATCGAAGCGGGCATTTCGGCATTTATTCGCGAGTGGTGCATATATGGCATCAATTAGCTGCATATGCGGGAATGGCTGATCGCTATAAAATGCACCCTGCCGTCTTATTGGCAATCAAGTCTTTGGGGGGCTCGCATGCAAATGAAATCACAATTTAGGCGCCGATTGCTTGGATCAACGGCACTGGCGGCAGGCGCTTTTCTATGGGCCGCCTCGCCTGCGCATGCCGACCCTGCGCCTGATAAGTGTGTCAGTGTTGTTTCACTGACAGGTGAAACCATCACTTGCAGCGATTACAGCTACACGTCGATCTACCGCAATGCCGACGACGTAACCGTAACGCTTAATCCGGCGGCCGAAGTGGCTTTCGGAGGTGTGTCGACTGTGGAGCTTTATGGTGCCCGCAATTCTGTGACGCTCAACGGTGCATCAACCATCTATGGCCGTGATTCCCGCTACAGCGTTTTTCTTCAGGGCGAAGCCAATGCGGTGACGCTGAGCGGCGGCTCGTCCATCTACATGTCAGGCGAAGGTGCTGCTCATAGTAAAGCACTCAAGGTTGAAGGCGAAGGTGCGGTGATTACCCTGAATGAGGGATCGGACGTCACCCTCGTCGGCAACAATTCAAACTACGTTAACGTCGCGGGAACCGGCGTTGTGTCCTATGCCGGGGGCGCCACGTTGACGCTGAACGCGGCCTCGACGATTAACGTGTCGGGCGGAACGGGACGTGTTTACGGCGACAGCACCTATATCGGCGCGACGCTCGGAGGCGTGAGCCAGTCCGTCGCTTTGAATACCGGATCGTCGATCAACGTATTCGGAACCGGCATATACGGCGGTCACAACATTGGCTTGCGCATGAGCGGTCGGCCTTCGGATACGGCCGAAGACGCCGGGACAGTAACCCTGAATAGCGGCTCCAGCATCAATGTCACTCTGAGCAGCGGGACCTTTACTTCCGTAGCAAGCGGTATCGAATTCAGTGCAGCTATGGCGCCGCGCCGGATGATGTACGGCTACGGCTATGCGTCATCGGTCACGTTGAATGATGATTCAAGTATCAACATTTATGGTCAGGGCGGCGCATCAAGCACGTCCAATTATTACTCCGGCATTGTCGGGAGGTCTTTTTCGCGCAGCACGGTCACGCTGAACGATACATCAAGTATCAATATCGGTCGTGACGATGGGTATGGTTCAGGGGCGGGCATCCGGCTCGGCGGTGGATATTTCGATGTCGTGATGAACGACAAAACGTCGATCGTGGTCGGTGGCGCGCTGAGTGGCGCCTCTTACGGCATGATACTGAATGGTGATCACATTTCGGTCACGCTTAGCGATATGGCATCGGTTCAAAGCGACGGCCTTGTCCAGTCGAACGGCATCAATGTGCGCGGGTCTGACAACAGCATTACGCTGAACGATGACAGTAGCGTCTCTGGAAACTGCACCGCGATTTTGATGGCCCGGTCATTTGGCGGGAGTTCTGTTGAACTGAACGGACATGCAACCGCGCTTTCGACTTTCGGTGAAGGCATCAATGTTTATGACAGCACCTATAGCAATGTAACGTTGAACGACAACGCCAGGGTTGCTGCGGCCATCTACAATGGGATTGTGCTCCACACGGTGAACGATTCAACCGTAACGCTGAACGGGAACAGCCGCGTTGAGGCCGGTGACGACTACGCCGGTATTCTCGTGACGGGCAATTACAGCGCATACGCGAGCGAATATCGCAGCCGAGGCAATTCGATCGTTGCGAAGGCCGGAACAACGATTATCGGTGGCACAGGTATCCTGATCGAGAGCGGCTACTACAACAGTGTTTTCCTCGCCGGTTACGTCGAGGGCACTTCAGGCGTTGCCATTGATTTCAGTAACACAACGAATTCGACGCTGACACTTGCGACGGGCGCGACGCTGGTCGGCACTGTCAATGGCCGCACTGGCGGGTACGACAATCTCTTCCTGCAAGGTGAGGGGACGCTGACGACTTCGATCAGCAATTTTGATCGGCTGACGGTGGACGCAGAAGGCATCTGGAACCTCGCCGCCGATCTCAATCTTGATAATGGTACTCCCGGCGCTGTGGCGATCAACTCAGGCACATTGGCGGTCAATGCCGATCTCTATGCCGGTGGTGGCGTGGCGGTCGAAAGCGGGGCCACCTTGGGCGGCAGCGGCACAGTGCATGGCGCCGTTGTTGTTAAAGACGGCGGCACGCTGGCACCGGGCAATTCGCCGGGCACGATCAATGTTGTGGGCAATGTGAACTTCAACGCCGGATCGATTTTCGCGGTGCAGTTTGAAGGGGCCGATGCCGACAGGTTGAATGTGAACGGCAATGTGACCGTCGCGCCCGGCGCCATCATCCAGCCGGACTTCATCGGTGGCGTGGACGGCTTTACCGGCATCATTCTACAGGCAACGGGACCGATTTTCGGTACGTTCGGTGTCGGGTCCGGCGGTGCGGTGTATCAGACGCCGGGCGAGGTCCACATCACAGCGACGTCGGCATCGAGCATGAGCGGTTCGACAGGCGGCGGCATGGCAGCCGGGTTCAGCTTCCTCGACACTGTGATGACGCAGGCAGCCACCATTGACACCAATAGCAACCTCTGGGCATCGGCCATCATCGACCGGTCGGATCGGACGAGCACGGGTAGTTCCAGAGGTTATCACCAGACGAGCCACGGCGGCGCTTTCGGTGGCGCGCTGATGCAGACTGGCGATGCGACTGTGGGTCTTGCAGGCGGCTTCATCGACACGACGGTCGATACAGTGACCGGCAGCTCGAAGACAAGAATTGACGGCTTCAATCTGGCCGCCTACGGCACATACCGTTTTGGCGGCACTGTTCTGACAGCGGTGTTGTCGGGTGCCTATCAGGATCAGGACGTCAGCCGCAATGTGCTGGTGGGCGGTGTGGTCTCGCAAGCAAAAGGATCGCCCAAAGCCTGGCTGGGTGGCGCGGGTTTCGGTATTGCTCGTCCGGTTGCTTTGGAAAGAGGCTTCACGCTGACACCCAAAGCCAATATCGGCTGGCTTCATATGAGCCGTGACGCCTATAGCGAAACAGGCGGTGGCAACGCCGCAATGTCGGTCGATCAGATTGCAACCGACACGGTCCGTGGACAGGTGGGCGCGGAATTGTCACTCATGATCAAAAACCCCAATGATATGTGGTCCGTGCGTCCTAATATCCATGCCGGTCTGGCGCGTGAATGGCGCGGTGGCGACAAGGAAACAACGGGTACATTCGCGGGCGTATTCGTCGCAACGGGGCAAGGCTTCAGGACCCAACTCGACAATCGCGATCAGACCTATATGGCCATCGGCGCAGGCGTTGACGTGACGGTCGGCCACGGCATTACAGCCTTTGCGGGCTATGACGGTAGCGTGGGCGGCGACGCGGAACGCTCCGGAGGGTTCCGCATAGGCGCGCGTCTGGCGCTGTGACGCGATAATGCAGCGAATACAAAAAAGGCCAAGGCATGATGCCTTGGCCTTTTGTTTGTCGGCGCTGTGTTTTCAGCTCGTCTGGTTTTTACCGCGCGCCTGAATGCCGGCGCGGCGTTCTTCAATCGCTGACGCATCAACGGATGTATTGGCAGCGCTGGAAAATTTCAGTTCGGTTTTGAGGCCTTCGCCGAAGCTCTGGGCAAAGCCGTCATTGATGAGCTGCTTATAGGCGGGCAGGCACTGCGGCACGACCGTCAGCATGTCTTCGGCCAGCTTGCGGCAGACGGGGATGAGGTCTTCGGGCGCGACAACGCGGTTGATCATGCCCCATTCATTGGCCTGTTCAGCCGACAGGAAGTTGCCGGTGAGCGAGAGTTCCTTGGCGCGGTAGATGCCGATGACGCGGCTGAGCTTCTGGCTCAGGCCCCAGCCCGGCAGGATGCCGACGCGGGCGTGCGTGTCAGCAAAGCGCGCGTTGGTGGAGCAGATGAGCACATCGCAAGCGAGCGCCAACTCGAAGCCACCAGTGATCGCGACGCCGTTGATGGCGCCGATGACGGGGCCCGAAAAACGGTTGATGGAGGTGACGGGGTCTTTGTCGCCGATGGTGCCGCCGACAGTGCTGGCACCCGAGCCAAGTTCCTTCAGATCAAGACCGGCACAGAAGGCCTTGCCCGAACCCGTGAGAATGACGGCTTTGACATCGGCGTCCGCTTCCAGATCCGCGAAGGTTTCAGCGAGGGCCTGACGCAAGGCACCTGAAAGCGCGTTCATGGCGGTCGGGCGATTGAGCGTCACAAGGGCGATTCCCCCTGATTTTTCGACCAGCAGGACCGATTCTTGTTCTGAATTCGTCATTTTACCTTCTCCATAACCCATGAAATTGCGC
>TARA_R110000868_G_scaffold143263_5_pt1 | contig 14757 bp, 17 predicted proteins | sample TARA_R110000868 | Tara Oceans TARA_R110000868 (sample SAMEA4397489) | marine metagenome | biome: Polar Biome; feature: [SRF] surface water layer (ENVO:00010504); material: water (ENVO:00002006), including particulate matter (ENVO:01000060) such as... | depth 5 m | reverse complement strand
CCCGACGCACCTTCTTCACGGTCCCTGCGGTCAAGGGGCTGGCGTCTCCGGCGTGGCGACCCTCGCAGCACGACGTGCCCAACGGCATCAAAGCTCCGCAGCCGAACACCCTGCAATCGGCAGGGCTGAACGGGTGGCTGTGGGACGGGACGTCGTGGAGCTACGGCCCCGAATCAACAGCAAGGGTCGCCTTGACTGGTGCAAACAGCGGCGCAACTGCAAGTCAGTTCGGTCCAGCCCTCAGGTTCAACGGCACATCAGACTACGTGGTTGTCGCCAACAACGCCTCGATGGGCCGCAACAACCCTAACCAGACGTTCGCGGCGTGGGTGTATCTGAACTCCTACGGCGGGGCGTCACAGCTTTATCTTCGTGGGATCATGTCGCGCTACTCCAATGGTATCGGCGTCAATGGCGTAGGGACCACGTTTCGCGTGGGCAACGATGCCACCGCTGGAAACAAAGACAAGCTGAATTTCGTGGTGGTGAAAAGTGACGCGTCGGAGTTGGGCGTCTCCGCGACCACCCCGTTTCCGCTTGGCGGCTGGCATCACGTCGTCGGCACCTACGATGGGACCACGGTGCGTCTCTACATGGACGGGCAAATGCTTGCCTCGAATACCGGGACCGGATATGGCTGGAGCGGCACCTCCAGCCTCTACATCGGGGCAGACTTCGCAGTCGGGGTTGGAGGCGGCTCTCCACGGGCGTGGGACGGCTTTATTGCCGACGTGCGCACGTATTGCCGCGCCCTCGCCTGCGAAGAAGTGTTCGCCATGTATGCCCCACGCACACGGCTGGCACTCTATGAGCGGGAGCAACGTGCGCCGACTACCTACTTCACCGTCCCCTCGGTGAAGTTGGGGTATGAGCTGCCGGGACGCGGAATCTTTGGCAATGGTAGGCCGACGTGATCAAGCTCAATTTGGCAAGTCCGCAGGCGCGTGGGCTGGTGTCATTCATCGCGCCGAGTTACTCCAGCGCAGTCATCGCAGACGTGGCGCGGGGCGGTGCGTTGATGCGCACGGTGGCCCGTGGAGGCGGTAGCCTCCCTACTCTCGTCGGGTCGGCGCTCGGTGGCTGGGGCACCTTGTTTCAGAGCCAAGACCACTATTACACAGACGCCGCGTTTACTGGCATTCCTGCGGCGGCGAACGCCACGATTGTGCAGTGGGTGTATATCCCCGACACGTCACGGCTGGGCGTCTTTGTGAAAGTTGGCGGCGGCACGAGCGGCTTCGGCCTGGGTGTCGGAGCCACTCAAACCAACAATAGCGGCAACAACCTGGTCGGGATCTATGAATTTGTGCGCTACATCGCGTCAGGTGTCGCGATTGGCACGGGCTGGCATCTGTGCGGCATGACGGTCAACGCGAGTGGGTTCCCGACACTCTACCTTGACGGCCGGAGCGTCTATAGCGACACATCAGGCACACCGAGCGCCCCGTCCGCTGGTATCAATGTTGGGTATTCGGGTTCCATTAACGGTCTCCCACCGAGCGGGTGTGGATTCTTACATGGGCTGACCTATAATCGCGCACTGTCAGACGCCGAGATGCGGGCACTCTACGATCCACAAACCCGCTGGGATCTCTACTACGTCCCCGGACGCCGCGTGTATTTCGATCTGGGTGCCACACCAACCGGCCGCACCAGCCGTCTCTCCCTCGTAGGAGTCGCGTGACGTGATCACACTGCTGCTGCGCCAGAATCTGCGCAGTGCAGGTCTCCCGTCGATCAGTCCCTCAAGTTCTGTTTCGCCGTCGATCAGTCCGAGCGCGTCGATCAGCCCAAGTGCGTCTATCTCCCCGAGTGCGAGTGTCAGCCCGAGTGCGTCGGCGAGTCCAAGTATCAGTCCGTCGAGCAGCACCAGCCCCTCGATTAGTCCCTCGGCCTCGGTGTCCCCAAGTGTGTCGCCGTCGGTGTCCATCAGTCCATCGAGTAGCACCAGTCCTTCGGTGTCCCCGTCGGCGTCGATGTCCCCGTCGATCAGCCCATCGAGTTCGGCGAGCCCAAGTATCAGTCCCTCGGCCTCGGTCAGTCCCTCGTCGAGTGTGAGTCCATCGGTCAGTCCGAGTGCGTCAAGAAGTCCCTCGTCGTCTGTATCGCCGTCTATCTCACCGTCGTCAAGTATCTCACCGTCGAGCAGCGTCTCGCCGTCCATCTCTCCGTCAGCATCCGTCTCGCCGTCGGTGAGTCCATCCGCCTCGGTGTCCCCGAGTATCAGTCCGTCGAGCAGCACGAGTCCTTCGGTCAGTCCGAGTGCGTCGATCAGTCCAAGTAGTTCTGTCTCACCCTCGATCAGTCCCTCAAGTTCTGTATCGGCATCGATCAGTCCAAGTAGTTCTGTATCACCCTCGATCAGTCCAAGTGCATCGATCAGTCCAAGTGCGTCGATCAGTCCAAGTGCGTCGGTGTCGCCGACGATTAATTCGTCATCGTCGATCAGTCCAAGTAGTTCTGTCTCACCGTCCGTCTCACCGTCCATCGCACCGCTCGACGCAATTGCGTGGGGCGCGCAGATACCTGATGCGGGAGAAGAATCAGTCACATGGCAACGTTGGCAGAGCGCCCCAGGCGTTCCCGTGACGACGTCAGGGGATTTAGATTGGGGAGCCGCTATTGTCTCCGACCGCCGACTCATGAGTCCTGTCACCGACACCGGCGATGTGACCACGAAGCGTTTTGACCTTCAGCAAAACAAGTACGCCGCGGGAACGGGTGTCGCAGTCCTGTGGATTCGCGGCGCAACGATAGCATTCGACATGCACGACAACGAAATAACTGGGCCTGCGTGGTCCATATATACTACGCCAGTTACCGCCAAATGGCAATATGTTCAAGCAAGCTTACTCTAAACTACGCAACGACATGACTATCATTCTTATAAGCAACAACCGACCGCTCTCGTTCAGGAGTACTCTATGACTCTTCCGCGTGTACGCGTGTCTATTCTAAAACGTGTCGAGGTGAGCTGTGGCTGATAACGTCACGCTAAATGCTGGTTCCGGCGGTGACACGACGGCAGCTGACGATATTGCGGGCGTCAAATACCAGCGTGTCAAGCTCACGCTCGGCGCAGATGGGGTCAACAACGGCGATATCGCTACTGGTAACCCCATGCCCGTCTCGGGTACCGTCGGCAACGGACCTCCAGCTATTGCCCATGACTACGTCAGTCTAACGCAAGCATCGACGACAGACACCTATATCAGAAAGTCAGGTGGCGCGGCTGGATCTACTGTGCAGACGATTACGGTCACATTCACGGATGCGACCAAGACCGTTATTGCGAACGTAGCGTGGACGTAACATGGCGATAACACTCGCGTTCAATCCTATTACGGGCAACTTCGATTCCGTCCTGCTGGCAACCGCCAACGTGCAGGCGTGGATGGCAACCCCGTCGAGTGCGAATCTGCGCGCCGTCGTGTCGGACGAAACGGGGACCGGGGTGCTGGTGTTCGCTACCGCCCCCACCCTCACCGGCCCGGTCACGCTCACCGAAGCGGTGGGTTCCTCGGCGCTGACGATCACCGGGGCGACACAGACGGCGAGCTTCCCGGCGTTGAACATCACGCAGACGTGGAACAACGCAGCGGTGACGTTCACGGGGGTGTATTTCAACGTTACCAACACATCGAGTGCAACGGGGTCGTTGCTACTGAGCTTGCAAGTTGGCGCAACAGATGTGTTTAAGGTGTCTCGCCGTGGCGTGGTAGATGTTATCAATCCTGGTGGCAATCAGTTTCAAATTGACTCGGTCAATGGCACCTTTGGGGCTTATCCGTTTGTGCATTTGGGTAACACGTACAGCGGTGTGCGAATCCGTTCTGCGGATGCGTACCAATGGGCACCATCGACGGATGCGACAGCAGCAGCAGACCTGTTTTTGTATCGTGACGGAGCGGCGGGCAGCCTCGCACAACGTAATTCCACGAATGCACAGACATTCCGTCTTTACAATACCTATACGGATGCGAGCAATTATGAGCGGTTGTCCATCGGCTACGTGGCGAACGTGGCGACCATTCGCAACGAAGCGGCTGGCACTGGCACGGTGCGTGATACCTCGTTTGTCTATGGGAACACGGGCGGCAACGCACTCAATATACCGTCATTCAACGTCAGCGCCGTTGAAGTCGCTTCCGGAGTCGCCAATGTCAATGCGACGGGTGGCCGACTTCGCATCAGCAACGCCGCCTACTCAAACGCAACGTCAGGCACACACGTCGACCTGAATGTGCAAGGTGGAGCGCGGCCCGGTTCGACCTCGACGCTGTTGACCGTCGGCGTTCAAATTGCCCCCATCATCAACTACTCCAACGTCACTCCCGGCGCAGGTTCCTACGAAGCGTTGAAGATCGCGGTGACGGAAACGGCATTGCCGACCGGGTCAAACTATCTGATTCGGGCGAGTGCTGGAGCAGCGGGGACGACGGACATTTTCTACGTCACAAACACTGGCGTCTTGTCCGTTGGCACCAGCAGCACAACGAGCCTGCGTGGGGCGATCTACACGGCGGGTAATCAGCTCATAGCGTTTACTCGCGCCGATGTTCCGTCTAATGCGTATGCGGCGGCTGGTATCGCGAATGGGACAACCAACGGACTATTCATTGGTTCCGGTGGCGAACTTGTTTGGTCTACTGGGTCATTCCCGACTGGTTCGACCTTCGACCTGAAGTTAAGCCGAGACGCCGCAGCCACCCTCGCGCAGCGCAATGGCACCAACGCGCAGACGTTCAACATCTACGCCACCTACACCGATGCTAGTAATTATGAACGACTGACGATGAATTTTTCATCGTCCCTGTTTAACATCAAACCAGAAGCGGCGGGAACAGGCACGATTCGAGCGTTGCAAATCGGCAATGGTTCGTCAGCCGTCACCATACTAGGAACATCGCTGTCAGTCACTGGTATGCAATCGTTACGCGCACCGGGATCAAGTGACATCAACATCGTCTATCGCCCGGACCTGAAATACATTGGGTGGATGTCCGATCATCGGCTTGTGTGGCGCAGTGCGGACTCCACCGCAGGCAATAGTTTCTTTTCCTCGGGCAGCATCGACACGGGCATCGGGCGCAACGCAGCGGGTGTGGTCGAAGTCAATAACGGCACAAACGGCACGTACCGCGACCTGAAGCTCCGCGCTATTGAACTGGTAGACGGCAACGCAGTGCTTGGCACCACGACCGGCACCAAAATCGGCACTGCCACGACGCAGAAGCTCGGCTTCTGGAACGCGACTCCGGTGGTGCAGCCCACAACCGGCGTCACCGCAGCGGCGTTTGTCGCCAACACCTCGGGCATTGCGAATGACACAGCCACATTCGGTGGCTACACACTTGGGCAGATCGTGGCGGCCCTGAAGAGCATTGGAGCACTCGCCTAATGTCCGCAAACCTGAGTTCTGTCGCGTCCACATTGGGTGTTACACTCCCCGACTAAATAAAGAGAACCCAACGCGTGAGTAGGAACGGACAGATTTTGTTTGTTCTACAGTATAACCAACCCATATGTCCCGACTAATAGGAGAATGAATATTATGTCAAAAACAAAGCAGATTGACCCGATTGAATCTGTCGCGCTTCCAACGCAGATCGACAACGCTGAACGGGATTATCTCAACACCTTACTGGCGCAGGCACAGACCGCTCAGTTAGTGATGAACAACTTCAGTAGTTATATTGCCCAAAAGTATAGACTAAACGACGGTGACACCGTGACACCGGATGGCCAAATCGTCGTCAAGAAGGACTAATTATGCGACAGCGACTCCGCGCTTGGCGGTGCGCGGCCGCTGTCAAATGTCGCCTCGCCCAAAACACAAATCAACGCCGCATCAGAACAGCGGCTGGACGTCCTATAAATTGGTATCAATCTGTGGCCAGTAGCCAGATGTCCAGCCAGCATGTTCTGATGGGAGTAGCGTAACGTGATTACGCTCCTACTGCGTCTGAATCTTGAGCGCCTTGTAGGGGATGTGGTCCTCTCGTGGACCAACGTGGATTTTGTTAGTCCAAGTGCCTCGATCAGTCCAAGTAGTTCCGTATCACCGTCGAACAGTCCCTCAAGTTCTGTCTCACCAAGTATTAGTCCGTCATCGAGCATTAGTCCAAGTAGTTCTGTCTCACCCTCGATCAGTCCCTCAAGTTCTGTATCGGCATCGATCAGTCCAAGTAGTTCTGTCTCGGCATCGATCAGTCCCTCATCAAGCATTAGTCCAAGTAGTTCTGTATCACCGTCAAAGAGTCCCTCAAGTTCTGTTTCACCGTCGTTCAGTCCCTCAAGTTCTGTTTCACCGTCGATCAGTCCCTCAAGTTCTGTTTCGCCGTCGATCAGTCCAAGTAGTTCTGTATCACCCTCGATCAGTCCCTCAAGTTCTGTTTCGCCGTCGATCAGTCCGAGCAGTTCTGTATCACCCTCGATCAGTCCCTCGGCAAGCATTAGTCCCTCAAGTTCTGTATCACTCTCGGTCAGTCCCTCGGCAAGCATTAGTCCGAGCAGTTCTGTATCACCCTCGATCAGTCCCTCGGCAAGCATTAGTCCCTCAAGTTCTGTATCACCCTCGATCAGTCCGAGTGCGTCGATCAGTCCAAGTAGTTCTGTCTCACCGAGTATTAGTCCAAGCGCAAGCGTCAGTCCCTCTGTGTCTCCGAGTCCATCAGGTTCACATTTCTACGGGATTATTCTTCTTTCGGGGGAAACCGCGTACCTCCAAAACATTCCGGGGCACCCTTCTATCGTGATTCCTGTGCGTGGGCGATTTTAATGGGGCGGGAAGGAACTAAATAACGGTATGGCAGAAACGGTTGATTTCACGTTGCTACGGGGATGTGACTACCTCGTACGAATGCGATTGGCACAGCCAGTCAACGTCGAAGACTTGGGCGCCCTTGTATCCGATTGGACGCTGGTGTTCGAACTGCGTTCCTCGCGTGGGAACACGGCGGTGCTGACCGTCAACGGTGCGCTGTCCACTATTTCACGAGCGGCGGATCTTGGGATCTACGATTTCGTTCTTCCCGCAAGCAATACGGCAGCACTGTCCGCTCGCACATACTATTATGCGATTCGACGAACGGATAATGGATATGCTGACGTATTGTCGCGGGGTCAAACAAACGTCGAGTCGTTCTAAACCGCCGGTGAAAGTAGCGTAACGCTAAATACCCGGTACAACGCCGCTTGCGGCATTTCTCCTCTTGTGAGTGAGGTATCAATGGCAGAATCAGTTGTTAATCAAGCATCGGCGGCTCAGTTGAAGTCGCGCAACGCCGAGCCAGCAAAGCATGTGGACGGCCAGTCGTACACCGATATCGGTGGCCGCTCGTGGGATGGTCCTGCTGGTCCTGACAGTTACAAGGTGGACGGCGCTAAGGGCGTGAGCAAAGACACCTCCATTCCCGCGTCGGTCGGTGCGGAACCCTCGCATCTGACCGGCAAGTCTGTATCCGAAGACGACGAACCCGATGAGGTTGAAGTCGAATTCGACGGCGAGAAGAAGAACGAAGATGTCGATGACCTCGACAAGGCGCTCGACGAAGCCGATCTGCCTGACGACGAAGTTAAGGTCGATGTCAAGGAGTCCGACGACGACGACGAAGACGACGTGAAGGAAGACGACGACGAGGAAGACACCAAGTCTGAAGAGTTCAACTTTGACAAGAAGAAGGACGATGATGACGAGGATGTCAAGGAGTCTGACGACAAGGACAAGGACGACGTGACGGAAGAAGACGACGAGAAAAAGGACGACCTCAAGGAGTCCCTCAAGCTGTCGATCAAGATGCCGAAGAAAGCGTTGTTTGAGTCCGCTGGTTTCTCGGTGAAACAGCAGAAGCGCGCGGCTGCGATTTTCGAATCAGCGGTCAAGCAGACCACGCGTCAAGCAGCCAAGCAGATCCACGAACACTACAGCAAACTCCTCGCGAAGCACAAGGCGAACGCGAATCGGTTGCTGGAATCTCGTCTGAACACCTACCTCGATGTCGTCATTGAGGAGTGGATGACCTCCAACAAGGTGGCGGTGCGTCAGACGCTTCGCTCCGAGATGGTGGAGAACTTCATGAACGGTCTGCAGACGCTGTTCACGGAGCACTACATCGATGTCCCGACCAGCAAGATCAATGTTGTCGAGGCGCTCACTCGCGAGAACGATGCGCTCAAGACGCAGTTGACCGAGGAAACATCACAGAAGCTCAAGATGCGTCGTCTAGCGGAAGCCGCCAATAAGAAGCGTATCGTCGCTGAGTTCGCACGGAACCTCAGTGAAGCGCAAGCGGCCAAGCTCGAAAAGCTTGCAGAAGAAACTGACTATGTGAGCGCAAAGGACTTCCGCGAGAAGTTGTCGATGCTGAAGGAAAGCTACTTTGCACGCAAAGCAGACGTGTCACGACTTCCTGACGATGATGTGACCGTGATCAGTGAAACCTCACGTAAGTCTTCGAAGACCGAAATCGATATGGTAGAAGACGCCATCGCACGTCAGGCAAAGTCCGACTGGTAAGAAGCTGTAAATTCAGAGTTTTCTAAATATCATCAGCGTCGTCTAGAGACACGCATCTTTTTGTAGGAGTCAAGCAATGGCAGAGACATTTCTGACCGAAGACGTCAAGAGCAAGTGGGAAAAGATCATCAATCACAAGGATCTTCCCGAAATCAAGGAATCGTGGCGGAAGCGCGTGACCGCGATCGTGCTCGAAAACACTCACCGCGAGCAGTTGAAGGCCGGTTCGGCGGCGCAGTATATGACGGAAGATGCTCCGGCGAACCAGTCTGGTGCATTCCCAAGTGCATCGAACCTCAAGGGGTTTGATCCGATTCTCATCTCGCTGATTCGTCGCGCGATGCCGAACCTGATCGCGTATGACCTCTGTGGTGTCCAGCCTATGACGGGTCCGACCGGCCTCATCTTCGCGATGAAGTCACGGTACTCGACGCAGGGTGGTACCGAGGCGCTCTTCAACGAAGCCAACACGGACTTCTCTGCGGCTGGTCTTGGTGCCTCCGCTCAGTCCGGTACCCTCCCGTCAGGTAACACGTCCGCACTGTCCAACAGTACGAACTACACCTACGGCAACGGTATGACCACGCTACAGGGTGAAGGCCTTGGTAGCGCGAGCAACACCGCGATTCCAGAGATGGCGTTCAGCATCGACAAGGTTACGGTCACCGCGAAGACCCGTAAGCTGAAGGCTGAATACACCATCGAAATCGCGCAGGACTTGAAGGCGGTCCACGGGCTCGATGCCGAAACCGAACTCGCGAACATCCTCTCGGCCGAAATCCTCGCGGAAATCAACCGTGAAGTCATCCGCACCATCTACTTCAGCGCCGTTAAGGGTGCGAACAACAACACCGCAACTGCTGGTGTGTTCGACCTCGACACCGACTCTGACGGTCGGTGGATGGTGGAACGGTTCAAGGGTCTGTTCTTCCAGATCGAACGCGATGCCAACGCTATCGCGAAGGCAACCCGTCGCGGCAAGGGAAACATCGTCCTCTGCTCGTCGGACGTTGCTTCCGCGCTCGCCGCTTCGGACTTCCTCCAGTACGCACCGTCGTACAACGCGAACCTCTCCGTGGACGACACGGGCAGCACGTTCGTGGGAACCCTACAGGGTCGCTACAAGGTCTACATTGACCCGTACGCTCCTGTGAACGACGCGCAGCACTTCGTGGTTGGGTATCGTGGCACCAGCCCGTATGACGCAGGACTCTTCTACTGCCCATACGTGCCGCTCCAGATGCTCCGCGCACAAGACCCGAATTCGTTCCAGCCGAAGATTGGTTTCCAGACCCGCTACGGTATGGTCACCAACCCCTTCGCGAACGTCGATGGTACCTCGGACGGCAGCATCACCAGCCGCGCGAACCAGTACTACCGGATCGTAAACGTGCGGAATCTCATGTAGTCAACGTCCGCAACTTGATGTAATCAAAACACGTTAAGTTCGCTACCGGCAAGAGCCCTGCATTCCGAAGATGCAGGGCTTTTGTTTTGTGGGGACAATATACCTATCCATCGCACGGTGACCATATAAATACTGGCACGAGACGAAGGAGAATCTAATGTCTGCTCAGTCACTGCATGAACTATTTCGATTGCCTAAATCTGTGCTGTTGCAGAATGACGACAACTTGAGTGACACCACACCCAATGTCGCGTATGAGAACTGGAACGAACTGCGCGAGGATACGGCGTATCAGGGCAAAAGTGTGACGCTTAACGCGCCATTCCGTAGCAATGACGGCAAGCACAAGTTTTATGTGTACGTGAAGAACGACAAAGACAACGTTATCAAGCTCGGATTCGGCGACCCCAACATGGAGATCAAGCGCGATGACCCTGATCGTCGCAAAGCGTATCGTGATCGTCATGACTGCGCGAACCCCGGTCCAAAGTGGAAAGCTGAGTATTGGAGCTGCCGGATGTGGGCAGATAAACCTGTGAGCAAGATCACAGAAGACGCCACGCTCCTTGAGTCGCTACGGTCCCCGTATCCATGGCGCGTGACTGAACAAAACCGCGCCATGTATGAGGTCACGTTCCTGACAGATGCGCGAGCGAAATACGTGGTCACGTTCAACAAGTCGAGTTCCACCCTGAACAAGTATTCGATATGGGATGTCGAATTCTCGCTGGTGGGTGCTCCATACAAGTCCTCCAATTCTTTCCCCGAATACAACGTGACGGGTGCCGGCGATGCGTTCCAAGTCTTCGCCACGGTCATTGACGTGCTGCGGGCGTTCGTCAAACGCTACGATCCCGAAACCATCCAGTTCACTGCCAATGAATCGTCCCGTATGAAACTGTACAACCGACTGGTGAACATGGTCGCGACCGAGATTCCGGGGTATTACGGGGGACGCGCCACCGACATTCGACAGTTCTTTATCAAACGCAAAACACCACTCGGTGGCGGTCTCAACCCCATTCGCTGAAAATCCTAATGCTGACATTCATGCAACTGCTCGAATCGCTGCGGTCCCCGTATCCGTGGCACGTCGTACGGCAGAACAGTCTCGTATACGAGGTTGAATTTATCACCAGCGGACAGGTGCGATATCGTGTGACGTTCGATGCCGACGGACCAAGGGCGACCGCCGCGTGGCACGTCGAGTTCGCCGTCGCCGGCGCACCGTGGAAAGCGCAGGATACCGCTCCAGCATACCGCATCACCGGCACGGGTGATGCGTTTCAGATTTTTGCAACCGTGATCGCCATCCTCCGTGGATTTATAAAGCTGCACACCCCGCAGGAAATCTATTTCACAGGCTTCTCCGACGAACCCTCCCGTCTTAAGCTCTACACCCATCTCGTCGGCATGACAAAGTCTGAACTGCCGGGATATCAGGGCAGCACACAGTCGTCGAGTCTCGGGCGCATCTTTCGCATCTCCCGCGTCTAACGTGGGGTGTTTGGTGAGGGAGTTCGTCATAGCCAGAAGTTTCTGGCGTAGACTGCCGCGGCATTTGAAGTATTTGTGGCGGCAAGTTGATTTCTCTTGACTCCTCACAAGATTTATGAGATACTCTATACATGTTGAAGTCATTCCCCACCCTCTACAAGCGCAATTCCAACGGCAGTCTTCAGGAATGGACCGTGCGTGTCGCAGACCGCGATATCGTGACCGTCTTCGGGCAGAAGAATTCCCCGTCACTCCAGACGACCACCGAGACGATTGCCGAAGGTAAGAACATCGGACGGTCCAACGAGACGACTCCTGCGGAACAGGCAGTCGCCGAAGCGAAGTCGCGATGGGAGAAGAAGGTGAAGAAGGGGTACGTCGAAACGCTGTCCGCCGCGAAGTCGGGCAAGGTGAACGCCGCGTTCATTACGGGCGGTGTCGATGTCATGCTCGCGCAGAAGTACCGCGACCACGCAGCGAAGATCGTGTTCCCCGCGTACACCCAGCCCAAGCTCGACGGCATTCGATGCGTCGCCATCCTCGACAACGGCGTCTGTACCCTGTGGACGCGCACACGGAAGCCCATCCTCGGTGTTCCGCATGTCATCAAGGCTATTGAGAAGATGCTACCGGGACGCACCGTGACGTTCGACGGGGAACTATACAACCACGCATACAAGAACCGCTTCGAAGAAATCGTCTCGTTCGTGCGTCAGACGACACCTAAGGCGGGTCATGACGTGGTCGAGTATCACGTCTATGACATGGTGGCCACAGGCTCGTTCGAAGATCGTCTGTACCTGCGCGGTCAGATGCTGCGTTCGCCTCAGACGGGTCCGCTCGTCATGGTGAACACGCGAGAAGTCGCGGACGAAGCCGACCTGCTAGATGCCGTCACAACGAACGTCACACTCGGATACGAAGGGACGATGATTCGCAACGCCGAATCCTACTACGTCGGCAAGCGTTCGTATGATCTCCAGAAGATCAAGGAATTCGATGACGCGGAATTCAAAATCGTCGGCGTGACGGCGGGGCGGGGGCGCATGGCCGAGTGTGCCGTGTTCGTCTGCGAGACAGACAAGGGCGACCAGTTCTCCTGCAAGATGGAAGGGGCCCTCGACAATCTGAAGCCGTTCCTGAGTCGCCCCGACTCTGTCATCGGCAAGATGCTGACGGTACGCTATCAGGGATTGACGAACGGCAGTGTGCCGCGATTCCCGATTGGTGTCTCGGTGCGCGACTACGAATAATCGTTGGTCTGCCGACAATAACGCTTGACATCGTAGACGAACTCCTGTAGAATGGTCTCAGCATGAAAATGAATCGCAAGTTTGTGGAACGTGAATCGGTATCGGACTTCCTCGCTCGCGGCGGACGCATTGAGAAGTGCCCGTCACTCGCCAGTCATGAGACGTTCGACTGGAACACGATGGTGGACCGTCTCGACAACTCCGCGCCGCCCCTGAGTACCGACGTATCGGTGTCCCGCTGGAGTCTCGGCAGCGACATCACGTTCGCCATCCGCGAATCGGGCATGGGCACGGTCCCCGACTATGAGTAACTACGAACTGCCCGAGGGATACGTGTCCCGCACCGAGCCGGGACGATGGGACGGTCACCGCTCTGGACGACTCTACCAGTGGCACGTCTACCAGTATGCCGTCGAGGTGTGCAAGACGTACAAGCTCGACACCGTGCTGGACGTAGGATGCGGCGACGGTGACAAGGTGCATCTCCTGAAAGCGATGGGTCTGAACGTCATTGGACTCGCGGAGGCCGAGTCGGACGTTCCCGAATCCCGCCGCGACGACTACGCTCGTATTCTCACAGGGGACATCTCGCAATTCGGCTGGTCCTACGATCTCCCGCTGCTGCCACTCTCCACCCTGATTCTCTGCGCGGACGTGATTGAACATGTCACGAACCCACACACGATTCTTGAGGATATCGCCAAACTCAATCGGCGAACGCTCTTCTCGACACCGGCGCGGGAGTTTCTGTATTCTCCTGACCATGTGGGACCACCCACGAACACGCTCCACATTCGCGAGTGGACTGCCGACGAATTCAAACGACTGGTCAGTGAATACTTCGATGTCGTCTACTGGAAGATCCTGCCGCAGTACTACGATCCTCGGCGGGACCAGAAGGGACCACGCGGCACTCAGATTACCGAATGCGTTCCAATTCCTGCTTGACATCTCACGCGCACCCGCGTATACTAGGTCTTATGTCCTCTGAATCGTTCAACACCATCCGCGAATTCCTGCAAGACCACAGCGATGTATTCAACGCGCCGTATGGCATTCTGTCTGTGGAATCCAGCCACCCGAAGCGCATGACGTTCGGCATCGCCCGCATCCTCGACGCGTCCGTCGAGATATACGGTCCCAAGTTCATTCTGCTGCGGACCTCGCGTCACCCGAAGCGTGTGTTCAAGTCTGTCGATGAACTGCTGGAGATGCTGCGCGAGCAGTTCTTGCCCGAGGAGGCAGTATGAAGATGAGCCTTTCGCGGTTCATGTATCTCACCGCGCCGGAAGGGAGTCGTGAGAAGGTCGCCGACGAGAACACGTGGCGATTCGTCGGCATTCGTCCGCGCATCATCTGCGCCGACGGGTTCTCGATGAGTGTGCAAGCGTCCGAGAGTCACTATTGTAGTCCTCGGACCACGTATAGCAGCGACGACTTTGTGAATGGTATCCCGTACGGGTTTGTTGAGATTGGATTTCCGTCCGCGCATGAAGACAGTCTTCAGTCGTATATCGACGGGGATACGGAGCCCGACGGCACACGTACCATGCAGATGAACAGCGTGTTTGCCTACGTGCCACTCGTCATCGTGACGGACATCGTACATGCGCATGGCGACATCGATTATGTCAAGACCGTCCGTCTCCCGTCGGAAGAAAAAATTGTATGAACACATTTATTGCTGCAATGCTCATCGTCGTGGGGAATCTGATTGACTATCTGACGACGCGCACGGCACTGTCCCGCGGCGCACGAGACATGAATCGCCTAATTCGTGCAGAGTCACTAGCGACCGTCAAAGGAATCGGCGTCCTCGTGCAGCTTGTCGTTGTAGTCTTTTTCGTGACAGAACCCTATCGACTTGGCACCGGTGTCACTATCTTTGTAATGTTCGTCGCCATCGGGTTCTGGAACCGCGTACACACACCTAACGGATAACAGTATGAACACGCACTTCGAATATCCCGTCACCACCGCGCAGGAAAAGCAGCTTCGTAAACTCCAGAAGCGGGGGTACGAACTCGACTACCAGTGGGCCGACGGCACCATCTATCTCAACGAGTCGCGTCCCGAGAGTA
>TARA_R110000868_G_scaffold29897_6_pt1 | contig 14770 bp, 7 predicted proteins | sample TARA_R110000868 | Tara Oceans TARA_R110000868 (sample SAMEA4397489) | marine metagenome | biome: Polar Biome; feature: [SRF] surface water layer (ENVO:00010504); material: water (ENVO:00002006), including particulate matter (ENVO:01000060) such as... | depth 5 m | reverse complement strand
CTCCATAATAAGTTGTAATTCCAGAATTTGCTGTTACAATACCAACTTTAAGTATAGTAACTGTAGCAATTCCAGATACATTTAAATTTGGAGTTGAAATGCTTGTTGCCGTAACAAGACCAGTAATTTTAGCAGTTCCATAAAGATCCAAAGATTCGGTAGGAAGCGAAGTTCCGATTCCTACCAGACCATTTGCATTTACGATAAAATTATCATCATCAATCTGAACACCATTTCTAAAATTAAAAGACTTATTATAATTTGCCATCTTAGATGAGATTTATTAGTTATTTATTTTAAATAATACGCATTAAGTAAATCAGCGCAAAATATGGAGGTCTATTTTCGTGAGCAAGTCCTCCTCCAAATACCTCAGTTTTAGTAATTCCAGTAGTACTTACAGAAACACCAATACCAGTAGTTGCATTACCAGTATTTCCGGCATATGTTTGAAGTCTTGCTCCATCGTTACCTCCTGTCTGTTCCAATTCATATCCACTAGATCCGCCATTGGCATAAGTATATGTATGTTGATGCCCAAGATCCCTAATACCATGAGTATGTCCAGTATCAGTCAGATCATGATTGTGTGATGGAATTTGAGTGTCATTGAGAACAACGCTATCAGCACCACCAGTTGCACCTACTGAATATGCACTTCCTGCACCAGCAACAAATTTATCCACCATATTTGGCATACGGAAATATGTACTTCCAGCACCACCAGAACCATTTGTATTTGCTCCAAATGGGAATGTTGTTCCATTATTTGTTAGAACATTATAAAGAGTAGTATAAGTTGCAATAAGTAGTTCTGCACCATTACATACTGCCCAACCAGTTGGATAATTGGTAATAGTTCCACACCACATAACAACAGAACCAATTGGAGTTACATTTGGAACATCTAGATAATTTGCGCTGATTCTTCCAGAACCAGCAGTCATATCAAGATTACCATTGATAGTTGTGCTGGTACTAATTGCAACATTACTTCCAGTTGGAGCAGTAAGTACAAGATTTCCACCTCTAGTATCAATTGTAGTTGTTCCTGCAACTCCAATTCTAATACCATCAATATGAGCTTCACTGAATGCCTTACCAGTTGCACCAATATAAGCACCAGCATCAACATCAGGTACAATACCAGTATTTACAGTAACTTCTCCATTAAAAGTAGAAGTTCCAGTAACTCCAAGAGTTCCACCAACATTTAGATTCTTGGCAATTCCAACGCCACCAGTTATAATTAATGCTCCTGTAGTAGTACTAGTAGATTCTTGTGTATTGTTTATTTTTAAAGTAAACGCAGCATTTGAATTTGTAGGTTTTGTTAAGGTAAGTTGATTGTTGATCTTAACTTCTTTGTCGAAAGTAACTGGTCCATTAAATTGTGAAAGAACAGTACCTGAGTTGCCACCCTCAACAACTAATCTTTCCTTAATAGTAACTTCATCATATACAACACTCAATCTTGAAGGATCTTCACCAGTTATGGTTGGTTTTGGAATATCATAAGAAATGACCTCCCCACTAGATGCAGAAGTTTTAGTATTTCCATTAAATACATCACCATTATTATTCATTCCAGTATAAACAACAAGTCCACCAGATCTTTCTTGTGATTGTACAAGGAAATCTTCTCTTTCGGTTAAGGTTTTAATTTGTACTTGAGGGAAACCTGTTGAATAGTTACCGGGACCATATCCAAGATATTCAAATGTATGACCAGATGCTCTTAGGATAGCAGGTCTTCTAAATTCAATAGGAAGTGGTTTAATCTTTCTGATTAATGATCCAGCATCATGGGTAGTATTGGATGTTCCTAATGCAGCACGAATAACAGTAATAGTATCAAAACTCCCACCACTCAAAGTACTAGAAGTTATTCTCATAATCTCTGCATCAATTTGAATATAAGATCCTAATGGGAATCTCTTTTCAATTCCTGTTGAAGATGTAGGACTGCTAACTCTAATTTGAGTTGCAGTATTACTTATAGTTGTACCAGAATTAACAGTAAGAATTTCATCATCAAATATTGAAATATCCCTTATACCAATATTTTCTTCTTTAGAATCTGATGTTGCATTATTCGATGATAGACCATGCTTTAAAATATACTTTGCAGATACTGATTTATTCGTAATGGCATTAAATGAATTTAGATTAATTTTAGCATTTACAATAAAGTCTCCCAAATTATTATTACTTGAATCTATAATTCTAAATTTATTTCCAGCAAGTAATCCATGAGGTTCAGAACAAGTAAATGTGGTTATACCAGTTGCTAAAGTATATGGAGAAGAAGTAACTGTAACTGAAGGTGTTACTATAAATCCATACTGCGAATTGGTAATTATAGGATCTCCTGCAGTCTTAGCAATTGAAATTGTAGTTTTTGAAGGAACTGATGTGATTCTGTAATAACCATCAGAATCTATACCTGATCCAGTAAACTGAATAACATTTCCAATCGATGTTGAAATACCTGCAGTTGCAATTGTCAACTTTGCAAGATTTCCTGCACCAATTCTAGTTCTGTCAAAATAAAGATCACCAGCAGAATAACCAGAACCCGAAGATGTAATATCTACAACGTCTACTGCCCCACCACTTACAATTATTTTTGCAGTTGCACCATTCCAAGTTCCAACATTTGGATCCGAACTACCATTTAATAGTTTTACATTATAATAAGTTCCTATAGTGTAACTATTACCTTTTTGTATTGGAAAACTTCCTGCTGTTGAATTGCTATAAGTAGCAATTCCAGATAATCCATGTTCTCTAGAAAATGTAATCGTTGCACTTGTACCTGCATCCGAAATATTAGATACATCAAGTCCAATACCAAAATTTGATAATAATATATCTACAGTCTCTCTAGTAATACTCTTCTTAAGATCATTTGTTACGACTTGTCCTAATGGGAATCTTGTTGCAAAGGATTTTGATGCAGGTGGATTATCATTAATATTATCTCTATCCAATTGTGGATAAAGATTGACAACATTTTGACTATATTTTAGATTGGTAAATTCTGTGGTGATTGCATTTTTTGAATTTAAAACATAGAGATGGTATACACCATCTTGAATTCCTTCAATATAATCTTTAATAACTTCATTTCTATAAATGTACAAATTAGATTGTAAATCATTTCTTTCAAATCTTGGTAATGCTGCTGTTCTATTACTGATATTGTTTGTGAATGAAGTTCCTGGGGTTTTTGTTGGTGTATATGTAAAAGTCATATCATTCACAACTGTCACAGTTACTGTGCCATTATATCCAAGATTATCTGCACCAGTAGTATTTGTACTGTCAGTTACATTCTTAATAATAATACTATCGTTAGTTTGAAGATTATGTGGTAATTCGGAAATAATTGTTACACTATTTGATATGGAATTGTAAGTACATGATCCAATAAATCTTGGATTTTTATTGTAATCATAGAATGGTAAAATATCAGATACTTGAATTGAAGAAAGATTGAAATCAGTATCAGATCTAACTCCTGTTGTGCTTGATTCTTGAATAATGAATCCATTTTCAGGTTTTTTAGCATTCACATATTCTTTTGGAATTACAACTCTAACTTTATAAAGTTTTTCATCCAAACTTCTAGAATCAGAAATTCTCTTAACGTAAGATGGTTCTGTTCTTACATCTAAACTAGAAACTCCCAAATTATTCAGAGCATTCCAAATATCACTATTATAGTTTGTAATAATATACCAACCATCAGAATCATATTGTACCGGTGAACCAATATCTCTAGCAATTTTATCAGATACTCTACTTAAAATTCTAAGACTTGTTCCACCATATACATCAATTGCAGTACCATTAGAAGCATTAGAAGGTGATGATGATAATTTAATTGTATTATTGTCACCATTATCGATTACATAATAGATTGTATTTTCTACAATATTTTCTGGCAAATCCCCATCATTACTTATAATGATAACTTTTTCTCCGGTATCAAGTGTATTTGCTCCAATTGTAAAACTATTTGATGATGGTCCAGAAGTTACAACATATTCCTTTACACTACTTGTAACTGTATCTGACATCAAAATATTTGCCGAATATGTGACTCCAGCACCGACAAAATATAATTTATCATTTACTTGGGCACCAATTTTATATCCTTGAGTAAGAACTGGTGGTACATCATCTATAGATTTGTATCCATAAAGGTAAAGTTTATTTTTATTTGGATTTAATGTTGAGGTGGTGGTAACTCCAACATCCAAGGTAATCCAATCAATATTGCTTTCTGCAGCAACAATTGCTTTTGGTGCAACAATCGAAGTAATAAACGCCTTATTGTCTTTCGTAAATGCTTGTTTCTTAAATCCAGTCGCACTTAAAGAAATTTGACCAAAATTGGAGTTTGAGTTCGTAATACTCAAGTCTGCTCCGGTCTGTACATCAAAGTGCTTATTATATCCAATTGCAAAAACAGAAACAATTTGAATAAAGGCATCATTAGAAGCTTTAATATGACTAGATTCCCATCCATTTCTATAGATAGCAGAAGAATCTAAATGATATACTTTTCCAATATCTGTTGAGGATGCTCCAGCAGAGAGACTTGCTCCAGCAACTCTTGTTATTGAAATTGATTCATAATTTCTGGATTGTGGATTATATTTTGCAAATGCACGGTCATCTTTTTGCAGTGATACTCCGGTGAATTGTGCAACAACCATTGAACGGAAACCTGATGCTTTACTGCCATCAGCGTACATTCCATTCATACCCCAAATAGATCTCATCGAAATATTGAAGATGTATGGGGATGCTCCAGATACTGTATCAGTTTCGATTGTTACAGATGCTCCAGACACACTTACATTATTACTATCCCCCCCTGCAGGTAAATTATTTCTCACATATGTAAGAAGATAAGTAAATGTATCACTACTAATTACAGATGCAACCTTAGTGGAAACATTATAATCATTTACTGAAACACCACGAATTTTAATTGGAGTTCCGGCAGTTAATCCATGAGGAGATGTGGTTTTAACAGTAATTTGTGGTCCTGAAGTTCCTCCGCTACCAGATTCAATTCTAATAATTGAAATAGGATCTGTTGCAAATGCTCCAACAATTTCCCATTCAGGTCTCTGCATAGCAAATCCCTGGGGATTTGGATCAGTAGTAATAAGACTATCAGGATACTTTTGATCAATATCTCTACTAGATGCCAAATTAAAGGCATTCGATAGTTTACTATAGTACATATTAAGATCACTTAGATCATATGTATCTACTTTATTTGTACCATCAGCATATTCAAATGCTGTTAATTTGTGGTGAGAAAATGTTGGTGTAGATTGATTATTATTTGAAAAATCTGTGGGATCTGTATATACTAATCCTGTTTCACTACCATCAAAAATACAAAACTGCCAAAAATAACATGCACCAGTGATTCTAAAAATTGCTGACTTTGCTACATTGGAATCAGTTGGATTGGGAACATACTTAGGACGAATCTTGGTCTTTCTTAAGTCAAGACCAACGATTGAAGTTCCTCTAGGTACTACAACACCACCATAAACACTATTAAACTTGTAAAGAATATTATCAGATTGTGTTAAATCAAAGTTAGATGTAAGTGTAAGAGAAAGAATATCAGAAGCTTCTGATACTACACCGGAAGGAGATTTTGTGGTTGCCTTTCCAGTAATTGGATCTTTTTTGATTGTATAACCGGGTCTATTATCAACAACATGCTCCCCAGGCATCAACAGAATGGTGGTTTTTTCTACAATATCGTTATTACTACCTTTTTGATATGAAAATCTTGCCGCTTCTAAAATTGCTCTTTGTAAAGTTTTAAAAGGTTGTGCAAGTGAATTACCTTGATTGCTAATACTATCTGTCGAATCAAGATCACTAGGTGAAACATAAAGAATACGACCTTCTGTGTTCTTTATAAAGTTGTCCAGCTTATTCAGACCCATATTTATTACTGGTAGACATATTATGTTTTATTTATCTATCATTATTCTCTCTTATATTCATATTCTATATCTGGTGGCATATCTTCCGGATTCTCTAAATCCAAATCAAAAAGACAAGGATGTGCTTCCTCGTCTATAAGATAGAATGAATTTTTATACAAATCTTCTGGTTCATAATGATAGTACTTATTCGCAATTTCGATCAGTTCTTTATCATATATTGAACCTTCAGGAAGTTCATCGAAGGTGAATGGAATGTCCTGAATGAAGTACATTTTCACAATCATACTGCACTGATCGTACCAACAATATGCATGAGTGATTTTAAACTTATAAGACATTGTTGTGTTTCAATATCTTATATTTATTTTATACGAGTAGGGAGACTTGAACTCCCATGGGCTTGCGCCCAGCGGCTTTTAAGGCCGATGTGTCTACCGATTCCACCATACTCGCTTGTATAAGACTATTATAACTCAAAGAATCATAATAGTCAAGTGCTCGCCAAGGGAATTGAACCCTTCTCCGCCAAATTATGAGTTTGGAGCATTCTACCAGATTGCTAGACGAGCGTTTGTAAGAACTCTTCCCAACTATTACCATAATGTAATATATGATGACAATTATGACATAGAAGATCACATTTGTCAACTTCTTCTTTAAGTGTCTGCCATTTTCTATTAGCAAAAGATCTTCCATCAAGTTTTAATTCTTTTTGGGAAGGATCTCTATGATGGAAACATAATGTTGCTGGTCTACTTTCTCCGCAAGATTGGCACTTACCACCCTTATATTGTAAAGATTTCCATTTGTTGGAATAACCTCTTGCTTTTTGTTCGGTATAAGTGTTTCTATTTGTGATAACTGGGTCATTTTTATAACGCCATTTCTCTCTACAAGTACTACTACACCATTTTTTTAGTCGTCCTTTTGTCATCCTTTCATTAAGAATGTCGCATCCACAACCTTGACAAGTAGTAATATAAGTAAACATAATGGTGCTATGAAAGTATACATACACCTATTTATAACAGAATGTATGCAATAGGAGTGTAGGGAATCGAACCCTAACACGGGACTAATCTGGTCCACTTGGGATTATAAGACCCACGATGCTCCATACATCACACTCCCATAAGACCTAGTATATCTCAACTAGGATTTTTTGTCAAGAACCTTCTTCGTGATCTGTATGTATTCGAATCAGATCATCAATCTCTTTATACTCAGCATAAGGAACTAGCACAGCATTTCCATGTTTACTGGTGATGATAAAGGACTCTCCATCTTCTATACGATCTAGAAGGTTGTCAAAGTCTGATTGAAATTCTTCTACTGTAAATTTTTGCATTTGTTAGAGAGGATTAGAATAAGAAACACAATCTTCACTTACTTGAGTACGCACAACTTCCAGCACATTCACGAATTGTTCAATATTCTCGCATTCTACGATTTTTTCAGAACCTTCGGTTGAATAGAGGTAAAATTTACGCGCAAGAGTATCAACAACGCAACGTGACAGGAATTCTTCAGTGTTGGTGGGCATTTGGTCTTTTTTGATTACCTAAGCACTATAGGGCATCCTGGGGCGGTTGTCAAGGGGTTGGGGTCCTTATATATTTAACACATAATAAAAATTACCACCACGGGCATTGCCATTTTAATTACCTTCCAAAATTTCTAATCTATTTTGCAAATCTACAATTATTTCCTGTTGTTCTTTAATTGCTTCAATAAGAACAGCAACAAGATTTTGATAGGCAACTGCTTTATCTCCATTTTCTCCCACCACAACTTCTGGAATAATTTTCTCAACTTCTTGTGCAATTACACCAATTTGATGCTTATTTGTATCTTTCCAGTCAAACTCAACCCCACGAAGTTGGAGAACTTTATCTAAAGCATTTGGGATTGTTTGAATATTTTTTTTCAGGTCAATATCAGAACCGACGAAGGAACCGGTAGCACGAATATTACCTTGAACGTGTAGTCTTTCTGTTGGGGATTTGGTTCCCATTCCAACAAAATAAGAGTTATTACCATAAATCCAAGTGTTATCTTCACCATTTCCAATAGATAATTGATAATTACCATTAAGATTGGCGGCAGATGCTCCTGCACCAATTATAACATTACCGTTTCCTGTTTGATCTAATCCTGCATTTGCTCCTATAATAAGATTAGCACTACCGTTACAATTACTTCCGGCATTATTACCTACAAAAACATTAATATTACCAGATACCTGTAATCCAGCATTTACTCCTACAGCAACATTACTAAATCCATTACCCCCTCTTCCAGCACTAGCTCCAATACAAGTTAAGAATGCATCTACAGTATTTGGATTTCCTACCGCATCAGTACCTGCCAAATATCCTACTCTAACATTGGTAGATGGTGATGAACTAGTAGAAGAACTTGAGTTTATAAAATTCCCATAAGAATAAATATCTCCATTAACAAATACTGTAGACCCATTAAACTGAAAATTGGTAGATCCAGTTGCAACATTCGATGCGTTTTTATAAAGAACTTGATTTGCAGATCCAACGTCATTTATATTTGTAGTAATCGTTATATCTGCAGTTCCTGCAGATGGACTTGTTGCAGTTACCGAAGTACCTTTAAAATTAATTGTAGTAATTGAAGTTCCTACCGGTCCACCTTCTTCTTGAATGGTAATACCACTAATTGCAGTCCCACCACTGGAAGTACCTGCAACTTTCCAAGACCAACCACCAGAACCATTCGCAGTTAAAACATAATTATCAGTTCCGGTTCCACCACCAGTATCTTGTATTTGTGTTGGTTTTATTTTACTTACGGTTAATAAATCTGTAGAAGGAGTATAAGTAATACCAGAGTCTACTAATGCTGTTGTAATACCACTAAGGGTACTAGATAAAACTAGATATCTAGGACTACTAGAAGTATCGGTTGTTACATTAAGACTTGATGCAGTTCCTACAGAGATTGCAGTTGGATCAGACCAACTAGGAGCAGAAGTAGTACCATTAGATTGTAATAACCATCCTTGATTACCAGCGATATTAGCAATAAATCCAGTAGAACTTGGTCCTGTCTGTACAGGTATTTGGTATGCAATACCACCCTTGAGGTTAGTAGAGATCCCAGCATTATCAGCATAAGATGCTCTTGTAGCAGTACTAAAATCAATATTAATATTAGATGCTGATGTAATTCTACCTTTAGCATCTACAGTTACAATACCGACTTGAGTGGCAGACCCATAAGTTCCTGCCGTAACACCAGTAGTACTTAAGACTGTTGGAATCGTAACATTTTTACTACCATCAAATGTAGTTCCAATACCAACACCAATTACATCTCCATCAATGTCTATTTCTCTTGGTGTAGTTAATCTAGTAGCAGTATCCGCATTACCAGTAATTGCTCCAACAAAATTATTCGCGTAAATATTATTCCACTTGTTGGAAGTTCCACCAAGATTTAAAGTTCCATCAGTAGATGGGAGAATAGCACTAGAAACTCTAGATGTAAAACTTACTGTATCAGTAGTGGCATCACCAAAAACAACATTACCATTAAAAATAGATATACCACTTACTATAAGATTATTATTGATAGTAGTAGTTCCACCATTACTACCAATTGTTAAATTGCCTGTAGTAGTATCAATTGTATTATCATTAGTAATACCAAGTTGAATATTATCAATATAAGCACCACCATTGGCATCAATATAATTATCAAATGTACTGATTCCGATTACCTTAAGATTTCTAGTTGTGGTAAGACCAGTCACCCCCAATGTTGCTATGGTTGCAATTCCAGTTACATTAAGGTCTCTAGTTGATACAATTCCGGTAAAATACCCATTCCTAGCAAAAAGTTCATCATAAAAAATATCATTACTTACATATAAATTACCTTTAACGTATAAATCTCCACCAGTTGTTGAAATTCCACCAGAAGATGCTAATATTGTGATTCCACTAACACTAAAGTTTCCACCAACATTCAAATTCTTTTCAATACCAACACCACCATTGGTAACAATGGAACCAGTGTCTTTATCAGTAGATTCTGTTGCACTATTTACAAAAAGATCATCATTTATCTGCGTTGTTCCTGCATTAGAATCTAAAATAAGATTTCCAGTAGTTGTGCTGATAGTATCGGTATCAAGTTTAATATTATCAAATGTGCCAACACCAGTAACATTCAAATTATTAATGGTTGCAATTCCAGTTACATTTAAATCTTTGACACTTGCAATTCCAGTAACATTTAAATATGGACTAGTAGCAAATCCGATAACATTTAAATATCTGGTAGTGGTAAGTCCACCAACTCCTAATGTTGCTATGGTTGCTATACCAGTTACATTTAAATTAATTAAATTTGTTCTATCAATATTAATTTCAGTAACAGTTAAGATTCCAACAAAACCAGTTGTTGCAGTAATAAAACCAACTGATGCAATTCCAGTGATACTTGTACGCCCACCATTGCTACCAATTGTTAAATTACCTGTGGTAGTATCAATTGTATTGTCATCAGTAATGCCAATTTGAATATTGTCAATATAAGCACCACCATTAGCATCAATATACCCAGTAAAGGTACTGAATCCGGTAACTTGAAGATCTCTGGTTGTAGTAAGACCCGTAACACCCAATGCTGCTATGGTTGATACACCAGTGACTCTTAAATAATCAATTTCAGTTTGACCAGTAAATCTAGAATATCCTTTTACATCAAACAAATATGCTGGTAATGTACTTCCAATACCAACTCTAGAATTTATATAATCAAATACAAAATTGGAAGCACCATCAACTAGTCCAGCAGAATTGTGATATTGAATATTTGTAATTGTTCCACCAGCACCAGATCTAACTGTATTCTGATTTACCCAAATTAATCCACCAAAATTATTTTTTACTAATATTTCCGCATTGTTTCCCGGTTGATTATTATAATCATATATTGTACCTCTTAAACGAAGATCACCAGTTAAATCAAGTTCTTGTGTTGGAACTGTGGTTCCGATTCCAACATAATTTGTAGAGTTATCATAAAAAAGACCGGATGCTCCCTTAAAGTCATTATTATTATTAAATATAACTTGCCCTTGAGTGCCAGGAGAAAATACTGTAATCGTAACTCCTACTCCTGGAGATCCATCAAGATTTGAATAACCCTTTGCAGTAATAGCGGCACCAACAAAGTTAAGTTGTGTAATACTACTTACACCACCTGCTGGAGTGAGTGTTCCTTCATCATATATTGAAATTGTACCAGGTATTAATCCGCCACCAACGGGAACCCAATATCTCTCTCCAGGATACCCAATAATTGATACTGATTGATATTGTGTTCCAACAGGAAGTGTGGGCCCAGGAAGAACTGGATCACCAAGATTTGGTTCTGCTTGATTTATTGCAAGATATTGATATCTATCTGAAGTTAATTCTGATTGTGGTGTTCTTTTAATTTTACCACTTAAATATTTTGCCATCTCTTACACCGCCACATTGTTCTCAAGAATACTGCAAACAAATTCCATTTGAAGTGGAGCAACTAATCCTCCACTTACATAAGTGTGTGCAATTCCCACGACAATACCAGAATTAGTCACAAATGTTTTTGATACACCAACACTTCCAACAATAGAACTTACAGTAAATGATTGTTGTGGGTATGGGAAAATAGTAGTTGTAACTCCAATATTTGAGGCACAAGTAAATGCAAGACCACTCATTGTAACTTCATCACCAACATTAAAATTGTGAGCAGTGAGAGTTGTAACTGTTGTTATGCCGGTAGTATTTGTATATTTGCAGTCAGTAACAGTAACAATACCAGATTGAGTTCCACTAATTACAATAGAATCTGTAATAAGGGCAGATCTTTCTAATACTAATCTACCGTCAATAATAATTACCGAATCATTTGGTGGAACCTCAACATTTTTAATAATTCTATTATTTCTTGTATTTCCAGCAGTTTTTGATGCAGTACTCTTTCTTCGATGAGTAAATGTAGTTTTAGGATAAGTCGTTATACCAGCAACATTTGCTACTTGAGCATAAAGAACAATCGCAGATACCCCAACAGGAGTTGTATATACAGTCTGCTCACCCGGTGCAACAGGAACTGCAATTGTTATAAACTTATTAAGAGGTGCGACTGCCATATTATCTTAATGCGAGTATTAATGGTGTAACTTCTGCCTGTATTGCCCTACTAAAGTCTCTTCCCGAAATTGTAGATGTTGTTTGATTAACCTGAATACCTTCACCAATATCAAAGTTTCCTTTTTGATCAGTGCTAGTAAATGGAATTTGTGCTCCATCTAGTTTAACAATTTCATTCGCCTTTATAGGTACGCCCCCAGATTGGGGTGTTGCTATATTTATACTCGTACCTGCACCAATATATTCAAAAGAATGAGTACTAGTGAGAATACGACTAATTCTCTTCAGTTCAATTGGATCATCTGCAAATAATTCATATGGGATAAATTCATTAAAAGTTGTTGTTGTTATTCCAGTTGGATTTGTTATATTAGTTGATTCAGAAATCGTAAAATATATAGGTTCCATATTTGCAAGATATTTAGTTTTAGGTTGAGCAACACCATCAATCACAACTCTAATATCTTGTGAGGAAAGATAATTTCTTCCACTATTAATTACATCTATTGAAATAATTTTACTAGTAGTATCATCTATATTTGCACTTGCTTCTGCAATAATTCCTTGAGGACCCTTTGGTGGATATGTTCCATCAACATCTTGAATAATGATGGATGGTGGAGAGGAAGAACTATATGCAGAACCACTATTATCTATTACACTAATAGATGCTAATCTCTGTAGAGGAGCAGTGATAGTTCCAGTACCAACTGTATCTGTATAATTACTCAAATTAATCTTGAACCAAAGTGCCTGACCATCATAAGGTTTTCTTGGAGTATTAGTACCATTATAAAATACTGAAGTAAGACCAACTTTATCATTAAGTCTACCATCAGCATTTTGGGGAAGGGTATATTCTTTAACTTTACCAGTAAATTCTGTCGAACCCAATCCAACTGCATAAAGACCATAATTACCAAATGATGAGTTGGAGTTTGTAAGGTCACACTGCCCACCAGTATCAACATAGATTGCTTTATCACAGTTAATTGTGAAGATAGAAACCAACTGAGCATATCCGTTGTTTGTAATGGAAACACCAATACCAGCCTCATTATATTGTGTAAATGAGTCACAAACCATACACTTAAGGTCTGCACCAGTTGTTATGCCAATTGCATGGTCTCCATTAATCTTCATACCAATACTTAATGGCATAAAGTTTGTACAGTTACGAATATATGGAGATCTCCATCTTCCACTTGGACCTTCTGTTGCAGGTCCAGGAGCAAGGTATCCAGTCACTGCACCATAAGATTTTCCTGCTAAAATATCTGAAGTTGTTGGAGGGAATGCAACAGCACCTCCTCCAGGATTCGATTCTCCAGTATCACAGGCAAAGTTCATGTTTTCAATTAGACATCCTCTTCTTACATGAAAAACATCTTTACTTAAGTTTTTGGGAACAACAGTAACAAGTCTCAAATCTTGACCACTTACAGATACATCCGTTCTCAATCCAATTGGATTATTTTCATAGTATACACCAGAACGTACCATAATAGTATCTCCAGGTTCTGCAATTTCACAAGCAGCAGCAATTGTCAGTTTAGCATCACCTTCAGTTTTTCCACCATTATCATCATTACCATACTTAGAAACCCAAATTAAATTTCTAGAGTCTGCTCCTGCTGGTGCCCAAATAATTTTACCACTAGGATATGTAATGTTTGGTGCAGAATTTGGGCCTCCGCCAATAATTGTAGTTACAATCCCAGCACAAGTGTAAATTGCTGATACTACATTTGCACATCCAGTTAAACTTATATTACTTCCACTATCTTCTTGTAAGGTTAAATCTCTTACTTGACGAATACTACCCACACCACTTTGATATGATTTTGATAGTGGAACATTATTAATTACATTTCTTGCTAATTGTGCCGCAGTTGTAATTGCAACAATCGTGGCATCTTTGATTGAATAACCATTTGTATCATTACCTGTAATATGAATCAATGAAGGTCCATTATAATAAGATAAACCGGCACCAACAGATTGTGAGTTTCCCCCCTTGGTAATATCAAGAGTGATTGCCTTTAAAATTTTCTTAATATCATTTCTACAAGTAGATACTCCACCAACACCTGGAACTACAAATGCAGGACTCTTATAACTTGTACTTGTGAGGAATCCGATTGCTTCTGCTGCAATGAAATCAAGATTCAAGCGAATCATATTGGCAGCATCAAAGAATCTGCCACCAATAATTTCACCAGTTGTTCCAACTGCAACCTGAGTTAATACAGATCTTGGAGTTTGATAGAAATTAGTATCATATCCAACATTACGATTGCTGTCATAAAGTCCTTTTCTAAGTAGTACATCTTTTGCAAGATCAATGTCTTTAATTGGAGCATTAGTTCCAATACCAACCGAACCAATTCCTGTAGTTGTAATAACTGTTCCACCAACACCAACTTGAAGAGTTGAATTTAATGTTGTTGCAGCGCCAACTAATAAAGTACTGTTTAGAGAAGTGGCACCAGTAACATTTAATTTATCCCCTAATGAAGTAATTCCAGTAACATTAAGTGTGTCATCAATTGTTGTAGAACCATCTACATTTAAAGTAGATTTTAATGTAGC
>TARA_R110000868_G_scaffold3633_3_pt1 | contig 14772 bp, 12 predicted proteins | sample TARA_R110000868 | Tara Oceans TARA_R110000868 (sample SAMEA4397489) | marine metagenome | biome: Polar Biome; feature: [SRF] surface water layer (ENVO:00010504); material: water (ENVO:00002006), including particulate matter (ENVO:01000060) such as... | depth 5 m | reverse complement strand
TGCTGGTCGCCCGCAGGGGAAACCGGTTGATCAGAAGCTCGCGTTTAGCCCGTCGATCACAAATTGCACCGCAAGCGCTCCCAACAGGACGCCAAGCACCCGGGTGATGACTGCCTCGACCTTGTTGCCCAATATCCGCATCAGCGGACCGGCCGCGATCAGTCCGATCAGAGTGAGCAACAGTACCGATCCCAGCGCGCCGAGAATGACGAGAGCATTGTCGATACCATCATGTTGAGATGTCAGCAGCATGACCGCAGCAATCGAACCCGGCCCGGCGATCATCGGCATGGCCATGGGGAAGATCGAGACATCCTCGATTTCGGGCTGCTCGATAATCTCCTGCGCCCGGTCCTCGCGCCGTTCCGTGCGTTTCTCGAACACCATTTCCAGCGCGATGAGGAACAGCATGATGCCGCCGGCAATGCGGAAACTGTCGAGGCTGATGCCGAGCGCTCCCAGCATTTGTTCGCCGAACAGAGCGAAGATCAGCAATATGAGTGCGGCAACGAAAACCGCGCGAACAGCCATGACCCGGCGATCGCGTTCCGGTACGCTGCTGGTCAAGCTGGCGTAGATCGGCGCGCAACCCGGCGGGTCAATCACCACGAAGAAGGTGATGAAGGCAGAGATGAACAGTTCAATCATGACGCTGGCGCAGGGATCTTATATTCATGCACGCGTTTGAAACTGCCGTCATCCTGCGCCAGATCGGCGGAGACGACACGCGAACCATCGGCGTTGAAGCCAGCATGCCAGACCAGACTGCGATCCGGGGATGTCGCCGTCTTACCCTTTTCGGTCGAGCCGGTCGGCAAGGAGCCGGTCGGGATTTTGGTCTTGCAGGATGCGACGTCAGTTTCGACATAGTCGGGTTCGGGCAGCGGCGTATCCAGAGCCTGACCGTCATCAAAAACCCATTTCCACTCGATCGGCCTGTCCGGGCGACGCTGACCAAAATCCTGCTGTTGCCAGATAGTTGTGAAGTGGCCGGATTCGCCTTTGGCATTCTGCCAAGCACCGGTGGACACCGCCATGCTGCCATCGCAGGACATATAGATATGATGTGGCTGCCAGGTTACGGCCTGCGGCGGATCGGCCTTGCTCTTCAGCCATTCCTGCGCATTGACCAGATCGGGGGTGAACATGATCGCGTCATCGCTGGCGGTTTCGCGGAAAGCTGTCCATTGCCCCTTTTCCTGGGCCAGCCGGGCAAAGGCAAGTTCTGCCTGCACAATCGCACTGGGATTGGCAACGGGATTGCCCATCACGCGATTATAGCGCTCGCGATCGCTGGGGCGACCACCACCGGCGGCACAACTCGCCAGCAGCAGTGCAATTCCGAAAGCGGCAAATAGGCGCATTACAGGCCCTCCGGTTTTTCCAGTCCAGCGCGCGCGGATGCAGCGACCAGAGTATTGCGCAATAGCACCGCTATGGTCATCGGTCCAACCCCTCCCGGCACCGGGGTAATGGCGCGGACATGGTCGAGCGCTTCGGCGGTGGCGACATCGCCGACCAGACGGCCCTTGTCCTTGCCCGGTTCCGGGTCCAGCCGGTTGATCCCGACGTCGATCACGACGGCACCGTCTTTCAGCCAGTCGCCCTTGACCATCTCGGCGCGGCCCACGGCGGCGACAACGATATCGGCACGGCGCACGACTTCGGGAAGGTTACGAGTACGGCTATGGGCCATGGTAACGGTGCAATTTTCCGCGAGCAGCAACTGTGCCATCGGCTTGCCGACTAATATTGAGCGGCCAACGACGACGGCGTCGAGCCCGGTCAGATCGCCAAGCGTGTCTTTCAGCAGCATCAGGCTACCCAGCGGGGTGCAAGGGGTCAGTGCTTCTTCCCCGTTCGCCAGACGGCCGGCGTTGATCACGTGCAGGCCATCGACATCCTTGTCAGGATCGATCGCCATAACCACGGCTTTTTCGTCGAGGCCCTTGGGCAGAGGCAATTGCACGAGGATGCCGTCTACGGTTTCATCGGCGTTCAACTGCTCGACCAGCGCGATCAGATCTTCCTGTGCGACATCTGCGGGGAGCCGGTGCTCGAAACTTTCCATGCCCGCAGCCAGCGTCGCTTTATGCTTGGAGGCGACATAGACCTGGCTGGCAGGATCTTCGCCGACCAGAACCACAGCCAGACCGGGCGCGCGGCCCGCTTGTTTCACAAAGGCTGGAACAGCGTCCTTGATCCGTTCGCGAAGACCGGCGGCAAAAGCCTTGCCGTCAATGATATGGGCCGTCACCTGTATTTATCCCGCTAGCATTTCATATTGAACGCCGTCCAACAACCGTTGCAAGATAAAAATACCAATGATGACAACCATCGGGGTCAGGTCAAGCTGGCCAAAATCCGGCATGATCTTCCGAATAGGCCGGTAGATCGGCCCCGTCAGTGCATCCAACGCCGTCCAAATTGCGTTAACGATATCATTTTGCAGGTTGATGACGTTGAACGCGAGCAGCCAGCTCATAATCGCCTGCACTATGATAACCGTGATTACAATTCCCAGAAGAAATTGGATAATGTTAATAAGTTCAAATACCATGGCGGACCCTTTATCGATAATCTGGCAGAGCGGCCAGTGATTTGTCACGGTTCCGCCAGAAATTTACTGTATCAACTATATAAGACAGCAGGCGGTTTATTCAACCGAAGCGAAATCATCCCGTACCAGGGTACCGGCGCCCTTGCTGGTGAAGATTTCGAGCAACATCGCGTGCGGGATTCGGCCATCCAGAATGACCGCGGCATCGACGCCTTCCTGCACTGCTTTGACGCAGGTTTCGAGCTTTGGAATCATGCCGCCCGAAATGGTGCCGTCCTTGACCAGTTCGCTGATCGCCCGCGGCGCGAGATCGGTGAGCAAGTCGCCCTGCTTGTCGAGGACACCGGCCACGTCGGTCAGCAGAAACAGGCGCGCTGCACGCAATGCCGAGGCCACCGCTCCGGCCATGGTATCGGCGTTGATATTATAGGTATGGCCATCCTCCCCGACGCCGATCGGGGCGATCACCGGGATCATGCCGGCAGAAGAGATCATGTCGACAACGCGGCGGTTCACCGTTTTCGGTTCGCCAACATAGCCGAGATCGATGATCCGTTCGATATTGCTGTCGGGGTCACGTTCGGTACGGCGGAGCTTGGCCGCCTTGACGAAACCGCCGTCCTTGCCGGAAATGCCGATCGCGTGGCCACCAGCCTGTTCGATCCAGCTGACCAGTTCCTTGTTGATCGCACCGGACAGAACCATTTCGGCAATTTCTGCGGTTTCCTTGGTGGTTACGCGCAAGCCGTCAACAAATTTGCTTTCGACACCGACCCGCTCGAGCATCGCGCCGATTTGCGGGCCGCCGCCGTGAACGACGACGGGATTGATCCCGACCGCCTTCAACAGCACGATATCCTCGGCAAAATTGCGCGCCAGCGCGGGGTCACCCATCGCGTGGCCGCCATATTTGACGACGAAGGTCTGGCCCGCGTAGCGCTGCATATAGGGCAAGGCATCGGTTAGCGTTTCCGCTTTTGCGAGCATGGCGGGATCGGGTGAATGATCGGTCATCGGCGTCTTTCAGTATAGCGGTGCGGCAAAAGCAAGCCTTTAATCAGCTTTTCGAGAGCTGTTTCACTTTTTCCAGCGTGCCGGTGACATGGCCCTCCGGTTTCATCGCGCTGTGAACAAAGGCGATCTTGCCGTCCTGACCGATGACATAGCTGGTGCGGTTGGTCATCGCCAGGCCCGGGGCCATGCGGACCTGATAGTCGGCGATGATCTTGTCATCTGCCTGCGCGACAGCAAATTTATCGCGGCATTCGGAGACCGAGAATTTCTTGAGCCCATCGATATCGTCGCCCGACATGCCGATCACGGTGGCACCCGCAGCGTTGAAATCGGCCGTAGCCTCAGCGAACATATTGGCCTCGATCGTGCAGCCTTCGGTAAACACCTTGGGGAAAAAATAGAGCACGACCGGACCGTCTTTCAGCTTGTCGGCCAATGAAAATTGAAATTCCTTGCCAGCGAGCGCGCCGGTGGTGGTAAAATCAGGCGCCGTTGCGCCGATTTCCAGAGGCTCGGTATTGGCGTTGCGCACATAATAGACAAAGGCACCGCCGCCAACGACGACCACGGCCAGCAAAATCAATATCCACTTTTTCATATCGTCATTCCTGTTCGAGTTGCGCTTTCAGCGCGTATAATTGATCCAGTGCCTCGCGCGGGGACAGCGCATCCACATCAAGCTTGCCCAAGGTCTCTCGCAGGCTATCGGATTTTTCTTCGACTTCTGCAAGGCTCGCGGCGAATAGCGGCAGATCGCCGAGGCCAGCGGCGAGGCCGCCGGTTTCCGCCTTGCCCGCTTCGAGCTTGTCGAGCACCGCCTTGGCGCGGCCCAGAACCGGCTTCGGAATGCCGGCCAGCTTGGCCACGGCAAGACCATAGCTGCGATCGGCAGGGCCTTTCGCCAGTTCGTGCAGCAACACCAGATCACCCTTCCATTCGCGCGCCCGGACATGGTGGAGCGACAGTGCGTCAAGCCGGTCGGCGAGCCGGGTCAATTCGTGATAATGGGTGGCGAACAGGCAGCGGCAGCGATTGGTCTCGTGCACCGCCTCGACCACCGCCCAGGCCAGCGCCAGACCATCATAGGTCGACGTGCCCCTACCCACTTCGTCGAGAATGACGAAGCTTTTCGCGGTCGCCTGCGACAGGATCGCAGCGGTCTCGACCATCTCGACCATGAAGGTGGAGCGACCCTGGGCGAGATTGTCGGACGCGCCGACCCGGCTGAACAGGCGATCGACGAGACTGAGTTTCGCCGAGGATGCAGGCACGAAACCGCCGGCTTGTGCGAGAATGACGATCAGTGCATTCTGCCGGAGGAAGGTTGATTTACCGCCCATATTGGGGCCGGATACCAACCACAATCGCTCCTGATCGGCCAGCGCGCAATCATTGGCGACAAAGGCTTCGCCCTTGGCCGCCAGCGCTGCTTCGACCACCGGGTGACGACCGGCCTGGATATCGAGAATATTGCCGTCGACAAATTGCGGGCGGCACCACTGGCCTTCGGCGGCGCGTTCGGCGAGCGCCGCAGAAACATCAATCCGGGCGAGCGCATCGGCGCTTTCGCTGATCGCCTGCTTGCGGGCCAGCAGCGTGTCGACCAGCTCCTCGAAATGCGCGGCTTCCGCCGCCAGAGCATGCGCCCCGGCCTGCGACACACGCACCGCCTCTTCGTGCAGATCGGTGGAGTTGAACCGCACCACCCCGGCGAGCGTCTGGCGATGGGTGAAACCGGAATTTTCTGCCATCAAGCTGTCGCCATGCCGGGCGGGAACTTCGATGAAATAGCCGAGTACGGCATTATGCTTGATCTTCAGCGTGTTGATGCCGGTGGCCTCGCGATAACGCGCTTCCAATATTGCGATTGCCTTGCGGCCGTCGGACCCGGCGCTGCGCAGTTCATCAAGCGCCGGGTCGTAACCCGCCGCGATATAGCCGCCATTGGCCATTTCGGTCGGCGGCGTCTCAACCAGCGCACGTTCCAGCAGATCGACCAGTGCGCCATGCCCATCAAGCGCGGGCAGCAGTTTTTCCAGCAGTTCCGGGAGACCGAGGGCCAGCGCCAGCCGTTCGCGCAAGATCCGCGCGCCAGCCAGACCGTCGCGAATCTGGCCAAGATCGCGCGGGCTGCCTCGCCCTGCCGACACCCGGCCAAGCGCTCGCCCGATATCGGGCAGCGCCTTGAGTTCGGTGCGGACATCGTCTCGGATCGCCGAGCCGTCGTGAAACCATTGCACCAGACCGAGCCGCCGGTTGATCGGCTGTTCAGCAAACAAGGGCGCGGACAGATCACGCGCCAGCAGGCGCGCACCGGCGGGTGTCACGGTGCGGTCGATGGCGTGGAGCAGACTGCCTTCGCGTCCACCGGCCAGCGTCCGGTCAATCTCCAGACTCGCCCGGGTCGGTCCGTCGATGGAGAGAAACTCCCGCGTTTCGCGCCTTCTTGGCGGATGGAGATAGGGTGCATGTCCTTGAGAAACATGATCGACATAGGCAACCAGACCGCCGGCCGTTGCCAGTTCGGCCCGCGAAAATTCGCCCATCCCGTCGAGGGTCACTACCCCGAAATGCTCGCACAGTCGCTTTTCGGCCCGGCTGCTGTCGAAATTCTCCTTTGCCCAGCCGGTCGCCTTTTGCAGGCGCGGCAGCAAGGATGGCGGACAGATGATTTCCGATGGCGCGAGCCGGGCCAGCTCTGCATCGAGCGCATCGTCGGAAATTGTCGTCAGTTCAAAATTGCCGGTCGAAATATCCGCTGCAGCCAGCCCGATCTCGCCCTGCACCTCGGCGAGCGCGACCAGCATATTGTTGCTGCGGGCATCCAGCAGATTATCCTCGGTCAGTGTTCCGGCGGTGACATAGCGGATGATGTCGCGCGCAACCAAGGCCTTGTAGCCGCCCCGCGCTTTCGCCTCGGCCGGGGTTTCAATCTGCTCGGCAATCGCCACCTTGAAACCGGCGCGGATCAGCTTCGCCAGATAGCCTTCTGCTGCATGCACCGGCACCCCGCACATCGGGATCGCATCGCCGGCATTCTTGCCGCGCGAGGTCAGCGCGATATCCAGTGCCGCCGCTGCCAGCTTGGCGTCCTCGTAAAACAGCTCGAAAAAATCGCCCATCCGGTAGAACAGCAGGCAATCGCCGGCCTTTTCCTTCAGACCAAAATATTGCTCCATCATCGGCGTGACCTTGTCCGGTGCCGATGTGAGTGCTTTTCCCGGTTTTTCCGATGTGTCCTGAGTCTGGGTTGCCATGGCTCCGCGATAGCCGAGTGCGGTCAGACATAAAAGAGTAGCGAACATATCCTGTTGAAATTTACTTGATATTGCGGCGGTGGGTCAAAGCGAGTAAGCCTTGAGCCGGGACGTGACCAACCGAGCGGCGCAAGCAAGCCGACAATCAAAATGCGGAGATATAATTTGGCTGACAAGAACGATAGCAATCTGGAATTTTCTGAACGGGAAGCCCTGCTTTTTCACTCCCACGGCCGACCCGGAAAAATCGAGATTATCGCTTCAAAGCCGATGGCCACCCAGCGCGATCTCAGCCTCGCTTATTCTCCCGGCGTTGCCGTCCCGGTACGGGCGATCGCCGAAGATCCTTCGAAAGCCTATGATTATACCGCAAAAGGCAATCTGGTCGCGGTGATCTCCAACGGTACTGCGATTCTTGGTCTAGGCAATCTCGGCGCGCTCGCTGCCAAGCCTGTAATGGAAGGCAAGGCAGTATTGTTCAAGCGCTTCGCCGATGTCGATTCGATCGATCTGGAACTCGACACCGAAGATGCGGAAACCTTCATCAACGCGGTCCAGATCATGGAGCCCAGCTTCGGCGGTATCAATCTGGAAGATATTGCTGCTCCCGATTGCTTCATCATCGAACAGACCCTGCGCGACCGGATGAATATTCCGGTATTCCATGATGACCAGCACGGCACCGCGATTATCGCCGCTGCCGGGATCATCAACGCCTGTCTGCTGACCGACCGGAAAATCGAGGATATCAAGGTCGTGGTCAACGGCGCTGGCGCTGCTGCCATTGCTTGCGCCTCGCTGATCAAGAGCCTCGGTGTTCCGCATGACAATCTGACCATGTGCGACCGTACCGGTGTCATCTATCGCGGTCGCGATGGCGTTGACCAGTGGAAATCGGCTCATGCGATCGATACCGATGCCCGCACCTTGACCGATGCGCTGACTGGCGCCGATGTGTTTCTGGGCCTGTCTGCCGCTGGTGCGCTGAAGCCGGAAATGGTCAAGGACATGGCGCCGCAGCCAATCATTTTCGCGATGGCCAATCCCGATCCGGAAATCACCCCGCCCGATGCCAAAGCGGCACGGCCCGATGCGATCGTCGCGACCGGACGCTCCGATTATCCCAACCAGGTCAATAATGTTCTCGGCTTTCCCTTCATCTTTCGCGGCGCCCTCGACGTGCGGGCAACCCGTATCAACGAGGAAATGAAAGTGGCCGCCGCTCATGCGATTGCTGAACTGGCTCGCGAACAGGTGCCGGAAGAAGTCGCCGTAGCCTATGGCGGGCATGCACCGACTTTTGGCGTCGACTATATCATCCCGGCACCGTTCGATCCGCGGCTGATGGATGTCGTATCCGCCGCAGTTGCCAAGGCGGCAATGGACAGCGGCGTTGCCCAGAAACCGATCGAGGATATGGATGCCTATCGCCAGAGCCTGAAAGCCCGTCTCAACCCGACCACGTCGGTACTGACCCAGGCTTATGAAGCCTGCCGGCTTTCGCCAAAGCGGATTATTTTCGCCGAGGCGGAAGAGGATGTCGTGCTGCGCGCGGCGATCCAGTTCCAGGATGGCGGCTATGGCACACCGGTTCTGGTCGGGCGCGATGACCGGGTACGCGAAAAGCTCAAAGAGCTGGGCGTACGCAATCCCGACAGTTTTGAAGTACATAATAGCCGCAACAGCCCGCTGGTGCCCGACATGGTGAACATGCTCTACGAACGGCTGCATCGCCGCGGTTACATGGAGCGCGATATCAAGCGCATGGTCAATCAGGACCGCAACATCTTCGGTTCCGCGCTGCTCGCCATGGATCAGGGCGACGCGATGATCACCGGGGTTACCCGGCCTTATTCGCAATCCTTCCGCGATGTCGCCAAAGTGATCGATGTCGAGAAGGGCCGCACCGCCTTTGGCATCCATGTCATGGTCGGCCAGCATCATACAGTTTTCATGGCCGACACCACGGTCAACGAACGGCCATCGGCGCATGAACTGGCAGATATTGCCGAACAGACAGCAGCGGTTGCCCGGCAGATGGGACACGAACCGCGGGTCGCCTTCCTCAGCTATTCAACCTTCGGCAATCCCGAAGGCCGCTGGCTGGAAAATCTGCGGGAAGCGGTAGCGCTGCTCGACCAGCGGCGAGTCAATTTCGAATATGAAGGCGAAATGGCACCCGATGTCGCGCTCAATCCCAAGCTGATGGCGAACTATCCGTTCAGCCGGCTGTCACAGCCCGCCAATGTCCTGGTCATGCCGGGACTGCAGTCCGCCAATCTGTCGGCGAAATTGCTGCGTGAACTGGGCGGCGATTCGGTGATCGGACCAATGCTGGTCGGACTGGAAAAATCGGTGCAGATTGCCACCATGGCCTCCACCGCATCGGAACTGGTGACTCTGGCCGTCCTCGCCGCCAGCGGCATTGCCAAATAGGGCGGATCGCCCAGGGCCAAATAGGGCGGATCACCCAGGGCCAAATAGGCAGAACCGCTAGGGCCGGGTTGGATCGTTGCTGCCGCCTTGCGCGCCGGGAGCGCCAACCGCGCCGATATTGCCAAATAGCTCCTGGAAAAAGGAGCGATCGCGGCCAAGAGTCGGCGTTTTGTCGCCATCCGGGCTGATGCTCGCAACCAGTTCAAGGCCGGTGCGATCAACCGCAGTCACGTTGCCGTCTGCGTCAAATTGCACACGCATCACCAGCTGATCGCGCGGATGCGGGTTGTTAAAGCCATATTGGCGGGTGTCACGAGACAGATAATACCAGGTGTTGTCGTCAAACTGTCCGGTGAACGTCGGCCGGCCGAGCGATGCTTCGACCGACTGGCGGTTGTCGACGCCCGCCTGAATCGCCGACATCAGCACTTCATCGGCAACATAGCCCTGATGGCCACGCACCTGGGTGCATCCGGCCATTGTCATGGTACCAGCCATTAGCCCGAGCCACAGGCTGTATTTTTTGATATTGCCGACCATCGAACTCATTCTCCACTATACAGCCAGCACCGTATCGGTAGCTGACTTGTCATCGCCCATTGCATCTCGCGCCATAAATATCAATATGCCCTGTATCCAGACTTAACAACCGACGCGATCACCCATAAACTTACGATCCAACCAGCGGAACCAGCAATGTCCTTTTTCAGCAAGATTTTTTCCCGAGACAATCCGAATGCAAAGATGCAGTCGTTGTACAATGCGATTGTCAGCGAGGGGCGGCAGCTGGCCTGGTATGAAGAAGCGCAGGTACCGGACAGTATCGACGGCCGTTTCGATATGATCGCAGCGATTTTCTCGCTGGTGCTGATCCGGCTGGAAAAGGATGACGATCAGGGACAGAATCTCGCCTGGCTGACCGAGATTTTCATCAAGGACATGGACGGCCAATTGCGGCAGATCGGCATTGGCGACATGATTGTCGGCAAACATGTCGGCCGCATGATGGGCGCGCTCGGTGGCCGGGTCGGTGCCTATCGGGATGCACTGGAACAAGGTGCCGACCTGCGCGAGGCGATTGTCCGCAATATTTTCCGAGGCGAGCAGCCGGACCGCGCCGCGCTGGACCTTCTTGCCAGCCGGTTGACCACCTATCATGCCGCTCTGCAAAAATGCGATACAGACTCTATCATTGCCGGCCAGCTGCCGGCCAGTGGACCGGTTGCATGATGGAAGCGCCGGAATTTTCTCATATCGTCAAACTGTCGGAAATCGGCTCCACCCCGCGCACCGGCACGCTGTCTGCTAGCGAGGAAGAGCGCAGCAAACTGGCGCAGAGGTTCGATCTGCCAAAAATTACCTCGCTGGACGCTAGCTATAGCTTGCTGGCCGGCGGCGACCGGATCAGTTTTACCGGACGACTCGAATCCGACCTGCAACAGCGCTGCTCCGTGACCGGGGAAAGCTTTCAGGTCCGGCTGCGCGAACCATTTGATATTGCCTTTGTGCCCAAGCTGGAAATTGAGGGTACCGACGAAGAAATCGAGCTGACCGAGGACGATTGCGACGTCATCGAATATGAACATGGCCAGCTCGACCTCGGCGAAGCCATCGCCCAAACCCTCTATCTGGCGCTCGCTCCGTTTCCACGCGGCCCCAATGCCGATGTTGTGGCGCAGAAAATCCTTACATCAGAAGAAGAAGCTGGTCCGTTCGGGGCGCTGGCAGCGCTGAAGGACAAGCTGACCTAGACCGTTTCTTTCTCGGTCTTGCGTTCCGCAGCATTGATCAGGCGCTTTTGCAATCCGTTCAAGCGCTGCTTGCTGGTAATTTTACCGCCCAGCAAGTCGGTGATGTAGAATGTATCGACCGCGCGCTCGCCATAGGTTGCGATATGGGCGCTGTGCACCGTCACCTTGGATTCGAACAGCGCATAGGACAATTCGTTGAGCAAAGCCGGTCGATCCTGCGCGTTGACCTCGATCACGGTAAACCGGTTGGACGCGTCATTGTCGACCAGCGCGAACGGCGTGATTGCAAAGGCACCAGCGCGCGAGTGCGCCAGTGGGCGCGCATCAAGCTTGGTTGAAAGCTTGGTCCGGTTCGCCATCGCATCTTCAACTGCCTGTTTCAGCCGGTCGAGCTGCCCCTTCTCTGAAAACGGCTTGCCGCGCGGGTCCTGAACGAGGAAATTGTCCAGCGCCATGCCATCGCGGGTGGTGTGGATGCGCGCATCGATGATATTGCCACCCGACACATGGATACCCCCAGCGATCCGGTAAAATAGCCCCGGATGATCCGCTGCATAAACGGTGATCAAGGTGGCACCGCGTTCGGGATAGGCATCGGCGAAAATCGCCAGGTCCGTGTTCCCGGCATCCAGCACGAGCTGCGCATTCTGGGCGATGATATCGTCCGGCTCGGCGATCCAGTAGGCATCGGTGAACCGCTTGCTCAGCTTGTTGAATTCGGCTTCCGGCAGGTTGAGCGCCTCGGCCAGAACCGCTTTTTTCTCGTCAATCCGTTCCTTGCGGCCACGCTGCTTGTGACCGAGCAGCAGCATTTCCTGCGCAGCTTCGAACAGGTCGGTCAGCAATTGTCGTTTCCAGCTGTTCCAGACGCCTGGCCCGACCGCGCGAATATCAACCACAGTCAGCACAGTGAGATGGCGGAGCCGTTCGACGCTTTTCACCTGGCTGGCGAAATCCTGAATGGTCTTGAAATCCGACAGATCACGCTTGAAGGCAACCGCCGACATCAGCAGGTGATTGCGAACCAACCAGGCAACCAGTTCGGTTTCATGCGGTTTCAGGCCCAGCCGCGGACAGAGCTTCATCGCCACTTCTGCGCCCAATATGCTGTGGTCGCCACCGCGGCCCTTGGCAATGTCATGCAACAGGGTCGCGACGAACAGCACCCGCCGATTTTGCAATTTTTCCATTGTCGCGGTGCTGTTGGGATGGTCATCGACGAGATCACCCCGGCCGATTTTTGCCAGCAGGCCGATCGCCCGGATGCTGTGCTCGTCGACGGTATAATGATGGTACATGTCGAACTGCATCTGCCCGACTACGCGGCCGAAATCGGGGATGAATCGTCCAAAAATCGCTGCTTCGTTCATCCAGCGCAGCACCAGTTCGGGATCACGCGGCGAGCAGAGCACATCGAGGAACAGCTTGTTGGCGCGGGGATCCTTGCGAATCTTGTTGTCAATCAGCTTGGCATCGCGCCGGGCCACCCGCATCGCCAGCGGATGGATTTCCAGTTCGTGCTTGTCGGCCAGCCAGAAAATTTCCATCAACCGGACCGGATCTTCCTCAAAGAATTTTTCATTGGGCAAGGCGAGCCGTCCGCGATCCAGCACAAAGCCATTAAGCTTCTTTGGTTTTCGAGTGAGCGACGGCAGGAACCGGCGCACTCCGGCATTGTGCGTCTCGTCGAGATGGGCGAGGAACACACCGGTCAGGTTGCCGACCACTTTTGCGTTCAAGAAATAATATTGCATGAACCGTTCGACCGAGGACTTGCCGGGTCGATCGGCAAAGCGCATCCGCCGCGCCACCTCTGGCTGCAGGTCAAAGGTCAGCCGATCTTCCGCCCGGCCGGTGATATCGTGCATATGGCAACGCACGGCCCAGAGAAAATTGGCTGCCTTGCGAAAGCGTTTGAACTCGTCGGCGGTGAGCAGGCCAACATCCACCAGTTCGGCAGCGGAGGTCACCCGATGGATATATTTGCCGATCCAGTAGAGCGTCTGCAAATCGCGCAGGCCGCCCTTGCCTTCCTTCACATTGGGCTCGACAACATAGCGACTGTCGCCCATTTTCACATGGCGGGCATCGCGCTCGGCCAGTTTTTGCGCCACGAAACTACTGTCGGTTCCGGCGACGACATCGTTGAAGAACCGCTGCTTGGCTTCTTCATAAACCCCGGTATCGCCCCAGATATAGCGACCCTCGAGCAAGGCGGTGCGGATCGACAGATCCTCCCTCGCCATCCGCACCATTTCATCAATGGAACGGCTACTCTGGCCGACCTTGAAACCGAGATCCCATAGCCAGTAGAGCATCGCCTCGACAGCCTGCTCGGTCCAGCTGGTGTTCTTGTGGGGCGTCAGGAAAGCAATATCGACATCGCTGTGCGGTGCCATTTCTCCGCGTCCGTACCCACCGACCGCCATCACCGCGATCCGCTCTCCCGAGGACGGGTTGCTTACCGGATATTGGTGATAGACCGCTATATCATGGATCAACCGGACCAGTTGATCGACCAGAAAGGATTGCGCCGCCGCCATTTCGTGACCCGCCGAGGGCCGTTTCAGCAAGCGCGTGCTAATCTCCGCGCGGCCGTCATTGAGCGCGTCCTGCAGCAGCGGCAGGATTTTTGCCCGCGCCTTGGCCATGCCATGCTCGGCAATCAGGCTGTCAATTTCTCCCGCCAGCAACCGACGATTGATAATATCCCGCTGCCGGGTGATCCGCGTCGCAGGGTCAGCCGGTGCAGCCGGAATATTGGCGCGAACGTTCATCCGGTTGAGGCCAGTTCGTCACGATGCTTTTTCGCCAATACGATTTTTGCAATTTTCGCGGTACCGAGTTTCGGCAGCGGCTCGTCATATTGCCAGATATGCACCGGCATTTTGAAAGGTGCGAGCTGGTGCTTGAGCGCTTCCAGCAATTCCTCATCGGTCAGGCTGAAGCCGTCTTTCGTATGATAGACCAATGCCGGAACTTCTCCGAACCTTTCGTCGGGAACGCCAAAAATGCAGGCTTCCGCAACCGCCGGATTGGCGTAGACGGCGGCTTCGACTTCCTGACAGCTGATATTCTCACCACCGCGGATGATGATCTCCTTCTTGCGGTCGACAATATAGAGATAGCCCTCGGGATCGAGATAGCCGATGTCACCGGTGCGGAAATAGCCGTCGTCGGTAAAGGCATCCCGGGTGGCTTCCTCGTTATTCCAGTAGCCGGTGAAATTGGCAGAGGTGCGGATGCAGACTTCGCCGCGCTCACCCTGCGCCATTTTGTTGCCGTCATCGTCGAGGATCGCGACATCGACAATCGGCGGGGTCGCCCGACCGGTGCTGTCCGGCTTCTCGAGATAATTTTCATTCTGGTTGGAGCAGCCGACACCATTGGTTTCGGTTAGGCCGTAACCGATCACCGGGTAGCCATCGCCCATTTTCTCCTTGATCCGGCGAACATGCTCGACCGGACGCGGTGCACCGCCAGCGGCCATGGTGACACAGCTGCTGAGATCATATTTGTCGAAATGCGGGTGCGAATAGATTTCCATGCTCATCAGCGGCACGCCGACAAAATAGGTCACGCGCTCCTTCTCGATCAGCCGCATCGCTTCTTCCGCATCCCATTTGTTGAGCATCACCAGCTTGCGCCCGATGGCGTAGCTGACCAGGACCAGCGGTACCGACGCGGTGACATGGAACAAGGGCACGCAGACCATTGCGGTCGGCTGGCCTTCCGGCATCTTGCCAGCCTCGGT
>TARA_R110000868_G_scaffold82597_3_pt1 | contig 14781 bp, 23 predicted proteins | sample TARA_R110000868 | Tara Oceans TARA_R110000868 (sample SAMEA4397489) | marine metagenome | biome: Polar Biome; feature: [SRF] surface water layer (ENVO:00010504); material: water (ENVO:00002006), including particulate matter (ENVO:01000060) such as... | depth 5 m | reverse complement strand
TCTGAACTAAATCCAATATATTAAGAACTATATCATCATAATCTTTTTATAAACATTTTTTACTAATCTATACTGAACTTTCAAGAATTTCAGGAATTTTATCACCCTCAAAACCACAATTTGGTAACTCCGGGTCCAATACATCTCCATGCATCATACACAACGCACACGGCTCTGAAGGAATCTCACCGATCCCATGTGAGTGCTCAGGTTGAATCTTTTTTGGCTTTACCTCCTTCTTCTCTCGCTTCTTTTTCTCCTTCTTTTCAGTAATAACCCTGGTGCCTGAATGCATCTTACAACATTTTGAACCAGGGGTAGCCCGGTTGTTACAAGGTGTACCCTTCCCAGTTATACCCTCACAAATCACACGCGTTTTGTCTTCACCACCATTTACCCCCCTTAAAGAAGATATCTCAATACGGAGACTCTGAATAGCGTTCAAAATCTCGGTAAGAGTAGTTTCATCCATTTGTAGTATGATTTTATCATTATATTTGATTACTTAGGCTTTTATTTACAGTTTCCCGGCGGTTGGGACTTTGACCTTCTTAGGAGATGGACCCGTCATTATGTTTACCGACGTTGTTTCAATCTCACGACCCATCTTCTTCTTGCGGTCGGCTTTCAACGCCTGTACTTCTCCTGAAACTTTTTTGTTTTTACCACCTTCTGTGTAAAAAGAACTTGTTTTACGTCTAAACATCATCATAGCGATTACAATCACAACAATGATAGCAATACCATACAAAATCTGAGTTTTATACTGAGAGAAAAATGAATCGTTACTCACGTTTACTGGAGGACGATTACCGTTAAGTGGTCCAGGTTGTGATGCGGTTGCGTATGGTTCCATTTGTATATATTATACGTCTACATTTTTATCAAAATGGAAATTTTCATAAAAAGATTGTATCATTTAATTAGTTATTCTGATTCATAATCACTGAAATTAATTGCCTTCGTCTTCCGAATCGGAATCGGAATCGGATTCGTATGCCTCGACACCATCCTCTTCTTCACCCTCTTCATACTCTTCAGCCCCACCTTCCTCATCCTCCTGTGGCTCACCTTCAAGGAATTCGACGAACTTTAACTGTCCTGAGAAGTAAAGTACGAGCATGGTAATAGCGGCACCGAGAGCCATATGCATAGCCATCTGCTGAGTTGCGTTCTTCATATTATACTAACTACAAATATTTTTTTTCTTGGGATATAATAAATAAATGACCCGTCCTATCGTAAACGTCGCAATAGAATCTATAGTAATAGGGATGATGAATGTGGGGATTTTTTATACCCTGAAACATTTTACAAAACTGGATCTACTATGGCTACTGTTTATCACAGGTGCTATGATTCATCTCATATTCGAATACACTGGTGGGAATAAATGGTGGTGCACACAAACCTACAAGTTGTAATGTACCCTCAACTCGCTAATTAGCCTCTCGGTGCGATGTTGTAATGTACCCTCAAATAGCTCTGTCTATCTCTCACATCACTAATCTCAATCTCCAAGTTTCTCCTCAACTCCATCGCCTCGCTAATTAGCCTCTCGATGCGATGGTTTTCGACCATTTTGTAGTCTTCGTATATTTGTTTCTCGAACTTCTTACTCGTGTACTCCTTACGGTCCGCTGGTGAATAATCAGCCCAATTCGTAATTCGAACATAATTCTCGAATGTGGCCCGTCGACCGGGCGCCATGTTTTCATCGAAAATATCCATATCCAAAATTGGAGTGTGGGAAGTGAAGTGTCTCATCGCAGCCTCCCTAACATTCCCGGTGTTGCGCTGAATAGGCTTCAAGGTTCTCAAACTCGCTTTAGCAATCTTCAAATCATCCAGAAGTCGTCGAATCATACCCTCGTTATGTCTCCACTCATCATACCACTCAGGTTCCCAGGGTTCATCGTCACTTTCACTGTCGGATACCACCTGAAAAGGGACAGCTGCACGTGGTCGACGGCTATCCATAACAGGGGGGTCCCTATCACGAAGGTCCATGTGAATGTTCTTAAGGTTGTTACACATCTTCAAGTAATTTCCCTCTGGAATTGACTTGGAGATGAGGTCGAGTTGCTCCATAAGTTGGGTAAGGTCTTCCATTTTTACTTACTTTTCAAATATTTGAAGAGTCACTTAGGTTTTACATTATATCCAGTCTATCATCAGACTCTTCCAACCACTCAAGCTTCTTCGTAATAGCTTCACAATACTTGTTCCTAAAGTTGTTCTCAATCTCAACGTATCTCTTATACAGATGATTCCAATCTGTGTCGGATAATCCCATATCAACCTCTTCCAAACCATAAATAAAACAATAATGTCTCCTGACATCCTTTCTCACCTTCTTGGTGATACGTTTGATAGGTTGACCATATACAAGTTCTTTCTCCAAGTAATTAATCTGTCCCTGTATGAAATCACTATCTATAGACAAAGCTTTATCGAAATAATGGTCATTAAAATATTGAAGCGCTTCTGGTGTTTGTCCGATTTCAGGTATTGAAAAAGTATCATATTCGAAGAAGTATATAGGGTCCGTCCTCTTATTATACGCATTCTTCAGATGATTACAAACTTCCAAATAAACTCCCTCAGGTAATACACTAGAGTTTTCGTCTATTAGTTGCATCACCCGGAGGAGATCATCCATACTTATTTATTATTGGTTTCAATTTGTCTAAGTATCTTTACACGAAGCAGTAGACACACCGAGTCTGTTGGAACCCGTTGAATGTACTCGCAGCAGCACTCGTATACGCTCCAAAGTTTTCTACATAGACCCACTCACCGATGGCTAAATCTGGGAGCTGACAACTTTCAGATATAATATCTATCGAGTCACATGTGGGACCAAACACAGTTGATTCATATTGCTTCCCATCTCGTTCATTGTATGGCATGATGACAGGCTTCGCGTTGTCAAAATACACACAGTTGAATGAACCATAAATCCCATCATTGAGATAATAGGTAAACTTATCACCCAATTTCTTCTTACCGATTATATTTGTCACAAGTGTGTGAGAAGAACACACGAAGTAACGACCAGGTTCCGCGATAAATTCAATTCCTTCCTCTGGGAAAAAGTCGTCAATACCTTTGTTGATTTGCTCAGCCATCTCTTCGAATGTGACCTCACCCTCCTTATCATAACCAGGGAATCCACCACCGATATCAACAAGATTGAATGCGAATCCATTTTCTCCTGCAATGATAAATACCTTTTTAACCTCTTCGAGAGCTGTGTAATACGTCTTAGCATCCAGACAATTACTACCAACATGGAAAGAAACTCCAACAATATTCAGTTCCAAACTTTTTGCGATATTGAGGATATTTTTGATTTCACTTTGATTAGCACCAAACTTACAGTTGAACTTACACATAGATTTGGACTCATCTACCGCAATTCGAAGCACAAGCTTGGCGTGTGGGTGGTACAACTTAATTTTATACAACTCATGGACATCGTCAAACGTCATGAGATCCACATCCTCTGAACGAGCAAACTTAATCTGTCCAGAAGCCTTACAAGGGTTCGCGAAAATCACATCTTCCGGTTTCGTACCTTGTGAAATAATCTGACTGATTTCATTTTTACTAGCACAATCAAACCCAATGTTAAATCCATTCAAGAGTTTTGTGATCACAGGGTTAGGGTTACACTTGACCGCATAGAAGGGTTTTACACGGGGGAGATGTTCCGACCATTTTTCGTACTGTTCCACAATTTTTTTGATGTTTACGATGTAAAAGGCACTATCATCATCATTGTTTTCAATAAACTTTCCAATCACATCAATTATACTGTTACACCCTTCCTCAAATAATTTGACATCACACTCTTGAATGAAGTTGACAAGTTCGGGAAAGTTGGTGCTTGACATTTCTTACATATATATAACACTCTTTAAATATTCATTTATGTTTCTAATACAACAACAGTTCCGCATTATAGGATATAGAAATTTCCATAAAAGAGTATGGGGAGGATTAACAAAAGTGAGCACGTAACTCGTCAACTTTATCCACTTGAGCCGTCATCTCCGGGTCATTTTGAACTTCTTCTTCGGTTAAGACCCTTACTTCACCATCATACTCCTCCTCATCGTCGTCCTCCTCATCGTCGTCCTCGTGCTGACAAGCCCTACATTCTCCATCAAACATGTGACAGATGTGCTCTCCATTCTCAACCATTTTACGCACATCAGGGTCGTTCATGATATTGTCGTCATCATCCCAAACCAGAGCACGGTCTACACGTTTTTTTATCTTTTCAGTTTCAAGTTCTTTGACGCGTTTCTGAAGTCGCTTGATTTCATCATCGAAATCCTTCTCGGTCCAGTCATCAAATTCATTAGACGTAGCCGGCATTTCTACGGGGAGTGGTGAAGGCATTTGGACAAAAATACCGGGAGGGAGCGGGTGGCTTCGGGTGGATCCCATTATTTTCTTGAAAAATACATACATTGTTACAAACTTAGGTGTGGAAAACATACATAGGAAGTTACATTTTTTTTCCATTGTAAATAGCTTTGAATTTTTTGAATAATTCGGCATCACCACCCTTGTTTGGGTGAAGTTTGAGAGCACCTTGCATAAAAGCTTGTCGTATAGACTTCTGATCCTTTGCTGTTTTAAGAGTGTTAAACAGATTTCTTGCATAGGTATTCATAGCTAGGTTTTCAGCCTTCTTCTGCTGCTCCTGTCGTTCATTGTTAGCCTTCCTCTCCTGCTCCCTTTGTTCCTTTTCAGCCTCATATCGTTTCTCTCGTTCCGCTTCAGCCGCATATCGTTTCTGTCGTTCCTTCTTTTCAGCCGCCTTCCTTCGCTTCAAGAATAGTTTTTCGGCAAACCGCATTGCATCGTCAGGACCGTCTATTGTGGATGGTTTCTTATAACCCTTAGGGCGGGCTCCATACATCCAGGGTGTATAAGTCTTGTCTTTCTCCATTAACTTAACAATAGCTTCCACTCTCTTCTTCTGCTTTTCCTCCGCTGTTGATTTCTTTACTGGGGTTTTTTTCGTTGTTTTTGCTGATTTCTTTACCGGTGAATTTGTCGACATACGCCTCATCATATTAGCGAGTGTTTCATTATTAGGTGAAGGCATACTGTTTTGTTATATCCATAGAAAAAATTCATTCACCGAGGAATTCCCAAAAACATTCCGTACATTGGCGGCTACATTCGAAAATACCCACCTTAATCATCTTGTAAGAGAGATCATCGTGCTCATTATGAATCGGTTCCGGCAACGGTGCGTTTAATTTTGAGAGCTTCATGCGTTCATCTTGGTTTTTCATGTATTCTTTGACGAGTTCGATCGCACCCGCACGTTTACCGGTCAAAAAAATAGGGGGGTCGAAGGCCCACATCGGTGTTAGGTTGCACAGTTGAGGAACGACCTTACCCTTACGGGGGTATCGGGGTTTGGTGTTCAGCAGTGCTTTAGACATGGTAATTCCTCCGCTCATTGTTGGTTTTTAGATGAAAAATACATATACTCTTACAAACTTAGGTGCTATTTATCTACAGAATTGTTCGACCAGTCGCGAATACCTTCCTATCAAGGTTCCAGTAATCACGCAACTCGCGCTCAACATTGTAATCCCCCACCAATATATATTCTCTCTCTATACACGCCAACTCTAAGCTATCCATCTTTTTCTCAGACTCCCTTACCTTCTTCTCGGCATCTTCCACATCTGAGTTCCATTTCCTGTGACACTCTTCCTTGTAGTCTTCGTAAATCTGTCTCTCAAACGCGGGGAGTTTTTGGAGCGTTTTGAGGGAGAGTTCTTCAAAGAAGAACGTATTCTTTTTCGCGTTGTCAATCTCAGCATCGGTTCCAATTTCCATCACAATCGTCCGAAGACCCCATTCCGTCAGGTTTTTCCAGGTCCAGCCTCCATCCTCGGTCGCAGCAATACTGGATACACAACCAACGAGAATTGCCTTGTTGAAGTGACTCATAAACCCAACGTTGGGAAGGACCTTCCCATCCGTATCCATTCTTTCGCACCAGGACTTGATAGCTTCACTCTTGTGCCGCACAGTCATACGCTTGATGCCACCATAAGTACTCGTCGCCACTTTGTCGAATTTGAACATGTTCTTGTACTCCTTGTGCATGCTCTTCACACCTGCCAAAATCTCACTTTTGAGCTTCCGGATATCTCGAAGTCGTTCCACCTCCACTCGAATTCGTTGCGCTTGAGCCTGGTAATCACTGTCACTGGCATCATCATCCTCCTCACTTCCAAGTTCTGAATCATCATCACTGTAGTAGAATGTATCTTCGTGGAACGGTTTGTTGCCGTTCATGTGGTCATGAACCCGTTTCATTTTATCAGCCATCTCCAGATAGAGTCCGTCAGGTATCTTACTGGAGATGGCGTCAATGCAAGCCATAAGGCTTCGTAGGTCTTCCATGTTGGTTGATTTTTAGATGAAAAATAGAAGGTTTTGATTTCACTTAGGTTCTAATTATGCGCGTCCCATAATATCTAAAATCTCTCTCTGCGTTTGTACCACGATGCACAAACCACATGAGCTCCTCATAGCCGTGTGTTTGTGTAAGTTCGCGCCAATAAGCTTTAGAAGCTTCTCGAATTTGTTTGTAAATCCCCAACTTCACTTTGTCCTCGGGATCCTTCTCGTGTTCAATAAAAGATTCTCGAAGTGCGTCACTCGCCGTAATCCACTTGTGACACTTATTTAGGGCTTCCGAAGTCATGATAAAATCTTCACTCACGACATCGGGTGTGACGCGTAGCGTGTTCTTAGTTTTATACATTTCTTTCATTATTCGACACATTTGCAGATAATCTCCCTCGGGTATTCGTTCCGAGTTTTCATCGATAAGACTCATGAGTTGTTCCATATTTACTTGAAATTACAAAGTTATTCTATGACTTACGTTTCTAATCTACATCTTGTATTGGAGGATAATATGCACCAGGTTCAACGTGTTCAGTCCACTCTTCGTCTAACTCGTGTATAAACTGGTGGAGACCTGGATGCATAACCTCTTCATCTTCGTAACCCAAAGTTATAGGCTCGTTTTGGTCAAGAAGAAAGGATGGTGGTTTCACTTTGTCCCGTAATTGCTTCATAGTATCACACAACTCGATGTAGTCCCCCTCCGGGATATTGGCTGAGTTCTTGTCAATAAGCTCGATAAGTTTGTGGAAGAGATCCATATTTCATTACAATTATATATGTTCAAGGCTACTTAGGTTCTTAGAACTCTTTCTGAAGAAGAACCGCTCAACACTTTCATATTCTTCAAAGAGGTATGTGATATCATCATCCCTATACATCGCACCACGGATATCTGCACTCAACTTTCTTATTTTGGTGTGCACTATATCATCATAGTTATGTGTCGCTATGAAGGACAGTAGTCTTTTGCACTTCGTAAAGAGGATATTGAGATTTTCACGTCTCGGACTAATTATAGGATTCAATATCTCAATGTACCTCTTCTCACCACAATCATTCACAGCTTCAATTATTGAAACAGGTTTCGGGGTAAAGAAATCGGTAATCGATTGTATAATATTTTGCATTTTTGGGGGGTGGGGGGTGGTTCAATGGGTACAGTGCAGTGTACAACTTCTTCCCAAATAATACGCTGAACGTCGTTGCAAAGGGGACCAGTAGCCTGACAGAATGCAATTCGGAGTTCGTCCGTCACCAATGGGAAAAGGTATTCTTTCATTCTTCTTGAATTTCACCTTGTCCTGTACGACTTAGGTTTCGTTCAAGTCTTAATTGCTCAAGCTGAACATCCAAAATGATACGAGTTGGGGCATCCCATAGAACCATCCTGAACCATTTATAGGTTGATTGTAAATAGTATGGACCCATAGAGAGCATGGTATTATAGAGAGCCGTGAGGAGCATCTTTATAGTACTAAGGTTTCTTCTTTTTATATGTATTCATCAATTTAATAAAATCAATGATTCCATAGATGGCTATACCCCCAGTGAATAGGATAGTATTCCTCGCGATTGCTGGAATCATATTATAATATTTTATAGTAGTAGAATGTCTTTAGACGATACACCTAAAAAGGTTCAGTATGTTGTTTTGGATTCAGATTTTGTAAATGGAACGAATAACACATTTTCCCTTGATCTCACTCTAAAGTCAAACACACACGTAGAAGATATGAGTCGGGTCATAGGTATTAAGATGGTTGATTTCTACGTGACCCAGATTGGTGAGAATGATTCAAATCTCAATACGAACATAGCAAAGTATATAGATGTCGTATGCCCAGATATACCCAAAGTAGCTCAAATGTTAGACGAACGTAACGGACAACTCTTAGCGAGAGTACCACTGGAAAGACACTTTGTAGGTGCGAGTGGAATCGTCATAAGAGATAAACAATGGAAGAGTTTCAACCCACCAACTCGGTATTTCAATCCTATCTCAATCAAACGATTAAATTTCAAATTATACGAACAACAGGATGATGGTGATTATTTAACACTTCAACCAGACGCTCGATGGTTCATGGTTCTCGAAATCACAACAGTAAATATAAAAGAAAAACCCGCTAATAAAGAAGCACAGATCTTGGTATTGTTAGAAAAGTTACTTCAAAAATTGGACAACCTCAATCAAAATGTTCAGAAACTACCAGATAAACCCCCGGATGAAAACCCTAAAAAATATTCATTTGGGGTACTTATTGCTCTACTGGCAACGTTATTCGGTGGCTTCATGTGGTGGATCAATAGAGGTTCTTAGTACCCCGTGGAAACACCCGCTATAGTCGAGACACCCCCACCAGTATCTCCGGATACATACTCCACGAAGATACGGTATTGTCCCGTACCGGTTAAGTTTGCTGATGGTGTCAGAGTAATCGTCGTTGCAGTAGTGGTCACAGCACTACTCCAAGGATTTGACGTCACATCACCAAAAATGGAGAGGGCGCCTTTAGCGATGTTTAATGTACTCGCTGTCGCCCCACCCAACCGTCCACCTGAGACGTCAATCGTGAGCGCACTCATTTCAATATCAGATTCGATGAGATGTGCCGTTATTTTAGCGGAAAACGCATGGTTTGTAAACACTAGCACGATACCCGGTTTAGTTCCAGCAGTGATGGAAGCCTTGTAAGAGTAGGTCTTCTTTGTGACCCCAGTACCACCCGTGTTCGTGATGAGACCCCCAGAGATCGTGATAGTCGAGAAAGTGGCTGTGTTTGACCCTGAAATTGGTCCGAAGTGAGTCCCCGAGAATGTCGTCGCCGTCACTGTCCCATTGACATCGAGAGCTGTTCCAGGGTTGGTCTTACCAATACCGACTCGACCGTTAGTGTCAAAGTGTACGTTCGTCTCTTCCACCATTTCACCGGTACTGGTATACGCGAGTGCGCTCGCCGTGATATTCCCACCACGCACGGGTTGTATGACACACGAACCAGTGGTGGTATTGTTCACCGCTATCCCAGTGGCGTTAATGACTATGGAATTGGCAGCTTGGTTGGTCAGACCCGCATTGTGCCCAACAGCGACGGCGTTGGCTCCTTGGGTGGTCAGACCAGCCTTATACCCAACGGCGACTGCAGCTTCTCCTTGTGTCGTTTTACCTGCCTGTGGTCCAACAGCGATGGTGTTGACTCCTTGGGTGATCAGACCCGCCTCAACTCCTATTTTCACCCGTGTCGCCACCAATTCTGGCATATTATCGCGCGTCAAGTTTGTGAGTCCCGACCCATCACCCGCGAACTTGATCGATTGTAGGGTACCCGTACTCCCTGTATAGAGCAACTGATCATCTGAAAATAAGCCACGATTACCAGTGGTACTCTCATTGGGTCCAAAAACAACTCGCCTAGTAGCTGGTAGGAGACTCTGTACAGTCACGTTCACATTCGATGCATTCACTGCGTTCGTCGCGTTCGTCGCGTTCCCGGTGAGTGGTCCTGAGAAGCTGGTCGCCGTCACAGTTCCATTTACATCGAGAGCTGTTGCGGGTGAGGCTGTCAAGATACCGACATTACCAGTTGTATAAGATATGGTAGTACCAGATGTAATCCAGATATCGGAACCACCGACAACAGCGGAAGATGGAATATTTGTAAGACCCGAACCATCTCCCGAAACACTTGTCGTCGTTAAAACTCCTACATTCGCCGTTCCGTGTACGTCGAGTTTATATCCAGGTGTGTCCGTCCCAATCCCAACATTAGATGTTAGGGTGTCTACGAACAGGTTGGCGATACCGACTTCGAGATTCGAGGATGCGTACACATTCCCTTCGACGTGGAGGGTCGCCTGTGGTGTTCTCGTCCCAATCCCAACCTTAGATGTTTTGGTGTCCACGAATAGGTTGGCGAGACCAACTTCGAGGTTCGAGGTTACGTACACGTTCCCTTCGACATGGAGATTCGCATCCACTGGGTTCGCACCGATGCCAACTCTACCTAAACTGTAATTAATATCTGAGATACTCAAATTAGTCCACTGGGATTGATATTGGAGACCAGTAGCACCCCTGATTTCTCCGACAAAATCCAAAAACCCACTTTCTGAAATTATTTCTTCAGCTTTAATGGTTTTCTTTCCCATATATTTTTAACGAAGATTTTAATGAAGTTAAATTCTACATACACGATGGGATATAACAACCGATGTGTATGTGAAATGGAGTGGGGTAACAACTTTATACGATCTATACCGAAACAACCTTTTTCTTAGGGACCATTTTCTTGGTAGATGTGGGGGTAGGCTCAACCTCTTTCGTAGGGACCATTTTCTTGGTAGAGGTGGGGGTAGGCTCCTCCTCTTTCGTTACACATTTACATTCACCTGCGGGACCGGCGACCCCCTGGACACCACGGGGACCGGCAGGACCGGCGGGACCGATAGAACCGGTAGGAACTGAGCCACCGACAGTTCCACAATTATCGACGATCTTCAATAGCAGGTCGAAGAGGCGACCCTTGTCGACGCGAACGCGCATCATCTCCTGTTCAATTTCTTTGCGTAGTGTTTCCATTGTATTATATATAAAAGAAAGATTATCTTTAAATCAAATGATCATCATAGGTCCTCATGCCAAAACAGGTATCGCACAACATGCGATGAAATATGTAAACCTGTTTCTACCTGATTCACAATATCATATACTCGGTACCCCACTTCCTGAGTGTGAACATGGATTGATTTTTGTGATTCCAACACCCGACCAGATTGAATATATCAAGTATGCGAAAACTCGTGTGAAGAATTTGTCCTGTATGACCGTGTGTGAAACTGAAACCGTTCACGAAGATTATGGTCTCATCATGAAAGAGTTTAGGAAGGTTGCCGTTCCCAGTGAATTCTGTAAAAAGGTTCTCTCTCGACAGTTCCCCGATAACGAGTTCTACGTCATTCACGCCCATATCCCACAACCAAATGAAAAGCCGTATACATTTTATCATATCGGGAACATCATGGATCCCCGTAAGAAGTTCAGGGACATTCTACAGGCTTTTGTGCGTATGAATGAACCGAACACCCGCCTGGTCGTCAAAGCTACGAGTAACCAAGAGGTAAAGATACCATTCCCAAGGGTTGAAGTGATTAATACTATGTTATCAAATGATGAGATGGATGATATCCACAATAGATGTGACTGCTACGTGAGCTTTTCACACTCCGAGGGTGTTGGTATGGGTGCGGTTGAGGCGGCGATGCGGGATAAACCCCTGATCATCACGAACTATGGTGGTGCACCAGAATATATCAAAACACCGTATACGATTGACTGTGAACTTCAAGAGTTGGAGAATGATGATTTTCTCTTCAAAAAGGGTATGAAATGGGGTAACCCAAATTTCGACCAACTCTTGGAGTTCATGAGGCATGCTTATAAAAACCGTGTTCGTCACATGGATCATGAACACACGAAACAATTAGTGGGGAGAAAGAATGTTCTAAAAGAATTCATCTTGAATGTAATTGGTAGCGAAAACAATGAGACCAACGATAATGGTTCCACTCATCACTGAGTCTCGCTGAGCAATTAGGGTCATCACGATATCATCAATGAATCCAATACCACTTGGTTTGGTAACGACTCGGGGTACAATTGTGCTTATAGCTATATATAAAGCCATCGCTATTATTACGGGTCTAAGACTCTCTTGATCTAACATCGTTTTACATTACTCATCTATTTTAATTTTGCTAATGTCTACTTTATTACCGAGTATCCCACTCTTATCCACTCTATGCTTCTTACAAAACTCCCCGCACACAGCCTTGAACGAACACCGCTTACCAGACATCGTCGTAGCTAAACAAATATTACTGTGTTTTCGTTTTTCATTTACGAGAGTGGGTGCTTTATCAATTAAGATAATTTGTCGCTCATTCTTCTTCTGTTCAACCTGCTTATATTTCATTTTCATCTTCCATGTCGCATCAGCCAGATTATAGCATTTATCATTTGCCTCGCTGACTCGGTACATCTTAGTCGCATCAGCGAGGCAACGTTCCCATGTAGCATCACGGATGATTTCCATTTCGTATGTTAGTTATTTTTTTACATTATGTACTTTCACTTAGGCTTCTCCCCCGATTTCAGCCAAATACATATCAACTTGCCCAGAGAAGCCCGAGAATTTCTCAGCAGTTTTTTTAGTGACCATGTCTTGTACATTCGTCACATGTTCAGTAAACTTCTTCACATCTATACCCGTAGCATTATGAATCTGTGAATCGGATGAGATATCTTTCGCTGCATAGAGATACGCGACCGCATAATTCGCGTGAAGTATGGCTATGACTGGCGACTTATCCTGTTGGGCAGCTATCGCGTACCGTGCCGATTGCCGAACCAATTTTTGTAACGACTGTTTCATACCACGCGACCCATTTTGCATCATCAAGACGAGAATGAATATGACGATGATGAAGTACGCGTACATGTCTTCTTAACATATATCGAGAAAATTATCGATTCACTTTATTCGAAGGTTTTTCCTTCAAAATAACGAAATCAATATCCTGGCGGCGGATACCAGAGTTCTGGTCCACTGGGTTCTTGAAAAGGAATTTGTTATCATGGGCTCTGTACGCCTCTCCCATGTTCATGTTAGCGAGACGCCTGAAACGGTTCGGTGTGATGTATTGATTGACGTTACCAACCTTATACTGAATGACTTTCTCGCCGTTGTTGAATTTATTTGAATTTGATGTATTTCTGCTTGGCATGTTGCTGACAGATTTCTCACGCCATGGGATGCGTACTACATTGTTGTTACTTTTCTTGGAATTCACAACCTCTGGAATGTTGGAGTTGGACATTTATAATTGGTAAACATTAAAATTGTAACCTAAGTTGAGACAGAAATTATAATAAATCAAGTAAAAATGTTTGAAGCATTCGACAAAGAGGACATGAATCGGTGTCTGGACGACTGGTATTCCCGAGGAGGGCAAATAGTTATAGAGGGTGACACCTTGAGAAACCGATATGCCTATAGACGAATGCCCAAGAAACCATGGGCCACGAAGGAATGGGTCGACCAAAGAGACCACAAGTTATATGCTCTCATGAAAGACCAATGTAGCCCGGAATTCTGGCAACAGACGCGGGCTTGTGGTTACCTATTACCGCATTCACCCAACCAGGTATCTATCCTTTCGAACTTATTCGCTCGCGGTAAAAAGTTTAGAGAGAATTGCCAAAAAGTGATAGAAAGCCTAAGTTAGAGCTTTGATTTGTAATAAAACTAAGAAGTCATGGAAAGTGTCCAAAAACTCACCCATATCGAACACGTTCTCAAGAGACCTGACTCCTATGTCGGTCCAGTTGAGTTGGGTACAGAACCTTACTGGGTCCTCAGTGGTGAACAGTTCTCCAAGAAGAACTTGAAGTATTCCCCAGCCCTCTTGAAAATCTTTGATGAAATCCTGGTCAACGCCATCGACCGAAACTCTATGCACCCCAAGCATGTCAGTTCCATCTCCGTCGCCATCGATAAGGAATCAGGTTCCGTGACCATCGAGAATAATGGTCCTCTCGGTGGTATCTCGGTAAAAATGCACGAGAAGGAGGGTCTATGGAATCCTGAACTCGTCTTTGGACACCTCCTCACGAGTACCAATTATGATGATACCCAAAAGCGTATCGTCGGTGGTCGCAACGGCTATGGTGCCAAGTTGGCGAACATCTACTCCACAGACTTTTCTGTGGTCATCAAGGACCATGAGACAAAGCAAACCTATACCCAACAATGGTCTAAGAACATGACTGTCTGTGACCCCCCAAAAATCAAAAAACATTCGGGTGCGACTTCGTCGGTTGCAATCACGTTCATACCAGACTGGAAACGCTTTGGGATGTCAAAGATGGACGATACCATTTATAGCATCTTCCAAAAGCGGGTTTGGGATGCGAATATCTGTACCACCCAAAACTGTAAAGTGAAGTTCAATGATGACGTGCTCACCAAACAAACCTTCGAAGCATATGCTAAAATGCATGAAGGTGTGAATGAGGTGTACTCTTTCGTGGGAGACCGATGGTCTGTGTGTATCGGACCCGCTGAAAATGGTATGGAACAGGTTTCATTCGTGAATGGACTCTGTACCAATAAGGGTGGAACCCATGTCGATCATACCGCAAACCTTATCGCAAACGGTATCATCGATGAAATGGCAAAGAAGATTAAGTTGAAACCTCAACAAGTCAAGAATACTTTTACTATCTTTGTTAAGGCAACCCTCGAGAATCCAACATTCTCCAGT